>Ga0182793_1000107_pt1 | contig 74614 bp, 60 predicted proteins | sample Passage237A_FD_130498 | JGI IMG/M metagenome (GOLD analysis project Ga0182793, IMG submission 130498) | Cellulose adapted compost microbial communities from Newby Island Compost Facility, Milpitas, CA, USA - Passage2 37A (version 2) (version 2) ... | reverse complement strand
CGGCGGGCAGCACCGCGCTGACGGTTGTGGCGGGACCGTTGAACTACGTGGGAGTCAACCCGAAGGTCACGGACTGCAATCTGCCCGAACCCAGCCAGTAATCAACTGGCTGAAAGTAATTCAAGAAAGAGGGAATGACAATGATTATCTTGGGAGCCATCCTGCTGATCCTCGGTCTGCTTTTCGGGATCAACATTCTGTGGACGATCGGCATCATCTTGATGGTCGTCGGCGCAGTGTTCTGGATCCTCGGCTCGGTCGGCCGCCCGGTCGCCGGTCGACGCGCCTGGTACTAATCAACGGCTAACCACGGCCCCGGCCGAGGTCAACGCCGCGATCGTCATCGCTTTCAGGATGGCGCGCGAGTTGGCCTCGGCCGCTTTCGTGGTGCCGGGTTTGACCGAGTGCGGTGTCGAGTTCAACAAGCCGAACGCCGCGTGCGCCATCAACCGGGCGTCGGCCTCGCCCAGCGACTGGTCGAGTCGACGGAGCACGTCGACCCAGATCTCGACGTACTGCCGCTGTGACTTACGCACCTGTCGTTTCGCGGTGGCCGGCAGATTGTTCAGGTCGCGGTCCTGGATGCGGATCAGATCCGACTCGTTGAGCGCGAAGTCGAGATGGAATTCGATCAGGCCGTCCAGTGCCGACTGAGGATCGGCGGCCTCGGCGACCACCTCCTTGGCGCCGCTCAACAGCCGGGTGCTGATGCCCACCAACAACTCGACCAGCATCGCCTCTTTGTTCGGGAAGTGGCGGTAGATCGCGGGTCCGCTGACACCGGCGGCGGCACCGATGTCCTCGAGTCGTACCGCCAGATAACCGCGTTCGGCCACCAGCCGTTCGGCCGCCGCGATCAATTGCGCCCGGCGATCGGACTTCGCGCGGTCGCGGCGGGTGCTGGCGGGCGCCGACGTCACAAGGGTCTCCCGGCCTACTGTAGACATCTCGGTTAATGGTGACTAACATCCTACGAGTTAGTCGTCCTTAACTCAATCGGAAATGGGTTCTGCGTGGTGACAACGCGGGTTTCACATCGCGAGGCGCACCTCGCGCTGGTCGAGGAGTTGCGCGCGAAACTGGCGGCCGCCGCGCTCGGCGGTCCCGAGCGCGCCCGGGAACGCCACGTCAGCCGCGGCAAGCTGTTGCCGCGCGACCGCGTCGACGGCCTGCTGGACCCCGGCAGCCCGTTCCTCGAACTCGCCCCGCTGGCCGCGCACGGAATGTACGACGACGAGTGCCCGGGCGCCGGGATGATCGCCGGCATCGGCCGGGTGTCCGGCCGTGAGTGCATGATCGTCGCCAATGACGCCACCGTGAAGGGCGGCACGTACTACCCGATCACCGTCAAGAAGCATCTGCGCGCACAGGAGATCGCCGGTCAGAACCGGCTGCCGTGCATCTATCTGGTCGACTCGGGTGGGGCGTTCCTGCCCCGCCAGGACGAGGTGTTTCCCGACCGCGATCACTTCGGGCGCATCTTCTACAACCAGGCGACCTTGTCCGCCAAGGGAATTCCGCAGATCGCCGCGGTCCTCGGATCCTGTACCGCCGGCGGTGCCTATGTGCCCGCGATGAGCGACGAGGCCGTCATCGTGCGCAATCAGGGCACGATCTTCCTCGGCGGCCCGCCACTGGTGAAGGCCGCGACCGGCGAGGTGGTGACCGCCGAGGAACTCGGCGGCGGCGACCTGCACTCCAAGACCTCCGGTGTGACCGACCATTTGGCGCACGACGACCGCGACGCGTTGCGAATCGTGCGGCGCATCGTCGCGACGCTCGGCCCGCGCCTGGACCCGCCGTGGGACGTCGCGCCCACCGTCGAGCCGATCGCCGACCAGACAGAGCTTTACGACGTCGTGCCGGTGGACCCGCGCGTGCCCTACGACGTGCATGAGGTCGTCACCCGCATCGTCGACGGCGGCGAATTCGCGGAGTTCAAGGCCGAGTACGGCAGCACCCTGGTCACCGGGTTCGCCCGCATCCACGGCCATCCGGTCGGCATCATCGCCAACAACGGCGTGCTGTTCAGCGAATCCGCGGTCAAGGGAGCGCATTTCATCGAACTCTGCGACAAGCGCTCGACCCCGCTGGTGTTCCTGCAGAACATCTCCGGGTTCATGGTCGGCCGCGACTACGAGGCCGGCGGCATCGCCAAGCACGGCGCGAAGATGGTCACCGCCGTCGCGTGCGCCCGGGTACCGAAGCTGACCGTGGTCATCGGCGGGTCGTACGGCGCAGGCAACTACTCGATGTGTGGACGCGCGTATTCGCCGAGGTTCCTGTGGATGTGGCCCAACGCCAGGATCTCGGTGATGGGCGGTGAGCAGGCAGCCTCGGTGCTCGCGACGGTGCGTGGCGACATGACGCCCGAGGAGGAGGAGAAGTTCAAGGCCCCCATCCGTGCCCAGTACGAACACCAGGGCAATCCCTATTACTCGACGGCCCGACTGTGGGATGACGGTGTCATCGACCCGGCCGACACCAGAACGGTTCTCGGGCTTGCCCTCTCGATTGTCGGACAGGCTCCGCTGGAGCCCGTCTCCTACGGCGTCTTTCGGATGTGACCATGACCTTCGACACGGTTCTGATCGCCAACCGCGGCGAGATCGCCGTCCGGGTGATCCGCACGCTGCGCGCGATGGGCATCCGCTCGGTCGCGGTGTTCAGCGACGCCGACGCCGACGCCCGCCACGTCGCCGAGGCCGACGTCGCCGTGCGCATCGGGCCGGCGGCCGCGCGGGAGAGCTACCTGAACATCGACGCCGTCGTCGATGCCGCCCGCAGCACCGGCGCCCAGGCCGTGCACCCCGGATACGGATTCCTCTCGGAGAACGCGCAATTCGCCGCCGCCCTGGCCGATGCCGGGATCGTGTTCATCGGCCCGCCGGTGGCCGCGATCCAGACGATGGGCGACAAGATCGCCGCCAAGGCCGCCGTGTCGGCATTCGGAGTGCCGGTGGTGCCCGGTGTCGTCCCGCATACGAGGACGACGGATGAGGGTGGCCCAGCGCTGACCGACGACGACCTGATCGCCGGGGCCGCCGAGGTCGGGTTCCCGGTGCTGGTCAAACCGTCCGCCGGTGGCGGCGGCAAGGGTATGCGCGTCGTGCAGGCCCCCGCCGACCTGCCCGCGGCGCTGGCCAGTGCGCGCCGCGAGGCCGCGGCCGCATTCGGCGACGACACCCTGTTCCTGGAACGGTTCGTGCTCAACCCACGCCACATCGAGGTGCAGGTGCTCGCCGACGGGTTCGGCAACGTCGTGCACCTCGGCGAGCGCGAGTGCAGCCTGCAGCGTCGCCACCAGAAGGTGATCGAGGAGGCGCCGTCGCCGCTGCTGGACGCCGCCACCCGGGCCCGCATTGGCGCCGCGGCCTGCGACACCGCCCGCAGCGTGCAGTACACCGGCGCGGGTACGGTCGAGTTCATCGTGTCGGCCGACCGGCCCGACGAGTTCTTTTTCATGGAGATGAACACCCGCCTACAGGTCGAGCACCCGGTCACCGAACTGGTCACCGGCATCGACCTGGTGGAGCAGCAGGTGCGCATCGCCGCCGGCGAGAAGCTGCCGATCACCCAGGACGACATCACCCTGACCGGCCACGCGATCGAGGCGCGGATCTACGCCGAGGATCCCGGCAGCGGGTTCCTGCCGACCGGCGGCCCGGTGCTCGACGTCACCGAGCCGTCCGGTCCCGGGGTGCGCGTCGACTCCGGGTTGGCGCGCGGCACCGTCGTCGGTAGCGACTACGACCCGATGCTGGCGAAGGTCATCGCCCACGCCGAGGACCGCGCCGCCGCGCTGCGCGCGCTGGACGCCGCGCTGGCCGACACCGCGGTGCTCGGCGTCACCACCAACATCGAGTTCCTGCGCTTCCTGCTCGCCGACCCCGACGTCGTCGAGGGCCGTCTCGACACCGGCCTGCTCGACCGCCGCAGCCCGGACTTCCGGCCCGCACCGCCGGGGGACCGCGAGCTGATCGCCGCCGCCGCGGTCAAATGGCTGCGCGCCTGGCCCGATCCGGTGGACAACCTGTGGGCGGTGCCGTCGGGGTGGCGGACCGGGACACGCGCGCCGTTCACCGTTCGGCTGCATTCGGGTGAGCGCACCGAGCACGTCTACCTCACCGGCGCCAGCCCGCAGGCCGCTACCGCGGTCGTCGAGAACGGCGAATCCTATTCGCTGTCAGCATCTTTGACCGATAACCTGGTGGCGGTCACGCTGGACGGCCAGCGCATTCGGTACCGGGTGGCGGTTACCGACGGCCAGGTCTGGCTGGCCGGCGACGGCCGCACCGCCGTCGTCGAGGAGGTGCGCGAGGCGCCGGTGCGCCCCGACGACGAGCACACCGGCGACGCCGAGGTCACCAGCCCGATGCCCGGCGCGGTGGTCGCGGTCGGGGTGTCGGACGGCGCGACGGTTCAGGCCGGCACCGTCGTCGTCACGGTCGAGGCCATGAAGATGGAGCACGCGCTCGCCGCGCCGGTGGCCGGCGTGGTCGAACTGCTCGTCGCCGAGGGCGATCAGGTGAAGGTGGGCCAGCCGCTGGCGAGGATCACCGCAGTGAAGAAGGAAGAGTCATGAGCGACTTCATATCGACGGGCACCCTGCCCGACCACTATGCGCAGCTGGCCAAGACCGTGCGCGACTTCGCGCAGAGCGTGGTAGCACCGGTGGCGGCCAAACACGACGAGGAGCATTCGTTCCCCTACGAGGTGGTGGCGGGCATGGCCGAGATGGGGTTGTTCGGCCTGCCGTTCCCCGAGGAGTACGGCGGGATGGGTGGTGACTACTTCGCGTTGTGCCTGGCGCTGGAGGAACTCGGCAAGGTCGACCAGAGCGTGGCGATCACGCTGGAGGCCGGGGTGTCACTGGGCGCTATGCCGGTGTACCGGTTCGGCACTGCGGCGCAGAAGCAGGAATGGTTGCCGCTGTTGGCAAGTGGCAAGGCGCTGGGCGCGTTCGGGCTGACCGAGGCGGGTGGCGGGACCGATGCCGGCGCGACGCGCACGACGGCGAAGCTCGACGGCGACCACTGGGTGATCAACGGCTCCAAGCAGTTCATTACCAACTCCGGCACCGACATCACCAGGTTGGTCACCGTCACCGCCGTCACCGGGGAAACCGACGGCAAGAAGGAGATCTCGTCGATCCTGGTGCCGGTGCCCATCGAGGGGTTCACCGCCGAGCCGGCGTACAACAAGGTGGGTTGGAACGCGTCGGACACCCATCCGCTGAGCTTTGACGACGTCCGGGTGCCCGCCGAGAACCTGCTCGGTGAGCGCGGCCGCGGGTACGCGAACTTCCTGCGCATCCTCGATGAGGGCCGAATCGCGATCGCCGCGTTGTCGGTCGGCGCCGCGCAGGGCTGCGTCGACGAATGCGTGCGTTACGCCAAGGAACGCGAGGCGTTCGGCGCGAAGATCGGCAGCTATCAGGCCGTCGCGTTCAAGATCGCCCGGATGGAGGCACGGGCGCAGGCGGCCCGCACCGCCTACTACGACGCCGCGGCCCTGATGCTCGCGGGCAAGCCGTTCAAGAAGGCCGCCGCGATCGCCAAGCTGGTGGCCAGCGAGGCCGCGATGGACAACGCCCGTGACGCCACTCAGGTGTTCGGCGGCTACGGCTTCATGAACGAATACGCTGTCGCGCGGCACTACCGCGACAGCAAGATTCTCGAAATCGGGGAAGGGACAACCGAAGTGCAGCTGATGCTGATCGGTAGGGAGCTGGGCCTGTGAGTGAGGCGCCCAAGAAGGTCGTCGTTCAGCGTGGCCTGTGGTACGAGGAGTTCGAGACCGGCGTGCTGTACCAGCACCGACCCGGTCGCACCATCACCGAGGCCGACAACGTGCTGTTCACCACGCTGACCATGAACACCCAGGCATTGCATCTGGACGCCGCGTTCTCGGATGCGTTGCCGCCCTTCAACCAACGGCTGGTGAACTCGATGTTCACGCTGTCCACGCTCGTCGGTCTCTCGGTCACGCAGCTGACCCAGGGCACCATCGTCGGCAACCTCGGCTTCGGTGAGATCGCGTTCCCCAAGCCGCTGTTCCACGGCGACACGCTGTACGCGGAGTCCGAGGTGCTCGAGAAGCGCGAATCCAAGAGCAGGCCGGGGGAGGGCATCGTCACGTTCTCCCACGTCGGGCGCAACCAGCACGGTGAGATCGTCGCCACCGCGACGCGAAAGACCATGGTGCGCAAGCGACCCGAGGGTGAAGCCTGATGCTGAAGAACCCCGGACCGGGCTGGCTGTTCTGCCCGGCGGACCGCCCTGAGCGGTTCGAGAAGGCCGCCGCGGCGGCCGATGTCGTGATCCTCGACCTCGAGGACGGTGTCGCGGCCAAGGACCGCCCGGCCGCGCGCGAGGCGCTCAAGGCCTCGCGGCTGGATCCGGACAGGACCGTCGTGCGGGTCAACCCGGTCGGCACACAGGATCACGAGCGTGACCGCGAGGCGTTGACGCACACCAGGTACTCGACGATCATGCTCGCCAAGACCGAGACCGCCGCGCAGGTGGTGTCGCTGGCGCCGTTCGACGTGATCGTGCTCGTGGAGACGCCACTGGGCGCGCTGAACGTCGCCGAGACGGCCGGTGTCGACAACGCGTACGCCGTCATGTGGGGCGCCGAGGACCTGTTCGCGGTCACCGGCGGCACCGCCAACCGGTGGCCGGACGGCAGCTACCGCGACGTCGCGCAGCACGTACGCTCGCAGAGCCTGCTGGCCGCCAAGGCCCACGGCAAACTCGCGCTGGATTCGGTGTACCTCGACATCAAGGACCTTGACGGATTGCGGGCCGAGGCCGACGACGCCGTCGCGGTCGGGTTCGATGCCAAGGTGGCCATACATCCCACCCAGGTCGAGGTCATCCGGGCCGCCTACACGCCCACCGAAGAGCAGGTCGACTGGGCGCGGCGGGTGCTCGACACGGCCCGCACGCAACGCGGCGTGTTCGCGTTCGAAGGCATAATGGTGGATGCCCCAGTTCTGCGGCGAGCAGAGCGCATCGTCCAACTGGCGCCCCACCCCGGCGCCTGATTGGAGGCCCCTCACCAGGGGTTCGGTCTGACCGCCGCCGTGCTGAGCACCTCAGTCGCCTGACGGCGCGACCCGCCGTCAGTGACCCCAGGAGGCGGTATGGGTTCGTCTGTTCGGGCATCCCGAGAGGCGCCGCGTGCGCCCGATCCGATTCAGCTGGTCGCCCCGGACGGGACGCCGACCGCCGAGGATCGCTACCGCCGAGACCTCCCGCCCGAGACGCTGGCGTGGCTCTACGAGTCGATGGTGGTCACCCGCGAACTCGACACCGAGTTCGTCAACCTACAGCGCCAGGGCGAACTGGCGCTGTTCGCGTCGTGCCGGGGCCAGGAGGCCGCACAGATCGGGGCGGCCGCCAGCCTGCGCAAGACCGACTGGCTGTTCCCGCAGTACCGCGAGATCGGCGCGGTCCTGCTGCGGGGGCTGTCGCCGGCGCAGATCGGCGCGGTCTGGCGCGGTCGGTGGCACGGCGGGCTGGGCTTCACCGACAAGTGCGTCGCACCGATCTCGATCCCGATCGGCACGCAGACCTTGCACGCGGTGGGGGCGGCGATGGCCGCGCAGCGGCTCGGCGAGCACTCGGTGACGCTGGCATTCCTCGGCGACGGCGCGACCAGCGAGGGGGACGTGCACGAGGCGCTGAACTTCGCCGCGGTGTTCAACGCCCCGTGCATCTTCTTCGTGCAGAACAACCACTGGGCCATCTCGGTGCCCGTGGAGCGGCAGATGGCGGTGTCGTCGATCGCGCAGCGCGCGCCCGGCTACGGCATGTCAGGTATCCGCGTGGACGGCAACGACGTGCTGGCCTGCTTCGCGGTCACGGCCGAAGCGGCCCAGCGGGCGCGCGAGGGTGGTGGGCCGACGCTGATCGAGGCCGTCACCTACCGGATGGGCCCGCACACCACCTCCGACGACCCGACCCGGTACCGCTCACGGGCCGAGGTGGACGTGTGGGAGGCGCGCGACCCGATCGCGCGCTACCGCACCTACCTGCGGTCGGTCGGGGTCTGGACCGAGCGGCTCGAGGAACGAGTCGGCGCGCGGGCCAAGCGACTACGCACTGAGTTACGCGAATCCATAGTCGGCGCAGACGATTTCGACATCGCCGACATGTTCGACACCGTCTACCAAGACATCACGCCGGACCTTGCGGCCCAGCGCGACCAACTGCTCGCCGAACTGGCGAAGGAGGCGTGACATGACGCAGATCATCGAGCGGCCACCGCTGCACGACGACGACGCCCCGGAACCCGGTCGCGGCCTGCTTACCCCGGTACCGCAGGCGCCGACGCTGACGCTGACGATGGTGGCGGCCATCAACCGCGCCCTGCACGACGCGATGGCCGCCGACGATCGCGTGCTGGTCTTCGGCGAGGACGTCGCGACCCTCGGCGGGGTCTTCCGCGTCACCGAGGGCCTGGCCGAAACCTTCGGCGTCGACCGCTGTTTCGACACCCCGCTGGCGGAGTCGGCGATCATCGGCATCGCGATCGGCATGGCCATCCGGGGATTGCGGCCCGTCCCGGAGATCCAGTTCGACGGGTTCGCCGCACCGGCGTTCGATCAGATCGTCAGCCATCTGGCCAAGTACCGGATGCGCACCCGCGGCGACGTCGACATGCCGGTCACCATCCGCATCCCGTCGTTCGGTGGAATCGGGGCGGTCGAACACCATTCGGAGTCCACCGAGACCTACTGGCTGCACACCGCGGGACTGAAGGTGGTGACACCGTCGACGCCGCCGGATGCGTACTGGCTGCTGCGGCATGCGATCGCCGGCAGCGACCCGGTCATCTACCTGGAGCCGAAACGGCGGTACTGGGCGCGCGAGGCCGTCGACACGGTGACCCCTGGGCTGCCCATCGGGCGGGCGGCGATCCGCCGGGTCGGCGAGCACGCCACCGTCGTGGCGTACGGCTCGCTGGTGGCCACCGCGCTGAACGCCGCCGATGTCGCCGCCGAGCGGCACGGGTGGAGCCTCGAGGTCGTCGACCTGCGGTCGCTGAACCCGCTCGACTTCGACACCGTCGCGGAGTCGGTGCGCAGGACCGGCCGGGCGGTGGTCATGCACGAGGGGCCGCGCACGCTGGGCTTCGGCGCCGAACTGGCCGCCCGCATCTCCGAGGAGCTGTTCTACGACCTGGAGGCACCGGTGTTGCGCGCCACCGGATTCGACACCCCGTATCCGCCCGCGCGGCTGGAGAAGCTGTGGCTGCCGGGTGTGGACCGATTGCTCGACTGCGTCGACCGGGCGATGAGGCAGCCATGAGCGATTCGAACATTCAGGACTTCCTGCTGCCGGATCTCGGTGAGGGTCTCGAGGACGCGACGATCACCGGTTGGAGCGTCGCGGTGGGCGACACCGTCGAACTCAACCAGACGCTGTGCACCGTCGAGACCAACAAGGCCGAGGTGGAGATCCCCAGCCCGTTCGCCGGGCGCGTGGTGGAACTCGGTGGCCGCGAAGGCGAGACGCTCAACGTCGGCGCGGTGCTGGTGCGCATCGCGACCGATGCCCCGGTGTCCGGAAAGCCCGCGCGAAACCCGGTGCTGGTCGGCTACGGCGCCGACGACGGCCTCGACGTCAGCAGACGGCAGGCGCCGCCGCCGTCGCAGCGCCCCCGGGCCAAGCCGCCGGTGCGCAAGCTGGCCGCCGACATGCACATCGACCTGAACGCGCTGGTGGGCTCCGGGCCCGATGGTGTGATCACCCGTGAGGACGTGCTGGCCGCGGCGGGCCAGGAGCAGATCCCGGTGCGCGGCGTGCAGGCCGAGATGGCGCAGCGAATGACGTTGTCGCGGCGGGAGATACCGGATGCGCACGCCAGCGTCGAGGTCGACGGGGGCGCGCTGCTGCGGCTGCGCGACCGGCTGTCGGCGTCGGCCGAGGAGGACGCGCCGATCACGCCGTTCGTGTTGACGCTGCGGCTGCTGACGATCGCGCTGACCCGCCACCCGCGGCTGAACGCGACGTGGGTGAACACCACCGACGGCCCACAGGTTCATCTGCACTCGGCGATACACCTCGGGTTCGGGGTCGCGGCGCCGCGCGGGCTTCTGGTGCCCGTGGTCCGCGACGCGCAGGACAAGACGACCCGCGCGCTGGCCCAGGTGGTGGCCCGGCTGATCCGCGACGCCCGCGCCGGCACGCTGAAGCCGGCCGAACTGGCCGGCTCGACGTTCACGGTGTCGAACTACGGCGCGCTGGGCATCGACGACGGGGTGCCGGTGATCAACTACCCCGAGGCCGCGATCCTCGGCATGGGGACGCTCAAACCGCGCCCCGTGGTGGTGGACGGGGCGGTGGTGGCCCGGCCGACGATGACGTTGACCTGCGCCTTCGACCACCGCATCGTCGACGGCGCGCAGGCGGCGGCGTTCCTGTGCGAGCTGCGCGATCTCATTGAGTCGCCGGAACTGGCGCTGCTCGACCTCTAGGCAGGCCGCGAGACTGTAGTTACTGCGCGACCTTCTCGCACTTTCGCGCGATAACTACAGTTTCGCGGTCAGGACTACCGGCGTTTGGCGGCCGCCAGCCGTTCCTGGAACTCCGGCGAGGTGATCGACGCGGCCTGGGGGCCGAGTTCGGTCTCGACCGCGATGCGGTGCTGGTCGATGTCGACGACGCCGGGGTTCGCGGTGGCGCGCATGGTGGCCTTCGTCGCCACCACCACCGCACGCGGGGCGCCGGCCGGGCCCGCTGCCAGTTCCAGCGCCGCGGCCACCGGATCGTCGGCGACCTTGAGCGCGAGGCCGTGGCGCACCGCCGCGTCGGCGTCGAAGCGCATACCGAACAGCAGCGACGCGCGGGCCACCTGGGGGCCGACGCCGCGCTGCAGCATCCACGTCGCACCACCGCCCGGATGGATGCCCAGCTTCTGGAACCGCGGGTCGAAAAGCGCTGTGGGACCGGCGATCCGCACGTCGGCGGCCAACGCCAGGTTCAACCCGGCGCCGACGGCCGGACCGTTGACCGCGGCGATTGTGGGCAGCGGGCAGTCGGCGACGGCGAGGAATCCGTCGTAGATGGCCCGCAGTCCGTCCTCGGTGGCCGCACCGAGCGCGCTGAGGTCGGCGCCCGCGCAGAACGCCTTGCCCGCGCCGGTGACGACGACCGCGTGCACGTTCGGATCGGCCGCGGCGGTGTCGACGGCGCTGCGCAGGGCCGCCGAGATCTCCGCGGTCACCGCGTTACGGCGGTCGGGATCGTTGATGGTGAGCAGGGCGATGCGGTCCTCGACGTGGACCAGTACCGGATCGGACACGGCCCCAGCCTAGTGAGCGGTCAGGGCGCGAGCGTCAGGGTCACGTTGTGCAGGGCCACGGCGGCGTCGGTCGGCAGGATGTCGACGTACGTCGCGACGTCGCGGACGGCCGCGCCGGAGGCGATCACGTTGCCCGGGAAGCCGGGGCTGCAGGGGAAGCTGTGGCAGCGGTACCAGAACCCCTGGGCGCTCTGATACGGGAACATGCTGGGCGCCTGGTCGACGCGGTAGCGGCCCGGCGGCAGGTACGCCGTCACCCAGCCCTCGCCGCCGGGGTTGTCGGCCACGCCGAACACGCCGTTGCTGCCGTAGCTGGGTGGGCTGGCCTGCGCGGGCGCGGCCAGCACCGTTGCGGCCAGCGCCCCGGCGGCGGCCACGGCGACCTTGCGCTTCACGGTTTCCGAGTGTATCGACCCGTTGCGCCTGCGAAGCAGATATCGGCAACGACGGCGCCGGAGCCTAAGCGGCGGCGGACTCGTCGCTGTCGGCCGGCTCGCTCGGATCGGCGGCGGGCGTGGTCTCCGGCGCCGCCGGCGCGGAGATCTCCGCCGGGGTTGAAAGCGGTTCCGGCTCAGGCGTTTCGGACTTGGTGGTGGCGCTGTTGTCGGCGACGAGGCCCGGCGTGGCCTTCAGGCTTTCCCGCACGACGTTGCGCTGCGGCTTGACCGACTCGGAATCGAGGTCCAGCGCGGTGATCTCAGTCGACTCGGTCGACTTCTTCGAGTGCGAGGGTGACCCGATCGCCTCCAACGTCTGCTGGATGGCGCCTGGCAGTTTCACCGCAGTCGCGAGCACATCGGACACCGACGGGAAGAGTCGCGCCGGACGGTAGGCGCTGGGATCGCGCGGGATCGGGTTCGCCTCGTCATAGGCCGAGTCGACGGCGAGCTTCAGCAGCGGCGCGGTGATGTCGGCGATCCGGTCGCCGAGCACCTTGCGGATCAGCCCGGTCAGCGGCAACTCGGCGACCGTGTACGTCACGTAGGTGGTGTTGTTGCGGGTGGTGACGTATGCGGTGATCCGGTCGCCTGGCGACGCGCACCGGGCGTCGGCGCAGTCGAGCACCGCACCGCTCTCGGTGATCGCGCAGGTGTTCGCCGAGCAGGACACCGTGGGCCTGCCGTCGACGTCGACCGGAAGGTCGACGTCGGCCTGATTGAGCCGCACCGTCAGGTACGCGGCCAGCGCGTTGACCGCGGCGAACGGGTTAAGCACGTCAGCGGGCGCGTTGGAGTTGTAGTCGTACTCGTAGCCGGTGTTGACGGTCGCGGCCGCCGGCGTCTCGCTGGGGGTGGGGAACGGGTTGACGCCGATCAACGCGAACCACGGATACCGGGTGCCGAAACCGCCGTCGGGCCGCGCGACATCGTTGTCCATCACGAGGACCGTGTTGGCCAGCAACTGGTCGCCGACGAGCGCCAGCAAACCCAGGTTCGCCGCACCCCAACCGGAGGCGACGACGGCGTTGCGCTCGCCTGCGTTCGCCTCGAGCGCCTGCTGGATGCCCCACGGACCGGAAGCGAAGTTCACAAAGACGATGTCGTCGCCGTTCGGGCCGGTGTAGATCGGGTCGGTAAACTTGCCGCCGTAGAAGTTCTCGACGCCCGCGCCACTCGGGTTCGTCGAGCTGCCCACCACAATCAGTGCGTTCAGGTCGACGAGGGTGCTCGACACGGACGCCGGTTGCGTCGCCGCGAGACCGACGACGCTCGTCGCGACCCCGACCGCCGCGACGCCCATCGCCAACCTGCGCACCCGCCTGGTGTCGCCGATCGCCATCCCCGGTGCCCTCCGCTCGAATCGCCGTCAACACTAGCAAAGCCAAGCACTCGGGGCTCGCGCGGACGGTCGTCGCCTTAGCAAACTTCAGAAAAGCGCGAAGACGCGCTCGGCCAGACGGCACCCCGCCTGCACGTCCTGCCACTGTCGGGTCACCGGGTCGGACCCGTCCAGCGCGTACTTGTTGATGGGCAGCAGCCGGTCCACCGCGGCCCGCGCCCGGCCCACCGCCTGCCGGCAGGCCCGTACCCGCTCGGCCCGCAGCGACGCGACGACCTGCAGGCGTGCGGCGTCGATGTCCGATGCCGTGCGCGCCACCTGCGCGGCCGCGTCGTCGGTGACATTTTCGCCGCCGTAGGTGGTGGTGAGCCGGGCGCGCACCTGACCGACGTGCCTGCGCCACACCCCGTCGGCCGACCCCACGACGGCCGCGGCCGCGCTCGTCGCCGCGAGCGGATCGACGCGCGCGGTGACGACCAAGTCGTCGACCGGCCAGTCGCTGACCGCCACGTCGCAGATGCCCGCCGCGGACAGCGCCGAGTGAATGGGCGCCGGGTCCAGCTGTGCCGCGTCGCGCGGCACCAGCACGCGAGAATCACCCGCCGCCAACAGAAACCAGTCGGCATACTCGGCACCGACGACCGATGGCCAGCTGCCGGACAGCCGCTTGCGACGAACGGCCCCGTCGCCCTGTGCGGCGGTGGTGGCGATGGCATGCGGGTCCGAGCCCCACACCACGTCGGCGGCCGGCGACGTCGCGAGTTCCTGTGAGGCGGTGTTGACTGCCGCCGCCAACCAGCCCAGCGACCCGTCGAGCGCGCCGAGTTCGCACACGTCGGCGATGAAATCGGCCGACGGCGCCGCCGCGCGCAGCGTCACACCCGCAAGCGAACCCTCCAGCGGGCCAAGCGATTCAGTGACCTCCGCGGCGGCGAGGACGCGGCGTACGACGGGAGCGGTGGTCTCCGCCATACTCACCTCCGAACACCGCGCAACGTGGTAGGGATGATCGTGGCATGCGGAGCGCGGCGGTGAGGCGAACTACGGCGCATTCGGTCGTCGATGCCGTTCGCGCGCTGCTTCCCGAGATCACCGCGTCGGCGGCGGACGTCGATCGCACCGGCGCCGTCGACACCGACGTGATCGCGCGCCTGCACGATGCCGGCTATTTCTCGGTGTTGCGTCCCGAAGCCGGGGTCCAGACCCACCCGAACGACTACCTGACCGCGACCCGCGAGCTGTCGTCGGCGTGCACATCGACGGGGTGGCTGGCCAGTTGGCTGGCGCTGAACAGTTGGGGCCTGTCGGTGCGCGACAAGCGTGTGCGGCAGGAGATCTGGGGCTCGGACCCGCGGGCGCTGTTGTGCTCGTCGTACGCCCCAACCGGTCGGCTGGAGTCCGTCGACGGCGGTTTCCGGTTGTCGGGACGGTGGACGCGCTGCACGGGTGCGCATCACGCGTCCTGGCTGAGCGCGGCCGCGTTGCGGGTGGGTCCGGACGGCGCGGCCCAGGACTTCATGGCGGTGCTGGTGCCGCGTGACGACTATGTGGTCGAGAAGACGTGGAACGGGCTGGGACTGCGAGGGATTGGCGCCGACGATGTGGTCGTCGCCGATGCGTTCGTCCCGGACTACCGCGCGTTCAGCTGGCTGAATTTCGATCCGCGCCGGGCGGACACGCTGATCGACCGGCTGCCACAGCCCACGCTGTACACCCTGGCCGGAACCGTCCCGTTGCTCGGCGCGGCGCAACGCGTGCTGGCGACCCGGCCGGCCGACGAGCTGGCACCGCTGAGCACGCTCGCCATGGCCGGCGCGGACGTGGAACTGTCGATACGCCAAATCAGCCGCAACATCGACGATCTCATGGCCTGTGTGCGCGCGGGTGCACAGCCGGACAACGACTTGGTGCTGCGCACGCGCCGCGATCAGGTGATGGCCTCCGAGCGGGCCTTCGCCGCGATCCGCGCCGTCGTGCACGACCCCGGTCCGGACGCGGACGAGGCGCTGCTTGAGCGGGTGTGGCGAGATGCGCAGACGGCCCGCATGCACGTCGCGAGCAACGTCGATCAGGTGCTGTCGGTGGTGGGGCGATTCACGTTGGGGCTCAACGTCGACGACCTGATCTGGTGACCTAGACCCAGTCGTCGGAGGACAGCGTGCGAAGCACCCGCGACAGCATGTCGTCGGTGATCGACACGGGTTCCGGCTCGGCATGGGTCGACCTGCCCAGGTGTTCGGAGATCCCGCGCGCGGCGCGGGTGAGGAACGGCGCCATCCGCTGCAGTCGATGCGCGGGCATCGGTCCGGTGAGCGACAACCCCGCCGACTGATTGCCGGAAAGCGGGATCGGTGCGGCGATGCTCGACAACCCGACGGCCAGTTCCTGATCGTCGTAGGCCAGGCCGTGTCGCGCCCTGATCTGCGCCAGTTCCCGGTGCAGCGTCGACAGGTCGGCGATCGTCGCGGGCGTGCACTTGCGCAGCGGGTCGGACAGCATCGCGTCGACCTCCTCGGCGCGCAGCCGGGCCAGCATCGCCTTGCCCAGCGCGCTGGCATGCGCAGGTGTCCGGCCCGCCACCCGCGTCGGCACCGCGACCCCGTCGAGGCCGCCCACCTTGTCGAGGTAGACGACATCCGGCCCGGCCAGCACGCCGAGCTGCACCACCAGCGCGGTGTCGGCGCGCAGCCGCTTGAGCACCGGTGACGCCACGCCGCGCAGTTGCGAATGGTCGACGGTGGCCGACAGCGCCGCCGCGGCCAGGCAGTACCCGTCCGGGGTGTGGGTGAGCAGCCCCGCCGCGTGCAACTGCCTCAGGATGCGATGCGTCGACGACCGTGGCAACCCGGTGCTCGCGACGATCTCGTCGAGGTGGAGATGCCTACCGGGACTGTCGAACGCATTGAGGATCAACGCGACCCGGGACACCATCGACGCCGGTGCCTCCGGCTCGCGACGTGCCGGTCGTGGCAACACCACTCCTGAAATGTAGACCGGCCCCTTCCGCGGGAGATGGGAAGGGGCCGGTCGTTGGATCGCTCAGGCGGCCTTATTCTCCTGACCGCTTTCCTGACCGTTCTCCTGACTGTTGTCCTGGTTGTCCTCCTGACCACCGGGCTGGCCTGCGCCGGAGCCGACGCCGGTACCGCTGGGCTGACCCGCCGCCGGATCGGTGCCGGTGTCCTCGCCGGCATCCTCGCCGCCCGCGGTTTCGGTTTCGCGCGCGATCGGCGGCTGCTCCGCGGCGTCCTGCTTGGCCGCCTCGGCCACCACCTCTGCGTCGCGGCCGTCACCGACTTGGGCTTCGGTTTTGGGCTCCTCGGTCACCAGAGCGCTCGCCATATCGGACTTCTTGGCGCGCAACGCGGTCGCGTTGTCGTCGGCAGCCGCACGCGCCACGGCGTTCTCGTCGGGCGTCTCGGCCGCGGCGGCGAGACCTGCCGACTGCTGTTCGGGCGCGGCCGGGACCGGCGGCGTGATGAGGTTGCTCACCGCGCCGACGACCTTGGCGGTGACCGTGCGGTTGAACTTGATGACCGAGTGGGCCGCGTCGGCGACGGCGCGGTTGACCGCGGTCAGGATGGTCGCGATGTCGCGTGACGCGAACGCCTGCAGTACGTGGTTCGTCGCCGCCGTCAACTGCCGCGACAGCGTCCGCACCTGCAGCGCGATCTGGGCGCCGAGCGTCGGTTCGGGGGCGAACTGCTGGCCGTTCCAGTTGACCAGCGTCCAGCCGTCCTCGGGGTTGCCCTCGATGACCACGTAGTCGGTGTTGCCCAGGGCGGCGGTCTGCAGCAGCTGGAGCTTCTGCGCGACGGTGAGGTTCGAGACATTCATCAATGTCCAGAACATGATGGTGCCGCCGTGGGAGAACACGACCGCGTTGCGGTCACCGTTGTCGTAGATGGTCTGCAGGGCGTCCTTGACCCGCTCGTCGAACCCGAAACCGTCAAGCGTGGTACCCGGCATCACCGTGCTCTTGTTGAACATCGACACCGGCAGCTGCGGAATCACGCCCGGGAAGGTCCAGCCGAGCGGATACAGGCCGTAGCCGCTGGCCGCGTTGGCCTCGGGCGTGCCCTCGAAGACACCCGCGTCGATCTCCTGAATACCGGGCAGCACCTGGATGGGCAGGCGCAGGTACTGCGACATCGGCGTCGCGGTCAACTGCGTGCGCACCATCGTCGAGGCGTAGACGGCGTCGTAGTTGTTGACGCCCAGCGTCTTGACGACATCCTTGGCCTGCTGCTGGCCCAGTGGTGTCAGCACCGGTCCGGGTGTCGAGGTGTCGATCAGGCCCGAGGCGTTGCCCTCCGATTCGCCGTGCCGCACGAAGGTCACTCGCATCAACTCCGCCGCCGCGGCCGGCACCGCCGCGGAGATCAGCAGGGCGATCGCCGCCACGGCGATGCCGAGTGTTCGCCAGACGGTCGCGGTGTGGCGACGTCGGTGGCGCATTGGTTCGGCCCGATTGGGCGCGTCGTTCATCTGGCTCGTTCCTCCCGCCGTTGGAATGGACAGCTCACCGTGAACTCAGCGTCAATTTCGAGCAAGCGCCGGTCTCGCTCAGTGAGACTTCGCGCCGGCAAACCCGCGGTCCGGTTAGTGCGACGGCCGCCGGGGTAATCGCGGCGCAACCGAAGGGAGGGTCGGATGCGACTGCGGCGCAGTGTGCTCACGGCGGCGGGCATCACCCGCAAGGGATGCGGCAAGGGCTTCGCGTACTACGCGCCGGACGGAGCGCGGCTCACCGACGAGACGACGCTTCAGCGGATCCGGCAACTGGTGATCCCGCCGGCCTGGAGGAAGGTGTGGATCAGCCCGTATCCCAACGGCCACATCCAGGCGGTCGGCACCGACGCCGCGGGGCGGCGGCAGTACCTGTATCACCCGCAGTGGCAGCAGGAGCGCGCCGAGGAGAAGTTCGACCGGGTGCTGGAGATGTCGAAGGGTCTGCCGGACTGGCGCGTGCACATCGCCGAGGATCTCAAGGGCGACGGCCTGACCCGCGATCGTGTCCTCGCGCTGGCGCTGCACCTGCTGGACCGCGGGTATTTCCGGGCCGGCGGCGAGCAGTACGCCGAGGAGAACGAGTCGTACGGGATCGCGACCCTGCTGTGCGAGCACGTCGACGTCGACGGCGAGGCGGTGTCGTTCGACTATCCGGCCAAGAGCGGTGTGCAGCGGCGGCTGCAGCTGGCTGACCCGGAGGTCGCGCGCGCGGTGCGCGAGCTGCTGGCCCGCGGCAAGCGGGCGGATCGGCTGCTGGCGTGCCAGGCGGCGTCGGGCTGGGTGGAGGTTCGGGCGGCCGATCTCAACGAGCGGTTCAAGGAGCTGGTGGGCGACGAGTACAGCGTCAAGGATCTGCGCACCTGGTACGGCACGGTGTTGGCGGCCGAGGCGTTCGCCGACACCGACGCCCCGGTGTCCAAACGGGTGGCCAAGAAGGTCGAGGCCGCCGTGATGAAGGAGGTGTCCGGGGCGCTGGGCAACACCCCCGCGGTGGCGCGCAGCTCCTACGTCGATCCCAGGGTCGTCGCCGGCTACGAGCAGGGCATGACCGTCGCCGCGGCCGTCCGGCGCGCGTCGCGGCAGCAGGACGCCGCGCAGGCGCAGGCCATCCTGGAGAAGGCCACCCGCATGCTGATCAGCCGGATCGCCAAGGGCAGCGCGAAATCCCGCCGGCCGCAGGCCGCGCCGATGCCCGCGGTCGCGGCGTAACCGGGGCAGCGGGGCCACCCCGCACCGACGCCGGCGGATGGCGCCCCCGGCAGGGATCGAACCTGCGACCAACCGCTTAGAAGGCGGCTGCTCTATCCGCTGAGCTACGGAGGCAGCGCAACCACCCTAGCGAATCGCCGGTGACGGCCCCGGGCAGCTAGAAAGGAGTCTCGCACCACCGCGGCTGGGACTAGCGTGGTGCACGTGACGACTTGGCAGCAGGGAGGGCGCGACGGGCATGGGTGACGGGCCGGAACTGGACGCGGACGGTCTTCCGGAGGAACTCAGCGCGTTCGACCAGATCCTGCATCGCGGCGAGGCAAACCCGCGTACCCGCTCGGGGATCATGACCGTCGAGGTGCTGGACACCACGCCCGACTGGGACGTGTTCCGGCAGCGGTTCGAGTACGCCTCGCGCAAGGTGCTACGGCTGCGTCAGAAGGTGGTGACCCCGACGCTGCCGACCGCCGCGCCGCGGTGGGTCGTCGACCCCGACTTAAACCTCGACTACCACGTGCGGCGGCTGCGCGTCGCGGAGCCGGGCACGCTGCGACAGGTGCTCGACATCGCCGAGGTCGCCGCGCAGTCGCCGCTGGACATCTCGCGGCCGTTGTGGACCGCGACGCTGCTGGAGGGCCTGCAGGACGGCCGCGCGGCGCTGATGGTGCACCTCAGCCACGCCGTGACCGACGGGGTGGGCGGCGTCGAGATGTTCGCCAACCTCTACGACCTCGAGCGCGATCCGCCGCCGCAGCCCCCGCCGCCGCTGCCTATTCCGCAGGACCTGTCGCCCAACGACCTGATGCGCCAAGGCCTCACCCGGCTGCCCGGCGCGATCGCCGGCGGTGTGCGCGACGTGCTGTTCGGCGCCGCGCAGGCGGTGGGGCACGCGGTGCGCGACCCGATGTCGCGGCTCGGCAGCGCGATCGACTACGCGATGTCGGGTGCCCGCGTGCTCGGCCCGGTCGCCGACCCGTCCCCGCTGCTGCGCCGCCGCAGCCTGGCCTCCCGCAGCGAGGCGATCGACATCGAGTTCGGCGACCTGCACCGCGCCGCCAAGGCCGCGGGCGGCTCGATCAACGACGCGTACCTGGCCGGTCTGTGCGGCGCATTGCGGCTTTACCACGAGGCCAAGGGGATTCCGGTCGACACCCTGCCGATGGCGGTGCCCGTCAACCTGCGTTCGGAGGCCGACCCGGCGGGCGGCAACCGGTTCGCCGGAGTCAACCTGGCGGCGCCGATCGGGTTGCAGGATCCGCAGGCGCGGATCGCGAACATCCGCTCGCAGATGACCAGTAAGCGTGAGGAGCGCGCCATCGACATGGCCAGCGCCGTGGCGCCGGTGCTCAGCCTGCTGCCCGACAGCGTGCTCGAATCGATGGCCGGTTCGATCGTCAACTCCGACGTGCAGGCCAGCAACGTGCCGGTCTACGCGGGTGACACCTTCATCGCCGGGGCAAAGATATTGCGACAGTACGGTATTGGGCCGCTTCCCGGTGTGGCGATGATGGTGGTGCTGGTGTCGCGATCCGGCTACTGCACGATCACCACCCGCTATGACCGCGCTTCGGTCAACGACCATCAGCTGTGGGCGCAGTGCCTGCTCGCGGGTTTCGACGAGGTGCTGGCGCTCGGCGGCGACGGACGCGCGGTGCCGGCGTCGTTCACCCTCGACACCGCCCCCTCCAGTCCGCTCTCATCCAACGGAAGTACGGCGCAATGACTTCGGCTAACGGCGAATCCTCCATCCGGCGCACCATGCGGCTGCCGGGATCGGTCGCGGAGATCGAAGCCAGCCCGCCCGGCCCGGAGGTCGGCGCATTCTTCGATCTCGACGGCACCCTGGTGGCCGGCTTCACCGGCGTCGTGATGACCCAGGATCGCCTGCGCCGCAGGCAGATGTCGGTCGGTGAGTTCCTCGGCATGGTGCAGGCCGGGCTCAACCACCAGCTGGGCCGTTCGGAGTTCGACGACCTCATCGGCAAGGGCGCACGCATGCTGCGCGGCAACTCGCTGGCTGACATCGACGAACTCGCCGAGCGGCTGTTCGTCCAGAAGATCGTCGGGCGCATCTATCCGGAGATGCGCGAACTGGTGCGGGCGCACATGGCGCGCGGGCACACCGTGGTGCTCAGCTCCTCGGCGTTGACGGTGCAGGTCGAGCCGGTGGCCCGCTACCTCGGCATCAAGAACGTGCTGAGCAACAAGTTCGAGATCGACGAGAACGGCCTGCTCACCGGAGAGGTGCAGCGACCGATCATCTGGGGACCGGGCAAGGCCAGAGCCGTACAGGAGTTCGCCGCCGAGCACGGGGTGGACCTGTCGAAGAGCTACTTTTACGCCGACGGCGACGAGGACGTCGCGCTGATGTATCTCGTCGGCAACCCGCGGCCCACCAACCCCGGCGGCAAGCTTGCCGCTGTCGCCGCCAAGCGCGGCTGGCCGGTGCTGCGGTTCACCAGCCGCCATGCGACCAACCCGATTTCGCAGCTGCGCACCGCGGCGGGCATCGCGTCGATGGTGCCGATCGGCGCCGGAGCGGTTGGGCTCGGGCTGCTGACCCGCAACAAGCGCGCCGGGGTCAACTTCTTCACGTCGGTGTTCGGCCGCACGCTGATGACCACGCTCGGCATCAACATCAACGTGCTGGGCAAGGAGAACCTGACCAAGCAGCGGCCCGCGGTGTTCATCTTCAACCACCGCAACCAGGCCGACCCGCTGATCGCCGGGCGGCTCGTCGAAACCAACTTCACGTCGGTGGGCAAGAAGGAACTCGAGAAGGACCCGATCGTCGGCACGCTCGGCAAGGTGATGGACGCCGCGTTCATCGACCGCGAGAACCCGGAGCGGGCGGTCGAGGGCCTCAAGAAGGTCGAGGAACTGGCGCGCAAGGGCCTGTCGATCCTGATCGCCCCCGAGGGCACCCGGGTGGACACCACCGAGGTCGGGCCGTTCAAGAAGGGCCCGTTCCGTATCGCTATGTCGGCGGGAATTCCCATCGTGCCCATCGTGATTCGTAACGCCGAGGGGATCGCTGCCCGTGACTCCCCCACGTTCAACCCGGGCACTGTCGACGTGGTCGTCTATCCGCCCATCCCGGTCGACGACTGGACCCACGACAACCTGCCCGAGCGCATCGAGGAGGTGCGCCAGCTCTACCTCGACACGCTGAAGAACTGGCCGCAGGACACGCTGCCCACGCCGGCGCTGTACCAGCGCGCGGCCAAGAAGGGCGGTGCCAAAGCCGGCAAGACCGCCAAGAAGACGGCGAAGAAGAGCGCCGCCAAGAAGAGCGCCGCGAAGAAGACGACCAAGAAGGCCACCGCGAAGGCTGCCAAGGCCGTCAAATCCGTTGCGGCGCCAGACAAGTCGATCGCGAAGGGGCGGCCGTGAAACCGCGTCCGGACGAGTACGCGCCGTTCACCGCGACCGACGACGCGCTGGTGCTGGCGTCGGTGTCGTCGCCGGCGGAGCGAGAACTGCTCGACGACTGGCTGCGCCAGCAGCGCCGCGAGCACCCCGAGACCAATGTCGACGTGCTGATTCTGCCGCACGACGATGACGACCCGCCGCCCGGTGTGCTCGCCCAACTGGTCGCCGCGTTGGAGGACGACCAGGACCGCTCCGTCGTTCCGGTGCGGGTGTTCTGGGTGCCCGGCGGTCTGCCGACGCGTTCCAAGGTGGTCGCGTTGCTGTCCGGCCGCGACACGTACCGTCCGCCGGAGCTCCTGCAGCGCCGCATCCTGCGCAGGGATCCGACCCGCGCCCGGGTGGTCGCCGGTGAGCCGGCCAAGGTGTCCGAACTGCGGCAGCAGTGGGCCGACACGACTACCGCGGAAAACCCGCGTGAGTTCGCGCGTTTCGTCGTGCGCCGCGCGATCCTGGCCATCGAGCGCGTCGAGCTTCGGCTGCTGGGCCCGGAATACAAGAGCCCACGGCTGATCAAGCCCGAGATCCTGGCGTCGGCGCGGTTCCACGAAGGCCTCGAACAGATCCCGGGCGCGACGGTCGAGAAGGCCGGCGAGATGCTCGACGAGCTCTCCACCGGTTGGAGCCGGTTCTCCGTCGACCTGATCCCGACACTGGGCCGCGCCGTGTTCAGTCGGGGCTTCGACCCGAACATCGACTACGACCGCGCCGAGGTCGAGGTGATGCGGCGCAACCTCGAGAACCATCCGGCGGTGCTGCTGTTCTCCCACCGCTCGTATCTCGACGGCGTCATCGTTCCGGTGGCCATGCAGGAGAACCGGTTACCGCCGGTGCACACCTTCGCGGGAATCAACCTGTCGTTCGGGTTCATGGGCCCGCTGTTGCGCCACTCCGGGGTGATCTTCCTGCGCCGCAAGCTCGACGACCCGCTGTACAAGTACGTGCTGCGTCAGTTCGTCGGCTACATCGTGGAGAAGCGGTTCAACCTGTCCTGGTCGATCGAGGGGACCCGCTCGCGCACCGGAAAGATGTTGCCGCCCAAGCTCGGTCTGCTCTCCTATGTGGCCGACGCCTACCTCGACGGCCGCAGCGACGACATCCTGCTGCAGCCGGTGTCGATCAGCTTCGACCAGTTGCACGAGACCGCCGAGTACGCCGCGTACGCCCGCGGCGGGGAGAAGACCCCCGAAAGCCTGTCGTGGATGTACAAGTTCATCAAGGCGCAGGGCGAACGCAACTACGGCAAGATCTACGTCCGCTTCCCCGAAGCGGTGTCGATGCGCGACTACCTCGGCGAACCGCACGGGCCGATGGCCACCGACGAGGGCGCCAAACGCCTGGCGATGCAGAAGATGGCGTTCGAGGTGTCATGGCGGATCCTGCGGGCCACCCCGGTCAACGCGACCGCGCTGGTGTCGGCGCTGCTGCTGACCACCCGCGGAATCGCGTTGACCTTGGACCAGATTCACCACTCGTTGCAGCCGTCGCTGGACTACCTCGAGATGAAGCAGACGCCGATGACCAACAGCGCGTTGCGGTTGCGCACCCCCGACGGGGTGCGCGCGGCGCTGGACGCCCTGTCCGACGGGCATCCGGTGACCTGTGTCGAGGGTGGCCGCGAGCCGGTGTGGCGCATCGCGCCCGAGGACGAGCACGAGGCGGCGTTCTACCGCAACACGCTGATCGACGCGTTCCTGGAGACGTCGCTGGTCGAGTTGGCCCTGGTGCACGCCGGGCGCGCGGAATCCGATCGGGTGGACGCGTTCTGGACGCAGGTGATGCGGCTGCGCGACCTGCTGAAGTTCGACTTCTACTTCGCCGACTCGGTGGCGTTCCGCGAACACGTCGCCGAGGAGCTGTCCTGGACCGACAGCTGGGAGACCCGGGTGACCGCCGGCGAGGAACAGGTCGACGAGCTGCTGCGGGCGAAGTCGCCGCTGCTGGCCGGCGCCATGCTGCGGCCGTTCTTCGAGGCGTATCTCATCCTCGCCGAGGCGCTGCTCGACGCGCCCACCGAGATCGGGGAGAAAGAGCTGACCACCAAGGCGCTCGGGCTGGGCAACCAGTACGTCGCGCAGAACCGGGTGCGCAGCAACGAGTCGGTGTCGGCGCTGCTGTTCGCCACCGCCCGTCAGGTGGCCGCCGATCAGCACCTGCTCGATCCGGGCCCCGATCTGACCGACCGGCGCGTCGCGTTCCGCAATGAGCTGCGGGCGATCCTGCGCGATATGGACAAGGTGGAGGAGATCTCCCTGCAGCAGTTCATGGCCCGCGAACGCGCCCGGCGCGGCCGCTAGCCTCGCCGGGCGTATCCACCACCGTGGGATCGGCGACCCGGCCTCGGGCGATCGCGCGATCACCACGCCATACGCTGGTCGCATGTCCACAGTCGGCGCCCGGGTGCGCACCGGCCCGGTATGGCCGGTGCTCGTCGGCGTCGCCGTGCTGGCCGGCGCGGGCGCCGCGGGCCTGGCCGCGCTGTCGCTCGCCGAGGCGCTGACCGCGACGGGGCTGCCGAACCCGGGCCCGGTCACCACCTACGGGCTGCCGTTCGTGCGGGCCGCGGGGGAGATCGCCGCCGTCGTCGCGGTCGGCTCGTTCATGTTCGCGGCGTTCCTGACCCCGCCGCAGCAAGACGGTTTGCTCGATGCCGACGGCTACCGCGCGCTGCGCACCGGCACGGTCGCGGCCGGGGTCTGGACCGTGTGCGCGGCCCTGCTGGTGCCGCTGACCGTCTCCGACGTGACCGGCCAGCCGGTGCTGGATCACCTGCACCCCGTCGACGTGTGGTCGGTGGCCAGCCTCATCGACACCGCCAGCGCCTGGCGCTGGACGGCGTTCCTCGCGGCGTTCGTGACCATCGCGAGCATCCCGGTATTGCGCTGGTCGCCGACGCCGCCGCTGTTCGCCGGGGCGCTCGTCACGCTGCTGCCGCTGATCCTGACCGGGCACTCCTCGTCGGGCGGCTCGCACGACCTGGCCACCAACGCGCTGGCGATCCACCTGGTCGCCGGCTCGGTGTGGGCGGGCGGACTGCTGGCACTGCTCGCGCACGCGCTGCGCCGCGGCGGGCACGCCTACCTGGCCGCGCGACGCTTCTCTCTGGTCGCGGCGTGGTGCTTGGCGGCGATGGCGCTCAGCGGGGTGGTCAACGCGCTGGTGCGGATCCGGCTCGGCGACCTGCTCGGCACCGACTACGGGAGGCTGGTGCTGGCCAAGGTCGTCGCGCTGGTCGTGCTCGGTGTCCTCGGCTGGCTGCATCGGCGCCACAGCCTGACCGCGCTGCGCGACGACCCGCGGGCCCGCGGCCCGCTGCTGCGGTTGGCGCTTGTGGAGGCGGTGGTCTTCGCGCTGACGTTCGGCGTCGCGGTCGCGCTCGGGCGCACCCCGCCACCCCCGCCGGTGGTGCTCAACCCGTCGATCCCGACCGTCGAGCTCGGCTATGACTTCGCCGGGCCGCCCACGGTCGCGCGGGTGCTCTTCGACTGGCGCTTCGACCTGCTGTTCGGCACGGCCGCACTGGTTTTCGCGGTGGTCTACCTGCTGGGCGTGATCCGGCTGCGGCGGCGCGGCGACCACTGGCCGGTCGGGCGGACCATCGCCTGGCTGCTGGGCTGCCTGGTGCTGCTGTTCGCGACCTCGTCGGGCGTCGGGCGCTACATGACCGCGATGTTCAGCATGCACATGGCGGCGCACATGCTGCTGTCGATGCTCACCCCGATCCTGCTGGTGCTCGGCGCGCCCACCACCCTGGCGCTGCGGGCGTTGCCGGCCGCCGGCCGCGGTGACCCGCCGGGCGCACGGGAGTGGCTGTTGGCGGCGCTGCACTCTCGCGTCTCGAAGGTGCTGACCAACCCGTTCGTCGCGACGTTCATGTTCATCGTCGGGTTCTACGGGCTGTACTTCGGCGGCATCTTCGACGCGGCGGTCAACGACCATGCCGCCCACGTGCTGATGAACGTCCACTTCCTGCTGTCGGGCTACCTCTTCTACTGGGTGGTCATCGGGATCGACCCCACCCCCACCCCGATCCCGCCGCTGGGCAAGGTCGCGATGCTGTTCGGCTCGCTGCCGTTCCACGCCTTCTTCGGCGTCGCGCTGATGAGCATGAACACCGTGCTCGGGGAACGGTTCTACCGGTCGCTGCAGCTGCCATGGCACACCGATCTGCTCGGCGACCAGAAGCTGGGCGGCGGCATCGCGTGGGCCGCCGGGGAGATCCCGCTGGTGGTGGTGGTCGCCGCGCTGCTGATCCAGTGGCGGCGCAGCGACGAGCGCACCGCCAAGCGCCTCGACCGGGCCGCCGACCGCGACGAGGACGCCGAGCTGGCCGCCTACAACGCGATGCTCGCCGAGCTGGCCCGCCGCGAGTCGCAGCGCGGCCAGTAGCCGGTCATCCCCAATCGCTGCTTCATCCACAACCGGGCCCGGTCCGGCGGGCCGGCAGGGCCGCGGTGTCGGTGCCGCGCCGGTCAATGGCGGTGTCACCGACGCACCCGGGACAGCCGGGCCGTCGCGGGTATCAGAAAGGAAGCAGCATGTTCGAGACACCGTTCGTGATCGTGGGCAACATCGTGACCGACCCGATCCACCGTCAGGTCGGGGAGCAGGAGATGGTCCGGTTCCGGGTGGCCAGCAACTCGCGCCGGCGCACCGCCGAGGGAACATGGGAGCCCGGCAATTCGTTGTTCGTCACGGTGAACTGCTGGGGCCGGGTCGTCTCCGGCACCAGCGCCGCCCTCGTCAAGGGCGATCCGGTCATCGTCGTCGGCCACGTCTACACCAGCGAGTACGACGACCGTGACGGCAACCGGCGGACGTCGGTCGAGGTCAGGGCCACCTCGGTGGGGCCGGACCTGGCCCGCTGTCGGGTGCGGATCGAGCGGTCCAAACAGCAGGCCGAACCGCTCGAGCGCGCCGGCGACACCACCGCGGACGCCGCCTCGGACACCACCGAAGAAGACGCCGCTGACCAGCCAGACACCGCGCTGCCGCTGACGGCCTGACCGCAGCCGCACACCTCGGCTGGGCCGATCGGGCCACGCCTAGGATGGTCGGCGGCGACGAACCGAACGACCCTCCTTCGCGAAAGGCAACACCACGGCAATGGCCGAATTCATCTACTCGATGCGGAAGGTCCGCAAGGCGCACGGCGACAAGGTGATCCTTGACGACGTCAGTCTGAACTTCCTTCCGGGCGCGAAGATCGGCGTCGTCGGTCCGAACGGGGCCGGCAAGTCGAGCGTCTTGCGGATCATGGCGGGACTGGACCAGCCCAACAACGGCGACGCGATGCTGGCACCTGGCGCGACGGTCGGCATCCTGCAGCAGGAGCCGCCGCTCGACGAGACCAAGACGGTGCGCGAGAACGTCGAGGCAGGCGTCGCGATCAAGGCCAAGCTCAACCGGTACAACGAGGTGGCCGAGCTGATGGCCACCGACTACTCCGACGAGCTCATGGAGGAGATGGGCCGGCTGCAGGAGGAGCTGGACGCCGCCGACGCCTGGGACATCGACAGTCAGCTCGAGCAGGCGATGGACGCACTGCGCTGCCCGCCGCCCGACGAGCCGATCACCCACCTCTCCGGGGGTGAGCGTCGCCGCGTGGCGCTGTGCAAGCTGCTGCTGAGTAAGCCGGACCTGCTACTGCTCGACGAGCCCACCAACCACCTCGACGCCGAGAGCGTGCAGTGGCTCGAACAGCACCTGGCCGAGTACAAGGGGGCGATCCTGGCGGTCACGCACGACCGCTACTTCCTCGACAACGTCGCGGAGTGGATTCTCGAACTCGACCGCGGCCGGGCCTACCCGTATGAGGGCAACTACTCGACCTATCTGGAGAAGAAGGCCGAGCGCATCGCGGTGCAGGGGCGCAAGGACGCCAAGCTGCAGAAGCGACTCAAAGACGAGCTGGCCTGGGTGCGCTCCGGCGTGAAGGCCCGCCAGGCCAAGAGCAAGGCGCGCCTGCAGCGCTACGAGGAGATGGCGGCCGAGGCCGAGAAGACCCGCAAGCTCGACTTCGAGGAGATCCAGATCCCGACCGGCCCGCGACTGGGCAACGTGGTCGTCGAGGTCGAGCACCTCGACAAGGGTTTCGAGGGTCGCCAGCTGATCAAGGACCTGTCGTTCTCGCTGCCGCGCAACGGCATCGTCGGTGTGATCGGACCCAACGGCGTCGGCAAGACCACGCTGTTCAAGACCATCGTCGGCCTCGAGCAGCCCGACAGCGGCACCGTCCGCATCGGCGAGACGGTCAAGCTGTCCTACGTCGACCAGAACCGTGCCGGCATCGACCCGAACAAGACGGTGTGGGAGGTGGTCTCCGACGGGCTCGACTACATCGAGGTCGGTCAGAACGAGATCCCGTCGCGCGCATATGTGTCCGCGTTCGGCTTCAAGGGCCCCGATCAGCAGAAGCCGGCCGGCGTGCTGTCCGGCGGTGAGCGCAACCGGCTCAACCTGGCGCTCACCCTCAAGGAGGGCGGCAACCTGATCCTGCTCGACGAGCCGACCAACGACCTCGACGTGGAGACCCTCGGCTCGCTGGAGAACGCGCTGGAGAAGTTCCCGGGCTGCGCGGTGGTCATCAGCCACGACCGCTGGTTCCTCGACCGGGTCTGCACGCACATCCTGGCCTGGGAGGGCGACGAGGACAACGAGGCCAAGTGGTTCTGGTTCGAGGGCAACTTCGCCGCCTACGAGGAGAACAAGGTGCAACGACTGGGCGCCGAGGCCGCCCGTCCGCACAGGGTGACCCACCGCAAGCTCACACGCGACTAATGTGACCGCTGCGTGCCAGTGTCGGCACGCAGCGGAGTCAGGAGCCTCGCATGTCGGTGATCCCAGAGGGTGCCACTGGCGGCGGGCCGGGGGAGCCTCGGGCCGAGGCGTTCCACCGTCTCGCGCGCGCCTACCTGGCGACCTATCGCGGCCCCCATGCGGATGCGCCGGGTGCCGACTCGGCGGTGACCGGGCCGGTCGACCAGGCCGCGGCGGGCATGCTGGTGCGCCCGGCGCTGGTGGACGCCCACTGCCGGCTGGGCGGTCGGCGCCGACTCGGCGAGACGCTGTCGGCCGCGTACCCCGCTGACGACCCCGGCCGGTTCGGCCCCGCGCTGCAGATCGTCACCGACTACGGCTCCATGCTGATGGACTCCGTCACGGTGCTGCTGCACCGCACCGGGGTCGCGTACAAGGCGATCATGAACCCGGTGTTCCGGGTGCGCCGCGGGCCGTCCGGGGAGCTGCTGGAGATCGAGCCGGCGTCGGGCTCGGCGCTGCGCGACGGCCTGGACGAGACGTGGATCCACGTCGCTCTGTCCAGTTCGGCGAACCCGAAGGCGGTCGCGGAGGTGCAGCGCCTGTTGCCCGGTGTGCTGGCCGACGCCCGCCAGGTGGCGCTCGATGCGACGGCGATGGGTGCGACGCTGCGCGGGCTGGCGGCCGAACTCGACGGTGACCCAACACGTTTCCCCGGCCCGGACCGCAAGGACGTCGCCGCGCTGCTGCGCTGGCTGGCCGACGGCCACTTCGTGCTGCTGGGCTACCAGCGCTGCCAGGTCGCCGACGGGCACGTGACCGTCGACCCGACCAGCAGGCTGGGGGTGCTGCGGCTGCGCCAAGACGTGCTGCCGCGGCTGTCGTCGAACGACGATCTGCTGGTGCTGGCCCAGGCCACCATGCCCAGCTACCTGCGCTACGGCGCCCACCCGCACATCGTTGTGGTGCGCGAGGTGGCCGCGGGTCAGGAGATCGAACACCGGTTCGTCGGCGTGTTCACCGTCGCCGCCATGAACGCCAATGTGCTTGAGATACCGCTGATCTCGAGCCGCGTCAACGACGCGCTGGCGATGGCCCAGCGCGACCCGAGCCATCCCGGGCAGCTGCTGCTCGACATCATCCAGACCATGCCGCGGTCGGAGCTGTTCGCGCTGAGCGCCAAACAGCTGCTCGACATGGCGATGGCCGTGGTGGAACTGGGGTCGCGCCGGCGGACCCTGCTGTTCCTGCGCGTCGACAAGCTCGCGCATTTCGTGTCGTGTCTCGTCTACCTGCCGCGCGACCGCTACACCACCGCCGTCCGGTTGGAGATGCAGGACATCCTGGTGCGTGAGCTCGGCGGCGTCAGCATCGACTACGCCGCCCGCGTCAGCGAATCACCATGGGCGGTCGTGCACTTCACCGTGCGCCTGCCCGAGGGCGCGGGCCCGCGCAGCGTGGATGTCTCGCCGGAGAACGAAACCCGGATCCAGAACCTGCTGACCGAGGCGGCCAGGACGTGGGGCGATCGGTTGATGGGCGCCGTGAAGGGCGGGTCGATCGCCCAGGACACCGCCGAGCACTATGCGGACGCCTTCTCCGGTGCCTACAAGCAGGCCGTCCCGCCCGATCGCGCGATCGAGGACATCGCGATCATCGAAGAGCTGCACGATGATTCGGTCAAGCTGGTGCTCGCCGACAGCGGCGAACCCGGCGTGTCGCATCTCACCTGGTACCTGGGTGGCCGGTCGGCGTCGTTGAGCGATCTGCTGCCGATGCTGCAGTCCATGGGCGTCACGGTGCTCGAGGAGCGCCCGTTCACCGTGGTGCGGCCCGACGGTCTGCCGGTCTGGATCTACCAGTTCAAGGTGGCGCCGCACCGCGGCATCCCCGAACCGCCCGAGGGCCCGGAACGCGAGGACGCCGCGCAGCGGTTCGCCGACGCGGTGACCGCGATCTGGCACGGCCACGTCGAGATCGACCGCTTCAACGAGTTGGTGCTGCGCGCGGGATTGACCTGGCAGCAGGTGGCGGTGCTGCGGGCCTACGCCAAATACCTCAAGCAGGCCGGTTTCCCGTACAGCCAGGCGCATATCGAATCGGTCGTCAACGACAACGCGCACACGGCACGATCGCTGATCGAGTTGTTCGAGGCGCTGTTCGACCCGTCGGACGCGCCGACGCATCAGGACGCTCAGGCGGCCGCGGCGGCCGTCGCCGCCGACATCGACGCGTTGGTCAGCCTCGACACCGACCGGGTGCTGCGCGCGTTCGCGTCGATGATCCAGGCCACGCTGCGCACCAACTACTTCGTGTCCGACCCGCACTCGGCCCGCGCCCAGAACGTGCTGGCGTTCAAGCTCAACCCAGAGCTGATCGACGAACTACCGCTGCCGCGACCGAAGTTCGAGATCTTCGTCTACTCGCCGCGAGTGGAGGGTGTGCATCTGCGCTTCGGGTACGTCGCCCGCGGCGGGCTGCGGTGGTCGGATCGCCGCGAGGACTTCCGCACCGAGATCCTCGGGCTGGTCAAGGCGCAGGCGGTGAAGAACGCGGTGATCGTGCCCGTCGGCGCGAAGGGCGGCTTCGTCGTCAAGCAACCGCCCACGGCCACCGGCGATCCCGCCGTCGACCGCGACGCGAGCCGCAACGAGGGCATCGCCTGCTACAAGCTGTTCATCTCCGGTCTGCTCGACGTGACCGACAATGTCGACAAGGCCACCGGCAAGGTGGTGACCCCGCCGAACGTCGTGCGCCGCGATGGTGACGACGCCTATCTCGTCGTCGCCGCCGACAAGGGCACCGCCACCTTCTCCGACATCGCCAACGAGGTGGCCCAGTCCTATGGGTTCTGGCTCGGCGACGCGTTCGCCTCCGGTGGATCGGTCGGCTACGACCACAAGGCGATGGGCATCACCGCCAAGGGCGCGTGGGAGGCGGTCAAGCGGCACTTCCGCGAGATGGGCATCGACACCCAGACCCAGGACTTCACCGTCGTCGGCATCGGCGACATGAGCGGCGACGTGTTCGGCAACGGCATGCTGCTGTCCAAGCACATCCGACTGCTCGCCGCGTTCGACCACCGCCACATCTTCCTGGACCCCAATCCCGATGCGGCGCGCTCGTGGGAGGAGCGCAAGCGGCTGTTCGACCTGCCGCGGTCCAGTTGGGAGGACTACGACACCAGCCTGATCAGCGAGGGCGGCGGCGTGTACAGCCGTGAGCAGAAGGCGATTCCGATCAGCCCGCAGGTGCGCGCCGCGCTGGGCATCGCCGACGACGTCGCGGAGATGACGCCGCCCGCACTGATCCGCGCAATCCTCAAGGCGCCGGCCGACCTGCTGTTCAACGGCGGCATCGGCACCTACGTGAAGGCCGAGACCGAATCCGACGCCGACGTCGGCGACCGCGCTAACGACGCAGTGCGGGTGAACGGAAACCAGGTGCGCGCCAAGGTGATCGGCGAAGGCGGCAATCTGGGCGTGACCCCACGTGGCCGCATCGAGTACAACCTCAACGGCGGCCGCATCAACACCGACGCGCTGGACAACTCCGCGGGTGTCGACTGCTCCGACCATGAGGTCAACATCAAGATCCTGATCGACTCGCTGGTCACCGCGGGCAAGGTCGACGCTGCCGACCGCACCGAGCTGCTGCTGTCGATGACCGACGAGGTCGGCGAGCTGGTGCTGCGCGACAATGCCGACCAGAACGACCTGATGGGCACCAGCCGCGCCAACGCGCTTAGCCTGCTGCCGGTGCACGCGCGGATGATCAAGGACTTTGTCGCCGAGCACGGGCTCAACCGCGAGCTGGAGGCGCTGCCGTCGGAGAAGGAGATCGCCCGGCGGGCCGAGGCTGGCCTCGGGCTGACCTCACCGGAACTGGCGACGTTGATGGCACATGTGAAGCTGACGCTCAAAGACCACCTGCTGCACACCGACATCCCCGACCAGGAGGCCTTCGCCGCCCGGCTGCCCGCCTACTTCCCGAGCCGGCTGCGGGCGCGGTTCGCCGCGGAGATCCGCCAGCATCAGCTGCGCCGCGAGATCGTCGCCACCATGCTGGTCAACGATCTCGTCGACACCGGCGGCATCACCTACGCCTACCGGGTGGCCGAGGACGTCGGCGTCGGCCCGGTCGACGCGGTGCGCGCGTTCGTCGCCACCGACGCGATCTTCCGCGTCGGCGATACCTGGCGGCAGATCCGCGCCTCCGGGGACAACGGGGTGTCGGTGGCGGTGACCGACCGCATGACGCTGGACCTGCGCCGGCTCATCGACCGCGCCGGGCGCTGGCTGCTCAACTACCGGCCACAGCCGCTGGCCGTCGGCGCCGAGATCAACCGGTTCGCGCAGAAGGTCGCCGACCTGACGCCTCGGATGCCGGAGTGGTTGCGCGGCGCTGACAAGGCGATCGTCGAGAAGGAGGCCGGCGAGTTCAGCTCCCGCGGCGTGCCCGACGATCTCGCGTACTCGGTGGCCACCGGGTTGTACCGGTACAGCCTGCTCGACGTCATCGACATCGCCGACATCGTCGACCGTGACCCGGCGGAGGTGGCCGACACCTACTACGCGCTGATGGACCGCCTGGGCATCGACGCGCTGCTCACCGCCGTCTCGCAACTGGACCGCGAAGACCGGTGGCATTCGCTGGCGCGGTTGGCGATTCGCGACGACATCTACGGTTCGCTGCGCGCCTTGTGCTTCGACGTGCTGGCGGTGGGGGAGCCCGACGAGTCCGGTGAGGAGAAGATCGCCGAGTGGGAGATGACCAACAGCTCCCGGGTGGCGCGTGCCCGCCGGACGCTCAACGAGATCAACGAGGGTGAGGTGCAGGATCTCGCCACGCTGTCGGTGGCCGCACGTCAGATTCGCAGCATGATTCGACAGAGTGGAACGGGAGCTTCTGGATGACAACCGATTTCGTGGCGCCGGTGCACGTGCGATGGTCCGACATCGACATGTACCAGCACATCAACCATGCCACGATGGTGACGCTGCTCGAAGAGGCCAGGATTCCGTTCCTGCGCCCCGCCTTCGAGTCGGTCATCGAGGAGATCGGCCTGCTGATCCACGAGGTGAAGATCCTCTACAAGGGGCAGTTGCGGCTGCGTGACTCCCCGCTACAGGTGACGATGTTCGCAAAGCGGGTGCGCGCCGTCGACTTCACGATCGGCTACGAGGTGCGCAAGCACAATCAGACGCTCGAGGACAAGCCGTCCGTCATTGCCGAGACCCAACTGGCCGCCGTGCACATCAAAGAGCAACGGCTGCAACGACTCACCCCCGAGCAACGGGAGTACCTGCTGCGGTATCAGCGATGACCGCCGCCGAGCGGGGGCTCTGGCTCGACGACACCAACCACCGCGACGACCTCGCGACCTTCACCGAGCGGGCGCGACGCCTCGACCAGGCCGCGGTGGTGCGGTTGCGGCAGCGAGACGGCGGGTTTGTGGTGGCCTGGGTGGCAACTGGTTTCGACGTACTCGCCAGCCGCGTCGTGCGCGGTCGCGTCGCACCGGCCGACCTGTCCGCCGGTGCCGACAGCCTGGCGACCGGGCTGGCCGCGATGGACGACACCGGCTACGTCGACCCCGGTTTCGCGATGGACTCGGCCTGGCGCGGCGCACTGCCACCCGACACGGGTTTCGTGCATCTCGACGACGTGCCCGCGCGCGCGGTGCTCGATCTCGCGCAACGCGGCTCGGAGTTGGCCAGGGAGCACTCCGGCGCCCAGGGGCCGCCGGTGTCGCTGTTGGACCAGGAGGTTGTCGCGGTGTCCTCCGGCGATGTCAGTGTCGGCATCCCGATGCGCTGTGTATTCGCCCTGACGGCAATGGGTTTCCTCAACGCCGACACCGTGAGCGACGACGAGATCATCCGTGTCCGCGTGCTGCCGGCCTGGCTGCGCATCGACGCCCGGTTCGGCTCCGTGTACCGCCGCCGCGGCGACCCCGCGCTGGTGCTGCGCTGACTCAGACCAGCCACGCCGCCGCGTTCGGCGGCAGCGTCCCGTCGACCACCACGTCGCTGGCCAGCAGCACCTCGCCGGCGGGCAGTCCGACCGCCCGAGGACCGGTGTTCAGGACGCACGTCAGCCCGCCGCCGACGCGGAAACTCAGCACGCCGGCGGGGCTGTCCACCCACTCGACAGACCGTCCGCCGAACTCCGCTCGGCTGCGGCGCAGTTCGAGCGCCCGGCGGAAGAACGACAGCGTCGACCCCGGGTCGGCAGACTGCTTCTGCACCGTCAACGCGGCCCACTCGGCCGGCATCGGCAGCCACGTGTGCGCTGTCGTCGAGAACCCGAACGGGGGCGCATCACCGGACCACGGCATCGGCACCCGCGCGCCGTCGCGGCCGCGCTTGGTGTGCCCCGACCGCTCCCACACCGGATCCTGCAGCGCCTCGTCGGGCAGGTCGACGTCGGCCAGGCCGAGTTCCTCGCCGTAGTAGATGAACACCGCGCCCGGCAACGCCAGCATCACCAGCGCCATCGCCTTGGCGCGGGTCAGGCCGACCGCGCCGCCGCCATAGCGGGTGACCTCGCGCTCGACGTCGTGGTTGGACAGCGTCCAGGTCGGCGTCGCGTTCTCGATCGCGGCCGCCGCCAACGAGTTTCGGACGGCCTCACGGATGTCTTCGGCGTCGAACCCGGCCCGCAGCAGCCGGAAGTTGAATCCCAGATGCAGCTCGTCGGGGCGCAGATAGCGGGCGAACTGCTCGTTGTCGTACACCCACACCTCGCCGATCGCCACCGCGTGCGGGTAGTCGTTGAGCACATTGCGGATGTGGCGGTGGATGTCGTGCACGCCGTCGTGGTTGAACCGCGGGTCGTTGTCCATGTCGGCGAGCAGCGGTTCACCGTCGACGATCTCCATGTCGGGCAGGCCCGGCGGTTTGGCCATGCCGTGCGCGACGTCGATGCGGAAACCGTCCACGCCGCGTTCCAGCCAGAACCGCAGCGTCTTCTCCAGATCGTCGTAGACCTCCCGGTTCTCCCAGTTGAGGTCGGGCTGCCCGGCGTCGAACAGGTGCAGATACCACTGCCCGGGCCTGCCGTCGGGTTCGGTGACCCGCGTCCACGCCGGCCCGCCGAAGATCGACTGCCAGTTGTTGGGTGGGCGCGACCCGTCCGGGCCGGTGCCGTCGCGGAAGATGTAGCGGTCGCGCTCCGGTGTTCCGGGCCCGGCGGCCAGCGCCGCCTGAAACCACGGGTGGGCCGAGCTGGTGTGGTTGGGCACCAGGTCCATCGTCACCCGGATGCCCCGCGCATGGGCGGCCGCGATGAGCCGGTCCAGCGCCGCCATGCCGCCGAACAGTGGATCGACGTCACGCGGATCGGCGACGTCGTAGCCGTGGTCGGCCATCGGCGACACCATCACCGGGTTGAGCCAGATCGCGTCGACGCCGAGGCCCGTCAGGTAGTCGAGCCGGGCCGCCACCCCGTCGAGGTCACCGACGCCGTCGCCGTTGCTGTCGTGAAACGAACGCGGATACACCTGGTAGAACACCGCGTGGCGCCACCACGGTGTGTCGGGCCCGTCGTGGTTCGGATGGGTCACCGGTCACCTAGAACGGCGAGTTGACCATGGAATGGGCCGCCATCTCGAGGTACTCCAGCAACGCCTTGCGGTGGGCGTCGTCGAGGGTCTGCGAGTCGATCTCGGCGACCGCGGTGTGCATACAGCGCAGCCAGGCGTCACGCTCGAGGTACCCGATCCGGAACGGGGCGTGCCGCATCCGCAGCCGGGGGTGACCGCGCTGGTCGGAGTAGGTGCGCGGCCCGCCCCAGTACTGCTCGAGGAACATCCGCAGCCGGTCCTCGGCCGGGCCCAGGTCCTCCTCGGGATACAGCGGGCGCAGGATCTCGTCGTCGCGCACGAGCTCGTAGAACCGCGACACGATCCGGTGGAAGGTCTGGTGTCCGCCGACCTCGTCGTAGAACGACCGCTGCGGTTGTGTCACGCCCACCATTGTGTCTTGTCGCCGGAGGATGCTGGTCAGCCGGTCGGTCACCCCATGTTCATCGGACTGACCTGCGAACACGGCCAGAATTGTCGTGCGATTGACAGCGATCCGGGGTTTACTGTTCCCTCGGAGGACGTATGGCGCATCGCAAGAAGAGCCTGCCTCGTCAGGCCGGGCGGCACCACGCGGGCTTATCCGGGCCCGCGGCGACCGCGCAGACCCGTGCGCTGCACAGCGTCGATGCCCATCCGCCCAGTACCGGCGAAGGCTCGATCTGGGGCCGGCGCCGGGTACTCCTGCTGAACTCCACCTACGAACCGTTGACCGCTCTGCCCTTGCGGCGGGCGGTCATCATGCTTATGTGCGGAAAAGCCGACGTCGTTCACGATGACCCGAACGGTCCGGTGATTCATTCCGCCACCCGCTCGATCGCCGTGCCGTCGGTGATCCGGCTGCGCACCTACGTCCGGGTGCCCTATCGCGCCCGCATCCCGATGACCAGGGCCGCGCTGATGCACCGCGACCGGTTCCGCTGCGCGTACTGCGGCGCCAAGGCCGACACCGTCGACCACGTCGTACCCCGCAGCCGGGGCGGTGACCACTCCTGGGAGAACTGCGTGGCGGCCTGCTCGACCTGCAACCATCGCAAGGCCGACCGGCTGCTGGCCGAACTGGGCTGGACGCTGCGCTCGGTGCCCGTCCCGCCCAAGGGCCAGCACTGGCGGCTGCTGTCGAGCGTCAAGGAACTCGACCCGGCCTGGATGCGATACCTGGGTGAGGGCGCGGCGTAGGTCGCGACTGTTATACGGTTTGCGGCGTGAGCACCGTACTGACCCACATGCTTATCGGCATCGTTCCGATCGCCGTCGCGTTGGTGTTGATCTTCCTGATCTACGGCGTCGGTAAGAACCGCAAGGGCCCACATCCGACGCCCTACCAGCTCTCGGAGAAGTGGACGCACGAACCGATCCTCTGGGCGTCCGAAGAACCCGTCGACCATGGTCATTCCCATGGTTCGCACCCGTTGACCATAGGAGGCGGCGCAAGTGGGAAGTGGTGAGGTCGCGACGGCTGGAGCCGGCACGGTCAGCGAGCTGCCGCGGGGGTGGGTGGTAACCGCCAGCGGCCGCGTCTCCGGGGTCACCGAGCCTGGCGAGCTGTCGGTGAAGTATCCGTTTACCACCAAGGATCTGGTGTTCCTCGACGACGCGCTCAAGTACGGCTCGCGCGCGGCGAAGGCCCGGTTCGCGGTCTACCTCGGCGACCTCGGTGCCGATCCGGCGGCCACCGCCCGCGAGATCCTGGCCAAGGTGCCGACGCCGAACAACGCCGTGCTGCTGGCGGTGTCGCCCAACCAGAAGGTCATCGAGGTCGTCTACGGCAGCGAGGTCAGCGGCCGCGGCATCGAGGAGTCCGCACCGCTGGGGGTGTCGGCGGCCGCCGCGTCGTTCCAGGACGGCAACCTGATGGACGGGCTGATCAGCGCCATTCGCGTGATGAGCGCGGGCGTTTCCCCGCGCTGACGCGGCAGAAATTGCCGCGCTGAGCCACCCCGGGCGGCCCATAGACTGCAATGAGTCTGTGTGTAGAAGGGTGCCTAAGTGGGAGTGCTCGACGGTTTCGACTCGACCTGGACGAACGCGCGCACGACGTTCGGCCAGGGTGCGCCGCAGGACGGCTCGCGGTACGACAACAGCGGTCAGCTGCGCGAGATGAAGTCCACGGTGCAAGCGGCGAAACCGACGTCCTCGTGGCTGGGATCGGCATCGGATTCCTACTCGACGGCCAATGAGCGCCACGCCCGCACCCTCGGGGTGATGGCGGACCTGGACCAGAAGCTGCGCGCGGAGGTCGACCGATCGGCACAGGTGGTCAGCGCGGGCCGGCAGAACCTGGATGCGGTGCGCCAGTGGGTGTACGACGCCGCCGCGAGCGTGCCGCCCGGCAAGACCCGCGAGCAGATGCTCTATCCGATCGTCAGCAAGGGCGCCGGTGAGATCGCCGAGATCATCCGCAAGTCCAACGGCGATCTGAACACCATCGCCGGCCGGATCCGCGACCTGGGCAACGAGTACCAGTTGCTGGGCGACAAGAAGCTCGCCGGCGGCGACGGCAAGGACAAGGACGATCCGCTCGGCGCCCCGGGTGCCGACGACGAGGAGGAGATCAAGCGGCGCGCACAGCGGGACGTCAAGGCCGCACTCGACGGCGACAAGGACGCGATCCAGCGGGTACGCAACGTCCTCAACACGATCACGCCGCAGCAGCAGTCCGGTCAGCCGAAACTCAACGCCGAACAGCAGGCCTATCTGAGCCAGATGCAGGCGCAGCAGCGGTTGCGCTCGGTCGAGCAGCTCAAAGAGTGCGCCGACCGCGGGGCGCGCGACATTATGGCCGACTCCTGGCAGCTGATGAGCAACCCGAAGATCGAGTTCCCGAAGACGGAGTCGGTCGACGGTGCGCTGCAGGGCGACGAGATGGTCAAGGGCGGGTTCGACAAACTGCCCCCGAGCGTGCAGTCGGTGATCCAGTCCCCGGGCATCGAGCGGCATCAGGATCTGCAGACGATCACCGACATCGTCAAGGGCGGCAACGCCGCGGGCCACTTCCAGCACGACACCGACCTGGACCGCGGCCTGATGCACAAGGTCGCCGACATGATGGAAGACCCGCGGTGGCGGTCCGACGACCCGCCGTTCGACATCCCCGGCAATTGGCCGTGGGAGACGCCGCGGCCACCGCACGCCGAACTCGAGCGCGTCGCGCAGGACATCTTCAGCGTCGTCGGCAACGACCATCAGGTCGTCCACGATGCGGTCACCGGAAACGTGCAGCCCGGCAACGAGTTCCGCGAACAGTTCAAGATCGACAAAGATCACTTCATGTACAACCTCACGCACGAGGCGTGGGACGACAAGGGCGCGGGCGCCGCCGCCCTGTTCGACTGGATCGATGATTCGGCGCATGGCCCGGAGGCGGAAATCGCCGGTAAGACGGCCAAAGAGGTCGCCGAGTACATCGGCAACAACCCCGGTCTGAACTCGCTCAACGATGACAACACCGTGGGCCTGTACGGCACCCACTCGCTCGGCGAGGTGAACCCGCTTCTGGTGCGGGGGTTCGCGGAGGGCCTGTCACCGTACGTGAACAACATCGCAGGCACCGCCGGCGGGTTGCCCTCGTTCGGTGGCATGCTCGACGATCCGACCGACGTGCGAGACGGCGTGCTGCCGGAAGCCAAGAACGTCTTCTCGGTCCTCAACGGCGATCCCAAGGCCGCCGAGATATTCAACGGCGCGGCCATGGCGCAGGCGGCACTGCACGACACCGAATACGCCATGAATCCGGACTCCGGCGAGAAACCACGCGCGCTGTACGACAGCGCCACCCTGCGCGCGCTTGTTGATGTCGGGCTGGAGAACAACATCGACACCAACAACAAGAACCAGTACGAAATCGAGCGCGAACTGTACGCGGCCAAGAGCGCCGCCTACGAGGCAGGCCTCGATGGACTGAAAAAGGCCGGTTCTGCCGTGCTGCCCGGGACAGGCGCGACGATCTCCAACGAGGCGCTGTCACGGCTCGGCCCCGCGCTCAAGGACAGCATCATCGGTCCGGCGCCGGCCGCGCCGGGCGAACCGCCGCCCATCCCGCGCTTCGCCGCCGAGCGTGCCGAGGTGGAGATGCTCAACACCCTCAATGGCATCGGCACCGAGCTCAGGGACCTCCCGGCCGAGTACCGGGCACCTGACGGCAGCGTCCGAACCTATGAGGAGATGTACCGGGAGGATCCCACCCTCACCCCGGGTGAGTACGCGGAAGTGGTGAACAACTCGATCAACGCCACACTCGGTTACGACTTCCAGGACGGTCACATCAAGGACCGCTACGACCAGGTCACAGCGGACCGCACCCCGGACCCGAACTCGACGCGGTAACCGGAACCCAAATCGGACGAGAAGGACCCGAATTCGAAGTGATGGTCAAGGTATTCGTGGCCGCGATGGCCGCTGTGCTGTCGGTGGTGAGTGTCGGCTGCCGCTCACAGCAATCGCAGCAGGCGGGCTGGCCGGACGAACTCAACGACTTCACCATCGTGTGGACCGCGGCCAACGACGTCGATCTGGTGACCGGTCCGGCGGTTCCCGTTCGGGCATACATCGAGTCGTTCGTGCTGCAGCGGATCACCGGCGACGACAAGTACCTCTATCCCGGTTTCACTGACGCCGTCGAGGAGCGGTGGCGCCCGGCGGGCGGCGGCACAGGTGAGCCCTGGGTGGGGACACTGACTAACCACATTGTGTCCCTTGAGGAGTCGGACGGCGAGGTACGGGCCATCGGGTGCATGTTCACCTACACGGCGGCGACACCGGCGAAGGATAGCGACGAATACGAAGGCCTGGGCGTGATGGCCATCCCCGAGGCAGAGGGCATCACCCCGTTCGAGGTGAGGCTGTCCGTGCCCGAACACAGCGCGCTGCCAGCGGGACCGCAGCAGGGTCCCGAGCGCGCCCCGTTCGACAACGTTTTCGGCGGCTATCGGGTGACGGGCTATTACGGGGGCTACTTCGAAGCGCCGGGCCAGACGCCGTTGTGGGAGAACTACGATCAAGCGACGCGAGAGTGCATCGCGGCGGCACCAGACTCGCGCGAGCGTCGCACCTACGTGCTGGAGAACTACCTGCCGAAGAGCGACTTCTTCACCAGGCCGCCGGCGCCGGGTTGGCCGGCCAAGCCGGCTAGCTGACCGTCGCGCTCAACTCGGCGCGGATCTCGATGTAGCGCTCGAGGAACCGGCGTTCGTCGAGTCGCTTGCGGCGCAGCCAGCCGGTGACCTCGTCGTTGCACTTGCTGGTGTTGCAGGAGGCGCAGGCCGGTACGACGTTGTCGACGGTGTAGCGGCCGCCGCGGGAGATCGCCATGACGCAGTCCTTCTGCAGCGGGCGGTCCGTCGCGCCGCAGTAGGCACAGCCGTTCCAGGCCTGCTTGAGCGCCTCCCACTGCGCCGGGGTGAGGTCGTGCTCGACGGCGCTCAGTCGACGCTGGCGCCGACGCGCCGCCCGCGCCTTACGAGTCCTGCTGACCGCCACCCGCACAGCATGCCGGGCGAGCGTGCGCAAACCGCTGGAAATCCGCGGCGTGTCGTGTGCAGACACGCACGCTCGCACATTGGCTAGCTCCCGTCGAACGTGCGGGCCTTCAGCGCGCGTTCGACACCGGCGCGGCCCTCGAGCACCAGGCGGCGCAGCGGCGGCGGCACGTCGGGGTCGGCGAGGAACGCGTCGGCAGCGGCGAGCCCGTCGGGGGAGATATCCCACGACGGGTACAGGCCGACGACGACGGTCTGTGCGACCTCACTCGACCGGCGTTGCCAGACACCGGAGATGGCGCCGAAGTACTTGTCCCGGTACGGGTGCAGCAGTTCGTGCTGGCCGGGCTGGACGAAGCCGCCGATGATCGAGCGGGCGGTGATGTTGGCCAGCGTGTCGTCCTCGATGACCTGTTCCCACGCGGCCGCCTTCACCGACGCCTGCGGACGGGCGGCGGCGGCCGCCGCGGCGTGCCTGCGGCCGGCGGCGGTCGGATCGCGTTGTGCCTCGGAATCGATGAAAGGGGTGGCTTCGCCGTCGGCGTCGACGGCCCCGGCCGCGGCCAGGGCGGTGACGATGCGCCACCGCAGGTCGGTGTCGACGACGAGCCCGCCGAGTCCCTGGGTCGCCGGATCGTTGTCCAGCAGCGCCGCCAACACCTCGATGTGCCGTTCGGACAGCACCGACGTGCACAGCGCGTTGACGAACGCCAGCTGACGATCCGACCCGCCCTCGGCGCCGCGGGCCAGCTCGAGCAACCGGTCGGCGAACTGAGGCCAGCCCGTCTCGCGGGCCCAGCCCGGCTCGCCGTAGGACGTCAGCGCGGTCTGCGCCTGCAGCAGCAGCCGTTGTGCCACACCGACTTCGGTCTCGGCGTGCACACCGCTGCCCACCAGCGACACGAAGTCGCGGGCCTTGAGTTCGGCGTCGCGGGTCATTTCCCACGCCGCCGACCACGCCATGGTGCGGGGGAGTGGATCGGCGATGTCGGCGATGCGGGTCAGGATGGTCTGCAGCGAGTCGGGATCCAGCCGCAGCGAGCAGTACGTCAGGTCGTCGTCGTTGACCAGGATCAGCTTGCCCCGCGAAACACCCCGCAGCGCAGGCACATCGGTGGTCTCACCCTCGACGTCGAGTTCCTCGCGGTGCGTCCGGACCAACTTGCCGGAGCCGTCGTCGTCGTAGATGCCGACCGCCAGGCGGTGCACCCGGGTTTCGCCGGCGCCGGGCTGCGCCCCGCTCTGGGTGACCGCGAACCGGGTGAACCGGCCGTCGGCGTCCAGGTCGAAATCCGGTCGCAGCGTGTTCAACCCGGTCGTCTTGAGCCACTGACGCCCCCAGCCCGACAGGTCGCGGCCGGACGCCTTCTCCAGCGCGCCGAGTAGGTCGCCGAACGTGGCGTTGCCGAATGCGTGGTCGCGGAAGTAATCCCGCAACCCGGCGAGGAACTCCTCAAGCCCGACGTATGCCACGAGCTGCTTGAGCACACTGGCGCCCTTGGCGTAGGTGATGCCGTCGAAGTTCACTTCGACCGCGGCGAGGTCCGGGATGTCGGCGGCCACCGGATGCGTCGACGGCAGCTGGTCCTGCCGGTAGGCCCAGGACTTCTCGACGTTGGCGAACGTCGTCCAGGCCTGCGTGTATTCGGTGGCCTCGGCCTGGCACAGCACCGACGCGAACGTCGCGAAGGATTCGTTGAGCCACAGGTCGTCCCACCACCGCATGGTGACCAGGTCGCCGAACCACATGTGCGCCATCTCGTGCAGCACCGTCTCGGCGCGCCGCTCGTAGGAGGCGCGGGTCACCTTGCTGCGGAAGACGTAGTCCTCCAGGAACGTCACCGCACCGGCGTTCTCCATCGCGCCGGCGTTGAACTCGGGGACGAACAGCTGGTCGTACTTGCCGAACGCGTACGGCACCCCGAAGTTGCGGTGGTAGAAGCCGAAACCCTGCTTGGTCTCGGTGAACAACCGCTCAGCGTCCATGTACTCCGCCAGTGACCTGCGGCAGAACAGGCCCAGCGGAATCTCGCCGTGCTCGTCGCGGTAGACGTCGTCCCAGCGGGCGTATGGACCCGCGATGAGCGCGACCAGGTACGTGCTCATCCGGGGGGTGACCGCGAAGGTGTGGCGTTTCGCGGCGCCGTCGTCGGAAACGTCGACGGTGGCCCCGTTCGAGATGACCTCCCAGTGCGCGGGCGCGGTCACACGCACGTCGAACGTCGCCTTCAGGTCGGGTTGGTCGAAGCACGCGAACATCCGCTTGGCGTCGGCGGTTTCGAACTGCGAGTACAGGTACACCTCGCCGTCGACCGGGTCGACGAACCGGTGCAGCCCCTCACCGGTGTTCGAGTAGCGGCAGTCGGCGTCGACGACCACCACGTTGCGCTCGGCGAGGCCGGACAGCGGGATACCGGTGGACTCGTCGTAGCCGGACACGTCGATGTCGCGGCCGTTGAGGGTCGCGCTGTGGATGCGGTCGGCGGCGATGTCGATGTAGGTGTCGGCGCTGGCCAGCGCGTCGAACTCAACGGTCGTGCGGGAGCGGAACGTGCGCTCGCCGGGCTTGCCGTTGCCGTCGGTCAGGTCCAGTTCGACGCGGTAGGTGTCGACGGTGACCAGGGCGGCGCGCTCGACCGCCTGGTCGCGGGTCAGGTTGGGGAGTGCCACGGGTCCAACCTAGTGGCCGGGCCCGGGTGCGGCGCGTCAGAGTCCCGGGGTGCGCAGCCAGTTGAAGAAGGTGCCGTTGCCGATCGACGACATCACCGACGGGCAGTACAGCGAGATCGCGATGCCGGTGAAGAACGCCGCCATATCCGGAGGGATGCCGCTGTCGGTGACCGACGAGTACACCGACGCCACCGACTTGCCGGGTTCGACGAGCATCGGGCACACCCGCTGCCCCAGGGCGACGGTGTCGGCCGGGTTTCCGATCGGCAGCCCGGCGTCGGACAGCGCGGACAGGAACGAGTCGTCGATCGGGTCGGCCTGCGCGGGGGCCGCGACCAACAGCGCGGTGGCCGCGGCGCTGACGGCGGCGGTGAAGAGGCGGGCGGGATTGTTCACTCGAGTAACACTCGTTGACGGTGGTCACAGCGGCAGCACGGTTCGGTCACGGGTTGCCCACACCCGCGTTTCCTGCGTGACGACCGGCTGACCGGCGCTCTCGGCCCGCAGACAGGGTGGTGACCGTACTCCGGGCGAACAAAAACGTGGGGAAACACCTGATTTCTTCGTCGCGATTCCTCCCTACGCTCGGGGGCGAAGCAAACGTTCCACCGAGGGGAGAACGCTATGCGCGGACCGGCGCGCCTGGCGAGCAGGGCGGCGGCCCTGGCCGTCGCGTTCGCCCTCGGCATGGTGGTCGCGACCATGCCGGGCATCGCGTGGGCCGACCCGGATGCCGGGTCGGAGTCAACGTCGGGGACCGAGGGCGCACCGTCCCCTGATCACGAACCCGCGTCGGCGGCACTGGCTGCCGACGTGGCGCCGGCATCGGCCACCGCCACCGAAGCCACGACCACCACTGCCGAGGATGCCGCGCTCGAGGTATCGATCACCGCTGATGACGGGCCCACGGTGACCTACGGCGCGTCGGGCGGGGCGCGCATCGGCGACGCGCAGGCGCCCGTCGAGACCGAAAGCGTGCCGAGGCGATGGGTGCCCGGGCTGCGGCTGGCGCAGGTGATGTCGGTCGGCATCGAGCTCGCGTCGGCTCCGGCGCCTGCCGAGCCCACGTACTCGCACCACAACTCCGGCGTCGCCGCGCGGGGCGAGCGGGCGGCGCCGGTGCCCCCGGCCGAGCCGATGGTGGAGTTCGATCCCGCGCCCGTGCCGCCGCGGGGCGAGGTTGTCGCGCACAGCGTGTCCGTCGCGCCGCTGCAGGCGTTGCCGACCCCGTCGGTGGAGCGCATCGTCGCCGCACCGGTTCACCCCGGCACCGAGTCGATGTCGATGCCGAGCGCACTGCTCAGCGCCGCCTCCGGGCTGTTGGCGGCGGCGCTGGCACCGCTGGTGGTCTCGGGTCCGTCGTCGCCGGCCGACACCCCCATCCTGTGGGGTGTGCTCGCCTGGGCACGCAGACAGTTCGGCAGTCAGCGATCCGCCACCGCCAGCGTCGCGACGACCACACCCGCCGGGGCAGGCCCCCTGACGTGGAACCTGCAGCCGGATCCGGTCCGCCGTCCGGTGGGCGTGACGGCCAGTGTCGACCCCGACACGGGCTGGGTCACCGGCTGGATCCTCACCGAGAACCCCGACGACGAGCGGGTGAGTTACTCGGGTACCGGGCCCACGGCCAAGGGCAGCGTCATCGTCTACGAGGACGCGAGCTTCCTGTACAAGCCCAGCGCGGAGGCCAGGGCCGCCGCCGCCCGCTCGGGCGGGGCCACCGATACGTTTCACATCGTGGTCAGCGGCGACCGCGGCGACCGGGCGATACCGGTCACCGTCGACGTGCTGCCCGCCGAGTAGGGGCTCCGGGGAACACAGTCGTGGTGCGACGCGGTTGTGTAGAGGGACAACCCTGACCTGCTGAGAGGACGCCGTATGCCCGAGAAGTCCAGCGCGAAATCCACCGCCGATTTCTGGTTCGATCCGTTGTGTCCGTGGTGCTGGATCACCTCGCGATGGATCCTCGAGGTCGAGAAGGTCCGCGACATCGAGGTCAGGTTCCACGTCATGAGCCTGGCCGTGCTCAACGAGAACAAGGACGTGCCCGAGGAGTACCGCAAGGGGCTCGCCGAGGCGTGGAAGCCGGTGCGCGTCGCGATCGCGGCCGAGCAGGCCAAGGGGCCCGAGATCCTGGGCCCGCTGTACACCGCGATGGGTACCCGGATCCACAACCAGGGCAACAAGGATTTCAGCGTAGTGATCAAAGAGTCGCTGGAGGAGGTCGGACTGCCCGCCGAGCTGGCCGAGGCCGCGGACACCGACGCCTACGACGAGGCGCTGCGCAAGAGCCACCACGAGGGCATGGATCCGGTGGGCGACGACGTCGGCACCCCGACCATCCACGTCAACGGTGTCGCGTTCTTCGGGCCGGTGCTGTCGAAGATCCCGCGCGGCGAGGAGGCGGGCAAGCTGTGGGACGCCTCGGTGACCTTCGCGTCCTACCCGCACTTCTGGGAGCTCAAGCGCACCCGCACCGAGCCGCCGACGTTCGACTGATCGCGCGCGGCGGGCGGGCGGTCGTCTGCCAGAATGACCGCCATGCGCGTCTACCTCGGCTCTGACCACGCGGGCTACGAACTCAAACAGGCCATCATCGAGCACCTGCGTGCGACCGGTCATGAGCCGATCGATTGCGGTGCCTACACCTACGACGCCGAGGACGACTATCCGGCGTTCTGCATCTCGGCGGCCCAGCAGACGCTCGCGGATCCAGACAGTCTGGGCATCGTGATCGGCGGGTCGGGCAACGGCGAGCAGATCGCCGCCAACAAGGTGCCCGGTGTGCGGTGCGCGCTGGCCTGGAGCGTGGAGACCGCGAAGCTGGCGCGGGAGCACAACAATGCGCAGCTGATCGGGATCGGTGGGCGCATGCACACCGTCGAGGAGGCGCTGTCGTTCGTCGACGCGTTCCTGTCCACCCCGTTCTCGGAGGCCGAACGGCACCAGCGGCGCATCGACATCCTCGCCGAGTATGAGCGGACCCACGTGGCGCCGCCCGTACCCGGCGCCCCGGCGTAGCGGGATGCCCGAAGGCCACACCCTGCACCGGTTGGCCCGGTTGCATCAGCGCCGCTTCGGCCGGGCGCCGGTGCTGGTGTCCAGCCCGCAGGGCCGCTTCGCCGACGGGGCGGCGGCGGTCAACGGCCGGGTGTTCAAGAAGGCCAGCGCGTGGGGCAAGCACTTGTTTCACCACTACGAGGGCGGGCGCGTCGTGCACGTGCATCTCGGCCTGTACGGCACGTTCACCGAGGTCCCGGTGCCGATGTCGATGCCCGTGGGCCAGGTGCGGATGCGGATGATCGGCACCGAGTACGGCACCGACCTGCGTGGGCCGACGGTGTGCGAGGTGATCGAGGAGCCGGAGATCGCCGACGTGGTGGCCAAACTGGGGCCTGACCCGTTGCGCCGCGACGCCGACGGTTCTCTCGCGTGGCATCGAATTCGCAAGTCGCGCAGGCCGGTCGGTGCGCTGTTGATGGATCAGACGGTGATCGCCGGGGTCGGCAATGTGTACCGCAACGAGCTGTTGTACCGGCACCTCATCGACCCGTACCGGCCCGGTACGCGTGTCGACGAGGCCGAGTTCGACGCCATGTGGCGCGATCTGGTCGAGTTGATGAAGGTCGGGGTGCGGCGGGGCAAGATCATCGCGATCCGTCCCGAAGACGATCACGGACTGCCGGCGTACGCCCCCGGTCGACCGCGCACCTACGTGTACCGGCGGGCGGGGGAGCCGTGCCGGATCTGTGGCACCGAGGTCCGCACCGCGGTCCTGGAGGGCCGCAACGTGTTCTGGTGCCCGACCTGTCAGCGGTGAGGCGGGGCCTCACGCAAGCTGCGGCGACGCCTCGCGGATGTCGCGGAGGTCGATGACCGAAACCGTGCCGTCGGTTTGATTTGCGACGTACAGGAAATCGCCGTTCGGGGTGGCGGCGGCCCCGGTTGGGCCCCGGCCGACTCGGATCGTGGTGAGGACGGTGTTGGTTGCGGTGTCGATCACCGAGACGTCGGAGTTGTGCTCGTTGGTGACGTATACCTGCCGTCCGTCGTGACTGATCGCCATTCCGACCGGTCGGTCGCCCACCGCGATGGTGTGAATCACGGTGTGGGTGTCGGTGTCGATCACCGACACCGTGTTGCTCTCCCGATTCGCGACATAGGCGCGGCGGCCGTTGGGCTCCACCACCAGTTCGGCGGGTTCGGCGCCGACGGCGATGGTGTGCGTGACGGTGTTGGTGTTGGTGTCGATGACCGACACTGAGCCGCTGAACGTGTTGGCGACATACACCCAGTCGCCGTCCGGACTGATCGCCACCCCGGTGGGCGTATCGCCCACGGCGACAGTGTCGATCACGCTATGGGTGGACGTGTCGATCACCGCCACTTCACCGGTGGTGAGCTTCGTCGCATACAGGCGGGATCCGTCGGGGCTGATCGCCAAATCGAACGTGTTGGTGCCGATGTCGATATGGGCGACCACGACTTGGAGTTGTGTGTCGATGACCGCCACCCTCGTTCCGAACAGCTCGGCGACGTAGACGTGTTCGCTGTTGGGGCTGACGACCGCCCCGCCGCTGAGCGAGCCGACGTCGATGTGATCGACGACGGCGTTGATCTCGGTATTGATCACCGCCACATCGAATCCCGCCGCTCCATTGGTCACGTAGGCGAACTCTCCGAACGGGTCGGTCATCACGATGCTGTAGGGCGCGCCGCCAATGTCGATGGTGTCGACCCGTGCCGTGATGACGTGTGCCGTGGCCGAGGTGGTGTGGAAGGACGGGTTCACCACGCGTAGCAGTGCGTGTACGAGGGACGGAGTGGTGTCGGTGACGCGCACGGTGAACGTGTCCGGCCCGCGGTAGTCGGCGTTCGGTGTGTAGGTGTAGGTGCCGTCCGCATTGACCACGACGGTGCCGTGTTCCGGTGGCCGCGTGACGGTGAAGGTCACCTCGTCGTTCTCGCGATCGACGACGTCGAAGGCGCCGGTGATCGTGCCGTCGGCATTCTGAATATGTTGTGCAGCAATGTCATTTACCACGGGAGCATGGTTGAACAGGGTGTGGTAAACCTGCTCAGCGAACCACGACAGCACCCCGAACGCGCCGAACCGCGGTGCCGGTGCCGACGGTGCTGCCGGCTCGCCGAGCCCGATCACCGAAACGGTGCCGCTGTCGAAGTTGCTGACGAAGGCGGTCGTGCCGTCGGGGCTGACCACCACGTCCACCGGCTGCTGGCCGCCCACCTCGATCTGACCGAGAACGCCGAGGGGGGAGTCAAGTCGCAGCAACGTGACGGTGTTGCTGAAGGCTTTGGCCACCAGCCCTTGCGTCGCTTTGTCATCTCCGATTCGCAGGCCGATGCCGAACGGTGCCTGGCCGACCGGAAGTTCGGCGATTGGGCTGAGATCGCTGGGGTCGAGAATTCGCAAGGTGTTGTCGTTCTCGGCGACGACGTAGAGCGCCTGGCCATCGGGGCTGAGCGCGGCGCCGATCGGTGTGAAGCCCACATCGACGGTTCTCTCCACCCCGTTGGTCACCGGGTCGATGATCGAGATGGAGTTGCCGCCCCTGTTGGTGACATACACGCGGCCGTGGCCGGATGGGGCGGCGATGCCGCTGGGCAGCTCGCCGACCGGAATGGTGGCGATGGGCTCGTTGTCCTCGGTGTTGATCACCACCACATGTCCCGGGCCGGGGCCGGACCCGGTTGCCACGTAGATCCGGTCACCAGCGCCGCTGATGCCGATGGCGTTGGCGCCTTCGCCGACGTCGATGATGGCGACGACGGCGTTGGTGTCGGTGTCGATCACCGAGACGTGGGTGGCGTCGAAGTTCGCCACGTAAAGGTGCTTGCCGTCCGGGGTGAGCACGACATCGCGTGGACTGGTGTTCTCGCCGATGTCGATGCGTGCGATGACCTCGGTGCTGGCGTTGTCGATCACCACCACCTCGTCACTGCTGCCGTCCGCCACGTATGTGCGTCCGCGATCGATGGCCATACCGTAGGGCGTCCCGCCGACGTCGATCGTCGCCAACTTCACCGCGTGCAGGCCCACGGTGGCCGAATCGCCGTGCCAGCCGGGGTTGATCGCCCGCAGCAGTTGGTGCACAACGGAACCCGTGTCGTCGGTGACGCGCACGGTGAATCCATCCGGGCCGGCGAAGCCGTCGCTGGGTGTGTAGGTGAAGGTGCCGTCCGGGTTGATTGTGACGGTGCCGTGCTCCGGTTGCCTGGTGACGGTGTAGGTCAGCGGATCGCCCTCTGGGTCGCTGGCCTGCAGTGTCCCGGTGATGACGCCGTCGACCGTCTGGCTGGTCTGCGTCGGGTTGTACGTGACGGTCGGGGACTGATTGAGAAATGTGGACTCGAATTGGCGGCGCACCCAGGCAAGCACCGTCCACAGTCCGATGTCCGCCGCAGGTGCGACCGGGGTGCTGCTCGCTGCCGGGGCCAGGCCGATAAAGCCCAACAAACTGGTCAGGACACGGGTCACCACGCCGGTGGTGGCGGCGGGGCCGGCGAGTTGGACGTCTTGAGATGCGGTGGTCCCGGTGGGAATCCCGGTGGGTGAGGAAGTGAAATCCGAAGCGGTGTCGAAGGATTCGGGTCCGTTGTTGAAGACCGTGATGTCAGCGGCTCCGGCCCCGATGTTCGAGACGGTGATGTCGGAGATCGACAGGGCCGCTTCGTTCTGCGCTTCAGATCCAGTTTCGGTGGTCTGTGCCGAGAAGGAGGTCGTCGGCGAGGAGGTCCCGGTTGACCGACGGGCAGGGGTCACCTTGGAATCGGAGGCGCTGAGTTTGGTGTCAAGGTCGGTCGTCGCGTCGTCTTGTGTCGACGCGTCGTCGTCCCCGGTCACTGTTGTTTCGGTGTCATCGCCGATGCCTGCGGCACCGTCTTCACCCAGGTCCCCATCGTTCTTGTCCAGTGCGTCTGTTGGATCCTCGGCGTCGGTGTCGTCCACGACGTTCCGGTGCGAACGGGTGGCCTCGGGCGTCGAGGTGGACGGTGCCTCGGACGCACCGGCTGTCGAATCCTCAGATTGGCCTACCGCGGGTGGCGAGGCCGACGTGTGTTCGTCATCGGCGTCGGCGTAGGCAACACCGGGCGAATTGGCTACCGCCACCGACAGAAACACGGCGGCGGTCATGCCGCCGAGTCGCGCGGCGCTGTTGCGTGCGGTCATATCTCGCTCCTGTCTGTCGAGCTCCGACCGGAACTGATGTGGATGTGGTTGCGACGCGGTAGTCCTTTGTCAGTGGCGTCAGTGGCGTCAGTGGCGTCAGTGGCGTCAGAAAGCGGATAGGCGCGCGTCTTGCGTCGAGGGGCGACGAAAGCGAAGTGGGGGTGCTCGCGGGGCAACGGTCGATCCACCGGCACGTGATCGCGCGTTTCGCCATGATGTCCGTTTCGACCCCTGTCAAGTCCTCGCGAAAGCTGCACAGTACCGCTCGGTATGCCCGCTGTAGGGCAAATTGATGAAAAATCAAGATTTCCGCGTTAGTGCTGGTAGCACTATGTACAGCTGGGCTACTGGTCATTGCCCAGCTACTGTCATTGCCAGTTCGGAGCCAAGCGAACGCGGCGCGCGGGACAGAACGCGATACTCCCGCGGCGTCGAGCGGATCCGCCGATCACAGCAAACTCGGCCGGCGTCGCGGTCGACGAGTCGGACGGCCAGGTGCCGCCGAGTCCGACCGGACGTGAGAGTCCGACGAGAGCGCTCGCGGCTTTGCCGCGAGAATGATCACGTGGAATTGATCCTCGTCGTGGTCGGAGCCATCCTCGTCACCGCGATCGCGCACCGTCGTGGACTGGAGCCCGCGCTGATCATCGTGGTGATCGGCAGCCTGGTGTCGTTTCTGCCGGAGTTCGAACCGCCGGAACTGGATTCGCACATCTTGTTGACGGTGGTGCTGCCGCCGCTGCTGTACTCGGCGGCGCTGAACTTCTCGTTCGCGACCTTCCTGCGCAACATCCGGCCGATCCTCGGCCTGGGCGTGGGCCTGGTGGTGGTGAGTGCGTTCGCCGTCGCGGCGGTGTCGGCATGGCTGGCGATCGTGCCGCTGACGTTCGCGACGGCGCTGGTGCTGGGCGCGATCGTGGCGCCGCCGGACGCGGTGACCGCGGTGGCCGTCGGGCGCAAACTCGGCCTGCCGAAGCGGATGATGGCGATCCTGACGGGGGAGAGCCTGATCAACGACGCCGCCGCGCTGACCCTGTTCACCATCGCGGTCGCCCATGTCGCCGGCACGCATACCTTCATCGAGAACCCGTTCCTGCTGTTCGGCTACAGCGCGGTGGTCGGACCGCTGGTCGGCGCGGCGCTCGGATACGTCACGTTGTGGATCCGGCGCCGGCTGGCCAACCCCGGCCTGGAAACGGTGCAGGGGCTGGTGGTGCCGTTCGCGGCGTTCATCCTGGCCGAGGAACTGCACGCGTCGGGTGTGCTCGCGGTCGTGACCGCGGGCTTCGTGGTCGCCAACGGCACAATGTTCGCCGACTACCAGACCCGGCTGCAGGAACGGTACGTGTGGAACTCGGTCGACGTGTTGCTCGAGGCGTTCGTGTTCGCCTACATCGGCCTGCATCTGAGGTTCGTGCTCGAGGACCTCGATGAGGCGCACGAATCGCTGAGTGAGGTCGCCATCGCCTCGCTGGTGGTGCTGCTGATCGTGTTGCTGATCCGGCCGCTGTCGGTGTTCGCGATGTTCGGCCGTAACAAGTTGTCTCAGCACGTCGAGCAGAAACTCAGCGTGCCGGTGCCGGAGGGGGCACGGGGGGCGTTGGGAACCAGGAAGCGCAAGAAGCCGCCGGCGAAGTGGCGGACCCGCATCGACCGGCGCCCGCTGTCGTTCCGCGAGAACGTCGTGCTGTCGTGGACCGGTATGCGCGGTGTGGTGACTTTGGCTGCGGCAGCTGCGATTCCGGCGACGACAGCCACCGGTGAGCCGTTCCCGGAACGAGCCACCATCCAGGCGGTAGCGTTCGTGGTCGCCGTCGGCACCCTGCTGATCCAGGGCGCGACGCTGCCGGTTCTGATTCGGCGCCTTCACATTTCGCGGTTCTCCGACGATCACGAGGCCGACCGCGCCGAGGAGGTCAAGGCCGAGCGGGTGGTGCACGACGCGGCCGAGAGGGTGCTTGCGGAGTTCCGCGCCAATCCGCCGAAGAACCTCAGCCCGCACGTCGTCGCCGAGATCGAAACGATCATCGCGCGGCACTCACAGGACGCCGACGAGATGCCCGACCCCGAGGCGCACACCAAACGCGCGGCGGTGTTCTCGTCGCTCTACCGCGAGGTGCTGGCCAACCAGCGCGCGGCGCTGATCGCCGAACGCGACGCGGGCAACATCGAAGACGAGGCCGTGCGCGCCATGCTCGAACGACTCGACCTGCAGGAGGCCGGGGTCTCGGCGCGGTTGGAGAGCCGGCTGTAGCTCGGCGACGGCGTCAGAAGCCGCCGAAGTCGAAGTCGCCGAGGCCGCCGAAGTCGGCGCCACCGACGTCGCCGACCCCGTCCAAGCCACCGAAGTCCCCACCGGTTTGGTCCAGGCCCTGATCGAAGCCCTGGTCAAAGCCCTGCGCGAAGCCTTGCTCGTACCCGGTGCCGTGCATGCCGGAGAACAGCGCGTCGAACAACAGCACCGATCCGACGCCCCAGGCGCCGGCGACCAGGGCCGGCTTCCACCACGGTTCGGAGTACCAGCCCGCGGGCACCGGACGGCCGGCGACGCGACCGCCGGGGTAGTAGTTCGGGGTGCGCGGTGACGGCGTCGGCGAGGCCTCGATCTCGCGACCCTCGAAGGTGACCTTGCGCTCCTCGGTCACCGCGCCGGCCGCGCGCTGACCGGCAAGCGTCTCCAGTTCGGGGCCGGGGTCCATGCCCATCGCGACCCGTGCGGCGCGCACGTAGTACAGGCCCTCCAGCGCGCTCTCCTTGGCCAGCATCGCCTGCTTGACGGTGGTGGCCTGCTCGATCTGCGAACCGGCGGCGGTGTATCGCTCGGACGCGTCGGCCAGCGCCTGCTTGGCCGCCTCATCGGTGGCGGTCAGGCTGAACACCTGTCCGCCGAGGCGTTCGATGAGGCGGCGCGCCTCGGCCTTGGCGTCCTCCAACGCGGCGGCGTTGCGCCGGTCGGACGCCTTCATCGTCGCGTACACCAGGGCGCCGAGACCCGCCACGACCAGGACAATGAGGACCAGCAGCACGCCGTTCATGGCGACCAGCCTACCGACGGGGCCGCTCGGACCACTCGGTGCGCAGGCGGGGCGATTACGCCGAGAGCGGAGGGCGTTCCGGTAACGGATCTGGTCGCTGAAGTCATCGTTTCACCGACGCTGCGCTTCTAGCATGAGCGTCGGTCCACGGAGAGGAAAAGATGATGACGTCGTATCGGGTCGGGGGGCTGGCGGTCGCCCTGGGGATCGGGTCCGCGGTGGTGGTGGGGACCGGTGTGGCGGCGGCCGAACCGGCGGCAGACGGGCCGGCGAAGCCCGCCGCCGAAGCGTCGGACACCGCGCAGGATGCCGACCGCGACACGTCGAAATCACGGTCGCCGGCGGCGACGGGCTCGCCAGACTCGGCCAACGCCGGTGATGCGGGCGAATCCGCAGGATCGAAACCGGATCTCGACGACGACTCCGACGCTCCACCGCCGAGGAAGAAGGGGTCGCGCGGCGTCGCCGCCCAGGTGACCGAGACCCGCACGGCGCGCACGGTGGAGGCGCAGAGCACGGTGGCGGATTCCGGAGCGGTCGACGACGCGCCGACCGGCAAACCGCGGGTGCTCAAGGAGTTCAAGGAGTCGGCGTCCACTCCGGCGCCGGTCACGTCGTCGGTCGCGTCGTCGGTCGGGTCGGCCGCGGCAAGCGTCAACGAACCGCTGCAGAAGACGCCCGTCGCCAAGCCCGATCCGATCGAGCAGGCCTCCGTCGCGTTGGCGAAGACGGTGAGCTCGTTCCTCAACCCGTTCGCCGGGGGCGGTCCGAGCACGCCGCCGCCCATCGCGTCGCCGGTGCTGTGGACGATGGCCGCGGCGTCGCGCCGCGAAATCGGGTCGCAGACAACCGAACTGGCCCCGCCCGCCGACGAGGTGGCCAACAGCCTGACGGTCGACAGTGCCGCGGCCGACACCCCGACGGTGGTGGCCATCGAACAGAAGGCTCCGCTGGAGTGGCTGCAGCACATCCCGATCTTCGGGCCGGCGGTGGTGACGCCGATCGTCACGGCGATCCACATGCTGCCGGTCGTCGGCGACGTCCTCCACGCGTACGTGGGGTACCCGGTGCAGTACGGACTGCCCGCCGGTGCCCCGGTGGCGCGCGATGTCAAGGTGATATCGCCCGACGGCACCGAGATCTACGTGCACTTCATGCCCGCACGGGGGCTGCTGGCGGGCCAGACGGCGCCGACCGTGCTCAGCGGTCCGGGGCTCACCCTGCCCGGCGCGACGAATATCGACGGCACCATCCTCGACGCCGCCCTCATCGATTTCTTCGGAATGATCGGCGTCGGCCCACTTCGCAACGCTGGCTACAACGTCGTCACGTGGGATCCGCGCGGCGAATGGAATTCCGGCGGAAACCTGGAACTGAACTCCGCGGAGTTCGAGGGCCGGGACATGACCGCAATCATCGACTGGATCGCGACGCAGCCCGAGGTGGCGCTGGATGCACCCGGTGATCCCCGGCTGGGGATGGTCGGTGTGTCCTACGGCGGCGGCATCCAACTGGTGACCGCGGCCAACGACAGCCGCGTCGACGCGATCGTGCCGTCGATCACCTACAACATGTTCGACACCGCGCTCTACAAGAGCCAAGCCTTCCGGAGTGGTTGGGCCACACTGCTTGTCGCGGGTCTGGTGCTGACCGGCGCCGACATCAACCCACGGATCATCCCCGCGGCGATCTACGGTGCGCTGACCGGGACGATGACGTCCGCCGATCTGGACCTGTTGCAGTCGCGCAATCCCGACGTCGCCAAGATCACGGTGCCGACGTTGTTGATCCAGGGCATGGCCGACACGATCTTTTCGCAGGCCGAGGCGGATGCCACCGCGCAGACACTGCTCGCCAACGGTGTGACCACGAAGGTGATCTGGTTCTGCGGCGGACACGGTCTGTGCGCCAACAATCTGTTCGACCTGCGTGATGGTGCACTGCTGCAACTCCGGACGTTGCAGTGGTTGGACCGCTACGTCAAGGGCGACGCCGGCACGCCAACCGGCCCGCAGTTCGAGTGGGTGGACCAGCGCGGGCGGTGGTACTCGTCGGACACCTATCCGGTGGGTGCGGGTCCCGCGATCGTCACGTCGAGCACCGGCGCCAAGACGCTGCCGCTGATTCCGTTTATCGGTTCGGGAATTCCGTTCGTGCCGTTCTCATTACCGTCACCGGTCGGCGTGAACCTGCACGTGCCCGCGGCGACGGAGACCACCTATCTGGTCGGCGCGCCGGAACTGACGATGACGTACTCGGGCACCGGTTCGGCGCGACACGTCTACGCGCAGATCATCGACGACCGGACCGGTTTGGTGCTGGCCGGCATCGTGACCCCGATTCCGGTCACGCTGGACGGGCAGACCCACACGATCACCATCCCGCTGGAACCGCTGTCGCACACGCTGCGTCCGGGTCAGTCGGTGACGTTGCAGCTGGTCGGTGACGCGGGACTGTATGCGCGCCTGATCCCGTCGCTGGGGTCGGTGACGGTATCGGACCTGCAACTGACGCTGCCGACGGCGGACCCGGGCGCGGTCGTCGCGATTCCGGTGTAGTTCGTCGCGCCCGGCGCTACCAAGTACACCGAAATCGCCGGGCGATGCCCGGAAACCGTCCCCGACCAGCAAAAAAGCCCCTATCAGGGGCTTTACTGGAGCGGGCGACGGGAATCGAACCCGCGTCGCTAGTTTGGAAGACTAGGGCTCTACCATTGAGCTACGCCCGCGTGGAGGCATCAGCAGACTTTACCGGCGTCGCCGGAATCAAATCCAATTGATACCCCAGCGTCGCCAGCCCGTAGTATCTCGCGTGGTCGTTCCGTGTTTTCGGGGGCGACCCGCGGGGGCGCGACGAGCGTCCGCGCGAAGCAGACCACGGGGTGTAGCGCAGCTTGGTAGCGCATCCGCTTTGGGAGCGGAAGGCCGCAGGTTCAAATCCTGTCACCCCGACTGCCGCGCAGACCGACCAACACCACAACAAGGAGCACGAGCGTGAAGAGCACCGTCGAGAAGTTGAGCCCGACGCGGGTTCGCATCAACGTGGAGGTGCCGTTCACCGAACTGCAGCCCGACATCGACTCGGCGTTCAAGCAGATGGCCAAGCAGGTCCGGATGCCGGGCTTCCGGCCGGGCAAGGTGCCGGTGAAGCTGATCGAGTCGCGGGTCGACAAGCAGGCGATGTTCGAGCAGGTCATCGGCGAGGCGGTGCCCAGCCGCTACACCGAGGCCGTCACCTCCTCCGACGTGCGTCCGCTCGGCCAGCCCGAGATCGAGATCACCAGCAAGGAGTACGGCCAGGACCTCAAGTTCACCGCCGAGGTCGACGTCCGGCCCGACATCGAGCTGCCCGATCTGGAGGGCCTCGAGCTGACGGTGGACGCCATCGAGGTCACCGATGAGGAGGTCGACGCCGAGCTGCAGGCGCTGCGCGCGCGCTTCGGCACGCTCAAGGGCGTGGACCGGCCCGCCCAGAAGGGCGACTTCGTCTCCATCGACCTGTCGGCCACGGTCAACGGCGAGGACCTGCCCGAGGCCAGGACCGAGGGGCTGTCCCACGAGATCGGCTCGGGCCAGCTGATCGAGGGTCTCGACGAGGCCATCATCGGCCTGAAGGAAGGCGAGACCAAGGTATTCACCACCAAGCTCGTCGCCGGTGACCACGCCGGCGAGGAAGCCGAGGTGACCGTCACGGTCAAGTCGGTCAAGGAACGCGAACTGCCCGAGCCGGACGACGAATTCGCCCAACTGGCCAGCGAATTCGACACCATCGAGGAATTGAAGAAGAGCCTCACCGACCAGGTCGCCCGCCTCAAGCGGGTGCAGCAGGCCGAGGCGATCCGCGACAAGGTGCTCGAGACGCTGCTGGAGAAGGTCGACGTGCCGGTGCCGGAGAAGATCGTGCAGGCGCAGGTCGACGAGACCCTGCACAACGCGATCCACAGCCTCGACCACGACGAGGAGCGCTTCGCCGAGGTGCTCAAGGCCCAGGGCAGCAGCCGCGAGGAGTTCGACGCCGACAACCGCAGCAACGCCGAGAAGGCGGTCAAGACCCAGCTGCTGGTCGACGCGATCGCCGACAAGCTCGACGTGCAGGTCGGCCAGCAGGACCTGACCGAGCGGCTGGTGCTGATGTCGCAGCACTACGGCATCGAGCCCCAGCAGCTGCTGGCTCAGCTGCAGCAGAACAACCAGCTGCCGGCGATGTACGCCGACGTGCGCCGCGGCCTGACCGTCGCGCGGGTGGTGGAGAGCTCGGTCGTCAAGGACACCAACGGCAACGTGGTCGACACCAGCGAGTTCTTCGGGCGTCCGGACCCGAACGCCCAGGCCGAGGACTCCGACGACGACGCGGCCGGCGACGCCGCCGAGGCCGAGGCGGAGTCCGCCGACGCCAAGTGACGCTGTGAGCGAACGCGCACCGTCTCGGGAGTGCGCGGGCTCGCGGGTTGGTTAGTGTCGTTGAGTATCAAGCTCATGAAGAAAGCAGGTATCCAGTCGTGACCCACATGCGTGGCGCCTCGCAAGGCCTCAATTTGGTCGACTCGGTGTACGAGCGGTTGCTGGCGGAGCGCATCATCTTCCTGGGTTCTCAGGTCGATGACGACATCGCCAACCGGCTGTGCGCACAGATTCTGCTGCTCGCCGCGGAGGATCCGACCAAGGACATCCACCTCTACATCAACTCGCCCGGCGGCTCCATCAGCGCCGGCATGGCCGTCTACGACACGATGGTGCTGGCCCCGTGCGACATCGCCACCTACGGGATGGGCATGGCGGCGTCGATGGCGCAGTTCCTGCTCGCCGCGGGAACCAAGGGCAAGCGGTACGCCCTGCCGCACGCGCGCATCCTGATGCACCAGCCGCTGGGCGGCGTCACCGGTAGCGCGGCCGACATCGCGATTCAGGCCGAGCAGTTCGCGGTGATCAAGAAGGAGATGTTCCGGTTGAACGCCGAGTTCACCGGGCAACCCGTGGAGCGCATCGAGGCCGACTCCGACCGTGACCGGTGGTTCACCGCGCAGGAGGCCCTCGAATACGGTTTCGTCGACCACATCATCACAAGCGCCAGCGTCAACGGCCAAGGACCGGGAGCAGGACTAGACAAATGAGCAATATTCACCCGTCACTGGATCCCCGGCTGCAGCCGCAGGCGCGCTACATCCTGCCGTCGTTCATCGAGCACTCCAGCTTCGGCGTCAAGGAGTCCAACCCGTACAACAAGCTGTTCGAGGAGCGCATCATCTTCCTGGGCGTGCAGGTCGACGACGCCTCGGCCAACGACGTCATGGCGCAGCTGCTGGTGCTGGAGTCGCTGGACCCGGACCGCGACATCACCATGTACATCAACTCGCCGGGCGGCTCGTTCACCTCGCTGATGGCGATCTACGACACCATGCAGTACGTCCGCGCCGACATCCAGACCGTCTGCCTCGGGCAGGCCGCCTCGGCCGCGGCCGTGCTGCTGGCCGCGGGCACCCCGGGTAAGCGGATGGCGCTGCCCAACGCCCGCGTGCTGATCCACCAGCCGGCGCTGTCCGGGGTGATCCAGGGCCAGTTCTCCGACCTGGAGATCCAGGCCGCCGAGATCGAGCGGATGCGCAAGCTGATGGAGACCACGCTGGCCCGGCACACCGGCAAGGATCCCGAGCAGATCCGCAGGGACACCGACCGCGACAAGATCCTCACCGCCGAGGACGCCAAGGAGTACGGCGTGATCGACACCGTGCTCGAGTACCGGAAGCTGTCGGCCCAGAAGTCGGCCTGATCTCCAGGTGTCGCGAGACTGCGGTTACGGTGCGGCGCACCCGCACTTTCGCGCGGTAAACGCAGTCTCGCGGTATCGGCTGAGCGCGGTATCGTGGGCGCCAGCGAACGACGCGGCAAACGCGCCGCGGCCGGGAACCCCTCTCGTTGGGGTAACGGCGGCGACACGCCAGAGACACGGCGGCGCGTTCTGGCGGGCTATCGGGCCCGACAAGCGATATGTTCGGCGAGCACATATAAATACCAAGTGAGCGATTCGGCTTTATCGGTCGCGTCGCGCCGGAACAAACGGGTAGCGTCGGGGCCAACAACCGAGGCGAACTCACCAGAACTTCGATAACGACGGCGAACAGGAAAGTAGGACCCCACCACCATGGCGCGCATTGGAGACGGCGGTGACCTGCTGAAGTGCTCGTTCTGCGGAAAGAGCCAAAAGCAGGTCAAGAAGCTCATTGCGGGCCCGGGCGTCTATATCTGCGACGAATGCATCGACCTGTGCAACGAGATCATCGAAGAGGAACTCGCCGACGCTGACGACGTCAAACTCGACGAGCTGCCCAAGCCGGCAGAAATTCACGATTTCCTCGAGAGCTATGTGATCGGCCAGGAGAACGCCAAGCGCACCCTGGCCGTGGCCGTCTACAACCACTACAAGCGGATCCAGGCCAGCGAGAAGGGCCGCGATTCGCGCTCGGAGCCGGTCGAGCTGGCGAAGTCGAACATCCTGATGCTCGGGCCGACGGGATGCGGCAAGACCTATCTGGCGCAGACCCTGGCCAAGATGCTCAACGTGCCGTTCGCGATCGCCGACGCCACCGCGCTGACCGAGGCCGGGTACGTCGGCGAGGACGTGGAGAACATCCTGCTCAAGCTGATCCAGGCCGCCGACTACGACGTCAAGCGGGCCGAGACCGGCATCATCTACATCGACGAGGTCGACAAGATCGCGCGCAAGAGCGAGAACCCGTCGATCACCCGCGACGTCTCCGGCGAGGGCGTGCAGCAGGCGCTGCTGAAGATCCTGGAGGGCACGCAGGCCTCGGTGCCGCCGCAGGGCGGCCGCAAGCACCCGCACCAGGAGTTCATCCAGATCGACACCACCAACGTGCTGTTCATCGTGGCGGGCGCGTTCGCGGGGCTGGAGAAGATCGTCTCCGACCGCACCGGAAAGCGCGGCATCGGCTTCGGCGCCGAGGTGCACTCCAAGTCCGAGATCGACACCACCGACCACTTCGCCGAGGTCATGCCCGAGGACCTGATCAAGTTCGGGCTGATCCCCGAGTTCATCGGCCGACTGCCGGTCGTCGCCTCGGTGACCAACCTGGACAAGGACTCGCTGGTGCAGATCCTGTCCAAGCCGAAGAACGCGCTGGTCAAGCAGTACACCCGGCTGTTCGAGATGGACGGCGTCGAGTTGGAGTTCACCGACGAGGCGCTGGAGGCCATCGCCGACCAGGCGATCCACCGCGGCACCGGCGCCCGTGGGCTGCGGGCCATCATGGAGGAAGTCCTGATGCCGGTGATGTACGACATCCCGAGCCGCGACGACGTCGCCAAGGTGGTCGTCACCAAGGAGACCGTGCTGGACAACGTGCTGCCGACGATCGTGCCGCGCAAGCCCTCGCGCGCCGAGCGCCGGGACAAGTCCGCCTAGCCTGCTCCCGCACCCGGCCGATAACCGGCCGTGTCGTTCCTGTGGGCTACGTCCTGCACAACAGCCGGTGGGCCTTCGGTCGACGTGGCCGAGCCTCGGGTGTCCCGCCGGTGCCAGACCAGACCCGCCGCCTCGGGGCCGTTCATCAGCACGCCCCACAGCGACGCGGTCAGTCCCCACAGCAGAAAGGCCGCTACCGCGACGAGCTGCAGATCGGCAACCATGCTTCGAGCCTGCTCCGAACCGCGGCCGAGGTCGTGAGTAGCCGACTACTCCACTTCGGCGGCTGCGGCGCGGGCGGCTCGACGGGCGCCGGCCCGAAAAGCTTGGCGGGCGTGGAGATCAGCGGGAGATCCGGTCCGGCCTGGTGTAGACGTTCATCGAATCGCCCCGCAGGAACGCCACCAGGGTCAGCCCGGACTGCGCGGCCAGGTCGACGGCCAGCGACGACGGCGCCGACACCGCGGCCAGCACCGGGATGCCGGCCATCACCGCCTTCTGCGTCAGCTCGAACGACGCGCGCCCGCTGACCAGCAGCACCGTCGCCGACAGCGGCACCCGGCCCTGTTCGAGGGCCCACCCGATGACCTTGTCGACGGCGTTGTGGCGGCCGATGTCCTCGCGCACCGCCAACGTCGCGCCGTCGGCGTCGAACAGCGCAGCGGCGTGCAGGCCGCCGGTGCTGGCGAACACCTTCTGCTCGGCGCGCAGCCGATGCGGCAGGCCGGACAGCGTCTCGGTCGACACCGTCGTCGGATCGTCGCCGGGCGCGAATCGGCTGACCAGCTTCACCGCCTCCAGCGAGGCCTTGCCGCACACCCCGCACGAGGAGGTCGTGTAGAAGTTGCGGGTGACGTCCGTATCGGGCATCGCCACGCCGGGGGCCAGCGTCACGTCGAGCACGTTGTAGGTGTTGAGGTTGTCGGCGCCCGCGCCCTTGCAGTAGCGCGCGGCGATCACGTCGTCGCGGCCGGCGATCACGCCCTCGGTGAGCAGAAAGCCTTGGGCGAGTTCGACATCGGAGCCCGGCGTGCGCATGGTCACCGTGATCGGCGTGCCGTTGACCCGAATCTCCAACGGTTCCTCGACGGCTAGGGTGTCCGGCCGGGCCACCGCGTCGTCGGCGGTCACGTGATGCACGCGGCGCCGTGCGGTGACCCTGCCCATCAGGTGTGCTCCAACCGCACGACGATCGCCTTCGACGCCGGGGTGTTGGACTTCTTGGCGACGTGGTCGAGCGGCACCAGCGGATTGGTCTCGGGGTAGTAGGCCGCCGCGTTGCCACGCGGTGTCGAGTAGGCGACCACGCGAAAGTCCTTGGCGCGCCGTTCCTGGGTGTCGCCGTCGGCGTCGGTGAACTCCGAGACGAGGTCGACGCGGTCGCCGTCGCGCAGGCCGAACGCCGCGATGTCCTCGGGGTTGACGAAGACCACGCGGCGGCCGTTCTTGACACCCCGGTAGCGGTCGTCGAGACCGTAAATCGTGGTGTTGTACTGATCGTGGCTGCGCAGCGTCTGCAGTACCAGCCGCCCGGGCGGCACCGGAACCCATTCCAGCTCGTAGGTGCTGAAGTTCGCTTTGCCGGTGTGGGTGGGGAACTCGCGCGAGTCGCGGGGCGGGTGGGGCAGCTGGAAGCCGTCGGGTTGACGGACCCTGCGGTTGTAGTCGGCGCAACCCGGGACGACGGCGGCGATCGCGTCGCGGATGGTGTCGTAGTCGTTGTTGAACCGCTCCCACGGCACCGGGTGATCGGGCCCCAGCAGTGTGCGCGCCAACTGGCAGATGATCGCGACCTCGCTGCGCACCTGATCGCTGGGCGGCGTCAGGCTGCCGCGCGACAGGTGCACCATCGACATCGAATCCTCAACGGAGACCATCTGTTTGACGCCGCGTTGGATGTCGCGGTCGGTGCGGCCCAGCGACGGCAGGATCAGCGCGGTCTTGCCGTGCACGACGTGGCTGCGGTTGAGCTTGGTCGACACGTGCACGGTCAGCGAGCAGTTGCGCAGCGCGGCCTCGGTGGCCGCGGTGTCCGGTGTCGCCGAGGCGAAGTTGCCGCCCATCGCCATGAACACCTTGGCGCGCCCGTCGCGCATCGCGCGGATCGCGTTGACGGTGTCGAGCCCATGTTCGCGGGGGCTGACGATGCCGAAGTGGGCATCCAGCGCGGCCAGGAATCGCTCCGGCGGCTTTTCCCAGATGCCCATCGTGCGGTCGCCCTGCACGTTGGAATGCCCGCGCACCGGGCACAGTCCGGCGCCCGGCTTTCCGATCATGCCGCGCATCAACAGCACGTTGGTGATCTCGGCGATGGTGGGCACCGCGTGCCGGTGCTGGGTCAGCCCCATCGCCCAGCAGACGACGGTGCGCTGCGACGCGACCATCATGTCGGCGACGCGCTGCAGCTGGGCCCGGTCGATGCCGGTGGCCTCCAGCACGGTGTCCAGGTCCACCGCGCGGGTGCGCGCCTGGTATTCGGCGAAGCCGGCGCAGTGGGTGTCGACGAAGTCGCGGTCGACGACCGTGCCGGGCGCGGCGTCCTCGGCCTCCAACAGCAGTCGGCCCAGCCCGGCGAACAGCGCCATGTCGCCGCCGAGCCGGATCTGGACGAACTCGTCGGCGATCGGGACGCCGCGGCCCACCACGCCGCGCACCTTCTGCGGATCCTTGAAGCGGATCAGTCCGGCCTCGGGCAGCGGGTTGACCGCGATGATGCGCGCACCGTTGGCCTTGGCCTTCCCCAGAATCGACAGCATCCGCGGGTGGTTGGTGCCGGGGTTCTGGCCGGCGATCACGATGAGGTCCGCACGGGTGAGGTCCTCGACGGTGACCGAGCCCTTGCCGACGCCGATCGCGTCGATCAGCGCGGTGCCCGACGACTCGTGGCACATGTTCGAGCAGTCCGGCAGGTTGTTGGTGCCGTAGCTGCGCACCAGCAGCTGGTAGAGGAACGCGGCCTCGTTGCTGGTGCGGCCGGACGTGTAGAACACCGCCGCGTCCGGGTCGGGCAGGGCGCGCAGTTCGTCGGCGATCAGCCGGTACGCGTCATCCCAGCCGATGGGGCGGTAGTGGTCGTCGCCCGGGCGCAGCACCATCGGGTGGGTGAGTCGGCCCTGCTGGGACAGCCAGTACTCCGGGCGGCTGTCGAGGTCGGCGATCGAGTGTCGGGCGAAGAACTCGGGGGTGACCAGCCGTTTGGTGGCCTCCTCGGCGACCGCCTTGGCGCCGTTCTCGCAGAACTCGGCCAGCTTGCGGCCGCCGTGCTCCTCCGGCCAGGCGCAGCCCGGGCAGTCGAAGCCGTGGCGCTGGTTGACCCGGGCCAGCGTGGCGCCGGTGCGCAGCGGGCCCATCTGGGTGAGCGCCCGCCGCATCGACACCAGCACCGCCCGCACGCCCGCGGCCTCTCGCTCGCGTTCGGTGACCTCGAGCCGGCTCTCGTCGATGGTGATGTCGATGTCGTGGGCGCGCCGCCTGCCGAGTCGCATGTGATCCAGCCTAGGACGCGGGGCGGTTGTTAACGGTTTCATCTCTGTTCAACCGCAGGCAGGATGCGTCACACGGCGGTGTTGCCGCCGCATCGGCACAATGGGGATCGTGCACAACGATCCGCGACCCAAACGCCACACCCCGGTCTGGCGTGACCCGCTGTCGGCTGGGTGGCGCGCACACCGGGGTCTGCTGCTGCTTCGTCTGCGTTGGCATGAGCGCCGGTCGGCGGCGCGTGACGCGGCGGACGGGGCCTCGTAGCTCGCCCGGCGGGTGCTAGCTGGCAGCTACCGGGCGGTAACTTTTTCCTTAGAGTTTTCTCGTCTCGTGTTCGTGACGGAAAACACAATTCTGTCTCACCGCGCTTGCCCGCACATTGTGTGATCAGGGCAGACGTGTTGACGAAGTCGTCGGTTCGCAAGCGAGTCGGGTGTAGGGCTGCCTAAGGAAAATGCAATAATCGATACCGGTAGTGACATCTAAAACCCCAGCGGACGTCATCCGGTGGCGCGTCGGTGGACTGCGACGCGGCTGACGTACGCCGACAAGGCCGGAACACAACGGAAGGCAGGCGAGTGGAGGCGAACGGCAGCGGCGCCAACCAGAAGACTCGGCAGAAGCTCGAGAAAGTCGTCATCCGCTTCGCAGGCGACTCCGGTGACGGGATGCAGCTGACCGGCGATCGCTTCACCTCCGAAGCCGCGCTGTTCGGTAATGACCTTGCGACGCAACCGAATTACCCGGCCGAGATTCGCGCCCCGCAGGGCACGCTGCCCGGTGTGTCGTCGTTCCAGATTCAGATCGCCGACTACGACATCCTGACCGCGGGTGACCGCCCCGACGTGCTCGTCGCGATGAATCCCGCCGCGCTCAAGGCCAACGTGTCCGACCTGCCCCGCGGCGGCCTGATCATCGCCAACTCCGACGAGTTCACCAAGCGCAACCTGGCCAAGGTCGGCTACGAGTCCAACCCGCTGGAGACCGACGAGCTGTCCGACTACGTCGTGCACGCCGTCCCGATGACCACGCTGACGCTGGGCGCCGTCGAGTCCATCGGCGCGTCGAAGAAGGACGGGCAGCGCGCCAAGAACATGTTCGCGCTCGGTCTGCTGTCGTGGATGTACGGCCGCGAGCTCGAGCACAGCGAGGCGTTCATCCGCGAGAAGTTCGCCCGCAAGCCCGACGTCGCCGAGGCCAACGTGTTGGCGCTGAAGGCGGGCTGGAACTACGGCGAGACCACCGAGGCGTTCGGCAGCACCTACGAGGTTGCCCCCGCCAAGCTGAAATCCGGTGAGTACCGCCAGATTTCGGGCAACACGGCGCTGGCGTACGGCATCGTCAGTGCCGGGCATCTGGGCGACCTGCAGGTGGTGCTGGGCACCTACCCGATCACCCCGGCCTCGGACATCCTGCACGAGCTGTCCAAGCACAAGAACTTCAACGTGCTGACCTTCCAGGCCGAGGACGAGATCGCCGGCATCGGCGCGGCGATCGGCGCGTCCTACGGCGGTGCGCTCGGTGTCACCAGCACGTCGGGGCCGGGCATCTCGCTGAAGTCCGAGGCGATCGGGCTGGCGGTGATGACCGAGCTCCCGCTGATCGTCATCGACGTGCAGCGCGGCGGCCCGTCGACGGGCCTGCCGACCAAGACCGAACAGGCCGACCTGCTGCAGGTGCTCTTCGGGCGCAACGGCGAGTCGCCGGTGGCCGTGCTGGCGCCTCGCTCACCGTCGGACTGCTTCGACATCGCCATCGAGGCGGCCCGCATCGCGGTCACCTACCACACCCCGGTGGTCATCCTGTCCGACGGCGCGATCGCCAACGGCTCTGAGCCGTGGCGCATTCCGGACATCACCAGCTATCCGCCGATCGAGCACAATCTGGCCAAGCCGGGCGAGCCGTTCCAGCCCTACGCCCGCGATCCCGAGACGCTCGCGCGGCAGTTCGCCATCCCCGGCACCCCGGGGCTGGAGCACCGCATCGGCGGTCTGGAGTCGGCCAACGGTTCGGGCAACATCTCCTACGAGCCCAAGAACCACGACCTGATGGTGCGGTTGCGCGCGGCCAAGGTGGCCGGCATCAAGGTGCCCGACCTCGAGGTCGACGACCCCACCGGCGACGCGGAACTGTTGATGATCGGGTGGGGCAGCAGCTACGGCCCGATCGGTGAGGCGTGCCGGCGCGCGCGGCGCAAGGGCATCAAGGTCGCCCAGGCGCACCTGCGCAACCTCAACCCGTTCCCGGCCAACCTCGGCGAGGTGCTGCGCCGCTATCCGAAAGTCGTGCTGCCCGAGATGAATCTGGGCCAGCTCGCGTTGTTGCTGCGCGGCAAGTATCTGGTCGACGTCCAGTCCGTCACCAAGGTGGAGGGCATGGCGTTCCTGGCCGACGAAATCGAAGGCATCATCGACGCCGCGTTGGACGGCACGTTGAGCGACAAGGAAACCGACAAGACCAAGTTCGCGCGGCTGGCGGCGGCCACCATCGACCGCGACGCGACTGGTGTGGGAGCGATGGCATGACCGATCTGATCGGAACGGATCTCGGGCTGACGTCGGGCACTTCGCTGGTGCCCGCCACCGATCAGCCGCAGAAGTCAAAGGACTTCACCAGCGACCAGGAGGTGCGCTGGTGCCCGGGCTGCGGTGACTACGTCATCCTCAACACCATCCGCAACTTCCTGCCCGAGCTCGGGCTGCGCCGCGAGAACATCGCGTTCGTCAGCGGTATCGGCTGCTCGAGCCGGTTCCCGTACTACCTGGAGACCTACGGCTTCCACTCGATCCACGGCCGGGCGCCGACCATCGCCACCGGCCTGGCGCTGGCCCGCCCGGACCTGTCGGTGTGGGTGGTCACCGGTGACGGCGACGCGCTCTCGATCGGCGGCAACCACCTGATCCACGCGCTGCGCCGCAACGTCAACCTCACGATCCTGCTGTTCAACAACCGGATCTACGGCCTGACCAAGGGCCAGTACTCGCCGACCTCGGAGGTCGGCAAGATCACCAAGTCCACCCCGATGGGCTCGTTGGACTACCCGTTCAACCCGGTGTCGCTGGCGCTGGGCGCGGATGCAACGTTCGTCGGCCGCGCGCTGGACTCCGACCGCAAGGGCCTGACCGAGGTGCTCAAGGCCGCCGCCGCGCACCGTGGTGCCGCGCTGGTCGAGATCCTGCAGGACTGCCCGATCTTCAACGACGGCTCCTTCGACGCGCTGCGCAAGGAGGGTGCCGAGCAGCGCCTGATCAACCTGGTGCACGGTGAGCCGATCACCTTCGGCGTCGACGGTGAGTACTGCGTCGTCAAGTCCGGCTACGGGCTGGAGATCGCCAAGACCGCCGACGTGGCGGCCGACGAGATCGTGGTGCACGACGCCCAGCTGGAGGATCCCGCCTACGCGTTCGCGCTGTCGCGGCTCTCCGACCAGAACCTCGAGCACATGGTGATGGGGGTGTTCCGCCAGGTCACCAAGCCGACCTACGACGACGCCGCCCGCCAGCAGATCGCGACCGCACGCGCCGACAAGCCGCACGACACGGCGGCGCTGCAGTCGCTGCTTCGCGGCAAGGACACCTGGATCGTCGACTAATCTCACTGTCGTGACGACCCCGGTGCCGCTCGCTGCAGTTGTTCTGGCCGGTGGGCTCTCCCGCCGCATGGGCCGCGACAAGGCCACCACCGTCTTGGACGGCAAGACCCTGGTGGAGCGCGTGGTGGCCGCCGTGAGCCCGCGGTGTGCACCGGTGTTTGTCGTCGCCGCGCCGGGTCAGGCGCTGCCGGAACTGCCCGCGCAGATCCTGCGCGACGAGGTCCGCGGCGACGGGCCGCTGGTCGCGACGGGCCGCGGGCTGCGCGCGGCCGCGGAGGCCGGCCTCGAGTACGCGTTCGTGAGCGCGGTCGACATGCCGCTGCTGACCACCGAGCTGATCGATGAGCTTGCGGCCCCCGCGGTGCGCCTGGGGGCCGACATCGTGCTGCCGTGGGACGGCCGCACCCACTATCTGGCGGGTATCTACCGCTGCGATCTGCACACCAGGATCACCGAGCTGGTGGCCGCCGGCGAGCGCAGCATGCGGGCCCTGGCCGCCGCGGTGGACACCCAGCGGATCGTGATGCCCGAACAGCCGGCCCTGACCAATGTCAACACGCTCGGGGAGCTGTCGGCGGTGGCGCCGAAAATCGCCTAGCAAATTCACCATCGAGTCTGAATTTCGCCTGCCGATTCTCCGTTGGCGGATTGAGTGGGAATCCACCGTAGAGATTCCGCGCGTGGGGAACCCGCCGAGACTTCGTTAGGCCGATGAAATCTGTTGTCGTCCAACGGATTATCGAAGACGACCGGGATGAATCGGCCGGGGAGGCCCCAATACGAATCATCCGGTTCCCGGGCGTGGGCGTCGCCGGTGTGCGGTGCGGTGCTCAGCGGCGAGAACCGCTCGTTCGTCGGTCCCCATCACCATGAGGTATTCAGCCGTCAGAAGTCGCGAAATACTTTGTGGCACAGGGTATGACTCAACTTTGCTGCGTCGGCACGCCGGGATGCGCTCGATGGCTATGGCGCTGGTGGACACCGAAATCAGCTGTGCTGCAAAAGGATATAGAAGTCTTCGGGTCGATCAGGACTCGGCGAACCCGATTACCAAGACACCACTGGCGAATGGCATGTTGGCGCGATTTGTGCAGGCGCAGAGCATATTTCGAGCGGTCGAACCCCGCGCTCAATGAAACGCCGGACGTGGTCCAGATAACAAAATCATGGTGATAAGTCTCACAGCGACACGCCGAAGCAGGAAAACACCAGGGGCCGTCAAACCGGCGACTGACCTGCGTGGAAGCCAAAATCTGCGCGTCGTGATCGTTCCGTGATCTGACCGCGACACGATCTTCACCAATGTGACTCCGCCCGGATTCGTTTTGTACGGTCCACACGTCTCCAAACGGAGCAAATAATTTCAAAACCCCGAACCAGCGTGTGAGTGGGACCGCGAGCGAGGCGACAGCCTCCTGCGGACGTCGGTCAGAACGGACCGACGCGGCGACTCTGACCTCCCGCTGTCGTGCCCGACCGAGACGGCGCGGCTCTACCAAATCCGCCTGTGACCAGGCAATCGCGCCCGCGTGCCCCGCACGTGGGTGTGGGTGGCATGCGCTCGTCGAAAGGATAGAAGTTGAAGAACATCCGCAAGACGATTGGCCTGGCGACCTTCGCTGGTGCGCTCGCTGTGGCACCGCTGGCGATGGCGACGGGCACCGCCGCTGCGGACAGTGGTGTGAACTGGGACGCCGTCGCGGCCTGCGAGTCCGGCGGCAACTGGTCGATCAACACCGGTAATGGCTACTACGGCGGGCTGCAGTTCTCGCTGAGCACGTGGCGCGCCAACGGCGGCACCGGTATGCCGCATCAGGCCAGCCGCGAGGAGCAGATTCGCGTCGCCAACAACGTGTTGCGCTCGCAGGGCATCGGCGCCTGGCCGACCTGCGGTCGGCGCGGCTAGCGCTTAAGGCTGAGGCGGTGCCGGGGATTCGAGCCGGCACCGCCTCTTCTCTTTCTCAGATGCCTCTTACGCCAGTTAAGTAACGAATAAAACTTGCGACTCTCCTGTAACAGGTGACGTTCATCACCCGAATTTCCAGGTAGCCGCGGCGAAGACAGCAGCTCTTCACTCGCGGGCCTGGTGTCAAACGGTCGGGGAAGGACCGCAGTGATGAACATTCGAACGGGTCTCAAAAGGGGTTTGACGGCCACCGCGATCGCGGGAGCCCTCGCCGTGGTCCCGCTGGCGATGTCGGACGCCACGCTGGCCACCGCGCACGCCGACTCGGTGAACTGGGACGCGATCGCGGCCTGCGAGTCCGGCGGCAACTGGGCCAGCAACACCGGCAACGGCCACTACGGCGGCCTGCAGTTCAAGCAGGCGACCTGGACCGCCAACGGCGGCGTCGGCAACCCCGCCCAGGCGTCGCGCGCCGAGCAGATCCGGGTGGCCGAGAACGTGCTGCGCACCCAGGGGCTCAAGGCGTGGCCCAAGTGCGGTGTGCACGGGGTCAGCCCGGCGGTGTTCACCACGACCACCGCGCCGACCGCGCCGACGGCGCCCGCGGCCACCGGGTGCGCCGCGATGCCGTCCAGCGGCTTCTTCGGCTTCATCAATCCGCGTCAGATGTGCACCGCGCTGCTGAACCCCTTCGCGGCGCTGGGCACGGCCGCGTGAGCCTCACGCCAGCACGCTGAACTCGTTGCCCTGCGGGTCCACCCGGGCCCCGGGGTCGGCGCGCAGCGTCCACTGCCAGCGGTTGGGCACCACGCGCTCGTCGGCCACCCGGACGAATTTCCAGATCAGCTGCTCCCAGCCGGCCGCACCGTACAGCCAGCGCGGGGTGCCGTCCGGGCCGTCGCGCACGTCGGCGCCGACGATCGCCGCCCACCACGCCGCGAGCTCCTCGGGCCGGTCGCTGTCGGTGCACACCGCGAACGCCCGCGCGGGCGGCCCGTCCCGGAAGTCCGAGTCGTTGAACGCGCAGAACTCGTTGCCCTCGACGTCGGCCAGCGTCACCCAGGCGCCGTGGTCGGCGAGCACCCGCGCACCGAGTCTCAGCAGCGGCTCGACGTCGCCGACGTAGAGGTCCAGGTGCACCCGGTTCTTCACGGTCTTGGGCCGTGTCTGCGGCCGAAACGTCAACAGCCGTGCGCAGGCCTCGGCGCCCAGCGCACCCGTCCAGAACGCCGACACCGCGGCCGGATCGGCGGCATCGACCAGCAGGGGACCCAGCGCGATGCTCACGTCGCGGTCAGATCGCGTTCGGTCGGCGGCACGAAGGCCGAGCGGGCCGCCACGGTGGCCAGGTGGCGGGTGAGCGCCGCCTCGGGGACGACGACCGAGGCCCGGCTGGCCAGCCCGCCGAACCAGGCCGGGCGCAGGTTGAGCACGCGGCCGATGGTGGCCGACTCGCGCACCAGCGCGCGCACCCGGGGGCGGCGGAAGGCCGCGAACCGCGCGAACGCCGCGGGCAGGTCGTCGGTGTCGGCGAACCGGGCCAGGACCGCGGCGTCCTCGATGCCCTGGCAGCCGCCCTGGCCCAGGTGCGGACGCATCGGATGGGCGGCGTCGCCGACCACCACCACCGGCCCCCGCGACCAGACGCGGGCCTGGTCGCGGTCGTAGAGGTCGTTGCGCAGCACGTCGTCCGGATGGGTGGCGGCGAGCACCGCCGGCACCGGGTCGGCCCAGTCGGCGAACTTGGCGCGCAGGTAGGCGAGTTCACCCTCGGCGGCCCGCGACCCCTCCGGCAGGCGTTCGGTGGCGAACCAGTAGGTGGCGTCGGCGCCGAGCGGCACGTGTCCGAACTCCGCGCCGGGGCCGACGGTCTCGCCGGAGAAGTCCGGGTCGATCGTGCAGCGGGCCACGCCGCGCCAGGCCGTGTAGCCGGCGTAGTGGTCGGTCAGCGGCCCGTTGAGCCAGCGGGCCACCAGCGACCGGGTGCCGTCGGCGCCGACCACGGCCGCGGCCTGTCGGGGGGTGCCGTCGGCGAGCGTGACCCGTACGCCGTCCGCGGTGGTGTCGAGTCGCTGCGCGGCCACCCGGTTGCGCACCGTGCCGGGGGTCAGCGCGTCCGACAGCACGCGGGTCAGTTCCGCGCGCCGGATCACGACCAGCGGTTCGCCGAGCGCCTTGACCAGCCGCTCCGGCGACGGATGGCGCAGCCAGGAACCGTCGCGCCAGCGCAGCGCCCCGGCCGTCACCCGCCCGCCGGCCGCGCGCACGGCATCGCCCACCCCGATCTCGTCGAGCGCGGCCAGCGCGTTGGGCCAGATGCTGATGCCCGCGCCGGACGACGTGTCGGCGCGCTGCTCGATCACGGTCACGTCGTGGCCGCGGCGCTGCAGCGCCGCCGCTGTCGCCAGGCCCGCGATGCCCGCGCCGATCACCAGGATGTCGGCCATAGCGACAACCTAGCGTGACGGTCACACGTCGAAGATCAACAGCGTGCTGCTGGCGGTGGCCACCACCGCCCCGCCGGCGTCGGTCACCACGCCCTCGGCGAAGCCGACCCGCGACCCCGCCTTCACGACGGCGCCGGTCGCGGTCAGCAGGCCACTGCTCAACCGGACCGCCTTGAGGTAGTTCACCTTGATCTCGATGGAGGTATAGCCCCTGCCCTGGGGCAGGGTGCTGTGCACCGCGCAGCCGGTCACCGAGTCCAGCAGTGTGCAGAGCAGTCCGCCGTGGATGGCGCCGATCGGGTTGTACGCGGATTCGTCTGGGCGACAGGTGAATACCACCCGACCGGGCTCGACTTCGACGATCGAGAAATCCATCAGCGAGCCCATCGGCGGCGGCGGCAGTGCGCCGTCGGCCATCGCCCGCAGATGGTCGATGCCCGCCATCGCCATGCCCTTGGCCGTGCTGGGTCCGGGCTCGTACCAGGTGACGGTCTTGCTGCGCTGCGGTCCCCAGTCCGCGCGGTCGGGGGTGTCGACGAGTTCGGCGGTCATCTCTCTTCCTTACTTGTGCGTGCGCAGCGTCGGAAAGCGGCGCTGCCGATCGGGATCGTCGGGGGCCACGGCGTAGGTCAGCCCCCAGTCGAACAGCGCCCGCAGCACCGGCAGCAGGGCCTCGCCGGCCTCGGTGAGCGCGTACTCGTGGCGTGGCGGCGCGCTCTGGTACGGCGTGCGGGGGACGATTCCGGCAGCCCCGAGCGCCTTCCACCGCGCCGCGGTGCGGGCCCGCGGGGGGGCCGGGGCGCGGCG
>Ga0182793_1000105_pt1 | contig 74811 bp, 72 predicted proteins | sample Passage237A_FD_130498 | JGI IMG/M metagenome (GOLD analysis project Ga0182793, IMG submission 130498) | Cellulose adapted compost microbial communities from Newby Island Compost Facility, Milpitas, CA, USA - Passage2 37A (version 2) (version 2) ... | reverse complement strand
CGTGAGACTGGCTCACAGTCACTTTCTGATTGGTAGTTTTTTGCCAGTGATCAACAAAGGCACGGTTGAATTCCACATAAAGCTCACGAGTCGGATCGTAAGACACGTTGAGCAGTTTCACTTCCTGCTGAGCGAAGGCAAAACTGCTCGCCAGCAGACCCGCCACCAGGGCGACTTTTGTAAATGACTTAAGCATGATTAATTACTCTCGTATTAGTTGTTAATTAGAAGTCGTAACGTACGGCAACAGAAAGACCGCTGGCAGTTTCACCCACAACTGTTGCGATGGAATCGCCATAACCACCGCCGCCAGTAATACGGTATCTGGCCAGCTCATCGTTATCAGCCTGCGCATAGGCAAACTGCAAGCGAATTTGTTTGCTCAGGATGTAATCTGCACCTATAGCAACCAGAGTGGTTCCTGTCTCATCGGTATCCGCATCAACCGCATAAACCTGACCTTTGACAAGAACCTTGGGAGAAACCTTGTAGCTGGCGCCACCACCAATGGTTTTAACTTTTTCTTCATCAACACCTTCAATATTTTTCAGAGCTGCCTGCTGGAACAAGCCGCCAAAGGTCCAGTCATTGAGTGTATAACGAATACCAAAACGTACTGCGTTGGAATCGTTGGTCGCTTCCCACTGCTCGTAAGCCAAAGAGGTGTAAAGAGCACTGGTGGTGTACACCAAAGAGGTACTGTATGCGGCAGACTTGTCGCTCAGATCAGTTGCCTCTTTCACTTCCGGAGTGTAATGCAGGCTGAATACCAGGCCGCTGAAAGAAGGCGTGTTGTAGAACACACCGTTTCTGAAACGCGCATCGTAATCGTGACCTGAGTAGGGAACACCGGTGCTGCCGTTCAGGCGAGACACGTTACGCACGTCGCCGATCTGGTCACCGAAGAAATCCACATTGCCGCGGATCAGTTTTAAAGGAGTATCAACTTGACCCAGACGTACGCGACCAAAACCGCCTTCCAGACCGATGAAGCTGTCACGGGCGGCGACACTGCCACTGCCGTTGTCGTAGTTGATCTGGGTTTCGATCTGCAGAATACCTTTCAGGCCTTCAGAGACATCTACACTGCCCTTCACGCCCACACGGCTGGAGTTGCTTGATACGTTGAAGTCGGACTCGTCACCATTGTCGAGGTGATCGAAAGACAGGTTGGCGCGACCGTAAACAGTCAGACCGGATGAGTCTGCGGTAGCTTCCACTGCTGCACCAAGGCCCAGAACAGCGCCGATGACCAGCGGAAGGAGTTTACGAGCTACTACTGGTTGCTGTTCTGAAACACCAGAAACAGAAGAACGAATAATTGACATAACAGGAAATCTCCGATTTTGAATTTTCACATCCGGGCGTCCGGTCAGTGAAATGTGTGTTTTAGTTCTATGGCTACTTGATTTCTGTTTTCGCAAACCGCTTTTTCTCGCGGCGCTCCAACTGTACGACCTGGCCGTTGTGAACCTGAATCTCCAGGGACCCGTATTGCAACTGCGTCAGTTGATACTGAATCTCGGCCAGGATTGCCTCATCAATCTTGCCCTTGTCGGGGTTGTGATAAGTCATGGTTCTATCTCGACACATCAAGTCGAGCACCCATTTGCTCGACAGCGACGCCATACTAATCATGGAAATTTATAACGAGAAATACTGATTATTTCTGAGCTTATTACCTCGCAAGTAATAAGCAAAGAAAAAAACAGTCTTTGGAAAGCGCCCGTCAGGCTGATTATGCTGGCCGCCAATACCCTTGCATTCAGGAGCCTATCCATGACTTCTCTCGCCATTTCGCTGGACAAGAGCCAGCCCTATATTCAGGTACAAACCCGCCTGCAGCAGCTGACAGCAGGTATTCCGGTGGTCATAGTGCCCGGCCTGAACAACAGCGACAGCAACCACTGGCAGAGCCTGTGGCAGAATCAACTGCCCGAAAGTCGCCGCATTTTTGTTCACAACTGGGCGGAAGCAGATCTGGACAAATGGCGTGCAGGCATCCTCAAGAGCCTGAGAGGCCTGCCCGGCCCTGCCCTCTTAATAGGACACAGCTTTGGCGCACTGGCCTCCGCCAGTCTGGCCAAAGAACATCCGGACCTGATCGCCGGGGTGTTTCTGGTGGCACCGGCGGATCCTGACAAGTTCGGTGTGGCTTCTCGTCTGCCCCAGTCGCCCCTGAATCTGCCCGTATCACTGATCGCCAGCGACAATGATCCCTGGATGAAGGACAGCAAGGCGGCCTTCTGGTCACTTTTGTGGGGAGCGGATTTTCTGCGTTTGAAAGGTGCCGGGCATATCAATAGCCAATCAGATATAGGCTACTGGCCGGAAGGAATTGCACAGCTGGAAAAACTGGTTCGCCGGATCAAGCAGAACAAACAGAAAAGATGAGCACTCCCGGCGGAGTGCCCATCCCATGACATCATCAGAGTTTGATAGACACCCCGAAACGGGCGGCAAAACCTGCTGAAGGGAAGCCCACTTCTTCCTGGTACTCCTTGTCGAGGAGGTTATCCAGGCTCAGGGTAAAACTCAGCTGATCGTTGATAGGGCGAGTGACCACCGCGTCTACACGCTGGTAGCTGTCCAGATCAACATCGCCGGTGGGCGTCGAGGCGCTGGGCCGATCGCCGGTGTGGGATACCTGCAAACGCGCCTGCCAGTCGCTCACCGGAGTCCACTGCACGGACAGAGCACCGCGCCAGTCGGCACGACCATTGATGCGGGTGTCATAGTCGGTGTGAGTGGCGTTAAGGCCAATTTCCAGCGACTCAATCGGGGTGTAGATAAACTCCAGTTCCCCGCCCTTCACTTCCACTGAATCGCGGTTGACCAGTTTGAAAGTGGCAAAGTCAAAGTCGATCAGATGGTCATAATCTGAGTGGAACAGGCTGGCATTCAGGCGCAGCGGCAGAGCATCAAAGCCGTGGTGCAGATAGATTTCGTAGGTTTCGCTCTCTTCTGACAGCAGATCGGCATTGCCCACCAGAGTGTCGCCCAGAGAATAGAAGCTGGGCAGCTTAAAGGCATCGCCCCAGCTCACACCGAAACGGGTATTTTCAGCCACCAGATAAGACCAGGCGATCTTGGAAGAGGTCTGGCGATCCATGTCTTCCGGTTTGTCCACACGGGCGCTGATAAAGGCGCTCATGCCGTTTTCGCTCTGGAAATTGGCTTCCAGGAAGGCGGCGGTGTTTTCCCGCTTCAGATCAAAACTGGAAGGCAGGGGGAAGCCCATATTCAATAGGCTGTTGGCTCTGCCCTCTTCTTTTTCATAGTCGGCACCAAAGGCCAGCGACAGGTTGGAGCTCAGGTTGTAAACGCCATAGGCCACCAGACGGCTGCGCTCCATTTCGGAATCACTTGCCTGGGCCGGCTGGCCAGAATAAACGCCCTCGAGAATGGCGGGCACATCCAGCTGCTCCTCGCGCTTGAACCAGGAGCCGCGCACGTCAAACAACAGCGCATCGCTCAGCTGCTCGCGCCAGCCCGCCTGCGCGCTAGTGTCTTCAGCGGTGCCCTTTTCCAGATCATCCAGAGCGGCAAACAGCGGACCGCCGCTGGCGGTGGGATAGCTGGTGCGGTCGCGCTCCACATAGCCCAGGGTCAGATCCAGCTGACGCTGTTCGTTGCCCCAAAGCAGCTGGCCACGAATGGAATCCGACTCGGAAGTGGAACCCTTGACCGGTTCGCCGGCATCCAGGTGAGCCACAGACAGGCTGGCACCCAGGCCGTTATCGAGCGTGCCGGAAGCAGACAGATAGCCGCGCTTGTAACCATCGGTGCCACCAGTGGCTCTCAGGGAAACCTGAGGCTCGGCAGAGGGCTTTTTGGTCACTATGTTCAGGGCACCGGCCAGGGCATCGGAACCGTAGATGGCGGACAAAGGCCCCTTGAGAATTTCCACGCGTTCAATGTCATCCGGGTTCAGGGATGATAGATCGAAACTGCCACCGCGAGAGTTGGTGATGTCATTGACGCGCACGCCGTCGATGGTCACCAACGCGAAGTTGGATTCAGCTCCGCGAATGAAAAGTTCAGTCACACCACCGGGACCGCCCGGTTGAATCACGTCCAGACCGGTAAATCCGCGCAACATGTCGACGGCGTTGGCGCTGGCGCGCAGCTCAATAGCGCTCGCATCCAGAGTCACGGCCTGAATGGCCTGGGTATTACCGATACGCGAGCCGGTTACCAGGGTGGTATCTATGCTTTGAGCTTCTTCTGCCAGGCTGCTGTGAGCAACCAGCGCGAGACTGGCAATAGTTAACGAAAGCAGTGTTCTTTTCACTCCAAAACTCCAAATTAGTGGGATTGATCTGACAAATGCGCGGCAGTCTAGCAGCGCCGACGGGATAACGCATGGCGCTTTACACTCATAAACAATGTGGTTTTTCTGCAAAAAAACGAAAGGTTATGCAATCCGATAATGAGAGTTAATCCAGCCAGCGCTGCATGCGTGCTGTCAATTCGTCGTAACGAATAGGCTTGGCAATCTGATCGTCCATACCCGCAGCGACACAAGCCTTCTGGTTCTCTTCGCTGTAGCCGTTTGTCACAGCGATAATGGGTATGGGTTTGGTAATGTGGTTATCCCTTTCCATGGTGCGAATTTTTTGCGCAGCCTGCAGACTGTCAGCTTCCTGCGCATCGTAATCCATAAGCACCAGATTGAATTTTTCCTTTTCCAGAATTTCAACAGCTTCAGAGCCGTTGACTGCCAACTGCACGTAACAGCCCATTTTCTTGAGCATGGCGGAGATCACCATTTGATCAACCCTGTGGTCATCCACCAGCAAAATGCGCGGCTGGCTGACTGCACTGATCAGTTCTCTGGCTGCGGGGCTGTATTCCACATCATCTTCAACCAGATTGACCAGACGATTCAGCAGCACTTCATACAACCGCTTGCGAATAATCGGTTTTTCAATAAGGCTCACCTGAGGATATTGTCGCAAATAAGCTTTCATTTCCGCTGTATCACTTTGCAACACACTCATGGCCAATATCTGTTTGATGTCACCATATTTTTCGCTTGTGGCTATATCGCGCGAAATCAGTACCCCGTTCATACTGTTAAGCTTGGTATAAATCAAAACCGCATCCACGGGTGACTGCGCCTGCAACTCCTCAAGCTTTTGCATTGCAGTATCGTGGCCATTGACGGTGCTCACCTGCATGCCCCAAGTGTTCAATTCCTCGCTCAGGGCCAGTGCGGCACTTTCCGGCAGGTCTATCATCAGCAGGCGCTTGCCGCGCAACTTCTGATCGGAACCAAAACGTTTTTCCTCGTGCGACAGCACCTGCAATTTGATGTTGACGAATATCCGGTTTCCGCGATCCTTGTTTTCCATAAAGGTCACACTGCCGCCCATACAAGCTGCCAGTCCTTTGCAGATAGAAAGGCCTATGCCTGTATTGCGCTCGTCAGCTACCGTCATAGTCTGAGCGCCGTCGCTATCGCGACTGGCTTTTTCGCTGTCGGAAATCACCACCTGCAATTCACCGATATCGTCCTGATCCATATCGGCATTGAAGCTGGCTTCCACAAAAACATGGTCAATGGTGGTGTTTTTCAGCGCATGGCTGAGCAGAGTGCTCAGAATCTGGCCGAGACGCGCCGGGTCACCGCGCACGCGCAAAGGCATGTCCGGATCGAACAAGTAATAAAGCTCCACGCCCTGCTGATGCGCATCCAGCGCAAAATCCTGTACCAGTTTTTCCAGCACCCGACGCAATTCAAAACTGGAATCGTCCAGCACCAGGGTTTTGGTGGTGATCTTGGAAAAGTCCACCACGTTGTTCACCAGATCCAGTTGGCGCTCGGCGGCCTTGGTGGCCATTCCCAGCAGCTCCCGCTGGTGTTCCGACAACTGATCCTCGTCGATCAATGCCAGGGTGGTGAGAATATCGCTCAGCGAAGTGCGAAATTCCTGCCCCAGATTCATCAGGAATTCGTTTTTCAGCTCAATCGCCTCTTGCGAACTGCGCTGCTCATATTCGAGGCCACGTGCACGCTCATGCAGGGCGTAGTGCGCTTCCAGCCGTTCCCAATAGGTAATGGAGGTGACCTTGGCCTGGTGGCTGATCATCATGAAGAACATCAGCATGATAAAGCCGTAAAGTGCGCCCTCTACCGTGCCCAGCGCTATGGCAGTAAGCGCGGCTGGCACCTGGCCGATAAACAGATAGATAGTGAGGAACTGACGATAAGGCGCAAACACATTGGCAACCGTGGAGTAGAACACCACCGAGTAGAGCCACATAATCAGCGTCTCGTCCTGCATGCCCTGCACCCAGGTGAGACTCACCAGAATCACGCTCCACCAGCCGGCGCCGAGACAGGAGGCAATAAAGTACTGATTGCGCCAGCGGGTCGGCCCGCGGGCGTAGAGCGCATCAAAGCGAAACAGATAGTAGCTGCGCAGCAGGGTTACCAGCAGGAGTCCCGTGACCAGCACCACCGCCAGAGTATGTTCGCGCTCGTAAAAATCGCCGAAGGCGAGACAGAGCACAAATACGATGAAGTTGAGAACCAGACCGCGACGGCTGTATTTGGCAACCCGTGCGTCAGTATCGCGCATGATCTGGCGATCTTTTTGGACTTTGGAGGCAGGAACAAAAAAATGAAACATAACAAAGACCGCCAGGAATGGGGTTTAGTGTGCGCGCATTGTAATCCATGCGCCATTGGCAATCACGGGGGCAATTATGGGATTCGATGATGGCATTGACGCGGCAGCTCCGCTTTTAGAATCTCCGCCAGCCGCCGGGTGGCCGGACCGGCAAACTCCTGATCAGCGAAGGTCAGATAGGTGGGCACTTCACGTACGCCACCAGTTTCCACCGGCAGCAGCGCCAAACGGCCATTGACCAAATCTTCCTCTATATAGGGTTCCGGCAGCCAGGCGTAGCCCAGGCCCATGCGAATGGCGTCAAGGGAAGTCTTGATATGGCTCACCGTCCAGCGCTGATCGGCACCCTGCCAGCCCTCGGTGTGGCGCCGGTAGAGGCTGGAATCCCGCACTATGATCTGCCGGTGCTGGCGCATGTCTTCCAGATTGATGGAGCGGCCCAGTTTCTGCAGCGGGTGATCCGGGCTGGAAACCCCGCGCATGGTGACGGTCACCAGTTTTTCCCCCATGAATCCTGGTGGCACCCTGCCCCCTATAGCCAGATCCACCTGCCGCTGGATCAGCGCATCCTCGGTACCGCTGAGTACGGATTCAAAGACCTCCACGCGGGTATCCGGGTACTCAAGCGCAAAAATGCCCAGACACTGGAGAATACGGGCCGGCGGAATAATCAGGTCAGCCGCTATCTTTACCAGCGGCTCCACCTTCACTGACAGACAGGCCGCCGACTGCTCCAGCCGATGAGCCTGCTCCAGCAGCATCCGCGCCCGGCGCGCCAGCAGCTCCCCCGCCGGTGTCGCCACCGCCTTGCGCCCCTGCAGCTCAAATACCGCCACACCAAGCGCGGTTTCCAGCTGGGAAATCGCATAGGAAACCGCCGACTGGCTCTTGTTGAGCAGTTCCGCCGCCTTGGCGTAACCCCCGCCGTCGATCACGGCAAGAAAGGCCCGCCACTGGTCAAGACTCACCTTGTGCATCTCGGTAACGCAGGGATTTTGAGGAATGGCCATGGAATACATCCAATTTTTCGATCAAATTGGATCAAATATCGCTATTTATCATTCACTGGTCAAATCTTTTAATAGCTCCAAGGCCTTCGGCCATCAACCAACACAGGAGTTATTAGCATGACCAGTCTTGTCTACATCACCAGCAGCATCACCGGTGACAACAGCCATTCCACCCGCCTCGGCAACGAATTCGTGCGCCAGTGGCAGGCCCGCAACCCCGAGGGCAAGGTCATTCACCATGATCTGGCGGCGGAAAACATCCCCCACCTGGACGGTGCGCGCCTCGGCGCTCTCTTTACGCCAGCGGAATCCCGTACTCCGGAACAACAGGCGGTAGTGGATTTTTCAGACAGGCTGATCGATGAACTGCGCAACGCCAGTGCGGTGGTGTTTGGAGTGCCTCTGTACAACTTCGGTATTCCCTCAACCCTCAAGGCCTATTTTGACCATGTTGCGCGCGCTGGCGTAACCTTCCGCTACACCGCCAATGGTCCGGAAGGTCTGTTGCCCAATGTGCCTGTCTATGTGTTTGCCACTCGCGGTGGTCACTACGCCGGTGGCCCTGCCGACTGGCAACTCAACACGCTGCTGAGCTTTTTGGGCTTCAAACAGGTTGAGACTGTCTACGCCGAAGGTCTGGCCTTGGGTGAAGAGAGTGTCGAAAAAGCGGTACAGGCGGCACGCGAAAAAATTGCCACACTGATCGCTGCGTAAAATACGCGGCCATCTCCAGAATCGGAGGATTTATGCAACGCGAACTGCAACAACTCATACCCGGACGCGCCACCAGCGATGGCGCTGGCGTGCGCATAAACCGCAGCCTGGGACAAAATGCCCATGCGCGATTCGATCCCTTCCTGATGCTGGATGAATTCAATTCGGACAATGCGGACGACTATATAGCCGGTTTTCCTTCTCACCCGCACCGGGGCTTTGAAACCGTCACCTATATGCTCGACGGCCATATGCTGCACGAGGATCATCTGGGCAATAAAGGTCATCTGCGCAGCGGCGACGTCCAGTGGATGACAGCGGGAAGGGGCATTATTCACTCGGAAATGCCGCAACAGGAGCAGGGTTTGATGCGCGGTTTTCAACTCTGGATCAACCTGCCCGCCGCCGAAAAGATGAAACCGGCTGCCTATCGCGATATTCCCTCGGAAGAAATTCCAATGGTGAATCTGCCCGAAGGTGGACGCATCAAGATTATTGCCGGCGAAGTGGAAATTGACGGAGTAAAAACTGCGGGTCCCATCAATGGGCTGAGCACAGCACCTATCTACTGGGATTTGCATCTGCCCGCCGATGCCAGTTTTACCCAGTCGGTACCGGCAGAGCACAACCTGTTTGTGTATGTGTATCAGGGAGCCATAGTGCTGGGTGAAGATCAGCGGCAGGTGAGCTGCGGCAATGCCGGACTGACATTCAAGGGTGGCGATCAGTTGCTGATCAAATCCCTCGGCGAAGAGAGTCGGTTGCTGATACTGGCGGGCAAACCCATTCGCGAACCTGTTGTCCAATACGGACCCTTTGTGATGAACACGCCAGAGGAGATAGAGCAAGCGATTATGGATTATCGCAGTGGCGCCTTTTAAAGGCGCCTTTTTTTTCGTGGGAATCCGGTTATAGTTAGCACTGTTTTATTTCAATAAGAGTTTGAATCATGCGCGACAATCCTCAGGCCTACGGCACCCTCTCCCGCTTTTTTCACTGGTTCATGGCACTGCTGCTGTTGTGGCAACTCGCCAGCGTGGTTGCACGTGTACTGCTGAAAGATTCCAGTATCGACAAATTTCTGTGGGCCACACACAAACCCTTGGGTGCCCTGTTACTGCTGCTGGTGGCAGTACGCATTATCTGGACACTGATCAACCTCTCCCGCCGTCCGGCTTCCATCAACTTTCTCGCCAAACTCGGTCATCTGACGCTCTACCTTCTGCTCTTCGCTGTTCCCGCTCTGGGGCTGGCACGCCAGTATGGATCAGGTCGCGCCTTTGATGTTTTTGGTATTCCGCTGTTCAGCGGCTTTGAAGGCAAGATCGAATGGCTGATGACACCGGGCAATCTGTTGCACGGCAATCTGGGATGGATACTCTTCGCATTGATTGTTGGCCATATCCTTATGGTGATTGTTCACCGCAAGGCCAAGGGTCATGTGGATGTGTTGCCGCGCATGTGGGGCAAAAAATAATCTGCTTTTCTGCAAACAAACTCCGGGAAACAACAATGGTTCTCCCGGAGTTGTTCTGAATTAACTATCTCGCCAGACGCAAAGTCACCGCTGTGGCAAAAGCCCAGCACCAGAAAAAGAACCACACCAATAGGGGTGTAAGCAAACCCAGTTTCAATCCCGCAATGCCCTGCCCTGTGTAGAAAGGGAAAATAATAAACAGCTGCACCAGTGCCGGAATCAGGCTTAATACCAGGCTGCGCATAAACAGACTGGAACTCATGATGGACAAGAGGAACAGCAAGCTCCAGAGGCCGCCCCAGACAATGCGCGGGTATACCCAGTGGGGTGACAGGGAGCCTGCCAGACTCACGCCCAGCGACTGGGTGATGCCATAGTGACTGAACAGCCACATGACCAGGCAGTAAACCAACCCGCCCAGAGATCCGGCGGCAAACGCAAGCAAGGTGTTTTTCATCGATAGTCTCGTCTTGAATCAGTGGGGAAAGAACAGAATCCGGGCTGAACCTTAGTGAAAATTTTGACCGAGGTAAAGTTTTGTCTGCGGGTGTCAGCAGTCTCCATTCAAATCGCACAGAACACCCGCGCAACTGGTAAACTGCACAGCCCCGCACCGAAGAAGCCCTCAAAGACTATGTTTGGTTTTTTTGAAAGACTGATCAAACCCTTCCCACCCCAGGACCCGGTACAGCCACCGTCCAGCCTGTTTGCCTTTTGCCGCCATTACACCCGTGGCACGGAGTTCTGGTTGCTGCTCATGGCAATGTTCACTGCCATTATTGCCATTCTGGAAGTTTCCCTGTTTGGCTTTCTCGGCCGACTGGTGGACATGCTCGGTGCCAATACACCGGAAAGCTTCTGGGCCGAAGCGAACACGCAAATCATTGTGATGGGGATTGTCCTGCTGGTGGCTCTGCCCCTGTCAGTGCTGATTCACTCCACGCTGATTCACCAGACGCTCTTGGGCAACTACCCCATGCGTATTCGCTGGCAGGCGCACCGCTATCTGCTGGGTCAAAGCCTAGGCTTCTATCAGAATGAATTTGCCGGACGCATCGCCACCAAGGTGATGCAAACTGCGCTGGCGGTGCGCGAAACCGTGATGAAACTGCTGGATGTGCTTTTGTATGTGCTGGTCTACTTCACCACCACAGTGGCACTGGTCACCAGTCTCGACTGGCGTCTGGCCCTGCCTCTGCTCATCTGGTTTGTGATTTACGCCAGCCTGCTTTACTACTTTTTACCGCGCCTGTCGCGAGTCGCAACTGCCCAAGCCGATGCCCGTTCGGAAATGACCGGACGTCTGGTGGATACCTACACCAATATCGCCACGGTAAAACTCTTTTCCCACTCCAAGCGCGAAGCCAGCTATGCGCGTGAAGGTATGGAACATTTCCTGACCACTGTCTATCCGCAAATGCGTCTGGCAACCCTGCTCCACTCCAGTGTCTGGGCTATCAATGCGCTGCTGATTTTTTCCATCTCGGCACTCTCTATATGGCTCTGGAGCATTGAACTGCTTTCCACCGGCGCCATTGCCGCCGCTGTCGCCCTGGTGCTGCGTCTCAACGGCATGGCCCAGTGGATCATGTGGGAGGTTTCCGCCCTGTTTGAAAATATCGGTACAGCACGCGACGGACTTAACACCCTGTCGCGGCCGCGCGATGTTCAGGATCAGCCCAAAGCAGAATCGCTGCTGATCAGTCGCGGCGATATCGAATTTCGCCATGTGTGCTTCCACTATGGTAAGGGCGGCGGTGTTATCGATCAGTTTTCACTGAATATCAAGGCAGGAGAAAAGGTTGGCCTGGTGGGTCGCTCCGGCGCGGGCAAGTCCACACTGGTGAACCTGCTGATGCGTTTTTACGATGTGGAGTCAGGGCAGATTTTGATCGATGGAAAAAATATTCAGGAAGTGACTCAGGAGAGTCTGCGCGCTCATATCGGCGTGGTAACCCAGGATACTTCCCTGCTGCACCGCTCGGTGCGCGACAACCTGCTTTACGGCAAACCCGACGCAACTGAAGAAGACATGATTAACGCGGCCAGACAGGCAGAGGCTCACGACTTTATTCTGGGGCTGGACGACGGTTGCGGACGACAGGGTTACGACGCCCGCGTGGGCGAACGAGGTGTAAAACTGTCCGGTGGTCAGCGCCAGCGCATCGCTATTGCGCGAGTGCTGCTGAAAAACGCGCCCATTTTGATTCTCGACGAGGCCACCTCGGCACTGGATTCAGAAGTGGAAGCCATTATTCAGGCTAATCTGGCCAAACTCATGGAAGGAAAAACCGTTATCGCCATAGCCCATCGACTTTCCACCATCGCAGCGCTGGATCGTCTTATAGTGCTCGACAAGGGACGTATTGTTGAACAGGGAACCCACAGCGAACTGATTGCCAACAATGGCCTCTACGCGCAGCTGTGGGCCCACCAGTCGGGAGGCTTCCTGGGCGATGCCTGATTATTTGCGGCGAAAATAATAGTCGCGTAACAACATCAGCATGCCGACTAAAAAACCTATGTGCCCCACCAGAGCCCCTGCTGCAAACAGCAACCCTAAACCCACGGGGTTGCCATCCTCAGGACCGAAAAGAATGTAGAGCATGATAGGTGCTGCAGTCACCAGCACCAGCATCAGGCTCAAGGCAATTACTTTTATTCCTGCGGGTGAATTGCTGGCAAGAATTTGCTTGATCGGATTTTTCACAGATATCACCACATCAGATCATCGGGAATCACATAATCCTTGTAGGGATCATCATCCTCTTCTGTGGCCTTGCTCTGGTTATTGAGCAACACCACAGCCGCCGCATCCCGCTGCGCAATTTTTTCTGCAACCACACGCGGTACCAGTTCGTAATGCTGACCAAGCGCCACTATCGCTAACTGGCCTCTTACGATCTGCTGCTGCACAGTCGATGAAACACGAATGGATTTGATCAGCTTGCCGTGCGTAAACTTGTGCTCCACCTCATCCTTGCCCTTGGGCTGACGGTGATTTTCGATCAGCTGTCTGATTTGCGCCGCCAGCGCTTTTTGTTGCAATTCCTGATCCCGCTGCCGATTCAGCTCCCTGTCCCGCTCCAGTTTTTCCTGTCGCGCCTGTTCCAGCTGCAGCTTCACCTCATCCACCTGGGGTTCGCTGCTGCGTCTGGCTACCTTGGCCTCCTTGCGTTTTTCCTTTTCGACCTGTTTGGCCTTTTTTGCGTCGACCAAACCTGCCTTCAACAACTGATCTTTGAGTGATGCCATACCGGGTTCCGCTTTCAAATCATTGGACAAGGACCTGCGCCCTTTTTAATATCGCCTGCCATTCGCGCAGCTTGTACAAAGCCTGCGCCATGACAGAATCCGGCCATGTTAGTACCATTCCGCCATTTTTGCTCACCCGGCTGCGGAAATTTCACCCGAGACGCACTTCTGATGCACCAGCCAAACCGCTATGCGCAGTTGCAAAGAGGCAAGAGATGAACGCCACCCCACCCCAGCGCTGGGATATTTTCTGCCGTGTTGTCGACAACTACGGCGATATAGGCGTGTGCTGGCGTCTGGCGCGGCAACTGGCCAGCGAGTATCGACTGCAGGTGCGACTCTGGGTGGATGAACTGGCGGCACTGCAGGCTATCTGGCCCCCGACACAACAGCTGGAAACACAGCAGTTGTCCGGAGTGGAGGTGCGTGTCTGGCGAACAGATGCTGACTTCGAAGGAATGGAGGCCGCTGATGTGGTGATAGAAGCCTTTGCCTGCGAACTGCCTCCCACCTACCAGCAATCGCTCAAACAAAGGGCAATCAAGGCTGATCAGGCTCCCTTCTGGTTTAATCTGGAGTATCTGAGTGCCGAGGACTGGGTGGATGGCTGCCACGGCCTTTCGTCCATCCATCCCCAACTGGGTCTGAAAAAGACCTTCTTTTTCCCCGGTTTTGCTCCCAAAACCGGGGGGCTGCTGCGGGAAAAAGACCTGTTGAAGGCCCGCGATGCCTTTGTCGGCGGGCCGGAAAAATCGGCCTTTCTGCAGCGTCTGGGCATCGAATCCGAAGCCCGGGGGCTGCTTATCTCCCTGTTTGGCTACGAAAACCCCGCCCTGCCCGGCCTGCTGCGACACTGGCAGGAAGGAGATCAGCCCATCACTTGTCTCGTCCCGCCGGGACGTCTGTGCCGCTATCTGGAGGGATGTCTGGCCACAGAACTGCTGCCCGGCAGCCGTTGGCAGCGGGGTCGCCTGCGTTTGCAGGCCATACCCTTCCTGTCCCAAACCGACTACGACTGGCTGTTATGGGCCTGCGACCTGAATTTTGTACGCGGGGAGGATTCCTTCGTGCGCGCCCAGTGGGCCGCCAAGCCCTTGATTTGGCACATATATCAGCAGGAAGACGGGGCCCATCTGATCAAGCTGGAGGCCTTCCTGAAGCGCTACACCCAAGGCCTCTCCCCCGCTCTGGCAGCGTCGATTCGCCATCTCTGGCTGGGCTGGAATCAGGGAGAAGAAACGGGAAACTGGTGGGAAACAGCTATCAAAAACTACCCGGAATGGCTAAAACACAGCCGCACCTGGTGCGCAGAGCTGAATTCTTCTGCGGATTTAGCCGCAAAACTGGTGCATTTTTGCCAAAAAACGCTATAGTAACGCGCCTTTTTTAACCACCAAGATTTGGGATTTACCATGAAAACAGCACAAGAACTGCGCGCGGGTCATGTAATCAGCATCGACGGCTCGCCCTGGGTTATTCAGAAAGCCGAATTTAACAAGTCAGGCCGTAACGCTGCCGTTGTTAAAATGAAGCTGAAAAACCTGCTCAACGGTATCGCTACCGAGACTGTATACAAGGCTGACGACAAGTTCGAAGACATCATCCTCGATCGCAAAGAAGTAACCTTCTCTTACTTCGCTGATCCCATGTACGTGTTTGTTGATTCAGACTACGAGCAATACGAAATTGCCAAAGAAGACATGGGCGACGTACTGCAATACATTGAAGACGGCATGGAAGACGTTTGTGAAGCGGTTTTCTACGATGGCAAGGTTATCTCCATCGCTCTGCCCACCACTATCGTTCGTGAAATCGCCTACACCGAACCGGCTGTTCGCGGAGACACTTCTGGCAAGGTAATGAAAACTGCCCGCCTGAAAAACGGTACCGAACTGCAGGTTTCTGCCTTCGTTGAAATCGGTGATATGATTTCTATCGACACCCGCACCGGTGAGTACAAGTCACGCGCCAAGGCCTGATAACAAGACTCACAATGCTTTCACGCAAGTGAAATAAAAAACCCGCTCTCAGCGGGTTTTTTATTGCCTGCATTTCTGGTTATACCAATAAAAGCGAATGGCCAGCAGCGAAAAAGTTAGCACACCCAGTATCAACGCATCCTGATAGCTGGCGCGTAACTGCCAGAGCACATGTACCCAGGCCAGTACCACAGCCAGATAAATAAACCTGTGCAGCAACTGCCAGCGCTTACCCAGACGTCGCATCATGGCCTGGGTGGAAGTGAGCCCCAATACAATAAGAATTAACAGCGCCGGAAATCCAACGCTGATATAAGGTCGCTTGACCAGTTCCGCCATAAAGCGGCCGAGATCTGCACCGAGAATAAACATCACGTAGGAAAGCAGATGCAAGAGCGCATAAAAAAGTGCAAACAAACCGAGCATGCGGCGATGGGTTTGCAGCCAGTTCCAACCCAGCAATCGACGCAGCGGCGTTACCGTCAGCGTCAACAGCAGAAAATAAAATGCCCAGTTGCCAGTAAAGAGCACTATGGCCTTGGCGGGATCTGCCCCCAGTTGTTGATGCAGTGTATTCCACACCAGCAGCGCCAGAGGCAGTAGCGAGAAAAAGAAAATCAGCAGGCGGCGAAAAAATCTTCGATCAAATCCCGCTGATTTTGCGCCCATGGACAATTACTCTTGCTCAGGTACCCGAAGCACTGCCTCCAGTGCAGCCTTGGGTTTGCGATCGCGATCAAACAGCAGTGTGTAGTTGGTGCGATTGGGAATCGGGTAATCGTTTTTCCATGACATGCCATCGTGCACGCCCCAGAGAGTTACCCTGTCGAGTTTGTCGCGTTTCTTGTAGAAAATTCGGAAAAGTTCCTCGTAGCGACGAGCCAACTGCTGTTCCAGCTCCGGCGTCATGCCATTGGGATAGGGATCGAGGAAAGTCCTGAATTCTTCCAGCTGGAATTGCGGGTGCAGCATACCGGTACCTATGATTTGCCCTTCTTTGGTCAGAGGCAGCACATCCACATCCAGCTCGGTGATCATCACCTTAACACCCAACGCATGATAGGCATCAATGGCGGCTTCAATATATTCGGTTTTGGGAAAATTCAAACCCCAGTGTCCCTGAATACCAATACCATCGATGCGAATACCCTCAGCCTGCAGCATTTTTACCATACGCACTATGCCGTCGCGCTTTTCCGGACGCCAGGCATTGAAGTCGTTGTAGTAAAGCTCCGCATCCGGCGCATATTCGCTGGCAAATTTGAATGCATTGCGCACCACCGTATCACCATCACCCACCGTATTTACCCAGATGGTGGGACGGTAGTTTCCATCTTCGCCAATGATTTCATTCACCACATCCCAGGCATGAACTCTGCCCTTGTAGCGGCCGACCACAGTTGCTATGTACTGACGCATACGCTCAATTTGCGCTTCGGGAGAATTGGTATTGCCTTTTTCATCCTGAAAGAACCAGGCGGGCGTCTGGTTGTGCCACACCAGTGTGTGTCCCACGATAAACATGCCGTGCTTTTCACCGAAGGCTACATAATCATCTGCCGGACCAAAATTGAACACACCCGGCTCAGGATGAATCACTTCATTCTTCATCACGTTCTCAACAGTGATGGTGTTGAAGTGCACAGGCACCAGCGCCTGCGACAGTGCATCTTCACCGGAAACAATGTCCACATTCACGGCGGTGCCAAGACGGAAAGCATCCTTGTAAGCCTCCTTGAGGCTGAGATTTGCAGGTGCAGTGGCAGAAGAAATGGTCGTCCGGGTTGCAGCGGATTCGGATGTAGAAGAAGAGGAAGAAGGATTATCACAGGCTGTCAGCATCAGGCTGACAAACGCCAGTGGCAGTAGCGGTTTCATAGCGGAGATCCTTATTCTGAATATGTTGGAAATCAGAGCCGCCGGCATACTAGCACTGATAAATTCTCAATAGTAGCGGGCGAGATCCATGTCTTTATAAAGATGTGCAACCTCATCGGCATAACCATTGAATAATTGCGTGGGAATAATATTGGGCGAAAACAGACCACTGGGCAGCCGCCGTTCACTGGCCTGGCTCCAGCGCGGATGATCCACCGCCGGATTCACGTTGGCGTAAAAGCCGTATTCACGCGGCGCCGTCCTGTTCCAGGTGGTGGCTGGCTGCTTGTCCGTGAATTCTATTTTCACGATGGACTTGATGCTTTTGAATCCGTATTTCCAGGGGACTACCAGTCGCAGCGGCGCTCCGTTCTGATTGGGCAGAGTGCGGCCGTAAAGTCCCACCGCCATGAGTGTCAGAGGATTCATGGCTTCATCCATTCGCAGGCCTTCCATATAAGGCCAGTCGATACTGCTCAGACGGGATTTTTGTCCCGGCATTTGCTGGGGATCATGAAGGCTGGTAAAGGCCACATACTTTGCCTTACTGGTAGGCGCAAAGCGTTTGATCAGCGCTGCCAGTGGAAAACCTATCCAGGGGATGACCATGGACCAGGCTTCCACACAGCGCAGGCGATAGACCCGCTCCTCCAGATCCACACCGGCGAGAATATCCTCCAGATTAAAACTGCCGGTTTTTTCGGCGTGGCCGGCAATTTCCACTTTCCAGGGATGGGGATTAAAACTGCCGGTGCGCTTGTGGGGATCCTCCTTGTTCAAACCGAATTCGTAAAAATTGTTGTACTGGGTCACCAGCTCATAGGGCGTGAGCTTGTCCGCGTCTGTCAGCGGCAGGCTATTGGGCGCAGCCTCCAGCAACTGCTTACGCAACCACTCGGGGCGAGTATCCGCATCATTCACACTGTAATTGGGCGTTGCAAAAGCGGAAGTGCCCAACAAGCCACCAGCTCCAGCCGCTCCCAAAGATATAAGGCCGCGCATAAACAATCGGCGCGCGCGATAAATCGGCTCAGGAGTAATTTCTGATGCGGGAATTTTCTCAGGCGCTTTGATCAGCATGGCGGCCTCGCAGTTATCAGTGATTGATGCGATTACTTGATGAGATAAACCACATAGATTTTGGCCTTGGCACGAATCACGCCCGGTTCGAAAGGCTCGGATTTTTCCATGCGGGCCATGAGAGGTGCTGAATCGCCATAAATAGCGGCGTTGGGCACCAGTTTATAAGTCTCTTCACGGCGCAACTCGAATTCGGAAACCGAATAGACCTCACCCAGCTTCTTGCCCTGTGAAGCCAGCAGCTTTTCCGCGCGGGCACGGGCATCCGCCAGAGCTTCTGCCAAAGCCTTGTCAGTCACCGAACGCTCATCAGACACACCCAGACTGGTGTTCACCGTGTTGGAAATTTTGGCATCCACCAGCGCGCGAATCAGCTCACCGTAGTTGTCCAGATTGCGCAGAGTGATATCCACCTGACGATATACCCGGCTGCCACGTAGTACCTGTTTGCCATCGATATAATCGTAAACAGGCGATACCTGCAAGGCAGTAGTGGCTATATCGCGAGCAGCTATGTTCATTTTTTTCAGCGTGTCTATCAGTTGCAGTGAACGCTCATCCACCTCCGCCTTGGCCGTGGCCAGCTCCATATGCTCCGCCGACAGGCCCAGTGTCAGCGTCATCTGATCGGGAATTACTTCAACTTCCGCCACACCTTCCACATAGATATGCGGCTTGTTGGGAAGAGGATTGGCCAGCGCCACTGCGGAAGTCAGCACCAACGCCAGGGCAAACAGAAAGGTTTTCATAACAACTCCTTGATTAATGGTTAAACGATTCGAAAAAATTACGGCTTATTGGTGTAGTAGTCGCGCAATATATACCAGGCCTGCTTTCTGACTCCTTTGTCCGAAACCAACCCCTTTCGGTTCCAATTATCTTTGATAACCGGCAACGGCCGCCGGGGAGAGCGGAAATCCTTCAATACCCAGGGGCTCATGCCACGCAAAAAGCTGATGTTATCAATCATGGCGAGATTGTTTCGGTAAACTTCCACCAGATACTCCTCGCTCCAGCGATCTCCCTGATCGCTGTGCCAGCCCGCCAGAGCGCCCCCACCAAACTCACTCATAATGATCGGCTTGTTGTAGTTGGACTGCCAGGCCAGTTTGGCGCACTCCGCCGGCGTGCGGGAATACCAACCGCAATAGTTGTTGATACCAATAACATCCACATAGGCGGACAGAGGATCATCAATGATCTTGCCCTTTTCGTTTTCGCTAGAGGTATCCAGAGCAGCGGTGAGCAGTCGGCTGGAATCCAGCTCCCGCGCCTTGGTAATCAGGCGCTGCAAAAAGTCCAGCCGCGCCTGTGACAGCGGCGTTTCATTGGCCACAGACCAGAGAATGATGGAAGCGCGATTCTTGTCGCGGCTAATCATCTCAACCAACTGTTGCTCCGCCTTGGCGTAAACGGAGGGTTGATCGAAAAGCACTGTCCAGTAAACCGGAATTTCCGACCAGACCAGCAAACCCATTTCATCCGCCATGCGCAGCATATGCTCGTTGTGCGGATAGTGGGCAAGACGCACAAAGTTGCAACCCAAATCCTTGGCCATTTGCAGGAGCGCACGCGCATCTTCCTGACTCCAGGCCCGCCCTGGATGCAGAGGAGATTCTTCGTGGATACTGATACCTTTCAAAAATATGGATTGGCCGTTGAGCAGAATATCCTCACCCTTGACACTGATCTGGCGAAAGCCCACGCGATCGCTGACCGAATTCTTCTGATAGCGCCAGTTGATGTCATAGAGCCTGGGATTTTGCGGAGACCATAGCTCAGGCTTTGCCTGAATACGAAAGGGCACCCGCGCTTGGCCCTTGAGTGCAATAGACTGCTTCACGCCCAATTCGGGAATATCGAGCTGCACTTCGGCATTGCGCGCTGTCTGGCTGACAGCAACCCACCCGAGAATTTCTCCGGTATTTTCCGGGTTCAGGTAAAGCGCATAGTCGGCAACATGGGCTTCAGGCAATTCCAGCAGACGCACAGAGCGAGTGATGCCGCCGTAGTTCCACCAATCGGTGTTGACTGTGGGTATCTGATCCCGCTCGCGGCGATTGCTGACCTTGACCACAACAAAGTTGTCCCCCTGATGCAGCTTGTCCGTGGCGTCAAACTGAAAGGGTGTAAAACCGCCTTCGTGTTCGCCCAGTTTTTCGCCGTTCACATAGACAATGGCGTGATAGTTCACTGCTCCAAAGTGCAACACATATTGATGATGTGATTTTTTATTGAGTTTGAAATCCCGCTGATACCAGATAGTACCCTCGTACCAGAACAGCTCGGTTTCCTGGGTATTCCAGTCGCCCGGCACCTTCAGTCGAGGCGAGGCGGCAAAATCGTATTCGATCAGATCGGTGGGATTTTTCTTTTTGGCATTTTTGAAATAGCCGTTGGGGTGTTCCTGATAGCGATGGTTATAAAACCCGTTCTCATAAGGGTCAACAATGTAATGCCATTCACCATCCAGGGAGATATGCTCGCGGGCGAGCGTATTGTGAATAAGCTCAGCTGCCGCCAGCGGCAAGGAAAAGAGTACAAGTGCTATCAGACAAGCAAAGGTGCGCGAAAACCGGTTCATGGGCGTCTCCTGGCCATCAAGCTGACCGACCATCATAGAAGCCGGAAGCACACCAGCACAATCTGTCAAATGTAAATAAATGCAACCCTAGTGCTGGGCCGCAAAGACAAAATTGCGCCCGGCCTTCTGACAGACCCAGAAACTCTGTGGCAAGGGTGCGCAGTCATCCAGAGACAGAGAGGCATCCGGATTCAATGCTTCACTTACTCCCATACTGGCCTTGTCCTTTTTCAGGAAGTTGTACATGGTTTCAAAGCGCTGGGAGAAGTCCAACCCCTTTTCCTGCAGGTCGTAAAACAGAAAGACAAACTTGCTATAGCTCAGGGTTGCGCCAGCGAGACCTATGGCATGCATCCTGTCGATGTACTGGCCGTAGGCCCGACTCAGATAGAGATTGACCGCCTGCTGCTCCTGCGCATTGCCGTTGAAGCTGGGCAGATCCATACGATTGCTGGATGTCAGCGCATCCTGTTCAAGACGATGATTGAGACGATTGCCCACCAGCTGAAAGCGGCTGTCACCACAGTCGATAATGTTCTCCTTCAGATAACAACCGGCTGACGAAGTTTCTGTCGAAAGAGTTGCTGGCAAAGAAGTTGCAGATTGAGAGGTTTTTGTCTGCACAGACCTCGAAGGCAGAGTCGCCACTTCCGGCAGAGTCACCTCTGTCTTCTTCGGCGTGGGCAAGTCTATACCTATACGCGCAGCAGGCCGACGCAGGAGTGTGGCCTGAATGGTTTCGTCATTGCGTTTGAACTGATAAAACGGCGGCAGACCTCTGGCTTCGCCCCTGGCCTGAAGTTCGCAATACACCTGCTCGTAATAACTGGATGCTGACAAAAAACAGAACGACTGTGCGCTGCACTCAGCCGCCAGTAATAAAACGACAACACACACCAAAATACGGGACATAACTCCCTCCCTGACGGGTATCAGTGTCTGATCAACCAGCACTGATGAATTCGCGGATTGCGTTTAAAATCTTCGTCAATCGTTTTGCTGGTAATATTTTCGATAGTGTAGGCAGCCAGCGCCTCTTCATCCAGCTTGAAGCTGCGCAGGTTGTTGGAAAATACCAGCGTGCCCTTTTCATCCAGTGCGCGCATGGCGTGATGAATCATCTCCACATGATCGCGCTGCACATCCAGCACATCATCCATGCGCTTGGAATTGGAAAAGCTGGGCGGGTCCAGCAGAATCAAATCAAACTGCTGGGTGTTCTGCTCCAGCCACTGCAAACAGTCCGCCTGCTCCAGACGATTGCGCGATTCACTTAAACCGTTGAGCGCAAGATTTTTGCGCGCCCAGTTCAAATAGGTGTTGGACATGTCCACACTCAGCGTAAATCTCGCTCCCGCCATGGCAGCGCGCACACTGGCCGTTGCTGTGTAGCAGAACAGGTTGAGAAAGCGCTTGTCTTTGGCCTGACTGGCGATCAGATCCCGCACCGGACGGTGATCCAGAAAGATACCGGAATCCAGATACTGCCAGAGATTCACCAGCAATCGTGCTCCGCCCTCTTCCAGCGTCAGCAATTCGCCCACCGGTTGATCCGCCAGTTTTTCATACTGGCTGCTGCCCTTATTGCGCCGCCGCTGTTTGTAGCTCACCTGACTGGCGGGCACCTCCAGCGCATAGGGCACCGCCAGTTGAATATCGGCAAAGCGCTGGGCCGCACGCTCTTCATCCACTGACTTGGGCGCAGCGTATTCCTGCACATGAACCAACGTTTTCTCGCGTTTGTCATCTGCACCCAGTCCGCAGTAAATATCAATGGCTGCAGCGTATTCCGGCATATCCGCATCGTAGAGACGATAGGCATTGATGCCGTTCTTGCGCGCCCACTTACCCAGCTGCTTGAGATTTTTTTGCAGACGATTGACCAGCATCTGCGCACCTGGCGTCAACGCCTGCTCCTGTTCGTGACGCGCCTCTGCCTGAGCCTTGGCTTCGGCTTTTTGTCGCTGATTTTCATCCTGGGCGAAACGTCCATCCTGCTCGACACGACTCTGCACAAAAGCCTGGGGATCAATGGCAAACAGCAGTACTTCACTGGCGATGGTGCCATTGAAGAGTTTGTATTTCTTCTCGGCGCGCAATCCCATCTGCTTGCCCAGCTCCGGATTGCCGGTAAAGATGGCGGCGCGCCAACCTTCAAACCCGTTGCGCAAACGCTCGCCCATGTGAGCGTAAAGCAACTTCAAGGATTCTATTTCGCCGAGACGTTCGCCATAGGGTGGATTGCACACAATCAATCCCGGCTTGATAGGCGCATGGGTCGGGAGGGTAAAGGCAGCCAACTCCTTGCGACTGACACGCAGCCAGTCATCCAGACCTGCCGCGAGAATATTTTCTTCCGCGGCGCGAATAACCTTGATATCTGCATCATAACCGCGAATTTCCGGCAGATTGACACGCGCCAATCCGAAGCGGCGACGCTGGTGCGCTTCTTCGCGCAATTGCAGCCAGATATCGTTGCGATGATTCAACCAACGTTCAAAACCGAAACTGGCGCGGGCAAGGCCCGGCGCTATATCCGCCGCCATAAATGCAGCTTCAATCAGCAAAGTGCCGGAACCGCACATGGGGTCAAGCAAGGCACCGCCTTCTGCAGCAATGTCCGGCCAACCGGCGCGCAGCAAAATAGCAGCGGCGAGATTTTCCTTGAGCGGTGCACTGCCCTGCTTCACGCGATAACCGCGCTTGTGCAGACTCTCACCGGACAGATCAATACTGACAGTGAGCTGGTTTTTTCCAAGTCGCGCATTGATGCGCAAATCCGGATCGCGTTTGGCAACACTGGGACGCTCGCCACTTAAATCCCGCAGGCAGTCGACAATCGCATCCTTCACCTTGACCGCACCAAACTGAGTGTTGCGAATAGCATCGTTGGTGCCGACAAAATCCACCAGCAAACTGCCGGAAGGACTCAGGTGTTCCTGCCAGGGCAACTGACGCACGCCCTCGTAAAGCGCTTCCTGACTATCCACTGCAAAAGTGGCCAAAGGCAGCAACACCTTGTTGGCCAGACGGGACCAGAGGCACACCCGATAAGCGGTTTCAATGCTGGCGTCAAAGTAAACACCAGCTACAGTCTCGCGCAGATTGAGGCTGCCCAATTGACCCAGTTCGGCAAAAAGCAGGCCCTCAAGCCCTTTGGGACAGCTGGCGAAAAAAGTGTGTAAATCGGTTGATGCTAGAGACATGCCAATTTCCATTAGCCGCCCCAGAGACCGCGTCGTTACTGGGGTCGGTTTTTGTCAAAGAGTTTAGGGCCATATAAACGGCCCCATGTATAAAAATAAATTCGTTCACAAGCCTTGTGGCTTTTTGCTGTACTGAGCGACCCGCGCAATGAACTTTAGCGCAAGCCAAGGTGTCAACTTGTTTGCAGCCAGCGCAAAGCCGGTTGCTGACCGGCCGGGCAACCGGCCGCTTTTTTCAACCACTAATAGCAAAAAGGAGGCTCTTTCCCCTCTCTGGCCGGACACCCTGTTGCCAGAGTCAAAACCCACTCAATAACTGTAATATGAGGTGCATTTACTGATGAAACGTCAAAAACGTGACCAAACAGAACGCGCTTTCAATAAAGGGTATCAAGCTGGTATTGATGGCCGCTCAAGGAGCCTGTGTCCACACGAGAGTGGTGCCGCTCGCCAGCAGTGGTTAAACGGATGGCGCGAATCGCGCATCGACCAATGGAATGGTTTAAATCGCCTGGCTCAGGTACAAAAACTCAGTCAAATTCAAAGTCTCTCTGCCCACAGTTAACACGGGCATCATCCACAGTCGAAACTCTCAGGCCCGCCGCTGCCTTAAAGCGCGGCATCACTGAGCTGATCACAAGGTCAGCCCCATCAGCCCGCTACTCGCGGGCTTTAATTTTTCAGCGCGGCTATGGCTCTCGCCGCTTCGCCCACCAGTGCCGGACCGCGATAGATAAAACCGCTGTAAATCTGTACCAAACTGGCACCCGCCTTGATCTTTTCCGCCGCGCTTTCACCATCCACTATGCCGCCCACGCCGATAATGGGCAGACGACCACTCAAATGACTGGCGAGAGCTTCAATCACCCGCGTGCTCTTGTGCTGCACCGGCAGACCGCTGAGGCCGCCCGCTTCCTGACTCAGAGGCGAAGATTCAACACCTTCCCTGCTCAGCGTCGTGTTGGTGGCGATAACACCATCCATGCCCTGAGCCAGCAGAATTTCCGCCACCTGGGCAATGGCAGTGTCGTCCATGTCCGGAGCAATTTTTACCGCCAGAGGCACATAGCGACCCTGCTCTTTCTGCAGACTCAGCTGCTCGCGCTTGAGCGATTCCAGCAATGAGTTGAGACTGTCGCCAAATTGCAGATCCCGCAGGCCGGGTGTGTTGGGGGAAGAAATATTGACAGTGATGTAATCGGCGTGGGCGTAAACCTTGCGCAGACCAATCAGATAATCATCCGCAGCATTTTCCACCGGCGTGGTGGCATTCTTGCCGATATTGATGCCCAAAATGCCCTTGAAAGTGCGCGCCCTGGCCCGCTCCAGCAGATGGTCCACACCCTTGTTGTTAAAACCCATGCGATTGATGATGGCCTGATGCTCCGGCAGGCGGAACAGACGGGGGCGCGGATTGCCGGGCTGGGGTTTGGGAGTCACCGTACCTATTTCCACAAAACCAAAGCCGAACTGGCCGAGAGCATTGAAGTAGTCGCCGTTTTTGTCCAGACCGGCGGCCAGGCCCACAGGGTTGGGAAAGCTCAGCCCCATCACCTCCACCGGATTTTGCGGCACGTCTGACGCAAAGAGGCCGAGAAGGCGCAGGCGCTGGGCGGCGCCCAGCATGTCCAGACTCAGTTCGTGAGAGGTTTCCGGTTCAAAACAAAAGAGAAGATTTCTGATCAGGCTATACATGGGATGCAGGGAGATTCTGTGAGGTGAAAAATGGCCGCAAGGATACTGGAATCTGGCCTGCGCGTCGATTTTTCAGGCTTCAATCCACACGCTGAATGGCCTGAAAACGATTTTGCTCATCAAAGTCGATACGAAAACGGCCGCGTATACCGGCGTGAGTGACAAAAGGCCGCAGGATCATGGCTGGAAAGCGCACCCGCTGGCCATCGGCGCTATAAGCCAGCACATCGCGAGCCGCGCCCTGATAAAGACGCTGATACTCGTCAGCAGCGATATGAAGATTGACAACCAGAGAACGCATTAACTACCTGAAAAACGCTTATTGATAGCGAACCCGAGTCCCCAGCTCCAGCGACATGCGCAATTCAGCAGCGCTGATCTCGGGCGGAAAATAGCCGCCGGATACATGGGCCTGACAGAAGCTCGCACCCTCCAGCCGGGTCTGCCGAAAATCTATGCCGCGCAGATCGGCACCGCGAAAATAGGCGTCGCTCAGATCCAGCCCGGCGGCATCCAACTCGCGCAGATCCAGTCCGCGAAAATCGCCGCCGCGCAGCATATCGGGTTTGACCTCACCGCGCGCCTTGCACTGATTGAATTCCGCCACTTTTTCTTCGCGCAGCAGCTGGTAGGGATGATTGGGGTGGATCAGTGGTTTGGTCATGGCAATATCCCGATGCTCGTCTGTCAATGTGTTATGAGTATCGGCTATTTTTGCGGGATCTCCAGTAACGCAGCGGCGACCTTGAAAATCCTTCGATAAAATCTATGCAAGCCGTTGAAAAATCAGGGAACCGCCTCCAACTTGGTCGGTCTACCCAGCGCTTGTCACCAGAGTCACAAGCCGACAAAGGCCATAACAGGGGAAACAGACTGACCATGCACAGCCTCCAACAACTTCAAAGCCTGCGCCACTGGCTCAACGAACAGATCATCGGACAGGAACACCTGATAGAGCGGCTGCTGATTGCGCTGCTGGCCGACGGACACCTGCTGGTAGAAGGCGCCCCCGGTCTGGCCAAGACCAAAGCCATCAAAACCCTGTCGCAAGCCATTCAGGGTGACTTCCACCGCATTCAGTTCACACCCGACCTTTTGCCTTCGGACGTCACAGGTACTGATATCTACCGGCCCGAGCACGGCACTTTTGAATTCCAGGCGGGGCCCATCTTCCACAACCTGGTGCTGGCGGACGAGATTAACCGCGCTCCCGCCAAGGTGCAGTCGGCACTGCTGGAAGCCATGGCCGAACGTCAGGTGAGTGTGGGCAGCAAAACCTATCCTCTGCCAGCGCTGTTTATGGTGATGGCCACGCAGAACCCCATCGAACAGGAAGGGACCTACCCGCTGCCGGAAGCCCAACTGGACCGTTTCCTGTTACACGTGGTGGTGGACTATCCCAGCCTCGAGGCTGAGCGCCGCATTCTCAAATTGGCGCGGGACGAAGCCGCCGCTGTGATGACGCCGCCGCCGGAAGAAGTCTCACAGGAAACCATCTTTGCCGCGCGTCAGGAAATCCTGCGCATTCACATGGCGCCGGTGGTGGAGGAATATCTGGTGCAGCTGATCAACGCCACCCGCCGCCCCAAAGCCTACAGCGACGAGCTTGCTGATCTGATTGAGTACGGTGCCAGCCCCCGCGCCACCATCGCGCTGGATCGCTGCGCCCGCGCCCATGCCTGGCTCGCTGGCAAGGACTTTGTCAGCCCCGACGATGTGCAGGCGGTAATCCACGATTGTCTGCGCCACCGGCTGATTCTCAGCTTTGAAGCAGAAGCCTCAGGTATCACTCACAACCAGGCCATAGACAAGCTCCTGGCCGCCGTACCCGTCGCCTGATGTCCGGTCTGCTCGACAACCTCAATCCTCGCGGCGCCTACGCCGATCTGGACAGTCTTTTGCGGCTGCGCTTTGCCGCAAGAGATCTGCAACTCTTTGCCCAGAAACCGGCGCGCAGTCTGCTCACCGGCAACGAGCGCACCCGCTTTCGCGGCCGGGGCGTGGACTTCGAGGAAGTGCGCCACTATCAGCCGGGCGACGACATACGCACCATCGACTGGCGCGTAACCGCCCGCACCCAGGTGCCCCACACCAAACTCTTCCGCGAGGAGCGGGAACGGCCAGTGTTCATGCTGGCGGACCAGCGCTCCCCCATGTTCTTTGGCAGCCAGCGCTGCTTCAAATCCGTGCTGGGGGCCTACATCTGCGCGCAATTGGCCTGGGCCGCACTGGGCAACAGCGACAGGATTGGCGGCCTGGTCTTTGGCGACAAAACCCAGCGCGACATACGCCCGCGCCGCAGCAAGCACGCGGTGCTGGAACTGCTGCAGCAACTGCTGGCCTTCAACCGCCAGCTGCAATCCCCCGTTGCCCAGGGGCAGATGCTGAGCCTGAAAGAAATGCTCACCGATGCCCGCCGTCTGGCCAAGCCGGGCTGTGCCCTGTTTATCGCCAGCGACTTCCACGACTTTGACGACGGCTGCGAACAGCAGCTCTTTGAGCTGGCGCGCCACACGGACGTCACCCTGATTCATCTCTACGACCCGCTGGAGCGGGACCTGGCCGGCAACGCCAGCCTGACGGTGACTGACGGTCAGGAGCGCCGCCAGCTGCCCGCCGACCAGAAAGCCTTTCAGCAGGCCTGGCACCAGCGCTTTGAACACCAGTTGGAAAGCCTCAAGCGCCGCTGTCAGAAACTGGCGCTGCCGCTGCTGTCCTATGCCACCAATGACGATATCCAGCGGCTGTTGCGCGAGCGTTTCGGCGCCCAGGCAAATCGCACCCGGAGGCACTGAGATGGACCCTCTGGCGCAACTTCACGACATCATCCTGCCGCCGGAACCCGGCCTCTGGCCCCTGCCCTGGGGCTGGTGGCTGCTGCTGGCGCTGGTTATCGGCGGCCTCTGGCTCGCCATCTGGCTGTGGCGCCGCCAGTCTGCGCGCAGCGCCTACCGCAAAGCGGCGCTGGCGGAGCTGGAAAGTCTCTACACACAGCATCAACTGAATCCTGATCCGGCCAGCTATCTGCAATCGCTGTCGGTACTCCTGAGACGCGCCGCCATAGCCGCCCATCCCCGCCGCTTTCCGCGGGACATTCAGGGCATGGCCTGGCTCGCCTGGCTGGAACAGCAGTGCCCCTCTCTCGCCCCCGGCTTCAGTGAAGGCCCCGGCAAGGCTCTGCTGACTGGCCCCTACCAGCCGGCGCCTCAAGTGGATATAACCGCGCTCAACAGCCTCGCCAGAAACTGGCTCAAGCAACACCGCAACCAGTGGCAGAAGAAGTCCACCAGACAATCCGGGGAGGCAGCCAATGCCTGAGTTCGAATACCCCTGGTTGCTGTGGCTGGCGCCCCTGCCCCTGCTGATGTACCTGCTGCCGGCCCAGAGGCGCGAGGAAGCGGCGCTGCGCGTGCCTTTTTTCCGCGAGGTCAGCGCCCTTGGTCTGAGCAACCCCGGCTCGCCCCTCACCAGTCCGCTCAAACAGATCTGCCTCTGGCTGATCTGGCTCTGCTGCGTTACCGCCGCCGCCAATCCCCAGCGACTGGGAGAACCCGTCAGCCTGCCCATGGCGGGGCGCGACCTGATGCTGGCGGTGGACCTGTCCGAAAGTATGTATTCAAGAGACATGGTCTTTCAGGGCCAGCGCATCGACAGGCTCACTGCCGTAAAACTGGTGGTGGGCAGCTTTGTGGAGCAACGGCTCAACGACCGACTGGGACTGATCCTCTTCGGTACCCGCGCCTATGTGCAGGCGCCCCTCACCTTCGACCGCAACACCGTGGGCAACCTGTTGCTGGAAGCCCAGATAGGCATGGCTGGCCCCAGCACCGCCATAGGCGATGCCATAGGTCTGGCGGTCAAACGCCTGCAAAACCAACAGGCCGAAAGCCGGGTGCTGGTGCTGCTGACGGATGGTGCCAACACTGACGGTGAACTCACGCCCCAGCAGGCGGCAGATCTGGCGGCCCAGTTCAACGTCAAGATCTACACCATCGGCTTTGGCAGCAACGACCGGGAAATCGATATTCGCTCCCTGATCGAAGTAGCGGAACGCACCGGTGGTCAGTCCTTCCGCGCCCGCAACCTGCAACAGCTGGCGGAAATTCACGAGGAACTCAACCGTCTGGAACCTGTGGATCAGGACGCGGAAACCGTGCGTCCCGTCTATGCGCTTTTTTACTGGCCGCTGGGTGCGGCCTTTGTACTCAGCCTGTTGCTGGCAGGGGTACCGCCGCTGATGGCCCGTCTGTCCAATGCTCTGGGTAATCGGGAGGCCAGCCTATGAAGTGGCCGAGACTCATCACCATCATGAGCGCCCTTGGCCTGAGCCTCTGCGCCAGCGCCAACACCCTCGACCTTACCCAGGGGGAATTTCACTGGCTGCGCCCCGGCTGGCTGCTGGCGGCGATTCCCGCACTGCTGATCAGCCTCTGGCTCTGGCGCCAGCAGCGTCAGGCCCAGCAGTGGCAGCAACTGGTAGCCCCGGAACTCCTGCCCCACCTGCTGGACGGCAAAAGCCTCAAACCCAAACCCTGGAAGCTGCTGGCCCTGCTGCTGGGCTGGGTGATCGCCTGCATCGCGCTGGCTGGCCCCACCTGGGAAAAACGCAGCCTGCCGGTGGAAAAAAATCAGAACGCCATGGTGATTCTGTTTGACCTCTCACCCTCCATGCGCAGTGAAGACCTCAAGCCCTCGCGTCTGGTGCGGGCGCGGCTCAAGCTGATCGACATCCTGCGCGAAAGACGCGACGGCCTTACCGGCCTGCTGGTGTACGGCGGTGAAGCCCACGCGGTGGTACCGCTTACCGAAGACACCGCCACCATTCAGGGACTGGCTGCGGCGCTGCATCCCGACCTGATGCCCAAGCCCGGCAGCAACACCGAAGCCGCTGTCAAACGCGCCATCGACATGTTGAGCGATGCAGGTATGCAGGAGGGCGAACTGCTGCTGATCACCGATGGCGTGGACCAAACAGCCCTGCCGGTTATTCGCCGGCAGCTGCAAGACAAAAAGTACAAACTGTCGGTGCTGGGTGTTGGCGGCGATCTACCCGCCCCCATCCCCAGCTCCAGAGGCAATTTTGTGCGCGACTCCGGCGGCAACATAGTCACCACCCGCCTGGAAGAAGAACCGCTGCGCGAACTGGCTCAGCAAAATGGCGGTCGCTACGCACGGCTGACCGGCAACACCTCGGATATTCAATGGCTGCTGGCACAGGCAACTCCGGTGAGCAGCGATACCCGCCAACTGCAACGGGAATTCGACAACTGGTACGACCGGGGCCACTGGCTGGTGTTTCTGCTGCTGCCACTGGTGCTCTACTGTTTCAGACGCGGATTGCTGGTACTGCTGATGTGCATTCCCGCCAGCCTGCTCTACGCGCCCGAAAGTCAGGCTTTCAGCTGGAAAGATTTGTGGAGCACCAAAGATCAACTGGGCCACAGCGCGCTTGAAGCTGGCGATGCAGCCACGGCAGCGCAAACCTTCAAGGACCCGTTATGGCAAGCCAGTGCGCAATACCGCGCGGGCAACTACGAAGCTGCCGCCCAAGGTTTTGCCCAGTTCGACACTCCTGAGGCTCATTACAACCGCGGCAATGCACTGGCCAAACAGGGTCAGTTGCAACAGGCCATCACCGCCTATGATCAGGCGCTGCAGGCGCGACCGGATTTTCCCGAAGCCAAGGCCAACCGCGAGCTGGTGGAAAAACTGCTGGAACAACAAAAGCAGCAACAGGATCAGCAAAACCAACAGGGAGATTCCAGCGATCAGCAGGAGTCTGATCAGCAACAATCGTCCGAGGATCAGCAGCAAGGCGCTCAACAACAGAACGATCAAACCTCTGCCGACCAACAGCAGCAGGAAAACGCCAATGCTGATCAGCAATCTTCAGACGAAGAACAGGAACAACAGACTGATTCCAATCCGCAAACCGGAGATCAATCTCAAGATGAACGTGAGCAGCAGGATCAACAGGACGCTCAACAACAGGATGCAGAGCCAAACGAGGCCGAAGGCGAAGAAGAAACCGAACAACAGCAGTCCATGAGCCAGGAAGAAAGCGAACAGGATCAGGGCGAAGAAGTCCAGGCGCAAGCAGCCGAAGCCGCTGACGACCCACTCAGCGAAGAACAGCGCCAGGCGTTGGAGCAGTGGTTGCGGCGCGTGCCCGATGACCCTGCCGGATTGCTGCGCAACAAATTCCGTTACGAATACGAACAACAACGCCGTCAAAACCGCGGTCGTCTATCGCAGGAACAGGAAGAACGCTGGTAATACCCATGAAAAAATATTCATTTGCGTTTTTGATCAATCTGATGTTGCTGTTGTTCAGCAGCAGCCTTTTTGCGCAGGTATTCACCGCGCATCTGGATCGGGATCATATCAGTATCGAAGACACCTTTACCCTGACGCTACGCTATGAAGGCAGCACCGGAGACCTACCCGACTTTGACGTTTTTCGCCGCGAGTTTGAAATTATCAGTATCAACTCAGGAAACCGTACACAAATCATTAACGGCAAAATCAGCACCCTGAGCGAATGGCGGTTGGTTATGGCACCGCTGAAAAGTGGTGTGTTCACCCTCCCCTCCATTACGCTGGGCAAGCATTCCACCCAACCGCTGATGCTGACGGTCGACCAACAAAGAAACCAAAGCGCTGACAAAGAAACCGATATCTACGTTGAAATAGAAACGGACAAGGAATCCGCCTATGTGCAGGAACAAATTATTTTGACTGTACGTCTGGTAACTTCGGTCAATATTGAACAGACACATCTGGAACCACCAGCCCCGGAAAATACGCTGGTTGTTGAACTTGGCCAAACCGATTTCCAAACTACCATCAATGGCATTCCGCGCGCCGTAGTGGAATCCCGCTTTGCACTCTTTCCGCAGCGCAGCGGCGATCTGGTTATTCCCAGCCTGCTCTATCAGGTGCTCCCCGCCAGCGGCAGACGCGGATTGTTAAGCCAGATTTACGGTGGCTCCACCAGCAATGTGCTGCGTTTGCGCACTGATGAAAAACGCTTGAGCATCAATGCCATTCCGGCAGAAGCTGCCGGCCTGCCCTGGCTGCCCGCCGCCGACCTGGAACTGGATGAACACTGGAGTCGCGGCCTCGACAACCTGTCGGTGGGCGAACCTGTCACACGCAGCATCAAGATCATTGCCGAAGGGCTTACACCCGGCCAGATCAATCCGCTGACGTTTGATGAACAGGAAGGATTGGTTTTTTATCCCGATCAGGCACAAAACGATGAACAAAAAACCACTCGCGGTGTAAAAGGCACACGCATAGAAACCCAGGCCATAGTGCCCACCCGCAGCGGCAGCTTTACGCTGCCCGCTGTCCGTGTGCAATGGTGGGATACAGTGAACAAAAAACTGCGCACTGCCGAGTTGCCGGAGCGTCAGCTCAAGGTGGCCGATAACCCCTTAGTACCCAATACACCGCCACAACCCAATCAGGCCAGCATGGAAGCACAAGGCGAACCTGTGGTTATCACCCAATCCGTGCCTGTGTTACACACGCCCTGGTGGATATACGCTCTGCTGGCACTCAGCGGCATCACCAGCCTTGTGTTTGCACTGCTCTACTGGCACGCACGCCGTGATCTCAAAGTCATTCGCGGACTTTTTATTGAAGAACGTCAGGACAATCAGATTGCCGAAGACAAGGCCTGGCGTCTGCTTAGAGGCGCCAACAGCGACAAGGACTACCCGGCCCTGCGCAAAGCCCTGCTCGCGTGGGGGCGAATCCACTTCAACAACCCCAACCTGCACAGTCTGCAAGCCGTGGCCGAACAAACCCAGGACGAAAATCTGCGCAACCACCTGCGCAAACTGGACGCTGCCATTTACGGCAACCTGAAAGAAGAATGGGATTCGGGAGAACTTCTGCAGGCCATTTATACCAGCAAGAAATCCAAGCGGGACAGATTAAAAGAAGAAGCCGGCTTGAATCCTCTGTACAAGGGAATGTGATGCAGCCCAAAAAACGCTTTCGTAAAGATTTTTAAGGCCACCAATGTAAACGAATGCATCGGTTGATTTCCGCCGGTAAAGCTAGCAGCATACTCCCGCCCCTCAAAGATTGATGATGAGGGTTGATAAATAATGAATAAAACGGAGTCCCAATCATGATGTTTCGCAAACTACTCGTCGTAGCAGGCTGCCTGCTGTCTCTGAGCGCCTTTGCCCAAGACGGCAAAATGACGCCAATCGATGCGCCCGCAGAACCTAATGCAATCCCCCTGAATACCGGTGGCGTTGCAAACCAGCCGGCCTCAGAATCCTGGTTTTTTCAGTGGGGCGTGCCTATGGTGCGCAACGTCAGCAATGCCACGCTGACTCCGTTTTTGGCAGACCCTGCAAAAGCCAACGGTACCAGCGTGCTGGTTGCACCCGGCGGCGGCATGATGTGGCTGTCAATTGAAAACGAAGGCTGGAAAGTGGCAAGAGCCCTGGCCGACAAAGGTATCAACGCTTTTGTTCTCAAATACCGCCTGAATCCTACGCCCGACGCATTGGTCGATTTTGAAAACATGCTGAAAAACAGAGTGCCGCCTGCTCCGAGCACGCTGAGCGCTGAAGAAGATAAAGCCAAAGCGCATATCAGAAGCCCCTTCAAGGATCTGTCCAACCAACTGGCAGACGTTGAAGCTGCTTACGCGCTGATCAAAAGCCGTTCCAAAGAGTGGAACGTGGATATGAACAAACTGGGCATGATGGGCTTCTCTGCCGGTGCCGGCCTCACGCTGGAAACCACACTGAACTCCAAGGTAATGCGCCCTGCGTTTATTGCACCGATTTACGGTTCACTGCGTGCCATTGATGTACCCAAGGATGCGCCGCCCTTGTTTATTGCCCTCGCTATCGACGATGCGCTGTTCCAGGGTGATATCGGCATAGTTAACAGCTGGCACAACGCCAAGGTACCGGTTGAATTCCACCTGTATCAAAACGGCGGCCACGGCTTTGGTCTTGGCTACCCGGATCGCACCAGCAACAAGTGGTTCGACAGCTTTATTCACTGGCTGGACGTTAACGGCTTCTTGAAAAAATAAGCCAATAGCGAGAGTAAAAAAAAAGGGGGGGGGGTTAACGCCTGAATTAAGCCGCGCCGCGAAGCGGCGTCGGCTTGAATGAATTGTTAGGCCCTTATCTGCAGCGCATGTAACCACTAACACGCTTGCCTTTTTTTGTTGTGTAACCACTTACATAGTGGCAGTTTGAAGAAGAAGGACGAGATGCTGCTGACGGCGTTGAGTAATTGTACTTTGTTGACACGTTGGACGAGCAGCGAATATGGCCATTAACGCTTGTGCCATCTTTTTTGGTATAGGCATCTACCCAACTGCACGCACCTGATGTGTACTCAGAAGAAGTAGAAGTGATGCCCTCACAACGGTAATAAGGTGGGACATACTCACCATTAGATTTGTCGTGGCCTATAACGTCAGTACAGGTCACGCTTGAGCTTGAATACTGATAGCCTGAATTTGCAGTTGATGGATAACTTGGCGCACTGGAATAAGGATACTGCGGCGCTGTCGCGCAGGCTGCTAACAGAACGACAGACACGAGTGTGATTGAAATGCGAAGTGCTTTCATGGAAGAACTCTCCGTGTTGTGTGCTAAAGGGCCTAACATTTTAATACTGCGCATGCGCGTTATCCCTCCTCAGACCATTTTTAACATTCGCATTGAAGTCTTTGAATGTAAAAGCGTTTTGGCCGAATCTGTTGGTAGACCTCAATAGCAAACCGCGCATGCACGTTTTCCGTCCGACCGAATGCGCAATATCATTCCGTCGCCCCCCTTAGTTCACTGACTATAAAGGCATTTTTCGAATTTCGGAAGTGGCTATTGAGCAATGTAAAGAGGCCAAAAATGCCTTGGTCTTTCTTTATCACAAAATCCTCAAGCAAGATTTAAGTGATACGGGATTTACGCTAGCCGCCAAACAGAGGTACTGCCATCCGTTTTGACAATTGCCAGATAATGCCAGACACAAAAACAAAAAAGCCCTTGTAAACAAGGGCTTATATTAAATTTTTGCTTTTAGTTGCTCGGCATTGCCAGACGCGTAATCATTCCCACTCTATCGTGGCTGGCGGCTTGCTGGACACATCGTAGGCTACGCGAGAGATGCCGCTGATTTCGTTGATGATGCGGTTGGAAACTTTTTCCAACAGCTCGTAGGGCAAGTGAGCCCAGCGGGCGGTCATAAAGTCCACGGTTTCCACGGCGCGCAGTGAAACTACCCATTCGTAGCGGCGGCCATCCCCTACTACACCTACGGATTTCACCGGCAGGAAGACCACAAATGCCTGGCTGGTTTTGTGGTACCAGTCGGCTGCGCGCAGTTCTTCGATAAAAATGGCATCAGCTTCGCGCAGTATATCGGCGTATTCCTTTTTCACTTCGCCAAGGATGCGTACACCCAGGCCTGGGCCGGGGAATGGATGGCGGTAGACCATGTCGTAAGGCAGGCCGAGTTCCAGACCAATTGCACGCACTTCGTCTTTAAAGAGTTCGCGCAGCGGTTCTACCAGTTTCAGGGCCATGTCTTCCGGCAGCCCGCCCACGTTGTGGTGCGATTTAATCACATGGGCCTTGCCGGTTTTGGCGGCGGCGGATTCGATTACGTCCGGGTAGATGGTGCCTTGAGCCAGCCACTTAACATCTTTCAGTTTTGCCGCTTCGGCATCGAAGACTTCGATAAAGGTGTTGCCGATAATCTTGCGCTTTTTCTCCGGGTCGCTAACACCGGCGAGTTTGCTGAGGAACAAATCTTCCGCATCCACGCGAATGACTTTAACGCCCATGTTCTTGGCGAACATGTCCATCACCTGATCGCCTTCGTTTTTGCGCAGCAGGCCGTTGTCAACAAATACGCAGGTCAGTTGTTCGCCGATGGCTTTGTGCAGCAGTGCGGCCACTACGGATGAATCCACACCGCCGGAAAGGCCCAGCAGTACCTTGTCGCTGCCAACCTGTTCGCGCACTTTGTTGATGGCGTCTTCCACTATGTTGGCAGGCGTCCAGAGTTTTTCGCAGCCGCAGAGTTGCAGCACAAAGTGTTCAAAAATGCGTTTGCCTTGCAACGTGTGGGTCACTTCCGGATGGAACTGTACGCCGTAGAATTTTTTGGCGTCGTTGTACATGCCGGCAATGGGGCATGAGGGGGTTGAGGCCATCAGCTCAAAGCCTTCGGGCATACGAGTGACTTTATCGCCGTGGCTCATCCATACATCCAGCAGTGCTGCACCGCTGCTGTCCAGATGGTCTTTAATGTCTTTCAGCAGCGCGGATTGGCCTTCCACTTTAATTTGCGCGTAACCAAATTCGCGGATATCCGATGACTCAACCAGTCCGCCCATTTGCATGGCCATGGTCTGCATGCCGTAGCAGATGCCCAGTACAGGTACACCCAGTTCAAACACAACCTGCGGCGCGCGCGGTGATCCTGCTTCGGTGGTGGATTCGGGGCCACCGGCGAGAATGATGCCCTTGGGGTTATAAGCGCGAATTTCAGCTTCGTCCATGTCCCAGGCGCGAATTTCGGAGAAGACACCAATCTCGCGCACGCGGCGGGCAATCAGCTGGGTGTATTGCGAGCCGAAGTCGAGGATGAGTATGCGTTGAGCGTGGATATCATGAGTCATGCGATAGACCTGATTGTGAGTAGAAAGCGGAACAAACTTAAATAAAAAACTCGGGCAAAGCCCGAGTTGTGTCAATTAATTAGCAGGGAGTCTTTGACTCAGTGGCCGCCAATCGGATAGTTGGGCGCTTCTTTGGTGATCTGCACATCGTGCACGTGGCTTTCGCCCATGCCCGCTGCCGTCACTCGCACAAACTGGGGTTTGGTGCGCATTTCATCCAGGTTGTGACAACCTGTGTAGCCCATGGCGGAACGCAGGCCACCCATCATCTGATGCACTATCACCGTCAGGCTGCCTTTGTAGGGCACGCGGCCTTCAATACCTTCCGGCACCAGTTTTTCGGCGCCGGCGCTGGCGTCCTGGAAGTAGCGGTCGCTGGAGCCTTGCGTCTTGGCCATGGCGCCCAGTGACCCCATGCCGCGATAGGCTTTGTAGGTGCGGCCCTGAAAGAGTTCCACTTCGCCCGGCGCTTCTTCAGTACCGGCAAACATGGAGCCCATCATGACAGCGTGTGCACCGGCGGCGATAGCCTTGGCGATATCACCTGAATAGCGAATGCCGCCGTCAGCAATCACGGGAATATCTTTGTCTTTAAGCGCGGCAACTACATTTGCAATGGCGGATACCTGGGGTACGCCCACGCCGCTGACGATGCGGGTAGTACAGATGGAGCCTGGGCCTATACCCACTTTGACCGCATCCGCACCGGCTTCCACCAGTGCCAGAGCTGCGGCGCCGGTGGCGATATTGCCGCCGATAACCTGTACGTCCGGATATTTGGCCTTGATGGCACGCACACGGTCGATCACGTTTTTGGAGTGGCCGTGGGCGGTGTCTACCACCAGCACATCCACACCGGCTTCTACCAGAGCGGCAACCCTGTCTTCGGTGTCCGGGCTGGTGCCCACGCTGGCACCAACGCGCAGACGGCCTTCCGGGTCTTTACAGGCGTTGGGGTAGCGCTCGGCTTTGTTGATGTCTTTTACGGTAATCAGGCCGCGCAGTTCGAAGTTGTCGTTAACCACCAGCACTTTTTCAATGCGGTGCTTGTGCAGCTGGGCGCGCACCTCGTCGGCACTGGCGCCTTCTTTGACGGTCACCAGTTTTTCCTTCGGTGTCATGATGCTGGAGACAAGCGCCTTGCGGTTTTCTTCAAAGCGCACGTCGCGGCCGGTCACTATGCCCACCAAATTGCCCTTGTCCATCACCGGCACACCGGAGATGTTGTGTTTGCGGGTCAGGGCGATCAGATCGCTGATGGTGGCGCTGGCTTCGATAGTGATGGGGTCTTTCACCACACCGGCTTCAAATTTTTTCACCAGACGCACTTCGTGAGCCTGCTGCTCGATGGTCATGCTTTTGTGGATGATGCCGATACCGCCCTCTTGCGCTATGGCAATGGCAAGGCGAGCCTCGGTAACGGTATCCATCGCGGCGGAAATCAGAGGAATATTGAGTTGGATAGCGCGGGTCAATCGGGTTTTGAGCGACACATCTTTGGGTGCTACATCGGAGTAACCGGGCACCAGCAAAACGTCATCAAAGGTAAGAGCTTCTTCGGCAATGCGCAACATATCTAGCCAACCTCAATACTGGGCGAAAATAAGCGCGGGATTATATCCTGTGGGGGCCGCCGGGTAAATAAAGCCATTAGTATCAGCATCCTGTAGACTGGCGCCCCATGACTGCCTACGACACCCCAACCAGCGGCGGCTTTGAGCGTGAAGTGCTCAGCGTGAGCCAGCTCAACCGCCGCGCCAAGCAACTGCTGGAAACCCATCTGCCCCTGTTGTGGGTGGAGGGTGAGCTTTCCAATATTTCCCAGCCCTCTTCCGGCCACTGGTACTTCACCCTGAAGGATGACCAGGCGCAGGTGCGCTGTGCCATGTTCCGCAACCGCAATATGCTGGTGCGCTTCAAGCCGCAGCAGGGGCAGCAGGTGCTGCTGCGGGCGCGGGTCAGCCTTTACGAGGGCCGTGGCGATTATCAGCTGATTGCTGAACATATGGAAGAAGCGGGTGCCGGTGCCCTGCAACGGGCGTTCGAGGAACTCAAGGCCAGACTGGGTGCGGAGGGTCTGTTTGATGAGGCACGCAAAAAGCCGCTGCCCAAGCTACCGAGACATATAGGTGTGATCACCTCCCCAACCGGCGCGGCCATTCGCGATGTGCTGACAGTGCTGGAGAGGCGCTTTCCCTCCATCCCGGTTACAGTGATCCCGGTGGCGGTTCAGGGCAAGGAGTCGGCACCGCAGATTGTTGCCGCTCTGGAACTGGCCAACCGCTGCGGCCTGTTTGATGTGCTGTTGCTGACCCGCGGCGGTGGTTCGCTGGAGGATCTCTGGTCTTTTAACGAGGAGTCCGTGGCGCGGGCCATTGCCGCCAGCGAGCTGCCAGTGGTGTCCGCCGTGGGCCACGAGGTGGACTTTACCATCGCCGATTTTGTGGCCGACCTGAGAGCGCCTACCCCTTCAGCCGCCGCCGAGCTGATGACGCCGGACGGCGAAGACTGGCTGGAAACTTTTATCGGTTACGAGGTGATGCTGGAGGAAGCCATGCTGCGCCGCCTGCAGCACTGGCAACAACAACTTGTCTGGCTGCGCAGCCGTTTGCGCCATCCGGGCGAGCGGCTGCAACAGCAGGCCCAGCGCCTGGACAATCTGGAAATCCGCCTGCATCAGGCCGTCAAAGGCCAGCTGCAACGGCAGCAGAATCGCTTGCAACAATTGATTTTGCGGCAAAAACCCCTGCACCCGGGCCGCCAGCTGAAGGACATGCATCAACACCTGCAACGCTTGCAGCAAAGGCTGAGTGACCTCACCCGTCATCAACTGCAACAGCGGCAGCAGCAACTGGCGGAAGCGGCGCGACTGCTGCACAGCCTCAGCCCGCTCAATACCCTGGATCGCGGTTACGCCATTGTCAGGGATGAACGGGGTCGAGTGGTGCGGGATGCGCGGCAACTGGCCGTTGGCGACAGGGTGAAAACCCGTTTGCACATCGGCGAGTTCAGTGCGCGGATTGAACAGCTAAGCGACTGATTTCCCCTATTTTTTTCTTACAACCGGGTTTTATCTGCGCCCGCAAATGTCAAATATTTTTGACATTAAGTTATTTAAATATTACATTTGGTCAAAAATTGATTACATTCAGGATCAACCATGAAACCCAGTATTCAGGAAGCTTCCATCCTCGCCTCCATGGGCGGTGCTCTGCTTGGGCTTGCAGGCTATGGGGTGTATCTCGCCAGTTTGTACAAGGCGGATCAGCTCGATGTTCCTCATGTGGGGCTGAGCACTCTTGGTCTGATGCTGGCCTGTGTGGTGTTACGTCACCTGCTGCAATGGCTGTTGCACAGATGTTTTGGTATCCGCCAGGCCTGGATTCCCTTCACGCCTATGGATGAGCGCGACAAGCTGATTGAGCTCAAGGGTATGCAGGCCTCCTACGCCACTTCTGCTGTTGGTTTTGTAGCGAGTCTGCTGTTGTTGTGGTCCGGAGCAGATGCGACTCTGGGTTTTGGTTTGATAGCCACCAGCCTGGTGGCAGGCGAAGTGATCAGCGGCCTGGTTCGCCTGTACCAGTACCGCAGCGAATACTGATATGGCCAGGTTTGTTCTCAAAAACACCCTGCGCACCCAGCGCTTTTTGCATGGGGAGATGACGCAGCAGGATCTGGCAGATCGCCTCGGTGTGAGCCGGCAGACAGTCATCGCCATTGAAAAATCCAAATATTCGCCTTCCCTTGAACTGGCTTTTCAAATTGCACAGGTGTTTGGCGTTTCCCTGACCGAGATCTTTTCCTACGAGGAGGAGGACAAATGAGAAGGAGATTCAATAAGGATGAATGGGGATATTGTCTGGGCTGGGTGGGCTTTTCCATTCCCTTCAACACACTTGCGTTTGATTACTTTTTCTCTGGCGCACAATTAGTGGGATTGAGCTAGCTGACGCAGTTTCAATAAAAAGAATCATTTCTATAACCGCATTTTTTGGCCCGGCTTTGCTGAATCTAATCTCAGATACTCGCTTTTCATCTATCATTGACCCATTTGCCCCTTGCCCCACCTGATCTCTGTTTTCAACAGAGGGGGCCTGATCCCGAATATTGTTAGCGGAAATTACGAACAAACTATCCGAGGTTGCATGCTGTTATTTCTCATAGTCGCTCCGATTTTGGCCAGTCTGGTTGCAGCCTGCTTGCCCACCAATGCTCGCAATCGCGAAGCCTGGTTGGCAGGCATAGTGGCATTGCTGGGTTTGATTACCAGTCTCTGGCTGTATCTGCACATAGGCCCGGGTGAGGTTTTACACGAACGTATCGAGTGGTTTCCGCAGGTGGGACTGGATCTGGTTTTCCGCATGGATGGTTACACCGGACTCTTTGCCATGCTGGTGCAGGGTATTGGTTTTCTGGTGGTGCTCTATGCCCGTTACTACATGTCACCCAAAGACCCGGTGCCGCGCTTTTTCTCCTTTCTACTGGCTTTTATGGCAGCGATGTTGGGCGTGGTGCTTTCCGGCAATCTGATTCAGCTGGTGATTTTCTGGGAGCTGACCAGTGTCACTTCCTTCCTGCTGATCGGTTACTGGCATCACCGTATCGACGCCCAACGTGGTGCGCGCATGGCGTTTACGGTGACGGCGACCGGTGGTCTTTGCCTGCTGGCGGGCATACTGCTGCTGGGTCGCATTGTAGGCAGCTACGATGTGGACGAGGTACTGGCTGCCGGTGATCTGGTGCGCGCCCATGACTGGTATCTGCCCACACTGATACTTATTGCACTGGGTGCGCTGACCAAGAGCGCACAGTTTCCCTTTCATTTTTGGCTGCCTCATGCCATGGCGGCACCGACACCGGTTTCTTCCTATTTGCACTCCGCCACTATGGTGAAGGCGGGTGTATTTCTGCTGACGCTGCTTTGGCCGGTGCTGGCAGGAACACCCGAGTGGTTCTGGCTGATTACCACCACCGGCGTCTGCACGCTGCTGCTGGGTTCCTTCTACGCCATTTTTCAAAACGATCTCAAAGGTCTGCTGGCCTATTCCACCATCAGCCACCTTGGGTTGATTGTGATTCTGCTGGGCATGGGTTCGCCACTGGCAGTTGCAGCGGGCATTTTCCACACGCTCAATCATGCCATCTTTAAAGCCTCACTGTTTATGGCGGCGGGCATTATCGATCACGAAACCGGCACTCGCGATATGCGCCATTTGCGCGGTCTTTACAAGGCGCTGCCCTACACCGCCACTCTGGCTATTGTGGCCAGCGCATCCATGGCAGGTGTACCTCTGCTCAACGGTTTTCTTTCCAAGGAAATGTTTTTTGCCGAGTCTGCGCTGGTAGGCGGTCAGGACAACTGGTGGATGTCCATTGCCGCAGTGGCCATGGGTATTTTCAGTGTGGCCTATTCGCTGCGTTTTATCAGCGTGTTCTTTGGCCATCTGCCCAAGGATCTGCCGCAGGAACCTCATGAACCGGCGCGCTGGATGCGTGTTCCCGTGGAAGCATTGGTATTGCTGTGTCTGATCGTGGGCATAGTGCCTGGCTGGAGCGTGGAACCGCTGCTGATCAAGGCAGCGGGTGCCGTGCTTCAGGAAAAAACGCCGGTGATTGATCTGGCGATCTGGCATGGTTTCAGTTTGCCGCTAATGATGAGTTTTATTGCTCTGGGCGGCGGCATCCTCTTTTTCTATCTGCTCTATCGGTTTGCCAATCTGCGCCAGTGCGACAAGGTGCCGGTGATGCACCGCGTCAAGGGTGCAGAAATTTATGACAGCACTTTAAGTTTGCTGGCCATGGCAGCGCGTCGGAATTTGCATTTCTTCAGCACCAGCCGTTTACAACCGCAACTGCTAGTTATTTTGCTGGCGCTGGTGATTCTGTCGCTGCCGATTGTTGTCTGGCGTCAACCTGTTTTCCCTTCATGGAACAATGCTGATCTTGGTTTTACTCTGATGTGGCTGATTGGCGGAGTCTGCGCCGTAACGGCTGCATGGCAAGCAAAATATCACCGTCTCGCCGCGCTGCTGCTATTAGGCGGTACAGGTATAGTAACCAGCTTGACGTTTCTCTGGTTGTCAGCGCCGGATCTGGCGCTGACGCAACTTGTTGTAGAGACAGTCACCACTGTTTTGATTCTGCTGGGTCTGCGCTGGTTGCCACCGCGCTTGCCACCGAAAATGCTGAATCTCGATATTCCCCGTCATGTGTGGTTGCGCCGATCGCGGGATATGCTCATTGCCCTAACCAGCGGCGGCATCATGACACTGATCAGCTACTGGGTACTGACTCGCCATCCGTCCACCAATCTTGCAGATTTTTTTATCACTCGCGCGCTGAGCGAAGGTGGCGGCAGCAATGTGGTGAATGTGCTGCTGGTTGATTTCCGTGCGGCAGATACGCTGGGTGAGATTACTGTGGTAGCTGTTGTAGCGCTGACAGTTTATGCACTGCTGCGTCGTTTCCGCCCCGCGCCCGACAGTGCCACGCCACCCTCACCACAAACTTTTGAAATGGACCCGGCCAGTCAGCAGACACCGGCCCAGCATGCGGAGACAGGTTATCTGATGGTGCCTGCGGTTTATCTGCGCTTTCTTATGCCCTTTATGGTGATGGTGTCTTTGTATTTCTTTTTGAGAGGACACAATTTGCCCGGCGGTGGTTTTGTAGCCGGTTTGATTTTTTCGGTCACACTGATAGTGCAATACATGATGGCGGGCGCCACCTGGGTTGAATCCCATTTCCGCCTGCAGGTACACAACTGGATTGCCTGGGGTTTGCTCTCGGGTTTGCTGACCGGACTGGGCGCCTGGACTCTGGGCTATCCCTTCCTCACCAGTCACACCGCCCATTTCTCACTGCCGCTGTTGGGAGAAATTCATTTCCCCAGTGCATTCTTTTTTGATTTGGGCGTGTTCATGGTTGTGGTGGGTGCCACCATGCTTATTCTCACAACCCTGTCGCATCAGTCCATTCGCAGCAGCCGTACCCCTGCGAACAAAACCACACGCCAGCCTGAGGGGGAAGCTCTTTAATGGAACTGGTACTTGCAATCGCTATTGGTGTTCTTTTTGGCTCGGGCGTGTGGCTGGTGCTGCGTCCGCGTACCTTTCAGTTATTGACCGGCCTTTTGCTCATGTCCTATGCCGTGAACCTGTTTATTTTTGCTGTGGGGCTGATCTGGGTTGATCATCCACCCCTGGTGCTTGAACCCGACGAAATTGATACGAGCAACTACGCCGATCCTGTGCCTCAGGCGCTGGTGTTGACCGCCATTGTGATCGGTTTTGCTACAACTGCCTTGTACCTGGTGCTGATGATCGGCTCGCGGGGTATCACCGGCTCTGACCACGTTGACGGTAAGGAGTAACGCCGGTGAGTTTGCCCTGGATACAACATCTGATTCTCGCTCCGGTTTTGTTGCCTCTTTTGTGCGGCGCGTTTCTGTTGACCATTAATGAAACCAGACACTCGCTCAAATTCTGGCTGAACGCCAGTGCCATGCTGCTGCAGGTGGTCATTGCCGTAAGCCTGCTGATTCTGGTGGATGGCGATTACTGGGAAGCCAATATCGGCGTTTATCTGGCAGCCAACTGGCAGGCGCCTTTTGGTATTGCTTTCCTGGTCGACAGACTTTCGGCGATGATGCTCTTGCTGACGTCGCTGTTGGGTTCCTGCGCCCTGCTCTATTCGATGATGCGCTGGAGCCGCATTGGTGTTCACTATCATTCGCTGTTTCAGTTTTTGATGATGGGTTTGAACGGTGCCTTCCTGACCCATGACCTGTTCAACCTGTTTGTCTTCTTCGAAGTGATGCTGGCAGCCTCCTACGGTTTGCTGTTGCACGGTTACAACCTGGCGCGCATTCGCGCTGGCATGCAGTTTATTGCGGTCAATCTGGTGGCGGCGCTGCTTTTCCTGATCGGGCTCGCGCTGATCTATGCCTCTGCCGATACATTGAATATGTCGGATCTGGCAGCACGCCTGCCCTATCTGAGCGAATCCAATCTGGATCTCTTCCGCATCGGTGCCGGTGCACTGGCCATCGCCTTTCTGGTCAAGAGTGCCATGTGGCCCCTCGGTTTCTGGTTGCCAACAACCTATAGCGCTGCCTCTCCACCTGTAGCCGCCATGCTGGTGTTGATGACCAAGGTGGGAGTCTATGTGATTTTTCGTCTGTGGCTGTTGCTGTTTGCCAATGACGATCCGTCAGTGGCCGGGTTTGGCAATTATCTGCTGTTCTGTGGCGGTGTGATCACTATCGGCTTTGGCGCCTTCGGTATGCTCGCCAGCAATACTCTGGGCCAGCTCGCCAGTTATGGTGCCATTATTTCTTCAGGTACTTTGCTGGCGGTGCTGGGCCTTTCCAATCCGGCGCTGATTGCACCTGCACTTTTCTATTTTGTCAGTTCCACACTGGGTATGGCGGCGTTTGTATTGCTGATTGAATTGACCGAAAGAAGCAACGATCCTCTGGCCGCACTGCTGGCAGTGACACGTCAGGCTTTTGAATACGAGGATGTTCCCGAACAGCCTGTGGGTGTAGGCATCCCTGCGGGCATGGCGTTTCTTGGTCTATCATTCGCGGCCTGCAGTCTCATTATTGCCGGTCTGCCGCCGCTGTCGGGTTTTATTGCGAAATTCAGTCTGTTTCATCAGCTGCTAACTCATCCGCTTTCAGTCGATAGCCTTTTGTTTATGTTCAGTGTGCTCTTCGCCGGCATCATGGCCACCATTGCGTTGATGCGTTTTGGTGTCAGAACCTTCTGGGGCTCGGGCACCATCAGTGCGCGTCTCCATCTTAGCGAAGCGCTTTCCGTTATTGTGCTTATCGCTATGGGCTTTGCGCTTACCATTCTGGCAGGCAGTATTTTTGGCTATATGGAAAGAAGCAGTACCGATCTGCAAAATCCCGCGCTGTACATTGAGCGGGTGCTTGCGGAACCCATGATTCCATCAGGAGGAAAGCCCTGATATGCGCAAATGGCTACCCTATCCGCTGACCTCCGCCGCGCTTGTACTCTGCTGGTTGTTACTCAATCAAACAATGGCGCCAGCCCATCTGTTATTGGCGCTGGTGCTGGCCATTGTTATTCCACTGATCATGGCGCCGCTGCGGACGCTGGCTGATCCTGTTATTCATCGCCCGCTGGCGCTATGCCGATTGCTGGCGATGTCTCTGGTGGAAATTATCCGCTCCTGTTTCAACGTCAGCCGCATCATTCTTTTTTCCAAAAGTGATGAGATCAATTCCCAGTTCATTCGCATTCCACTGGACTTGCGCAATGAATACGGACTTGCCCTGCTCTCCTGTCTGATCAATTCCACACCGGGAACTGTCTGGGTGGAGGTTCTGCCGGAGAAGCACGAGTTGGCGCTGCACGTCTTTGATCTGCACGATGCGCAGTGGTGGGTTGATACCATCAAGCGGGCTTACGAACAGCCGTTGATTGAAATTTTTGAAGGGAAACGTCTGTCATGAGCATAAGTACACTGCTGAGCTTCTCGCTTAACTTTGCCTTTGGCTGCGTCATTCTCGCCATGGTGTTCTGCACTGTGCGCCTCTTGATCGGCCCCAATGCCCAGGATCGAGTGCTCGCTCTCGATACCCTGTGGATGAGCGCCATGCTGTTGTCACTGGTACAGGGCATGCGCTTTGGCAATCCGATTTATTTTGAGGCGGCACTGTTGATTGTTCTTATAGGTTTTGCTTCAACCATTGCGCTGGCCAAATTTCTGATGCGCGGGGAGACGATTGAATGAGTGGATTTGATGCCGTACCCGCCTGGGTTGCCCTGCTGGTGAGTTTTCTTCTTGTGCTGGGAGGCTGTATCATTGTCATCGGCGCGCTAGGATTAATGCGGTTGCCCTATTTCTACCAGCGTATTCATGGCCCGGCCATTACCACCACCCTGGGTGCAGGCTGTTTTCTGATCGCCTCAATGGCGCTGTTCTCCAGCTTGCAATCCCGGCCAGTTATTCACGAATTGTTGATTTCTGTCTTTGTTCTTATGACGGCACCTGTTGTCGCCATGATGATCATGCGCGCTGCTGTCTATCGCGATCTGCGCGATCGCCGCAGTGGCAAAGGCGGACCTGAAGGTGATGTCTATCGCCTGCCGGAAGACTAAGTCCACCGTATTTTTTTATTCTGTTTTCTGCTCCCTTTTCATCAAGGAATGTCCACCCTATGTTTGCGATTGACCAGATTATCCTGCTTGCGGCGATTCTGATTCTGATCGGCGTGATGTCTAGCAAGGCCTCGGCCAAACTGGGTGTGCCGGTGCTCGTACTCTTTCTGTTTGTGGGCATGCTGGCAGGTGAAGGTGGCATAGGAGGCATTGCCTTTAACAATCCGGGTGAGGCCCACACGCTGGGTACACTGGCACTGGCGTTGATCCTTTACGATGGCGGTCTGCAGACACCTCTGTCGTCCATCAAATCCGTTTGGAAACCTGCCACTCTGCTGGCCACTCTGGGCGTACTGGTCACGGCTCTTATTACAGGTCTGGCAGCTGCCTGGATTCTGAAACTGTCACTGCTCGAAGGTTTGCTGATCGGCGCAATCATAGGTTCAACCGATGCGGCGGCGGTGTTTGCTCAATTGCGCAACGCCGGCATCCGCATTCGCAAGCGACTTAAATCCACGCTGGAAGTGGAAAGCGCTTCCAACGACCCAATGGCGATCTTCCTCACCATTGGTCTGCTGGAAATTCTGGTCAATGGCATTTCGCCAGGCATGGGACTGCTGAAGCTGTTCGTTTTGCAAATGGGGCTAGGTGCCATCATTGGTCTGGCGGTCGGTTGGATAGTGGTCAAAGTGATTAACCGAATCCATCTGCAGGTATCGGGCATGTACCCGGTGCTGGTCACCGCCTGTGGTCTGTTTGCCTATGGTCTGGCCGCCAACCTCGGCGGCAGCGGCTTTCTCGCCATTTTTATTGCTGGTGTGGTTATAGGTAACAGCCACTTCGTTTTTCAACGCAGCGTGTTTTTGTTCCACGATGGATTGGCCTGGTTGAGTCAGATCACCATGTTCGTGGTGTTGGGTCTCTTAATCGATCCCAAGGCGCTGCTGGAGGTCTGGATCGAAGGTCTGCTGATTGCCGTTGTGCTGATTTTCCTGGCACGCCCGCTGGCTGTGATTCCCATGCTGCTGCCCTTCGGTTTCAGCCGCAACGAAATCACACTCATCTCCTGGGTAGGATTGCGCGGTTCCGTTCCTATCGTGCTCGCGATTTTCCCCTTGATCTTTGGCTTGCCAAAAGCGCCACTGATCTTCAACGTGATCTTCTTTGTGGTGCTTATCTCCGCCATCGCCCAAGGCTCTACCCTGCCACTGGTGGCACGTTATCTGGGCCTGGCAGAACCGCCACCGGCAGCCCCTGCAGCCACACTGGAAATTACCTCGCTCAACAATGTCAACGCCGACATAGTGGAATACACGCTGGCTCCCGATTCACGCGCTGTTGGCAGACGCCTGTCACAAATGGCACTGCCTGAAGATACGGTGATTGCCATGATTACGCGCGGTGATGATGTGATTCCACCGCGCGGTTCAACCAAGCTGCTCGCCAATGATCACCTGTTTGCTGTCTTACGCCCCAACTCACGCATCTTTGTCGATCGCGCCTTCACACAAACCAGCGATACCGAAGAAGAACCTCTGCCCTCGCATGAGATCAGGCTCAAGGGAAGCACCCATGTGGATGACGTGCGCAATTCCTACGGAATTGATCTGGCACTGAAGGAAAATGACACGCTGGAAACCGTTGTCCGCCGCCATCTCGAGGAAGAGCCAAAGGTTGGCGCAACGCTTATGCTCAATGGTCACACTCTCAGGATATGCGACATCCTGGGAACCCGCATTGCTACCGTGGGTCTGTCGCCTGCACAGGAAGATCCGCAAACAACTGATCAAGCCTGATCAGTTGTTTGCGCGCCTGCAAGTCTTGTGCGTCTGGCTATGCGGCCATTTTGACTGAGCAGAATGGCGAGCCAACGAGTGGATTCAAAGTGATACAGGATGATCATGCTGATCACGAGGATTGGCACACACAAAAATGCACCGGCAATCCCCCACATCATTCCCCAGATCACCAGTGAGAAGATAATGGCGAGAGGCGTAACATTGAGGGTCTTGCCTGCAAACAGTGGCTCAATGATCTGTCCTATCAGAAACTGAATCAGCGTAACGCCACCACCCACAATCAGGAAGGGTGTCAATGTATCAAACTGCACCAGAGCCAGAAGCGAGGGAAAGAGGGTGGCCACAATGGAACCTATATTGGGAATATAGTTGAGCACAAAAATCAACAACGCCCAGAATCCGGCAAAGTCCAGATTTACATAACTCATCACAATATAAGAGGCAATGGCAGTCAGAAGACTGGTGGCTGTCTTGATACCTATGTAGGTGCGAATGTCCGTATCTATATCTGCCAGCAATTCATACAACTTGGCTCTGTTGTCTGCATCTGGCATCAACGCATTGATTTTTGCTGAAAAATATCTCTGCTCCAGAAACAGGAACAACAGAAAAATAGTGATCAAACCCAGGTTCCCGACAAAACCGCTGAAGGCTCCCGCCAGCGTACGTATGTAATTGGCCACGCGAATCTCGGCGATAAACTGGGAGATTTCGGGAATATGCACAAACTCGTAACGCTCCTGCAGTTGCCAGGCCATGCGCTGGAAGGCCTGCTGGTAGCTGGGTGCGGATGAAATCAGCTCACCCACACTGGAGGTAATGATTCTGATGACGATGATCACCGCCACGGCCAATACAGCGCCAGCGGCCAGATATCTCAGCCAGGCGGGAAGATGAAAGCCAAAAATTTTCAGTCGCCCAAAAAGCCCCACCAGCATATTGACCAGATACCAGAGAAACAGAGCGACAACAAAAGGAATCAGTAGTCTCTGTCCCAAAACCAACAGGGTGCTGACAGCAAACAGGATGAAAAATGACAGGGCGGTTGTGTAAAGCGGATGCTTGTCCGATGGATGTGAAAAACTCATGGCACCTTCTCTTGGGATGGAACAACAAGGAGCAGCATACAGGCCCGCTATATTAGGGGTATAGCCAAGTGTGCGTCCAGAAAACTAACTGGCCTTGAACAGCAGATAACCACCCGCGCCCAGCATCAGCCCACCCGCGAGCTTGCGAGTAATCCCCTGAAGTCTGGTGTTTGCGGACATGGAAGCAATGCAGTTTGCAGCAAACACGTAACACCCTTTTACGCCACCCACGCTCAGGCAGGTGATGGCCAAAATTATCCCTATATCGGCACCGCTCAAGCGGGACGCATCAATAAACAGAGGAAAGAGACTCGCGTAAAACAGAATAGCCTTGACATCACCCAGTGTGAGAAAAAAGCCCGTCAGCAGGCTGGCCAGCAAACCACCCGAGGTTGCGGAGGCGTGTGGAGCTGAACGACTGTCCTTGCCTGAACGCAGCAGGCGGAAACCGAGCCAGAGCAGGTACAGGGCGCCCATATACCTGACCAGCATAAACAGACTGCCCAGTAGCTCGGCGACCGCAGCCAGCCCCAGAAGCGCCAGAGCCACATAAACCAGATCGCCCAGCACAATGCCCAGAACCGCCGCCAGACCATTGGCTACTCCGGCGGTCGCCGAGCGAGCGACTACCAACATCACGCTGGTGCTGGGCATGGCAGCCAGCAGCAACATGACGCCGAACAGAGCGAATGCTTCGACAAGACCCATGAATTCTTCACCGATTAGCGAGCGGCCATAGAACAGAAGCTGACTATAACAAAACCCAACCCGCTCATTGTTGCCATTTACAGCCCCAACCAAGTATATTGCCCCCTCTTGTCGGGGCGCCTTGGTAGTGGTTTTTGCCGCTATTCGGAGGCTGAGATCGGTGCGGCCGAACCCGTAGAACCTGATCAGGTTAACGCCTGCGGAGGGAACAAGGCCTGGCACCTCTCTGCCCCGGTCCCTCCCAGTCCTTGAGGTGACCCAATTGCCCAATCCCACCCAACCCAATCTGCTTGCTCCCCGGGCTTCTGTGGCTATTGCCGGCGCCGGTCTGCTCGGACGCCTGCTCGGCTGGCAGCTGCTGCGCGCAGGCCACTCGGTGGATCTCTATGATGCAGGGCCGTTCAGCCCCTCACCGGCAGCGGCGCGCACCGCAGCGGGCATGATTTCGCCCCTGAGCGAAGCGGTAGTGTCCGACTTTGATGTCTACCGCATGGGTATCTACGCGCTGGAAACCTGGCCGCAGTGGCTGGCCCAGATCAATGCTGTTCCGGATGCTTCCAGTCTGTTCAGCCAGCGCGGCAGTCTGGTGGTGGCCCATCCCCAGGATGCCAGCGAGCTGACCCAGTTCAGCCGCGAGCTGGATCATGTGCTGGGCGAAGCCGGCCGCTATCGTCGCCTTTCCCGCACCGAGATTCATGAACTGGAACCTGACCTGAGCAGTGTGTTTGAGCAGGGCCTGCTGCTGGAGGATGAAGGTCATCTGCACAATCGCCAGTTGCTGGATGCGCTGGAGCAGGAAATCAAATCTCTGGGCGGCCGCTGTCACGAATACTGCCCGGTGGATGTGGGACCGGGCGAAATCAGGCACAGCGGCGGCTCACAGGGTTTTGATCTGGTGGTTGACTGCCGTGGTACAGGCGCCCATCAGCTGCCGGAAAAAGTGCGCGGCGTGCGCGGCGAAGTCATCTATGTGCAGACACGAGAAATACAGCTGCAGCGACCTGTGCGGCTCATGCATCCGCGCTATCAGCTCTATATAGTGCCCAAGCCCGACCATCAGTTTATTATTGGCGCCACTCAGATAGAGAGCGAAGACCGTTCGCCTATCAGTTTGCAGTCCTCGCTGGAATTGGGCAGTGCGCTTTATACGCTCTCGCCCGCTTTTGCCGAGGCGCGTATTCTGGAGATGACCACCAATCTGCGGCCAGCATTTATGGACAATCTTCCCGGCGTTTACGAGGAACCTGGCTTGATCAGCGCCAACGGTCTTTTCCGCCACGGATACTTGCTGGCACCTGCAGTTGTCACTCAGGTGCTCTCCCGTTTGTTGCCGAATATGGATTCAGCTTTTCACTCCTTGTTGATGCGAACACCATGATCCAATTGAGCCTGAACAACGAAGCTGTACAACTAGAGCGGAGTATCAATCTGCAATCCGCACTCGAACTCTGGGGCTATGGCGATGCAAAAATTGCCGTAGCCATCAATGGCGAATTTGTGCCACGCTCCCGCTATGCCGAGCAACTGCTCGCCGATGGCGATGAAATAGATATAGTCAAACCAGTGGGAGGCGGCTGAGATGTCCGATCTATTAACCCTTTACGGTGAATCCTTTGAAAGCCGCTTTCTGCTGGGCACGGCGCTCTACGCTTCACCGCAAATCATGCGCGATGCCATACGCACTTCGCGTTGCAATATAGTGACGCTCGGATTGCGTCGGCAAAATCCGGCGGATCGCGATGGCGATGTCATCTGGCGTTACATTCAGGAATCCGGCTGCCGCCTGCTGCCCAACACCGCTGGCTGCAAGTCCGTCAAGGAAGCTGTGACGCTCGCAGAGATGTCGCGTGAACTTTTTGATACGCCCTGGATAAAACTGGAAGTGATTGGCGACGATTACAATCTGCAACCCGATCCCTTTGGTCTGGTGGAAGCAGCTGATCAACTGATCAAGAAAGGTTTCAAGGTATTGCCATACAGCACCGATGATCTGATTTTGAATAAACGTCTGCTGGATGTGGGTTGTGAAGTGCTTATGCCCTGGGGCGCGCCCATAGGCACAGGTCAGGGATTGTTGAACCGCTACAATCTGCGTAGCCTGCGCGAGCGTTTGCCCCATGTGCCCATGATTATCGACGCAGGTCTGGGCGCGCCTTCACAGGCAACCGAGGCTATGGAGATGGGTTTTGACGGAATTCTGCTGAACACGGCGGTGGCCAAGGCCTTCAATCCGCCGCTAATGGCCGAAGCTTTCGCCGATGCCATAGATGCAGGGCGCAAAGCTTTTAAAGCAGGTCTGATGGAAAAGCGCCAGACCGCCAGCCCCAGCACACCGGTACTGGGTCAGCCCTTCTGGCACAGCAAGAAATAATCGCTAGTCGATTGTCACCTGTTCGGTGAAGGTGCTTTCCCTGTCAACCACCGCAGACACGGATGCATTGCTGCCATTGATACTGGCAATGGTGGCCAACCCCTCTTCCAGCGCCTGCTTGATCTCCTGACTTTTGCAGGCACCTGAGGCCAGATAAATCTGTGTCATGCGACTCAGACGCTGCAGGTGGAAGGTCACTTCCTCCTGCATTAAAAAGGCATCTTCCACTTCGCGATAGGCATCGCTCAGATGTTCATTACGCACTTTTTCCAGCCAGGCCACATAACCATCATCCAGCAATCCTGAACCGTGAATGGCAGTAGCGATATGAATCAATACATTTTGCAGTGCGTGAAGTTTGCGATCGCCGTGGTTGTAACCCACAGAGGTGAGACAGGATTTCAAAGTAGCAAACCAGCGCTTGAGCAACACGGTTTTATTGAGTAGCGTCTCAATAAATTCCGGCACCTGATCGCCATAGACCACATTGGTCACCGGCAGCTCACTGCGCCGCAATACCGTTACCAGCACTTCGTAATTACGATAGAAATAAGCCTGGGTATTCATCTGGATCACAGGAATCACATCGCGCCAACTGCGGCCTTGCGCCTTGAAGCGGTTGTGATAAACCGCAATCACACTGTCCGCCAGAGCGATGATCTGCCCGTGGAGACACAACTCGCTTTCCACCTTGCCACTGGGATAACCAGTGCCATCACAACGCTCATGGTGTTCCAGCACTGCCTGACTCACCAGCGGCGACAGGCCGTCAACTGCCTGCAGAATTTTTTGACCAATGACCACGTGTGCCTGAATTTGCCGCCACTCTTCAGCGGAGAGTTCTCCCTGCTTGTTGATAATGGCCGGCGAGATATGAAGCATGCCGATATCGTGGGCCAAACCGGCGAGAAACACTGCCGAGATTTCCTCTTTGGGCAGACGCATCTGTTTGGCAATCAGCAGGGACAACCAGGCACAATAGAGAGCGCGTATGAAAGTTTCCGGCATGCGTTCCGCCAGCACCGTAATCTTTTGTCTCAGCAGAGGATATTTCTGGTAGTTGAGGCATTGGCTTTCAAGCAACAGCGCCAGATCCTGACACTCGTGTATGCGGCGCAAGCTCTTATCGTCGTCAAGCAGCTGTTCAAAGCGGCGCAACAACTCTCGGTGGTCCATTTCCTGCGCAATAGCCACAGCTTCGGAAATGGGTTTGAGCAATTTGAAATTGACTATGGCGCGGGTAACGCTGGGCGTAATGGGCGTGCCCTTCTTGACCAGTAGAGCACCGCTGGCATTGTAGATGTCTTCGCTTGCCACCACCTCGCGAGTTTCATTCACTCGCGCCAGATGCAGTGCGTAGGCATCTACCGCCAATGGATCATAGACAGATGACTGAGACGAAGGCGATGAGTTTGCAGCTGATGTTTTATTAGGTAAACCCTGCGTCATAATATGTCTGCTCCATGAATGGGCTCGGGAGCATTGAAGGCAGAGACTCTGCGGCTATTCAATCACTCCGTGCCACAACCACACAGTAAGCAGAGACAAGAGCAGGCTGTAGCCCACCAGGGCTGAAGCCAGACGAGGTGCCAGATTATGGCTCATGGCCAGCACCCCAGCTGAAATCATCGCTGGCATGGCCGCCTGAAGCACAATCACACGGGGCACCAGGCCCTGCAAACCGAGTAACCACAACAATAAGTAGGCGATAGCTGGTGTTATAAAAAGGATAAAAACCAAGCCTACACCTAGGGGCATAAGGTACTGGCGGTCCAGTTTCATCTGCCATTGCAAACCAACCGCCACCATAACCACTGGCACAAGTGTAGTAGAGATTCGCGACAATGCACTGGCCAGCCAGGCCGGATACTCAAAAACCAGGGTCGCCAGTGCAATACACAGGGCAATAAACGGCGGAAAACCGACGATTGCCCTGACAATGCTCTTTACCGACGACTGAGTACCGGAATAATTGGCTGCCACTATCACGCCATAGGTATTCAAGGCCAGGAAGGTGCCGAACTGGTCGTAGAGGATGGCGTAGGGAATGGTTTCCGGGCCAGCCACGGCTTCAAGCAGGGGAATGCCCACAAAGCCGGTATTCCCCAGGGGAACAGTCAACATCAGCACACCTGTCACCGGGCGCGACCAGTGAAAGACACGAGCCAGCAGCCAGACGCCCAGAGCGGTCAGCCCCATCAGAATCCAGGCAAAGACTATAGGCAGAAGCGCCTCGGCGCTGGGGTGCAACTGGGAAATTTCGCTCAACACCAGCGCTGGCAGAGCGACATAGATAACGTAAAGATTGAGCGAGGTGGGGGCATTGTCCGGCATGCGTCTGAGGCGCTGTAACAGCACACCCAGACTCAGACAGAAAAGAATGACGGCAAGATTGGCCATGATGCGGGCTTACTTGCTCTTCTTGTGTTTGCTGGTCTTGTGTTTACTGGCGTTCTCTGCCAGCCGCTTGTTGCGCGAGTACTGGGCCGAAGTCTCTTTCTTCTTCCGGTTGGCGTAAGGGTTTTCGCTGGTACGGAATTCAATGCGAATGGGCGTACCGTGCAAATCCAGTACGCGTCTGAAAGTTTTTTCCAGAAAACGTACATAGTGGCCGGGCACTTCTTCCGTCTGATTGCCGTGAATCACAATGATGGGCGGATTGTGGCCACCTGAGTGGGCGTAGCGCAATTTGATACGACGACCATTGATCATGGGCGGCTGATGCTCGCGCACGGCGTCTTCCAGAATACGGGTGAGGAAGCTGGTAGAGAACTTGTCTGTGGCCGAGCGGTAGGCGTTTTCAATGGATTTGTAGAGGTTGCCCACGCCGGTTCCGTGCAACGCCGAAATAAAATGGATATCGGCAAAGTCCACAAAACGCAAGCGCCGTTCCAGCTCGTTTTTCACATACTGCTTGTGGGATTCATCCAGGCCATCCCATTTGTTGAGTGCGATGACCAGTGCCCTGCCCGCTTCAATCGCCGTGCCCATCAGATGCAGATCCTGATCAACAACACCTTCACTGGCGTCCATCACCAGAATCACCACATTGGCATCGCTGATGGCCTGCATGGTTTTCACAATGGAAAACTTCTCCACCATCAGGTCAACATTCTTGCGGCGGCGCACACCGGCGGTATCTATCAGCGTGTAATTTTTGCCGTGTCTTTCGTAGTTAATGTAAATACTGTCGCGGGTTGTGCCCGGTTGATCGTAAACAACAACACGATCCTCCCCCAGCAGCCGATTGACCAGCGTGGACTTGCCCACGTTGGGGCGACCCACCACGGCGATCTTGATGCCACTCACATCTTCCTGCGATTGCTCTTCCAGCATCTCGGGAACATCAGCCAGCACTTCTTCCATCATGGATTTGACACCACGACCATGAGTTGCCGTGGTGGCAAAAATTTCGCCAAGTCCCAACTCATAAAAAGGTGCCAGAGCCACATCCGGATCCATACCATCGATCTTGTTGGCCACCAGATAGGTTTTCTTGTTATTGACGCGCAGATGGCGCGCAATCATGTGATCCGCTGCGTTGAGGCCTTCGCGGCTGTCGAGGATAAAGAGCACTATGTCGGCCTCCTGAATCGCCTGCAGCGACTGGCCGGCCATCATTGAATCTATACCCTCTTCCTCACCGGAAATTCCGCCTGTGTCTATGACGATGAAACGGCGATTGTTGATATTGCCCTCACCGTATTTGCGATCACGGGTCAGGCCTGGATAGTTGGCTACCAGCGCATCCCGCGAGCGAGTCAGGCGGTTGAAGAGAGTGGATTTGCCCACATTGGGGCGGCCCACAAGGGCAATTACAGGAATCATAGTCAGTGCATCAAAGAGGTGAAAAATCGAATTGTACAAATGGCATCAGCCACGAGGAGCGCCGATTTTCATCAGCACCCAACGTGGCTGCAAAAACATTCCCGGTAGATTAGCGCGGACGCACAGTCAGCGCGTAAAGCTTTCCTTTGTTGGTGTAAATATACAACCGCTCGCCATCGGTCAACATGGGTGCGTGTATGTGCTTACGTGCGAGACGTTTGCGCGCAACCAGATCACCGGTTTGTCTATCGAGCAGGTGCAGATAACCCTTGTAGTCGGACACGGCAACATAGTCACCCACCACCTGGGGACCACTCAGCTGACGACGCAAAAACTGCGAGTTTTCCCACAGCACTTCGCCATTGGCCAGACTGTAAGCCACCACTCGACCATCGGACTGACTGACAAAAATCTGGCTGCTGGTAACGGCAATGGCTTCGCTGCTCGAGGATTCCTGACTCCACATGCCGCTGCCGGTGCCCCGTGCAATGGCCGCGAGTCTCCCCTGAAAGGAAGACACATAGAGAATACCGTCGCGCAATACAGGGGATGCGTAAATATCCACCATGCGATCCAGTTCTGAACGCCCTTGCGGCAGAGCCACGCGCTGTTCCCACAAAATGGAACCATTGGCCGGATCAAAAGCCATCATTCTGCCGTTGGAAAAACCGGCGTAGATAGCATTGTCAGTCACTATGGGTGAGGGTGTGCCGCGCAGTGTCAGCACAGGTGGCGGATTGTCGTAAAACCACTTCTCTTCACCTGTGGCCGCATCCAGCACAAACAGACGACCATTGATCGACTGCACTGCCACTACTTCACCGTTGGTACGCGGAGTAGCGAGAATCTCGCCATTCAACTGCTTGCGCCAAAGCTCGCGGCCATCGCTGTTGGACAACACAATCACCTCGCCCGCAGCAGAAGCGAGCAACAGCATGCCCTTTTCACTCGCAATGCCGGCGCTCAGCGATTCTTTCAGTTTACGCGACCAGCGAATCTTGCCCTTGACCGGATCAGCAGCAAACAACTCACCCTTGTGACCAACAACGTAAAGAGTGTCGCCATCAAGGAAGGGGGTCAAACGCGTGAAACTCGCGCTCTGACCTGCGCCCATACTGCGGCTCCATTGAGTGCGAATCTGGGCCTTTGCCTCAAAATCCTGCAGCTCCAAAGGTTCGGTGCCTGTTTTCTTGCCGAATAGTGAACATCCGGAAAGCAGCAAGGCGCTCAGTAACAGGCTCCAGCTGATTAGCCTCATTGGGCAGACTCCTGTTGATTAGTCGCAAGGTCATCCAGCTTGTATTGCAACAGAATACGGCGCTCCTGCACCTGGGGATCAACGCCGGTCAGCGCTTCTTCATAGGCATTTTTTGCCGCAGCCAGATCGCCCCTGGCACGCGCCAGATCGCCACGTACTTCTGCGTAATCGCTCTTGAAGGCATTTACCGGATTGGCGAGCAAAGATTCGACTTCGGTGTAGTCCTGCTTGGCAATCAGCAGGCGCGCCAAACGCAGACGTGTAACCTGCTCAGTAGTGATATCGGGTTTGTTCTGCAACACCCAGCGCAGTTCTGTCACCGCCTGATCGAGCTCACCTTCTTCCACCGCCAGGCGCGCCAGCAGCAGAGCGGCGTTGTGCGCATAAAGACTGGATGATTTTTTTTCTTTCAGTTGACCGGCCAGAGTGCGCGCAGTGGTTTTTTCTGAATCGCTCAAAATCATACCACCGCTTGGAACGGTCGAGCGCATCAACTGGTTGTAAAGCTCTGAAGTGGCTTGCGCCTGTTCAAGCTTGTGTTGTTGCCAGCTGGTAAAGCCAAAATACCCGGCCACGGCGACAATCACCGCAACCACAACGGTTTTTCCATAGTCCTTCCACCAGCGCTTCAATGCCTGTAATTGTTCTTCTTCGGTTAAATGTACACTCACAATTGGCTCCTGTTATAAGTCAAATAGGTAAAGGGGCTATGAAACGGTTATTCCAGAGACTGCAGAAAAGCCACAGTCTCTGCTTGCAGCAACGTTTGTTGCGGCGCTTCCTCACGCAGATACTTGAGAGTTACCTTACCCTCGCGAATTTCGTCTTCGCCGAGAATCAATGCGATATCTGCACCACTCTTGTCGGCTTTTTTCATCTGGCTTTTGATGCTGCCGCCACCACAGTGAGTCATCAAACGCACAAAAGGTAATTCATCGCGCAGCTGCTCGGCAAAGGCCAGCGCCTCTGTGGTGTAGTCGCCGGCAACCACCAGATAAATGTCTGCCTGCTGATCCAGACCTTCGGGAATCAGCTCAAGGGTTTGCAGCAGCAGTATCAGCCGCTCCAGCCCCAGACCAAAACCCACAGCGGGGGTTGGCTTGCCACCCAGCTGTTCAACAAGACCGTCGTAACGACCACCGGCACACACAGTGGCTTGGGCACCTAGTTTGTCTGTCACCCACTCGAATGCGGTTTTGCCATAGTAATCCAGACCCCGCACCAGACGCGGGTTGACCTGATAGGTGAGACCGCGCGCATCCAGCAGAGCCTTGAGCTGATCAAAATGCTGGCGGGATTCCTCATCCAGATAATCCAGCAGTACAGGTGCGTCATTGAGCAGTGCCTGGGTGTTGGGGTCCTTGCTGTCGAGAATGCGCAATGGATTGGTGCCCAAACGGCGCAGGCTGTCCTCATCCAGTTGCGCGCGGCGTGTCTCCAAATAAGCCACCAAGGCTTGCTTGTACGCCTGACGCGACTCTGCATTGCCCAGCGAATTGATTTGCAATGTGACTGAGTCAGCCACACCAAGTTCACTGAGCATGCGCGCACTGAGCAACAGAATTTCTGCGTCTATATCCGGACCCACCATGCCGAAGGCTTCAACCCCCAGCTGGTGGAACTGGCGGTAGCGACCCTTTTGCGGGCGCTCGTGGCGAAACATGGGACCCATGTACCAGAGACGCTGGGTCTGGTTGTACAGCAAACCGTGCTCTTCGCAGGCGCGCACACAGCAGGCTGTTCCCTCGGGACGCAGGGTGAGACTGTCGCCGTTGCGATCCTCGAAGGTGTACATTTCCTTTTCAACAATATCGGTTACTTCACCGATGGAGCGCTTGAACAGCTCTGTCGCCTCAACGATAGGAAAACGAATTTCCTGATAGCCGTAGCGCTGCAGAATATCGATGAGCGCGGATTCCACGTACTGCCAGGCTCCCGAATCCTGGGGCAGCAGATCGTTCATTCCGCGAATGGCTTGTATCTTTTTCAACTTCGATTCCTAAAAACAAAAAATAGCCGAGGAAAAACCCTAGGCCTTGGCAATAAGGTTGGCCGATTCTTCAGCCATACGCGCCGCCTTTTGTGCGGCCTTCTGGCGAATCAATCGCTCCAGATTATCCACCAGATTTTCGTTGCTCAACTTGTGGTTCGGCTCACCGTCGATATACACCAGATTGTTGGGTGTACCACCGGCCAGACCCAGATCGGCTTCCTTGGCTTCGCCTGGTCCATTGACCACACAGCCGATCACCGCCACGTCCAGAGGAACGCTGATATCTTCCACTCGCTGTTCCAGCTCGTTCATGGTTTTGATCACATCAAAATTCTGGCGCGAGCAGCTGGGGCAAGCGATAAAGTTGACGCCCTTGCTGCGAATCTTGAGACTGCGCAGCATATCCCAGCCCACTCTCACTTCTTCCACCGGATCGGCCGCGAGAGAGACGCGAATGGTATCGCCAATACCGTCCATCAGCAGCATGCCAAGACCGATGGATGATTTGACTGTACCTGAGCGCAAACCACCCGCTTCGGTGATTCCCAGATGCAAGGGCTGTTCAATCAATGTGGCCAGCTTGCGATAGGCAGCCACAGCCATAAACACATCCGAGGCTTTCACACTCACCTTGAAGTTGTGAAAGTTGAGCGCATCCAGAATTTCCACGTGGCGCAGCGCCGATTCCACCAGTGCATCCGGTGTTGGCTCGCCATATTTCTTTTGCAGATCCTTTTCCAGTGAACCGGCGTTGACACCGATGCGAATGGGAATATTCAAATCCCTGGCTTTATCAACAACCGCCTGAATGCGTTTTTCACGGCCGATATTGCCGGGGTTGATGCGCAGGCAATCAACACCCAGATCGGCAACACGCAGCGCAATGCGGTAATCAAAATGGATGTCCGCCACCAGCGGAATGCTGACCTGCTTGCGAATTTCACCAAAAGCTTCCGCCGCTTCCATGCTGGGCACGGACACGCGCACTATGTCGGCACCTGCCGCCTGAATGCGCTGAATCTGCGCAACAGTGGCAGCTACATCCGTGGTTTCCGTATTGGTCATACTCTGAATGGAAATGGGCGCATCGCCACCCACAGCCACATTACCCACCATGATCTGACGCGATTTGCGACGCTTGATGGGAGATTCACAATGCATAGTTTTAAACCCCGAGATTTACTCGCCCAAGGTCAGGGTAACGACTCGGGCATCAGCAGAAAGATTCAATTCCTGGGGCTCGCCATTGAGCTTCACGCTCACACCCGGAGCATTACCCAGCTTCACACTAAACGGCGCCCTGCCTTCCAGTAACAATCGGCTACCAGGACGCTGCAAATCAGTTGCCAGCACATCTCCTTGGGCATCGCTGACCTCAATCCAGCACTCTTCTGTAAACAGCAACTCCAGTCTGACCAGATTGGGCGCAGAAGATACCTGAACCAGCGGCGCCGCTTCGACCGGATCTCCCGCCACCGTCGCAGCATCCTGCACCTCGGGTGCAACTTCAGCTACTGAATGCACCTGATCGACCGGCGTTTCCGGCACAACCACCGAAATATCTTCGGGCGGCAAGGGTGCCACAGTGACCGGCGTGGAACGAATGGAGTTACCAAAAAACCATACACTGATCAGCAGCAAGGCCACCAGAAAACCACAAATACCCAGAATCAGCGACCAGCCTTTTGCCTGGCCGGTATCGCGAATCCGGGTTTCCACCACCGACGGCAGGAGACCCTTGGCAATGGCCTGCTGCTCATAAGCGGAAATCAAACTGCCGCAATCCAGTTTCAGATAGTTGGCGTAAGAGCGCAGATAGCCACGCACAAAGGTATCAACATTGAGCTTGCCAAACTCGTCGTTTTCCAAGGCTCTCACCTTGTAGACGGTCATGTGCAAATCCTGCGCAACCTGCTGCTCGGTCAACTGCGCTCGTTCGCGCGCTTCTCGCAACATCCGCCCTGGAGAAACGAGGTCTGCTTTTTCAAGAGATTCGTTCAGTTCCGACATGGGTGTTACTCAAAATACTGTTTGTATTCGAGGTATTCGCGCGAATAGGGAAACAGGTTGCGCAGTGCCAGCACGTGACTGGCTTCTTTGTCCTTGTTGCCAAACAGACGCTCGATCCGAATACCCAGCAGCAGACTGCGGGGCGTGGGCGCAGACAGCGCCGCATAGCGATCCAGATAAGCCTTGGCGGCGGCATAATCGCGTTTTTGGAAACTCAGATCCGCCAGTTCAATCAAAGCATCCGGCAGTTTGCGATTCAGTGTATTGGCATGTTTGTAAGCACTTTCCGCCCGTTCCGTATTGCCAAGCTTGGTTGCTGTCCGACCGACATTGACCAGAATTTCTGCGCGCCGATTGTAATCCAGATCCTTCGCTGCCAGTTCAAATTGCTCCAGTGCCTCTTCATAGCGCATGGCTTTGAAAAGAAAACTGCCGTAATCATTGCGCGTTGTCGTCATGTTCTTATCGCGACGCAAGGCACGGCGATAATATTCTTCGGCCAGTACAGCCTCGCCTTCCATCTCGTAGAGGCGCGCCATGGCTGCCGTGGCTTCCACCGAGTTGCGATCCAGCTCGAAGGCGCGGCGTAAATGGTGGCGAGCCGCTTCGCGGTTACCGCTGCGAATATAGTTTTCCGCCAGTTGGATACGCTCTTCCAGAGCCTTGGCCTTATCTATTTTCGGCTTGGTACCGCCTGTTGTGGTTCTGGTCATACAACCTGCTGCAAGCAGACTGCAGAACACCAGAACCAGAATTTTCACAACCACGTTGTTATTTTGCTTCATCAATACGCTCCTTATCCTTTCCCAGGTTCAGGGGATTATGATTGCGCCAAAATTTTTACTGGCTCGGGTTGATCGAAACGAGTGCGATAGCGCTCGCTGCGTTTGGTTATATCGTTCACGCTGCCTGCCAGTTGACCGCAGGCCGCATCTATATCGTCACCACGTGTGGTGCGCACTGTGGTGATATAGCCCTCTTCCATCAGTATTTCCTGGAAGCGGCGCAAGGCGTTGTTGCTCACGCGCTTGTAATTGGAAAGACTGAACGGATTGAAGGGAATCAGGTTGATCTTGACCGGCACATCCCTCAACAGTTCCGCCAGCTCGCGCGCGTGGTGCGGGCGATCATTAACCTGATCAATCAATGTGTATTCGATGGTGATCTTGCGATGGGTATCGGGCATGGCCTGGATATAACGCTTGGCCGAATCCAGCAGCATGGCAATGGGGTATTTTCTGTTGATGGGCACCAGCTCATTGCGCAGCTCATCGTTGGGCGCGTGCAGTGAAATCGCAAGACAGGCATCTGTGTACTGGCTGAGACGATCCAGTGCCGGTACCACGCCGGAAGTGCTCAGAGTGACGCGACGTTTGGAAATGCCGTAGCAGTTGTCGTGCATCATCAGATTCATGGCATCGACAACATTGTCGAAATTCAGCAGAGGCTCGCCCATGCCCATCAGCACCACATTGGTTACCGAACGCTCGGCGCCCGCCTGCAACTGACCAAAGGATTTGGCCGCAATCCACACCTGGCCAATGATTTCCGCCGCCGTAAGATCGCGATTGAAGCCCTGCTTGCCGGTGGCGCAAAAGCTGCAATCGAGTGAACAGCCCACCTGCGAGGACACGCAGAGAGTGCCGCGATCCCCTTCGGGGATAAACACGGTTTCCACCACGTTGTCGCCGCTGACGCGAATCAGAAACTTGCGTGTGCCATCGGCTGAGTCCAGTTGCTGTACCACTTCCGGCGGACGTATTTCTGCAATTTCATTGAGCTTGGCGCGCAGGGACTTGCTGACGTTGGTCATCACCTCGAAGTTGTCCGCACCCAACTGGTGAATCCACTTCATCACCTGCACGGCGCGGAAACGCGGCTCACCGATGGATTCAAAGAATGCCACCAGCTTGGCTTCGGGTAAGCCCAGAAGATTGACCTTGCCCGCCTCAGTCACCTGGGCGGTGTCGGTTGCGGAGGGAGTGTGAATATCGGTCATAGGGATTACCCGTCAGTCCTGCACAGATCAGCGCAGATTAATTTCAGCTGAGTCAAAGAAATAAGCCACTTCGCGCGCTGCCGAGGTGGGTGAATCGGAACCGTGCACCGCATTGGCGTCAATGGCGGTGGCAAAGTCGGCGCGGATGGTGCCGGGAGCCGCTTTCTGCGGATCGGTGGCACCCATGAGTTCGCGGTTGCGGGCAATGGCGTTTTCGCCGGAGAGCACCTGCACTACTACCGGGCCTGAGGTCATGAAGTTCACCAGACCCTCAAAGAAGGGGCGACCCTTGTGTTCCGCATAGAAGCCTTCGGCCTGCTCACGGCTCAGGTGCAACATCTTCATGGCCACGATTTTCAGGCCAGCCTGTTCAAAACGTGCGCAGATTGCGCCAATGTGATTTTTGCCCACCGCATCCGGTTTGATGATGGACAGGGTTTGTTCTACAGCCATGGAATGCTCCAACCAGCGATAATCTTACCGGCCCTATCCGTAGAGGGCCGCCATCAACGATAAAACTGCGGGATTATACGCATCTTGGCGGTTTTTTTACATGGATAGATGCACGAAAAGCGGGCAAAAATCAGCCGCTTAGCGCGCATTTCTCGAGAAGTTTTGCCAGATGGACTCCTGTCAGACCAGGGAGCTGGCGGTATCCTGAATCCGCTTGACCATGGCGCGCAGGCCATTGCCGCGGGTGGGGCTCAGATGCGAGAGGAGTTTGAGCTCGTCAAAGTAGGCCTGGATATCGAAATCGAGGATTTCCCGGGGGGTCTTGCCGTTGTAGGCCGCCAGCACTACCCCCAGCAGTCCCTTGACGATAAAGGCGTCGCTATCGGCGCCAAAATAGAGCTTGCCGCCCTCCTCCCAGTGGATCAGCCACACCTGACTCTGGCAACCGCGCACCAGATTGGCTTCGGTTCTGCGCTCCTCAGCCAGAGGCTCCAGCTCCTTGCCCAGGTCGATGATGTACTTGTAGCGCTCCTCCCAGGAGTCGAAAAAACCCAGGGTGTCGACTATATCGGCAGGGGTAATCTCAATACCAAACTGACTCATCTAGAAAAACATCCCCGTTTCAAGCTGCGCCTCTTCACTCATCATCTCGCGGCTCCAGGGCGGATCGAAAACCAGCTCCACCTTGACCGTCTTGACGTTGGGCACCTTGCGCACCCGGTATTCCACATCGCCAACCAGTACCGGGCCCATGCCGCAGCCGGGGGCTGTAAGGGTCATCTTGATGTTTACCTGGTGATTGGCCTGATCAATGCTCACGCCGTAGATCAGACCGAGATTGACCAGATCCACCGGAATTTCCGGATCATAGACAGTGCCCAGGGCCTGCCACACCTGATCCTCGCGGATGTTTTCATCCACCGGCGGAGGAAAGCTGAGATCATCACCGGGCAGGCCCAGTTTGGCTGCATCTGTGCCGTCGACCCTCACCATCTGACCATGATAGGTGAGCGTGTAATTGCCGCCCAGCGCCTGGGTGATAGTGACAAAGGTATCCTGCGGCAGAGTGATGGGCGTGCCGTCCGGGACCCGCCGCGCAGGGCAGTCTTCCTGAACAACAACCACTCGTCTTTCAGTAGACATAATCAGTTCACGCTGAAACTTTCGCCGCAACCGCAATAGTCTTTGGCGTTGGGGTTGAGGAATTTGAGCTGGCGATTGAGCCCTTCGCTGACGTAGTCAATCTGGGTGCCGCTGACAATAGAGAGGCTTTGGGCGTCGATCAACAGCTCCACCTGATCATCGAGCGTCAGACGCAGGTCCCCTTCTCTGGCCTCTTGGACCAGATCGACAACATACATGTAGCCAGTGCAACCACTCCGCTTGACGCTAAGACGAATGGCCTTGGCATCCGGATGATTCTGGAGCTGGCGACGAAAATGTTCCACCGCCGGCTGGGTGACGGAGACGGTTTGAACTTGTGGATCAAATGAGGCGACTGCCATGGTTTTCTCCAGTTAAAGAACCCGTGTAGCTGCAATCAAAGCAAAAAGGCTTTGGCTTTTTCCAAGGCGTCGAAGAGTCGATCCACCTCGGCAAAGGTGTTGTAGAAACAAAAACTGGCTCGCACTGTGCCGGGAATACCCAGCTGATCCATGATGGGCTGGGCGCAGTGATGACCGGTGCGCACCGCTATGCCCTGCTTATCCAACAGAAAACCCAGATCCTGGGGATGCACACCTTCCAGCAGAAAACTCATCACACTGGTTTTATGTGTCGATGTGCCTATCAGCTTCATGCCCGGTGTGGCGCGCGCCCGTTCTTCCGCATAGGCCAGCAACGCCTGCTCGTGGCGGCTGGCACCGGCGCGATCCAGCTGGTTGAGATAATCAATAGCCGCACCAAAGGCGATAACACCGGCAATATCCGGCGTGCCCGCTTCGAATTTGTAGGGCAGCTGATTGAAGCGAGTGCCTGCAAAACTGACGCTCTCAATCATCTCGCCGCCGCCTTGATAAGGCGGCATGGCGTCCAGCAGTTCGCGCTTGCCGTAAAGCACACCCACGCCTGTGGGACCAAACAGCTTGTGCGCCGAAAATACGTAAAAATCACAATCCAGTGCCTGCACATCCACCGGCCAGTGGCTCACCGCCTGAGCGCCATCGATCAGCACTCGTGCGCCAGCCGCATGGGCCTTGTGAATCATGGTCTCGATGGGATTGATACTGCCCAGCGCATTGGACACATGACCCACGGCAACCATTTTGACCTTGCCACCGGCAAGCAATGCTTCATAAGCCTGCAGATCCACGGTGCCACTGGCATCGACAGGAATTGGCTCAACGCTCGCACCTGTGGACTGGGCGATCAACTGCCAGGGCACAATATTGGAGTGGTGCTCCATGGCAGACACCAGTACCCGATCACCGGCTTGCAACTGACTGCTGCCCCAGCTGGCAGCTACCAAATTGATACTCTCGGTGGTGCCGCGCGTCCAGATAATCTGCGCCGCTTCAGGTGCATTGATAAATTCCGCCACCTTGACCCGCGCCGCCTCGAACTTGGCTGTGGCCCGATCAGCGAGCGCGTGAGCACCGCGATGCACATTGGCGTTGTCTTCACAGTAGTAGGCGGTAATTGCCTCTATCACCGAGCGAGGTTTTTGCGTGGTGGCGGCATTGTCCAGATACACCAGCGGATGACCATTCACCTGCTGATGCAGAATAGGAAAATCCTGGCGCACCGCTTCCACGTCAAAGGCTTTTATTTCGGTGATCGAATTCATCTCAGCGCCTCACTCATCCGCATTGACCTGTTGATCCTGCGCCCCCTTGAGCAAACGGGTATCGCGGCCAAAAAGCTGAGCAATGCGCGGTGTCAGATAGTCGCGCACTTCCGGCGAAGCTATGTCCTGCAACAACTCGTTGATAAATCCGAAACTCATCATCACTTCGGCTTCCCTGCGCGAGAGGCCACGGCTCTGCAAATAATAAAGCGCTGTGGCATTGAGCTGGCTGACGGTGGCACCGTGGGCGCACTTGACGTCGTCGGCGTAGATTTCCAGCTCCGGCTTGGTGTTGACTTCCGCCTTTGGAGAAGTGAGCAGATTCTTGTTGCTCAGTTCCGCAAGCGTCTTCTGCGCATCCGGATGAATGTGAATGCGGCCGTTGAATATCGCCTGGGCCTCATCGGCAATGATGCCGCGAAAAATTTCCTGGGTGGTGCAATGGGGCACCAGATGCTGCACATCAGTATGGTAATCCACCAGCTGCTGATTGCGCGGCAGATAAATGCCCTGCAAATTGAGATCCGCACCCGGCCCACGGTGATTGATCTGATAATCCAGACGCTTGAGCTGACTGCCCTGAGCCAGAGTAAAAGCGCGCAGACGCGCATTGCGCGCAAGGCGCGCATGAACACCGCCAATGTGCAGCAGATGCTCCTCTTCCAGATGCAGGCGGTAGTGATGCAAGTCGCTATTGTCACCCAGCACCAGTTCGCTGAGATTGTTTACCCAGCCATTCTGCTCCTGCTGATCGGAAACATAGTGTTCAATCACCTGTGCGCTGGCACCTTCTTCAAGCACCACCAGCAGACGGGTTTGCGCCAGCGCCGGCGAGGCGGTGGGTGTGGACAGGTGCACCAGATACAGCGGCTGTTGCGGACGTGCGTTGCGCGGCACATGCAGCAGCACACCTTCGTTCACCAGCGCATTGCTCAGGTGAGCAAAAATATGGCGTTCACCTTCAACCACCTTGCCCAAATGGGTTTGAATCAGTGTACGCGCTTGGTCACTGGCCTGACTGAACAATTGCACCTCAGGTGGCAGCACAGATGATGCAGCCACATCAAGACAACCGTTCACGAACACCAGACGCGTTGCCTCCAGCGGAATCCAGTCATCAAACACAGCGCTGCTGGCAGCCGATGGAACCAGTTCAAAACGCTTTTTCTGCAGCGGAGCAAGCGGCGTGTATTTCCAGTGTTCGGTTTTGCGTGTGGGCCAGCTGGCCGCCTGCCACGCAGCAGCGCCCGACTGACGCAGTGATGTCAGCCATGCGGGACTTTGCTGTCGGGCAGCAAGCGCCAGGGCAGACTCTTGAAAATCACTCATACTCAGGCCACCTCGTTTTCAATCCAGGCGTAGCCTTTGGCTTCCAGTTCCTTCGCCAACTCCTTGTCACCGGATTTGATGATGCGACCACCGGCCAACACATGTACATAATCAGGCACTATGTAATCCAGCAGACGCTGATAGTGAGTGACCACGATAAAACTGCGCTCTGGACTGCGCATGGCGTTAACGCCGTTGGCAACCACCTGCAAGGCATCAATATCCAAGCCGGAATCGGTCTCGTCGAGAATGCACAGACGCGGTTCCAGCAACATCATCTGCATGATTTCGTTGCGCTTTTTCTCACCGCCGGAAAAACCTTCGTTGACACCGCGCTTGAGAAATGCCTGATCCAGGTTCACGCGCTTGCTGGTTTCGCGTGCGAGTTTCATAAATTCCACAGCAGAGAGCTCAGGCAAACCCTGATGCTTGCGCTTGGCATCAACGGCTGCTTTAAGGAATTCCATATTGCTTACGCCGGGAATTTCTACCGGATACTGAAATGCCAGAAACAGCCCTTCACGCGCACGTTCTTCGGTTTCCAGATCAAACAGATCCTTGCCCAGAAACTCCACGCTGCCGGAAGTCACTTCGTAACCCTCGCGCCCGGAGAGTACGTTGCCCAGGGTGCTTTTGCCGGAACCGTTGGGGCCCATAATGGCGTGCACCTCACCGGGTTTAACGGTAAGGCTCAAGCCTTTGAGAATTTCTTTTTCTTCCACTCGGGCATGAAGATCTGTAATGCGCAACATAAAAATACTCTTGAATAGGTTTGTTACTGAGTGCCGGGACTCAAATCAGCCCACCGACCCCTCAAGGCTGACTTCCAACAATTTGCCTGCTTCCACCGCGAACTCCATGGGCAATTCCTTGAACACTTCGCGGCAAAAGCCATTCACAATCATGGACACCGCCTTTTCCGCATCCAGTCCACGCTGCTGACACAGGAACAGCTGATCCTCGCTTACCTTGGAGGTAGTGGCCTCGTGCTCAATCACCGCCGTGGGGTTTTTGCTTTCGATATAAGGGAAAGTGTGTGCACCGCATTTGTCGCCAATCAACAGCGAATCACACTGGGTGTAATTGCGCGCGCCTTCTGCACCCGGATTCATACGCACCAGACCGCGATAGGCATTGGAGCTGCGCCCGGCAGAAATCCCCTTGGAAATAATGGTGGAGCGGGTGTTCTTGCCAATATGAATCATCTTGGTGCCGGTATCCGCCTGCTGGAAATTGTTGGTCAGGGCAACGGAATAAAATTCACCCACACTGTTGTCACCGCGCAAAATGCAGCTCGGATATTTCCAGGTCACTGCCGATCCGGTTTCAACCTGGGTCCAGGAAATCTTGGCATTGGTATGGCACACACCGCGCTTGGTCACGAAGTTGTAAATACCGCCCTTGCCTTCCTCGTTGCCCGGATACCAGTTTTGTACCGTGGAGTATTTGATCTCGGCGTTGTCCAGCGCGATCAATTCCACCACCGCCGCGTGCAGCTGGTTTTCGTCGCGCTGAGGCGCTGTACAGCCTTCGAGGTAACTGACATAGGAACCTTCATCGGCAATGATGAGCGTGCGCTCAAACTGGCCGGTATTCTGCTCGTTAATACGGAAATAGGTGGACAGCTCCATAGGGCAGCGCACGCCCTTGGGGATATACACAAAGGACCCATCGGAAAACACCGCTGAGTTGAGCGCGGCATAGTAATTGTCCTTCTGCGGCACCACTGTGCCCAGATATTTTTTTACCAGCTCCGGGTACTTGTGCACGGCTTCGCTGATGGAGCAAAAGAGCACACCAGCTTCCGCCAGTTTTTCGCGAAAGGTGGTGACCACAGAAACCGAATCGAAAACCACGTCCATGGCCACACCGGCCAAAGCGGCCTGTTCGTGCAGGGGAATGCCGAGCTTTTCATAGGTGCGCAGCAATTCCGGATCAACTTCATCCAGACTTTTGGGCTTGTCGGCCATGCTCTTGGGCGCGGAGTAATAGGACACAGCCTGAAAATCTATGTCTTCGTATTTGACATGAGCCCATTCCGGCTCGGTCATTTCCAGCCAGGCGCGATAGGCCTTGAGGCGCCATTCCAGCAGCCATTCAGGCTCATTCTTTTTGCCCGAAATAAAACGAATCACCTCTTCGTTTAATCCCGGCGGCAGGGTTTCCGCTTCAATTTCCGTATGGAAGCCCGCGGCATATTCTTTCTTGATCAAGCCTTCAACTTGTTCACTCATCTTCTCACCTCGCCCGGCATTCCGGGCTCGCGAACCACCTATGGCGGCTCTTACTGCAATGTTTGCTGTGTTGATTCGAATCTATGCGCTTTCAGAAGTAGACTCACTCTCTCACGCCATCTCTCTTATGAAGCACGAAGCTTCAACACCACCTGGCGAATATGTTCAATCGCAAAATCAATTTCGGCCTCGGTCGTGAATCGACCCAAACTAAAACGCAAGGAGGACTGCGCCAGCTCATCGCTCAGACCTATGGCTTTTAATACATAACTCGGCGACAGACTGGCAGAGTTACAGGCGGAACCGCTGGACACTGCCAGGTCGCGCAAGGACAGCAACAGCATTTCGCCGTCGCAGCCATCAAAAGCCAGATTCAGTATGCCCGGCAGATGATCGCTCGGATGGCCGTTCATACGCAGGCCCGGCAAGTCCTTCGCGCCCTGCCAGAGCCGCTCGCGCAGACCGGCTATGCGCCGGGCTTCCTCCGCCAGCGACGTCTGCGCCAGTTCGGCTGCCAAACCCATGCCCACACACTGATGAGTGGGCAGTGTTCCCGATCTCATACCGCGCTCGTGACCGCCGCCGTGGATCTGGGGTTGAATTTCCACCCAGGGCGCGCGGCGCACATAAAGAGCGCCTATGCCCTTGGGGCCGTAAAACTTGTGCGCCGAGAGCGAGAGCAGATCCACCGCCACCTGGCTCATATCAATAGGGAGCTTGCCCGCCGCCTGAGCGGCATCCACATGAAAAAGACAGGACTTTTCGCGGCAGATGGAACCCAGCACAGCTATGTCGTTAACCGTGCCCAGCTCGTTATTGGCCCACATAAGGCTCACCAGAAAGGTGTCCGGGCGCAGCGCCTGGCGCAGTTGTTCCGGGTCTATCTTGCCCTCGGGAGTGGGCGTCAGGCGGGTCACCGCAAAGCCCCGCTCTTCCAGCCAGTGAGCCGGGTCCAATACCGCCTTGTGTTCTATGGCAGAAACTATCAGGTGGCCACCGACGGGGTGTCTGGCTCGGTAACTGGCGGCCGCACCTTTCAGGGCCAGGTTGTTGGCTTCGGTGGCGCCACTGGTCCAGACAATTTCCCGCGGATCGGCGTTGATCAACGCCGCTACCTGTCCCCTCGCCTCTTCCACGGCTTCCTCCGCCTGCCAGCCATAAAGATGAGAGCGGGAAGCGGGGTTGGCGAAGGTACCCTCAAGCGTCAGGCAGCTGGCCATGGCTTCGGCAACGCGCGGGTCTACCGGTGTGGTGGCGGCATAATCCAGGTAAACGGGCTTACGCACCTGGGTGTGGCTGGGGCTGGAGGAAGTGGCGGCTAGAGACACTTGGACTTACTCGAAAATTTCGTTACAGGCGATTTCCCTTTCCGGATCGCGCTGGCGCGGCAGCTGCTGATCCTGACGCTGACGCACCTGCTGGATATCGGCTCTGGCCACCAGATCCGCCAGAGAGATATCGCTCAAAAACTGATGTATCTGACTGCTCAGGTCTTCCCACAGATGGTGGGTCAGGCACACCTTCCCTTCCTGGCAGTTGCCCTTGCCTTCGCAACGGGTGGCATCCAGGGATTCGCTCACCGCATCCACAACCCGGGCAATGGAAATGGCGCTCATCTCGGCTCCCAGACAGTAGCCACCACCCGGTCCGCGCACACTTTTCACCAGTTCTTCCCGACGCAGCTTGGCAAACAACTGCTCCAGATAGGACAGGGAAATGCCCTGGCGGGCAGAAATATCTGCCAGGCTGACCGGCCCCTGTTCAGAGTGAAGAGCCAGATCCAGCATGGCGGTAACCGCATAACGGCCTTTGGTTGTCAGTCGCATGGCGAACCCCGGATAAAAAAACAGCCCATGGCCTTGGGCTATAACCAAGCATTTTACTCAAGTATTCCGGGGCATCAAGCAGGAATTTACCCTGACACCGATAGTTTCGGGCTATTCATCCCCGGTTTTCGCCGGAAAAAGCCGCTCAGGACGGGGTTTTCCCGCCAGATCCAGCTGATTCTGCACCGCTGCCAGCGCCCCGCGCAGAATATTCAACTCCATCTGATCCAGCCGCACCCGGTTATAGAGGCGGCGCAGACGGGTCATGGTCTGCTTGGGGTTTTCAGGGTCGAGAAAACCCAGCTGAATCAGTGTTTCTTCGAGATGGTTGTAATAGATATCCAGCGCGCGCGGGTCCGCCAGCGGCATGTCCCACTGATGATTGCCCAGGGTTTTGCCCTCGGTGGCCTTGAGCATGGCCATGCGCACTTCGTAGCAGATCACCTGCACTGCCGTGGCCAGATTCAGGGAGGAGTATGCCGGGTTGGCAGGAATATGCACATGGTAGTTGCATTTGCGCAGTTCATCGTTGGTCAGACCCCGGTCTTCGCGGCCGAACACCAGTGCTACCTCATGCTGACCCGCCTCCTGCCAGACACTTTCACCGCATTCGCGTGGGTCCAGCAACGGCCAGGGAATACGTCGCTCGCGGGCGCTGGTGCCCACCACCAGACCGCAACCGGCAATGGCCTCGTCCAGGGTTTCCACCACCACTACATTGTCCAGCACATCGAGAGCGCCGGCGGAACGCCACACCGCCTTGTCGGAGGGGTACTCCCTGGGATCCACCAGATAGAGGCGGGACAGGCCCATGTTCTTCATGGCCCGCGCCGTGCCGCCGATATTGCCGGGATGGGTGGTGTTCACCAGCACAATACGGATATTGGCAAGGGCGTCCTGGGTCATGAGGCAAGCTCCAAAGGAATCTGTTTGGGGGAATAACCGGGTCAGAAAAAAGGCGCGCAGTGTATCACCACTGGCCAGCCCTCGCTAATCGGGATAGAATCGCGGCCCCGGCGAGAGGCGCCTTCGAGCGACCTGCGGCCCCGTTCTTTGACAGCCCCTGTACACCTCCTTTTATTGGCCATTGCTACTGGATCTTCTTTATGGAACCCATGTTGACTATTGCTTTACGTGCCGGACGCAAAGCTGCCGAATTAATTGAGCGCGCTTTTGAACGCGTGGATTTGTTAACCATAGAAACCAAGAGCCGCAACGACTTTGTTACCGAGGTGGACAAGGCCGCTGAAAAAGAAATCATCTATCCCCTGCGCAAGGCCTACCCGGATCACTCCATTCGCGGCGAGGAAGGCGGCAGCCAGCCCGGCAAAAACCCCGATTACGAATGGGTCATTGATCCCCTCGACGGCACCACCAACTTTATTCACGGTGTCCCTCACTTTTCTGTCTCCATCGCCTGCAAATACAAGGGTCAACTGGAGCACGCGGTGGTTATAGATCCCATCAAGCGCGAGGAATTTACCGCAAGCCGTGGCCGCGGCGCCGCCCTCAATGGTCGCCGCATTCGCGTTGCACCCCGTCGCGGTCTGGAAGGCGCACTCATCGGCACAGGCATTCCCTTCAGCGGTTATGCACTGGAACATATCGGCAGCTATCTGGCGGTGATGCAGGAGCTGGCGGGACAAACTGCGGGCATTCGCCGCTGCGGTTCAGCAGCGCTGGATCTGGCCTATGTGGCGGCCGGCCGCTTTGATGCCTTTTGGGAAATGAATCTGAACGAGTGGGATATAGCCGCTGGTTTGCTGCTGGTTAAAGAGGCGGGGGGGGGGGGGGGGGGGGTTAAAGG
>Ga0182793_1000102_pt1 | contig 76250 bp, 75 predicted proteins | sample Passage237A_FD_130498 | JGI IMG/M metagenome (GOLD analysis project Ga0182793, IMG submission 130498) | Cellulose adapted compost microbial communities from Newby Island Compost Facility, Milpitas, CA, USA - Passage2 37A (version 2) (version 2) ... | reverse complement strand
TCGGCTCGCCTGAGCCGGTGGCCTGATTCGGCTCGCCTGAGCCGGTGGCCTGATTCGGCTCGCCCGGCCGGGCATGCAGGCTCGTCACCTACGATGGGTTGAGCTCAGACTTTTTCGACCCATAGGGGAGCCTCGTGCTGGATAAATTGCTGCGCCTCGGCGAAGGCCGCATGGTCAAGCGCCTCAAGGGGGTGGCAGATTACGTCGCCACTCTGGGGCCCGAGATGGAGAAGCTCACCGACGCCGAGCTGCGCGCCAAAACCGACGAGTTCAAGCGACGCCATGCCGCCGGTGAGAGCCTCGACGACCTGCTGCCCGAGGCGTTCGCGGTGGCCCGCGAGGCCTCCGCTCGGGTGCGCGACCAGCGCCACTTCGACGTCCAGGTGATGGGCGGCGCGGCGCTGCACTTCGGCAATGTCGCCGAGATGAAGACCGGTGAGGGCAAGACCCTGACCGCGGTACTGCCCGCCTACCTCAACGCGCTGTCCGGCAAGGGCGTGCACATCGTCACCGTCAACGACTACCTGGCCAAGCGCGACGCCGAGCAGATGGGCCGCGTGCACCGCTTCCTCGGCCTGGAGGTCGGGGTGATCCTGTCGCAGATGACGCCCGATCAGCGGCGCGCCGCCTACAACGCCGACATCACCTACGGCACCAACAACGAGTTCGGCTTCGACTACCTGCGCGACAACATGGCGCACCGGCTCGAGGACCTGGTGCAGCGCGGCCACAACTACGCGATCGTCGACGAGGTCGACTCGATCCTGATCGACGAGGCCCGCACCCCGCTGATCATCTCCGGCCCCGCCGACGGCGCCTCCAACTGGTATCTGGAGTTCGCCCGGCTGGCGCCGCTGATGGAAAAGGACGTGCATTACGAGGTCGACCTGCGCAAGCGCACGGTCGGCGTGCACGAGCTCGGCGTGGAGTTCGTCGAGGACCAGCTCGGTATCGACAACCTCTACGAGGCCGCCAACTCACCGCTGGTGAGCTACCTCAACAACGCGCTGAAGGCCAAGGAGCTGTTCCACCGCGACAAGGACTACATCGTCCGCGACGGCGAAGTCCTCATCGTCGACGAATTCACCGGCCGCGTGCTGGTCGGGCGCCGCTACAACGAGGGCATGCACCAGGCCATCGAGGCCAAGGAAGGCGTCGAGATCAAGGCCGAGAACCAGACGCTGGCCACCATCACGCTGCAGAACTACTTCCGGCTCTACGACAAGCTGGCCGGTATGACCGGCACCGCCCAGACCGAGGCGGCCGAGCTGCATGAGATCTACAAGCTCGGTGTGGTGTCGATCCCGACCAACAAGCCGATGATCCGCAAGGATCACTCCGATCTGATCTACAAGACCGAGGAGGCCAAGTTCCTCGCGGTCGCCGACGACATCGCCGAACGCTACGAGAAGGGCCAGCCGGTGCTGGTCGGCACCACCAGCGTGGAGAAGTCGGAGTACCTGTCGAAGCTGCTCACCAAGCGGCGCATCCCGCACAACGTGCTCAACGCGAAGTACCACGAGCAGGAGGCGGCGATCATCGCCGAGGCGGGCCGGTTGCGCGCGATCACCGTCGCCACCAACATGGCCGGCCGCGGCACCGACATCGTGCTCGGCGGCAACCCGGACTTCCTCACCGACAAGCGGCTGCGCCAGCAGGGCCTGGATCCGATCGAGACGCCCGAGGACTACGAGCGGGCCTGGCACGAGGTGTTCCCGCAGGTGAAGGCCGAATGCGCGGCGGAGGCCGAGGAGGTGATCGCCGCAGGCGGCCTGTACGTGCTGGGCACCGAGCGGCACGAGTCGCGGCGCATCGACAACCAGCTGCGCGGCCGCTCCGGCCGCCAGGGCGACCCCGGCGAGTCCCGGTTCTACCTGTCGCTGGGCGACGAGCTCATGCGCCGCTTCAACGGCGCCACCCTGGAGTCGCTGCTGACCCGGCTGAACCTGCCCGACGACGTGCCGATCGAGGCGAAGATGGTCACCCGCGCGATCAAGAGCGCGCAGACCCAGGTCGAGCAGCAGAACTTCGAGGTCCGCAAGAACGTCCTCAAGTACGACGAGGTGATGAACCAGCAGCGCAAGGTGATCTACAAGGAGCGCCGTCGCGTGCTGGAGGGCGAGAACCTCAAGGACCAGGCGCTGGGCATGCTGCGCGACGTCATCACCGCCTACGTCGACGGCGCCACCGCCGAGGGCTACGCCGAGGACTGGGACCTCGAGCAGCTGTGGACCGCGCTGCGGCAGCTGTACCCGGTCGGCATCGACCACCATGACCTGATCGACTCCGACGCCGTCGGCGAGCCCGGCGAGCTGACCCGCGACGAGCTGCTCGAGGCCCTGCTCAAGGACGCCGAGCGGGCCTACGCCGAGCGGGAGAGGCAGATCGAGGCGATTGCCGGTGAGGGCGCCATGCGCGAGCTGGAACGCAACGTCATCCTGTCGGTCGTCGACCGCAAGTGGCGCGAGCACCTCTACGAGATGGACTACCTCAAGGAGGGCATCGGGCTGCGGGCGATGGCGCAGCGCGATCCGCTGGTGGAGTACCAGCGCGAGGGCTACGACATGTTCATCGGCATGCTCGAGGGCATGAAGGAAGAGTCGGTGGGCTTCCTGTTCAACGTGCAGGTCGAGGCCGCTCCCGCGCCGCGGGTCGCGCCGGTCGCCGCCCCCCAGGGGCTGAGCGAGTTCGCCAAGGCCGCCGCCGAGCAGGCCGCCGCCCAGCAGGGCGGCGTCGCCACCAAGGAACGACCGTCGCTGCACGCCAAGGGAATTGAGAACGAGCCGCCGCCGATGATCTACAGCGGGCCGTCCGAGGACGGCTCGACGCAGGTGCGCTCGACCGGTGGGCGTCACGCCGCGCCCGGCGGTGGTCCGTCGCGCCGGGAGCGCCGCGAGGCGGCCCGTCAGCAGGCGCGCGAAACCCGCCGTCGGGGTTAGGGTTCCAGCAGCGCGGCCAGCCGCCGCAGCGTCGCGCGCATCCCGTCCTCGGCCTGGCGGGGCATCGAGCCCATCTTGAGCAGCACCCGCTGGCGGTCTTCGGAGACGTCCCAGGTCTCGCGCACCAGCGTGCCGTCGGCCGTGGGCTCCAGCTCATAGCGCCAGATGCGCCCGCCGACCAGACCCAGCGGTCCCATCGTCGTCTTCCACGCGATGCGCCGGTCGGGTTCGAACTCGACGACGGTGTTGGTGGTGCGGTACGGCAGGAACAGCGATTCCGGTCGGCCCCGCATCGACATGCCGAACTTCGCGCCCAGCGACAGCGGTTGGGACGGTTGCGCCGCGTGATCGACGGTGCCGGACCCGTCGAAGCTCGGATGCCTTCCGGCATCGGCGATGAGCGCGAAGATCGCGGTGGCCGGCGCCTTGATGACGCGCTCGACGCTGACGGTGTTTCCCTCCACCGCGCAAGGTTAGCGCCCTCACCCCAGGTGCAGGGCCGCCAGCGTCCACCGGTCGTCGGTGCGCGCGATGCGGCCCGCGAGCGCGTGCACCCGGGGCCCGCGGGTGTAGGTGCCGAACACCTCGGCCTGATCCTCGGCAACCATCCGCAGCCGGATCCGGCGCAGCGTCGCGCTCTTCGACTGCGACGACTCCGCCAGCGCGACCACGGTGTCGAGCACCGACGGCGCCAGCAGTCGTCTCAGCTGGGCGACCGGCCGGCGCCGGTCGACGACCTCCAGCACGCGGCGCAGTGCGGCGTCGGCGAACACCAGCGCGGCCTCGGGCGGGGTGTCGCGCGCCGGCGGATGCAGTAGCGGGCGCCGGCCGCGGGCTGGCCTGCGCCGCACGGTGACCGGTGCGCGGCAGGCAGCGGCGCCGACGGGCGGCGGTTCGTAGTCGATGACCCGCGACACCAATGTCAGATCGGCGGGCCCGGGCCGAGAACCAGTGGTCATCGGGTACTCTCCAGCGGTCGATGCGACGGACGACATCTGCCGGAGAGTTGCAGACCCGTCCATGATCGCACGGTTCACGGGGGCACCGACGCACTCGTGATGCGGGTGCACAGGATCAGCGGATACCGTTGCGACACCGCCGCAATCGCGGTTCGCGCAGGACGGCGGTGGGGCCGCGCGGACATATCAAGGAAGGAGTGGCGTCGCGATGGTGACTCGACTGTCGGCGTCCGATGCCGCCTTCTTCCGCCAGGAGAACACCTCGACGCCGATGTACGTCGGCACCCTGGCGATCCTGCGCCGGCCGCGCAACGGGCTGAGCTACGAGACCCTGCTGGCCACCGTCGAACAGCGGCTGCCGCAGATCCCGCGCTACCGGCAGAAGGTGCGCGAGGTGACGCTCGGGCTGGCCCGGCCGGTGTGGGTGGACGACCGCGACTTCGACATCACCTACCACGTCCGGCGCTCGGCGCTGCCGTCGCCGGGCAGCGACGCCCAGTTGCACGAACTGATCGCCCGGCTCGGGTCGCGGCCGTTGGACAAGTCGCGGCCGCTGTGGGAGATGTACCTGATCGAGGGCCTGGCCAAGAACCGGATCGCGCTGTACACCAAGTCGCATCAGGCCCTGGTCAACGGCATGTCGGCGCTGGAGATCGGGCACGTCATCGCCGACCGCACGGCCAAGCCGCCGGAATTCGGCGAGGACATCTGGGTGCCCGCGCGCGAGCCCAGCGACCGGCAGCTGCTGCTCGGGGCGGTCGGGGAGTGGATCACCCGGCCCGCCGATCAGCTGGCCGCGGTGCGCTCGGCGGTCGCCGACGTGGCGACCACCGGCGGGCAGCTGCTCAACGTCGGTCGCCGCTTCGTCGACGTGGCCCGCACGGTGGCCCGCGGCGCGGCGCCGAGCAGCCCGCTGAACACCACGGTGTCGCGCAACCGCCGCTTCACGGTGGCGTCCGGACGGCTGGAGGACTACCGGCTGGTGCGCGCCCGCTACGACTGCGACGTCAACGACGTGGTATTAGCCGTGATCGCCGGCGCGCTGCGCAACTGGCTGCTGTCCCGCGGGGAACCCGTGACCAGCACGACGACGGTGCGGGCCATGGCGCCGCTGTCGGTGTATCCGGACGCGGATCTGGACAACCCGGGGCCCGGCCAGGCGATCAGCGAGGTGTCGCCGTTCCTGGTCGACCTGCCCGTCGGCGAGGGCAACGCCGTGGTGCGGCTGTCGCAGATCGCGCACGCCACCGAGTCCAACCCGACGGCGGCCAGCCTGGTGGACGCCCGCACCATCGTCACGCTGTCCGGATTCGCGCCGCCGACGCTGCACGCCATGGGCATCCGGGTGGCCACCAGCTTCTCGGCGCGGCTGTTCAACCTGCTGATCACCAACGTGCCCGGTGCGCAGACGCAGATGTACATCGCCGGCGCCAAGATGCTGGAGACCTACTCGGTGCCGCCGCTGCTGCACAACCAGGTGCTGGCCATCGGCGTCACCTCCTATAACGGGATGCTCTACTACGGCATCAACGCCGACCGGGACGCGATGAGCGACGTCGACGTGCTGCCCGGCCTGCTCAGCGAATCGCTGGAGGAGTTGCTCGACGCCGCGCGGTGAGTCCCGATCTTGGGACACGCGATCTTGATTGAGTCGCGCGCGCGAGGGGAATGGCTCCTCGGTGAGCATCGAGTCCGAGAAGCGAAGCAAACAGATCCAAGGCCAGGTCAAAGGCGCGGTGGAGTCGCCCGGCGAGGGCGGCGTCGTCCCGCATCCGGTGCTGGACATACCCGTCGAGCAAGAGGCGTACACCCGGTCCCGCGGCGTGGACTGGGCGGTCTTCGTCGTCACCGCGGTGATCGCCGTCGCGTTTCTGGTGTGGGGCTTCGTCGGCACCGAATCGCTGGCGACGGCGTCATCGAATGCGCTCGGCTGGGTGATGGACAACACCGGCTGGTTGTTCGTGCTGACCGCGTCGGGGTTCGTGGTGTTCGTGCTGTGGTTGGCGCTCGGTCGCTACGGCACCATTCCGCTGGGCCGTGACGACGACGAGCCCGAGTTCAACGCGGTGTCCTGGGTGGCGATGATGTTCTCCGCGGGCATGGGCATCGGTCTGATGTTCTTCGGCGTCGCCGAACCGCTGGCGCACTTCACCAGCCCGCCGCCGGGCACCGGTCCGGCAGGCAACCCCGACGCGGTGCAGACCGCGATGGCCACCACGCTGTTCCACTGGACCGTGCACCCGTGGGCCATCTACGCGGTGGTCGGGCTGGCGATCAGCTACGGGGTGTACCGCAAGGGCAGGCTGCAGTTGATCAGCGCGGCGTTCGAACCGTTGCTCGGCAGCCGGGCGCACGGGCCCTGGGGCAAGGTCATCGACATGCTCGCGATCTTCGCGACGCTGTTCGGGTCGGCCGCCTCACTCGGGCTGGGCGCCCTGCAGATTCGCAGCGGGCTGCAGATCGTCGCGGGCATCGGCGAGACCGGCAACGCGATCCTGATCGTGATCATCGCGGTGCTCACCGCGGCGTTCGTGCTGTCCGCGGTGTCCGGCATCGCGCGCGGCATCCAGTGGTTGTCCAACATCAACATGGTGCTGGCGGTGCTGCTGGCGCTCTTCGTATTCGTAGTCGGCCCAACGGTTTTCATCCTGAATCTGCTGCCGACGTCGATGGGCAGCTATTTCGCCGACATCGCGATGATGTCGGCGCGCACCGGAGCCGAGGGCCCCGACGTCAACACCTGGCTGCAGTCCTGGACCATCTTCTACTGGGCGTGGTGGATCTCCTGGACGCCGTTCGTGGGGATGTTCATCGCGCGCATCTCGCGCGGGCGCACGATCCGGCAGTTCGTCGCCGGTGTGCTGCTGGTGCCCAGCCTGGTGTCGCTGGTGTGGTTCGCGGTGTTCGGCGGATCGGCCATCGACGTCCAACAGAGCGGTGTCGACCTGGCCGGCGAGGGCGGCGTTGAGGCGCAGTTGTTCGGTCTGCTCGAGCAGTACCCGGTCGCCACCGTCGGCAGCATCCTGGTGATGGTGCTGGTCGCGATCTTCTTCGTGTCCGGGGCGGACGCCGCGTCCATCGTGATGGGGTCGCTGTCGGAACGCGGCACGATCAAGCCCGGCCGCGGCACCGTGGTGTTCTGGGGCGTGGCGACCGGCGCCGTCGCGGCGGTGATGCTGCTGGTCGGCGGTGCGGACGCGCTCACCGGCCTGCAGACCATCACGATCATCGCCGCGCTGCCGTTCGTGCTGGTGATGGTCGGTCTGGCCGTCGCGTTGGTGCGCGATCTGCGCCGCGACCCCAAGGTGGTGCGCCGCCAGTACGCCGCCGAAGCGGTGCAGCAGGCCGTCGTCACCGGCGTCACCCAGCACGGCGACGACTTCGTCATCGCGGTGGAGAAGGATCCCGCCAGCGATTGAACGTTGTCGGTGTCCGGTCGGGCGGCAGTTCGGGTGATTGCGTTGCTCGAGGATCGGGCCGTGGTCACGGAGCGCTAACCTCCCCTGGTGCGCGTATACATCCCGGCGACCCTGGCCATGCTGCAGCAGCTCGTCGCGGAGCGGGTGCTGCACGCGCGCAACGGAACGGCGTTCGCCGTGACGCCCACGCTGCGGGAGGCCTACTCCCACGGCGATGACGAGGAACTCGCCGAGGTGGCGCTGCGCGACGCCGCGCTGGCCGCACTGCGGCTGCTGGCCTCCGAGGGCACCTCGGGCCTGCCGCCGCGGCGGGCCGTGCTGGTGGCCGACGCCGGCGAGGTGACGCTGCGCCCGGATCTCGACGACGCCGCGGTGCGGCTGTCCGGTCCGGTGGGGATCGACGACGTGGTCGCGGCGTTCGTGGACATCGCCGACGCCGAGGCCGCGGTGCTGGCGGCGGTGGAGGCCGTCGACGCCGCCGACCTCGGCGACGACGACGCCGAGTTCGTCGTCGGCGACGCGCAGGACCACGACCTGGCCTGGTACGCCGTGCAGGAGCTGCCGTTCCTGCTTGACCTGCTCTGAGGCGGACCGACTAGCTACGGGACCGTAGGTTACGGTACCGTAGGTTTGTGGCCAAGAACGAAATCAAGGTCTCGGCCAGGGTCGCCGACACCGTGCGACCGACCGTCGCGGGCGCCGACAAGCGGCCGGGACTGCATGCGCTACGCAAGATCTTCAGCCGGATCACCACCCCACTGCTGCCCGACGACTATCTGCAGTTGGCCAACCCACTGTGGTCGGCGCGCGAACTGCGTGGCCGGATCGTCGACGTGCGCCGCGAGACCGAGAACTCCGCCACGCTGGTGATAAAGCCAGGGTGGGGCTTTACCTTCGACTATCAGCCCGGCCAGTACATCGGCATCGGTGTCCTCATCGACGGCCGCTGGCGCTGGCGGTCCTACTCGCTGACCTCCAGCCCGGTTACCGACCGGCGCACGATCACCATCACCGTCAAGGCGATGCCGGAGGGCTTCCTGTCGACCCATCTGGTCGGCGGGGTGGCGCCCGGCACGATCGTGCGGCTGGCGGCGCCGCAGGGCAACTTCGTGATGCCCGACCCCGCGCCCGCCAAGGTGCTGTTTGTCACCGGCGGTTCCGGCATCACCCCGGTGATGTCGATGCTGCGCACGCTGGCGCGCCGCGACCAGATCACCGACATCGTCCACTTGCACTCGGCGCCAACGGAATCCGACGTGCTGTTCGGTACCGAGCTGGCCGAGGTGGCGCAGCGGCACGACGGGTACGAATACCGGTTGCGCACCACCCGCACCCAGGGCCGGCTGGATCTGGCCCGGCTTGACGTCGAGGTACCCGACTGGCGTGAGCGGCAGACCTGGGCCTGCGGGCCGGAGGGCATGCTCGACGCCTGCGAGCACCGCTGGCGCGAGGCCGGTCTGACCGAGCGACTGCACCTGGAGCGGTTCGCGGTGTCCAAGCGCGCCGTGCACGGCCAGGGCGGCACGGTCGAATTCGCCCGCACCGGCAAGACGGTGTCGGTGGACGCCGCGACGCCGCTGATGGACGCCGGCGAGCAGGCCGGCATCCGGATGCCGTTCGGGTGCCGGATGGGGATCTGCCAGTCCTGCGTCGTCGGCCTGCTGGACGGGTACGTGCGCGACCTGCGCACCGGTGCCGAACACGAACCCGGCTCGCGGATTCAGACCTGCATTTCCGCAGCATCGGGCGATTGCGTGCTGGATGTCTGAGGTTTACTGGCTGGTAACCTACGGGTACGTAGGTTACGTTAGCGTAGGTATACGAGAGGAGGCTGCCGATGGCGATCACTGACGTTCCCGAATTCGCGCATCTGACCGACGCGGACATCGAGAGTCTGGCGGTTGAACTGGACGCGATCCGTCAGGACATCGAGGACTCCCTCGGTGAGCGCGACGCGCGCTACATCCGCCGCACGATCGCAGCGCAGCGCGCCCTGGAGGTGGCCGGCCGACTGCTGCTGGCCGCCGGCAAGAAGCGCACCGCGTGGTGGGCGGGCACCGCCACGCTCGGGGTGGCCAAGATCATCGAGAACATGGAGATCGGCCACAACGTCATGCATGGCCAGTGGGATTGGATGAACGATCCCGAAATCCACTCCTCCACATGGGAATGGGACATGACGGGCGCGGCCAAGCACTGGCGCTTCACCCACAATTTCATGCACCACAAGTACACCAACATCCTGGGCATGGACGACGATGTGGGCTACGGACTGCTGCGGGTGACTCGCGACCAGAAGTGGAAGCCGCACAACCTGTTGAACCTCGTCTACAACACGATCCTGGCGATGTTCTTCGAATGGGGCGTGGGCATGCAGCACCTGGAGATCGGCAAGATCTTCAAGGGCCGTGCCAGCCGCGACGCGACGATCGTGCGGTTGCGTGAGTTCGCCACCAAGGCGGGCCAGCAGGTGTTCAAGGACTACGTCGCCTATCCGGCGGTGACTTCACTGTCGCCGGGCGCCACGTTCAAGTCCACGCTGAAAGCCAACTTCTTCGCCAACATCATTCGCAACGTGTGGTCCAACGCGGTGATCTTCTGCGGCCACTTCCCGGACGGCGCAGAGAAATTCACCAAGACCGACATGGCGGGTGAGACCAAGGGGCACTGGTATCTGCGGCAGATGCTGGGCAGCGCGAACTTCGAGAACGGGCCGGTGCTGCGCTTCATGAGCGGCAACCTGTGCCATCAGATCGAGCACCACCTGTATCCCGATCTGCCGAGCAACCGGCTCTACGAGGTGTCGCTGCGCGTGCGTCAGCTGTGCGAGAAGTACGACCTGCCCTACACCACGGGGTCGTTCCTGGTGCAGTACGGCAAGGCATGGCGCACCATCGCCAAGCTGTCGCTGCCGGACAAGTACCTGCGCGCCACCGCCGATGACGCACCGGAGACCCACAGCGAGCGGATGTTCGCCGACCTCGAGCCCACGCAGCGGCGGGGACTGAAGTCGGCGATGGCCGCGGCGCGGGCGCGTCGGCGCGAAAGGCGCGCGGCCCGCAAGCTCGCGGCCTGAACACTCAGGGGATGTAGTCGAACGTGTCGGGGTTCGGCCCGATGCGGCCGTCCTCGCCGCGGTCCAGTCCGCTGATCGCGGCCACGTCGTCGGGGCTGAGCTCGAAATCGAAGATCTCGAAGTTCTCCCTGATCCGTTGCGGGGTAACCGATTTCGGAAAGGCGATGTCGCCGCGTTCGATGTGCCAACGCAGCACCACCTGAGCCGGGGTCTTACCGGTCCCTGCCGCCACGCCGGCGATCACCTGCTCGTCGAGCACCCTGCCCTGCGCGAGGGGTGACCACGCCTCGGTGGCGATCCCGTGCTGCGTGCCGTAGGCGCGCACCGCGTCGTTGCAGAAGTAGGGGTGCACCTCGATCTGGTTGACCGCCGGTACCGTCTCGGTCTCCTTGGCGAGCCGCTCGAGGTGGGGCACCTGAAAGTTGGACACCCCGATGCTGCGGGCCCGTCCGTCGCGCTTGAACTCCTCGAGGGTCTGCCAGGTGGACACGAAGTCGCCGTCGTAGAGCGTGGGCAGCGGCCAGTGGATCAGGAACAGGTCGACGTAGTCGGAGCCGAGTTCCGCCAGCGTGGCATCGAACGCGCGCCGGGCGTCGTCGGGCCGGTGAAACCCGTTGTTGAGCTTGCTGGTGACGTACACCTCGGCGCGGTCGACGCCGGCGGCGCGGATGCCCTCGGCGACGCCGCGCTCGTTGCCGTACATCTCGGCGGTGTCGATGTGCCGGTAACCGACCTCGAGCGCGGTCTTGACCGCCTCGGCCGTCTGATCAGGGGGAATCTGGTAGACGCCGAACCCCAGCTGCGGGATCTTCGCGCCGTCGTTCAGCTCGATCGTCGGGACGTTGCTCACGTTGTGACCTCCTTGTTCCACCCACTCATCCCACAGCCTGCCCGATGGCACACCCGGTCAAACGCGGGCCCGCCCCGAACGCATCCCCCGATCGGAGGACACCCGGTTCCACCGGCGCACCGGCCGACGGGCGGACAGACCTGGGGCCGCGGCCGGAGCATTCTTGAGTCATCGCCCGGAACGAGCCGGCCGAGAACCGAAAAGCCAACGCGCACAAGGGAGAATTCAAATGAACACCAACATCCGCGTCCGCATCGCCCGCTACGTCGCCGTCTCGGTGGTGCTCGGCGGCGCCGCGCTGGGCATGGCCGGAGTGGCCTCGGCGGGCACCTACAGCCAGCCGGCCGATCCGCACTTCAACGCGCCGAGCGTGACGGCCCACCCCGCCGCGGAGATGCTGCCGGGCTGGCGCAACCACCACGGCACGTACCACATCCAGCACCTGGTCAATAACGGTTTCCACCGCTGACCCGAGTCCCGGCAAGGCCCTCCCCACCGCGGGCGGGCCTTGTCGCGTGCTCAGTACGAGGCGGCCTCGTGCAGTGACTCCAACAGCCGGCGCGCGGCGGCCGCGCGGTCGGCGGCCACACCGGTCAGCGTGTCCAGCGCGCATTCGGGATCGGCGGGCGGACCCAGGTGGCCGCATCCGCGGGGACAGTCCTCGATCGCCTCGGCCAGATCCGAGAACGCCAACAGCACGTCGTCGGGTTGAATGTGCGCCAGCCCGAACGATCGGATGCCCGGGGTGTCGATGACCCAGCCGCCGAAGTGCAAGGGCAGCGCCACCGACTGTGTCGAGGTGTGCCTGCCCTTGCCGATGTCGGTCACCTCGGCGGTTGGTCGTTCCGCCTCGGGCACAAGGCGATTCACCAACGTCGACTTGCCGACCCCGGAATGGCCGAGCAGCGCTGTCACCTTACCGGCCAGCAGAGTCTCGAGTTCATCGATCGGGTCGTCGCGACCGGCGGTGATAATGGTCAGGTCCAGGCCGCCGAAGTTCGCGGCGAACGGTTCGGGCGGCGCGAGGTCGGTCTTGGTGAGACACAGGATGGGCACCAGACCGCCGGTGTAGGCGGCGATCAGCGCCCGCTGCACCAGGCCGGTGCGCGGCGGCGGGTCGGCCAGCGCCACCACGATCAGCAGCTGATCGGCGTTGGCGACGACCACGCGCTCGGTAGGGTCGGTGTCATCCGCGGTGCGCCGCAACACGGTTCGCCGTTCCGCGCGCCGCACGATGCGCGCCAGGGTGTCCGGTCTGCCCGACACGTCGCCGACCAGGCCGACGTTGTCGCCGACGACGATCGGGGTGCGGCCCAACTCGCGTGCCCGCATCGCGACCACCCGGCGGTTCGGATCGCCGCCGAGCGCGCAGCCCCGCCGCCCGCGGTCCACCGTCACCACCATCGCGTCGACGGCGTCGGCGTGGTCGGGGCGGATCTTGGTTCGCGGCCGCGAGCCCCTGCCGGGGCGCACCCGGACATCGGACTCGTCGTAGTCGCGGATGCTCAACTGCGCCTATTCCCCGTTGCCGGCGAGCAGGTCGGCCCACATCTGCGGGAACTCCGGGAGCGTCTTCGAGGTGGTCGCGATGTTCTCCACCTCGACACCGGGCACGCGCAATCCGACGATGGCCCCCGCGGTCGCCATCCGGTGGTCGGCGTAGGAGCGCCACAGCCCGCCATGCAGCGGGACCGCGGTGATGATCAACCCGTCCTCGGTCTGCTCGCACTGCCCGCCGAGGCCGTTGATCTCCGCCGACAGCGCCGCCAGCCGGTCGGTTTCGTGGCCCCGCAGATGTGCGATGCCCGTCAGCCGCGAGACCGAACCCGGCTTCGCCAGCGCGGCCAGCGCCGCGACCGACGGCGCCAACTCGCCGACGTCGTGCAGATCGACGTCGAAGCCGTCGTATCCGCCCGCTTTGCCAACCACCTCGATATACGTATCACCCAGCCGCACAACCGAACCGAGCTTTTTCAGAATCCCGATGATGGCGTCGGCGGGCTGCAGGCTCTTGCGCGGCCATCCGGCCACCCGCACGACCCCGCCGCTGACGGCCGCGGCGGCCAGGAACGGCACGGCGTTCGACAGGTCGGGTTCGATGGTCCACTGGCGCGCGGCCACCTTGCCCGGTGTCACCCGCCACCGGTTGCGCTGCGAATCGTCGACCTCGACGCCGGCCTCGCGCAGCATCGCCACCGTCATCGCCACGTGCGGCGCGGACGGCACCGAGTCACCGGTGTGCACGATGGTCAGCCCGTCGGCGAAGGTCGCCCCGGACAGCAGCAGACCGGACACGAACTGCGAGGACGCCGAGGCGTCGATCTCGACCGTGCCCCCGGGCACCGAACCGGTTCCGCGCACCTCGAACGGCAGCCCGTCGCCGACGACGACGACCCCGAGCGAGCGCAGCGCGTCGAGCAGCGGCGCGATCGGCCGGGCCCGGGCCTGCTCGTCGCCGTCGAACACCACAGTCTCGGTGCCCAGCGCGGCCACCGGCGGGACGAATCGGAGCACGGTGCCGGCCAGTCCGCAGTCGATGCGCGCGCCGGGGTGCGGGTCGATCGCGCCGCTGACGCTCAACTCGGTCCCGGCGCCGTCGACGGTCGCGCCAAGCGCCCGCAGGGCGCCGATCATCAGGTCGGTGTCGCGGCTGCGCAACGCGCCGCTGATGGTGGAGGTGCCCTGCGGGGTGGCCAGCGCGGCCAGCACCAGCGCCCGGTTGGTGAGCGATTTCGAGCCCGGCACGGTGACGGTGGCATGCACCGGCCGCGATGTCGACGGTGCCTGCCAGTTGCTCACGGTCATACATCCTGCCCTGTCGGCCGACCGTGCCACCATGGAGCCATGTGCGGACGATTCGCGGTGACCACCGATCCGGCCCAGCTGGCCGAGAAGATCCAGGCGATCGACGAGGCCACCGCCGCGCTGAAGGACGCTGCCGGACCCGACTACGCTGCCCGACCCAACTACAACGTGGCGCCGACGACCACCATCACCAGCGTCGTCAGGCGCCACGCCGAACCCGACGATGAGGCGACCCGCCGGGTCCGGTTGATGCGCTGGGGGCTGGTGCCGCCCTGGGCCAAGGCCGGCGCCGACGGCGGCCCCGACACCAAGGGCCCGCTGCTGATCAACGCCCGCGCCGAGACGGTGACCGATTCACCGGCCTTCCGGAACTCGGCGAAGAACAAGCGCTGCCTGATCCCGATGGACGGCTGGTACGAGTGGCGCGGTGAGAAGGGGTCGAAGACGCCGTTCTACATGTACGGCGCCGACGGTGAACCGCTGTTCATGGCCGGGCTCTGGTCGACGTGGCGGCCCAAGGACGCGCCGAAGGACGCCCCGCCGCTGCTCAGTTGCACCATCATCACCACCGATGCCGCGGGTCCGCTGGCCGAGATCCACGACCGGATGCCGCTGAGCATCAGCAAGGCCGACTGGGACCGCTGGCTGGACCCCGACGCGCCGATCGACGAGGGGCTGCTGCGCGGGCACGGCGACCTCGACCGCATCGCGATCCGCGAGGTGTCGAAGTTGGTCAACAGCGTCCGCAACAACGGGCCGGAGCTGATCGAACCCGCGAAGCCCGACGCGGAACAGGCCACTCTGCTCTAGCGAGCGGCGGTTCACATTCGCGGGTTCTACCCGTGTAAAACAAGTGCAAACGCCTACGCCACCGCAGAATCACCATTAACATCGAGACGTGCTGCTCACCGTCGTCCGCAAGATTCTCGCCTTCGAGATGACGGTCGCCGAGTGGATCGGCACGGCGATCATGCTGGCCGTGCCCTACCTCGTCGTCGGGGTCGGGTGGACCGCGCTGACGGTGCGGCAGTGGCCGGCGTTAAACCTCGACCAGCTGGTGGCGACGGCGGCGTCGATCGTGTTCTGGCCGGTGCTGCTGGTGTCGACGGTGTGCCTGACATGAGCCGCTACCGCATCAGCGTCCGCAGGCGCACGGCCCGCTGGGACGACCGGCCGGTCACCGCCGCGGAGGCGATGGACTTCTGGGCGTTCGCGGCGGGCGCGGCCAATGTGATCATGCAGATGTCGCGACCCGGCGTCGGGCACGGCGTCGTCGAGAGCAAGGTGGACTCGGGCAACCTGCTCAAGCATCCGTGGAAGCGCGCCAGGACCACGTTTCAGTACCTCGCGGTGGCGGTGCTGGGCAACGACGAGGACCGCGCCGCGTTCCGTGCGGCGGTCGACAGCTCGCATCGGCATGTGCGTTCCACTCCGGAGAGCCCGGTGCGCTACAACGCCTTCGACCGCGACCTGCAAATGTGGGTTGCCGCATGCCTTTTCGTCGGTCTGGAGGACACCTACCAGCTGCTGCGCGGGTTGATGACCCCCGAGCAGTCCGAGCAGTTCTACCGATCGGCATGGACGCTGGGCACCACGCTTCAGGTGACCGAGGATCAATGGCCGCCGACGCGGGCGGACTTCGACGTCTACTGGGAACAGGCCTGTCAGCAGGTCGCGATCGACGACACCGTCGGCGCCTACCTGCACGACCTGGTGCACCTGCGCATGATCAATCCGCTGCTCGGGCTGCCGTTCCGGCCGCTGCTGAAGTTCCTCACCGTCGGGTTCCTGGCGCCGGTGTTCCGCGAGGCGATGGGCGTGCAGTGGGGCCGGTTCCGGCAGTTCCTGTTCGAATGGCTGTTCCTGTTGGTCGCCTTCGGCAACCGGTTCCTGCCGGTGTTCATCCGCCAGGGCGGCAGCTACCTGCTGCTCGCCGACGTCCGCCGGCGTGTCCGGCGCAACCTCGCACTGGTATGAGCCTGCTGCGCCGACTGCTGAGCCGACGGGTGAGCGTTGAGGCGATGATCGAGTTCGCCATGTGGCTGGCCATCCCGTACCTGCTCATCGGACTGGTGTGGGCGTTCTTCGACGCCGAGCAGGTGCAGTCGATCGAGACCGCGCTGCAGACCCGATTGCCCGCCGGTTCGGAGATCATCGCGTTCGTGCAGACCGCGCTGATGTGGCCGGCAATGGTGGTCGGCGTCGACATCTGTGTGGCGTGACACCCGTCGTCAAACCGAGGATTTCTCTGTTCGAGTAGAGTAATCCTCGTGTCCCGCACATCGGACGTGCGTACGCGAGTGATCGAGGCCGCGCGGCGCCGGTTCGCCGCCGACGGTGCGCTGTCGGCCACCCTCGACGAGGTCCGCCGCGACGCGAAGGTCAGCGTCGGTGCGCTGTACCACCATTTCCCCGACAAACTCGCACTGGCCACCGCCGTCTACGCGCAGGTGATCGGCGAGTATCAGGCCGGGCTGCTGGAGGTGCTGCGCGGCCAGGACACCGCCGAGGGCGGCATCCGGGGCGGCGTCGCGTACCACCTGCGCTGGGTGAGTGCGCACCGCGGCGAGGCCACCCTACTGCTCGGTGCCCGGTTGGAGAGCGACGAACTGCGCGCGGCCAACCGCGCGTTCTTCGGCGCGGTGGCCGACTGGTGGCGGCCGCACCACACCTACGGGGTCTTGCAGCCGATGCACATTCCGATCACCGCCGCGCTGTGGTTGGGCCCGGCGCAGGACTACAGCCGGTACTGGATCGCGTCGGGCGAGACCAGGATGCCGCGCGCCGTCATCGAGACCTTCGCCGACGCCGCCTGGGCGGCGTTGCGTTCCAACGACATTGAGGAGATTACCGATGAGCAACTCCATGTACCAGGCGATGGTCGCCGAGGGCGACGACCCGGACGGGCCGCAGCGGGTACGCGTCGATCGTCGCGGTGACCGCGCGCTCGTCACCCTCGACGACCCCGAGCGGCGCAACGTGTTGTCGGCGCCGCTGGTGCGGCAGCTGCGGCGTGCGCTGGTCGACCTCGACGCCGACCCCGAGGTGCGCGCGGTGGTGCTGACCGGGACCGACCCCGGCTTCAGCGCCGGCGGTGATCTGAGGATGATGCGCACCGCCGTCGAGAACCTGCGCGCGCCCGCGGGCGCCGCCGACGTGTGGCGCTGGATCCGGCGTGAGTTCGGTGGCGTCGCCCGGCTGATCGCGGGTTCGGACACGGTGTTCGTCGCCGCGCTGAACGGTGCTGCCGCCGGGGTCGGGCTGGCGTGGGCGCTGACCTGCGATCTGGTGATCGCCAGCGAGCGGGCGGTGATCGTGCCCGCGTTCGGCCGGCTGGGCCTGATCCCGGAGGTCGGCACGAGCTGGGCGCTGACGCGTCGACTGGGATACCAAGGGGCGCTGGCGTTTTATCTGCGTGGTGAGCACATCGACGCGCACACCGCGCTGCGGCTCGGACTGGTGCAGGAGGTCGTCGAGCACGACCGACTGCTGGCCGCGGCCGACGAATGGTGCACGCGCATCGCCGGGATGCCCCCGCACGCCGTCGCGATGGCCAAACCGCTGCTGCGCGCCGCGGCGGACGCCGACTGGAACGACGCGATCACCCTCGAGGAGTTCGCCGAGCCGACCTGCTTCACCACCGGGGCGTTCGCGGACAACGTGCACGCCATGCTGAATCGGTAGCGCTCAGCGCCGCTGGGCGGCGATCACCACATAGGGCGCGTCGTAGGCGACGGTCCCATCGTCGCGCAGATGTGTCTCGAAGGCGGTACGGAAGGCGGTGAGCAGCGGCTCGCGCAGAGTTGAGTCGAGATGGTCGAACACCGAGACGTGCATCGGCGATTCGTGTGCGACGAACGTCACCGCAGCCTCCACGGACGGGAAAAGCCATGTATGCAAGCCGGTTTCGACCGCAATGTCGGAAAAGTGGCTGGAGAGCCGCTCATGGATGAGGTCCCGGTCGCCCCACTGGTCGGGGGTGTACTCCCGAGGCGGAGGCGGCCCCAGCGTCTCGATCATCGGCGTGAAGAACGGGTTGTCGTCCTCCCGCACCCACGCCGAGAAGGCAAGCGTTGCACCGGGTTTGAGTAGCCGCGCGAGCTCGGCGACCTGCGCTGCGGGCTCGACGAAGATGATGCCCATATTCGACACCGCCGCGTCGAACGACGCGTCCGGCAGTCCGCTCGCCGAGGCGTCGGCGGTCACCCAGTCGATCGACAGTCCGGCGGCCTGCGCCTTGCGCTCGGCGAGCGCCAGCAGTTCGGGGGTGATGTCCACCGCCGTCACCCGCGCACCGCGCTGGGCGGCCGCGAGTGCGGCGCTACCGGTGCCGCAGGCGAGGTCGACCAGGGCCGCGTCGCGCAGTTGGGTGCGGTGCGCGGCGGCGTCGACGACTCGCGCCGCGATGGGTGCGATGCGCTCGGCCACCGCCTCGTAGCGGCCGGTGGACCAGACGTCCGGTCCGGTCATCGCAGCAGCCCCTGAGACGTCAGCACCGCCAGCAGCCTACCGTCGTCGGCGCGCAGCGATCCGTAGGCCGACACGCCGGTGGCCGACAGCGATCCGCGGCCCTCGAACAGCCGCCACGACGTCGACGGGATCCGATGCGCGCCGGGCTGCCAGACCAGGTTCAGGTCCAGGCTCAGCAGCCAGGCATCGGTGAAACCGGTGACCTGGCCGGGGGAGTCGAACAGGTGGGCGTCGGCGTGCAGCACGTCGCCGATCTGGGGGTGGGGCAGCGCATCTCCGTCTGTCGCGACCCACAGCGCGACCGCCGGGTGGTCCCGGCGGAACGCCTCGAGACTGTCGGGGTAGTCCACGCCGCGTCTGCGGGCGAACCGCAGCGGGGCCCACTGTTTGGCCAGCCAGTCGAGGTCGGTGCCGTCGTCAGGGGAGGGCAGCGGTGGGTGGTAGCGCTCGAACGGCACCGGGGCGTCGACCGTCGGTGACTCGGCCCAGCTGTCGGCCAGCCAGCTGCTCGCGATCAGAATGGTGCGGCCCGCTTGGCTGATCCGCGCCTCCACCGCCTCGGCGGTGCGCCCGCCGCGCAGGGTGTGCACGGCGATCTCGAGCGGCCCGGGGGCGCCGCTCTCGACGAACGTCACCGACAGCGAGGCCGCCGCCGCGCGGTGGCTGTGCGCGAAAACCGCGGCCAGCGCGAGCGCCGAGGTGTACCCGCCGAAGGCGCGGCGGCCGTCGAAGCACCAGTGCTCGGGCAGCGGCCGGGTGAAGCGGCTGGCCCGCTGTTCGCTGGGCCCGCCGTCGAGTTCGAAGTCACGCCGGTCCAACACCCCGAGCAGGCTACCGGGTCGTGTCACGATGGCGTGGTGACGTTCCAGGCCGAAGCGCCGCCGCTGCCGAAGCCGGTGATCTCCGACCAGTTCTGGGCCGACCTCACGTTCATCCACTGGCCGGTGGATCCGGCTCGCGTCGCGAAGCTGTTTCCGCCGGGCACCCGGCCGGACACCTTCGCCGACGGGTTGACCTACGTGGGGCTGGTCCCGTTCGTGATGCGCCACACCGCGATCGGCGCGTCGCTGCGGGTGCCGTATTTCGGCAGCTTTCCCGAGACCAACGTCCGGCTCTACTCGGTCGACGACGAAGGCCGCCACGGCGTGTACTTCCGGTCCCTGGAGACGGCCAGGCTGGCCGTCGTCGGCGTCTGCCGTGCGGTGCTGGGGATCCCGTACACGTGGGCGGGGATGCGCGTCACCCGCGACGGCGATGTGATCGCCTACGACAGCACACGACGCTGGCCTCGTCGGGGCCTGCGGTGTCGGGTCGCCGTCAGGATCGGCGCTCCGGTGCAGCCGTCGCCGCTGGACGTCTGGCTCACGGCGCGCTGGGGCGCGCACACCCGCAAGGCCGGGCGGACATGGTGGGTGCCGAACGAACACCCGTCGTGGCTGCTGCGCGCCGCCGAAATCGTCGCTCTGGACCAGGAATTGGTGTCTGCCGCCGGGGTCGAGACCGCCGGCGGGCCGTTGCACGCGCTGTTCTCCGACGGTGTGCCAGCGCAGTTCGGCCGTCCCGAAGTCGTCGCGTGACCGCCGGCGCCGACTAAGGCCCGGTGTATCCGGGCGGGTTAGGGCAGTCCACCCACAGGTCGACGCCGAGTTCGTTGCCCGGCACGCAGTCGTAGACCGACAGGTCGGTGACCCCGGAGTCGACGAGCACGTCCTCGCACAGCAGCGTGTTGCCGGTGAACTCGCGGGCCGGCTTGTTGAGGATGACGTAGGCCGCGTCGGCGTACACCTCGGGCTTGCGAGACCGGGCCATCGCCTCGTCGCCGCCGAGCAGGTTCTGCACCGCCGCCGTGGCCACCATGGTGCGCGGCCACAGCGTGTTCGACGCGATACCGTGCTCGCGCATCTCCTCGGCGATTCCCAACGCGCACAGCGTCATTCCGAACTTCGCCATCATGTACGCGGTGGGCTTGAGCCACTGCGGCTCCAGCCGGATCGGCGGTGACAGCGTCAGGATGTGCGGATTCTCCCGCCCCTTCATGTGCGGGATGCACGCCTGCGACACCGAATAGGTGCCGCGCACCTGGATGCCGTTCATCAGGTCGAAACGCTTGAGCGGTACCTCCTCGATCGAGCCGAGGTTGATCGCCGAGGCGTTGTTCACGCAGATGTCGATGCCGCCGAACTGCGCGACGGTCTGCTCCACTGCCGACGCCACCGCGTCCGCGTCGCGGATGTCGCCGACGATCGGCAGCGCATTCCCGCCGGCCTCCTCGATCTCCTTGGCCGCGGTGTAGACCGTGCCCGGCAGCTTCGGATGCGGTTCTGCGGTCTTAGCGATCAGCGCGACGTTGGCGCCGTCGGCGGCGGCCCGCTTGGCGATCGCCAGGCCGATACCGCGGCTGGCGCCGGAGATGAACATGGTCTTCTGCGAGAGCGACATGACCTCACCCTAGTTTCGGGGGAAATCGTCAGGCTCGGATGTCGGCGATCACGGCGTCGGTCAGCCGGATCAGGTCCTGCGGGTGCACCGCGACGTCCCAACCGCGCTTACCCGCGCTGCACAGCACGCGATCCCAGTGCAGCGCCGATTCGTCGACCACCGTCGGCAGCTTGCGGCGCTGCCCGAACGGGGAGATCCCGCCCAGCACGTAGCCCGTTGCCCGCTCGGCGTCCGCGCGATCGGCCATCGTGGCCTTCGACGCCCCGAGCGCCGCGGCGGCGGCCTTGAGCGACAGCTTCGCCGGCACCGGCAGCACCGCGACGCCGAGCCCCTTCGGCAGCGCGATGATCAGCGTCTTGAACACCTGCTCGGGGTCGACGCCCTCGACCCGGGTGAGCTCCTCGACGGCCTCCTCACCGAACGCCTCGGTGCGCGGGTCGTGGCGGTACTGCAGGACTTCGTGGGGAACCTCGGCGGCGAGCAGCGCGGCGATGGCGGGGGTCGCGGCGGCCATTCGCTCAGCGTAATGCGGGAACAACCCCGATCGGTGCGCTGTTATTGACGACGGCGGTGGTCGAGCGGGTGGTCGGCGACCGGATAGATGTCGGTCATTGCCTCTAGGATCGAAGGAGGGGTCGTGGCGCCAGCCTTGACCATGGAGCGTCCGGTGAACTGCCGGTGCGGCGGCGCCTCAACAGAAGGGACGGTGTTCCCCACGATGACCGAGATCGACGCCTCGGCGCCCGACCGGCCGGAGGAGACCGACGCCGAGCTCACTGCCCGGTTCGAGCGGGACGCGATTCCGCTGATCGACCAGCTCTACGGCGGTGCGCTGCGGATGACACGCAATCCGGCCGACGCCGAGGACCTGGTCCAGGAGACCATGGTGAAGGCCTACGCGGGCTTCCGCTCGTTCCGCGAGGGCACCAACCTCAAGGCGTGGCTGTACCGGATCCTGACCAATACCTACATCAACAACTACCGCAAGAAGCAGCGTCAACCCTCGGAGTATCCGACCGAGGAGATCACCGACTGGCAGCTAGCGGCCAATGCCGAGCACTCCTCGACGGGGCTGCGCTCGGCGGAGGTCGAGGCGCTCGAGGCGCTGCCGGACAGCGAGATCAAGGAAGCGCTGCAGGCGTTGCCGGAAGAATTCCGCATGGCGGTGTACTACGCCGACGTGGAGGGCTTCCCGTATAAGGAGATCGCAGAGATCATGGAGACGCCGATAGGCACCGTCATGTCCCGGCTACACCGGGGCAGGCGGCAGCTGCGCGAACTGCTGGCCGGCGTGGCCCGTGATCGCGGGTTCCTTCGTGGACAGCAGGACGGGAACGTGGAAGCCCCCGAGGAGGTCTCGTCATGAGCTCGTTCTCCGACGAAGAGCGCTGGACTCCGCCGATCGGACCCGTCGACCCCGAGCACCCCGACTGCGCCGCGGTGATCGCCGAGGTGTGGACGCTGCTCGACGGTGAATGCACCCCCGAGACCCGCGACCGGCTGCGCCAGCACCTCGAGGAATGCCCCGCCTGCCTGCGCTACTACGGCGTCGAGGAGCGGGTGAAGAAGCTCATCGCCAAGAAGTGCGGGGGCGAGAAGGCCCCCGATCGGTTGCGCGAGCGGCTGCGCATCGAGATCAGCCGCACCACCATCATCCGCCGCGGCTAACACCGCGGCCGACCGCGTCAGACCTGGAAAAGCCAGGTCACTTGGCGCCGGCGTTCGGCCGCTTGCCGTGGTTGGCCTTCGAGTGCTTGCGGTCGCGCTTCTTACGGCCACGCTTGGCCATGGTGTACCTCCAGCTGATCAGGGGTGGTCACGAATTGCCCGATCCGCGGGCCCGTTGTCGAGACCCATTCTCGCACGGCCCGGTGACACATCCTGCCGGCCGGGGGTGTGGTTCGATATATGCCGGTAGGACCCGCAGCGACGTGGATGGGGTGAAGATGGCCGAGGACGTTCGCGCCGAGATTGTGGCCAGTGTGCTCGAGGTCGTCGTCTCCGAAGGCGACCAGATCGGCGAGGGCGACACCCTGGTGCTGCTGGAGTCGATGAAGATGGAGATTCCCGTGCTCGCCGAGGTGTCGGGCACCGTCAGCAAGGTCAGCGTGTCGGTGGGCGACGTCATCCAGGCCGGCGACCTGATCGCGGTGATCGACTGACCTCGCCCCGAAAGTAGGACGCCATGTCCACCCTCGGTGACCTGCTCGCCGAGCACACCGTGCTGCCCGGCAACGCCGTCGACCATCTGCACGCCGTGGTCGGCGAGTGGCAGCTGCTCGCCGACCTGTCTTTCGCGGACTTTCTGATGTGGGTGCGCCGTGACGACGGCGCGCTGGTGTGCGTCGCGCAGGTACGGCCCAACACCGCGGCCACCGTGCTGCTCGCCGACGCGGTCGGCACCATCAACCAGCCGCACGAGTTGCCGTTGGTCAGCGACGCGTTCGCGTCCGGCACGATCGGCAGGCAAAACCCAGCGGGACAACAGGATTCGTTCGGCCTCAATGTGGAGGCGGTACCCGTGCGCTACAAGGACGACGTGGTCGCGGTGCTGACGCATCAGACCGCGCTACCCGAACGCAAGGCCAGCCCGCTGGAGATCGCCTACCTCGACTGCGCGCGCGATCTGCTGGTGATGCTGTCGGAGGGCACCTTCCCCAACGTCGGCGACCTCGCGATGTCGCGGTCCAGCCCACGCGTCGGCGACGGATTCATCCGCCTCGACGAGACCGGCGCCGTGACGTTCGCCAGTCCCAACGCGATCTCGGCGTATCACCGGATGGGCCTGACCGCCGAACTGGAAGGTCACAACCTGGTCAGCGTCACCCGGCCGCTGATCTCCGACCCGTTCGAGGCCCAGGAACTTGCCGACCACGTGCGCGACTCGCTGGCCGGCGGGTCGAGCATGCGCATGGAGGTCGAGGCCGGGGGCGCGGCCATCCTGCTGCGCACGCTGCCGTTGGTGGTGCACGGCAAGGCCGTCGGCGCCGCCGTGCTCATCCGCGACGTCACCGAGGTCAAGCGCCGCGACCGGGCCCTGCTGTCCAAGGACGCGACGATCCGCGAGATCCACCACCGGGTGAAGAACAACCTGCAGACCGTCGCGGCGCTGCTGCGACTGCAGGCCCGCCGCACCACCAACCCCGAGGGGCGTGAGGCGCTGATCGAGTCGGTGCGCCGAGTGTCGTCGATCGCACTGGTGCACGACGCGCTGTCGATGTCGGTGGACGAGGAGGTCAACCTCGACGAGGTGGTCGACCGGATCGTGCCGATCATGAATGACGTTGCGACAGTTGACCGTACGATCCGGATCAACCGGGTGGGCGATCTGGGTGTGCTCGACGCCGACCGCGCGACCGCGTTGATCATGGTGATCACCGAACTGGTGCAGAACGCGATCGAGCACGCCTTCGATCCGTCGATCAAGGAAGGATGCGTGACGATCCGCGCCGAGCGCTCGGCGCGCTGGCTCGACGTCGTGGTGCACGACGACGGCCGCGGGCTGCCCGAGGGGTTCAGCCTGGAGAAGTCCGACCGGTTGGGCCTGCAGATCGTGCGCACGCTGGTGTCGGCCGAACTGGACGGCTCGCTGGGCATGCACGACGCCGAGGGGGGCGGCACCGACGTGGTGCTGCGGGTGCCGATCGGCAGGCGCGCCCGACTGGCCCAGTAACGCTATTTCGCAAATTGACCTAAACGGCCGACACCGTGAAATTTCGGAATTTGTATTCGCACGTAGTTACGGCCCCGACAATGTCGGGGCCGTAATTGTTTATGTATTGGCGTCAGACGCCGCTGCGGGCCTTGATCCGCGCATTGCGCCGCTTGAGGGCGCGCCGCTCGTCCTCGCTCATCCCGCCCCAGACGCCGGCGTCCTGGCCGGAGTCCAAAGCCCAGGTGAGGCATTCGGTGGTCACCGGGCAGCGGTTGCAGACGAGCTTCGCGTCGGCGATCTGCGCGAGGGCTGGGCCGCTGTTCCCGACCGGGAAGAACAGCTCCGGATCCTCGTCGCGACAGACGGCCTTGTGACGCCAATCCATGTATCAGACTCCTCGTTCAAATACGTCTCGGTGCGCAGCAGGGCGCACGAGCTTTTCCTTCGGCTGTTAACGCGTGCACACGAAAAGTTTCTGCACTGTTGCTTCCGATGCTGTCACAGGCTAGACAGATGTCAATAGCGATCAGTTAACAAGTGCGCAATCTCACTAGCGGCACGCGTTCACAGGTCGCCCGATCGGTTGTACTACACTGAATCCACCTGCGCCCTGAATCGGCCCAGCCCATCGTGGCCGACACAAATCAGCCCAGGTCAGGTAGGGTTTTTGCGGGCGGAGCGATCACGCCGAGCGCATCCGGAACCGCCCTGAACGTCATCTCCTCGCGGGTCCCGACGTAGTCGCCGTCGATCTGGCAAGCGATCGGTGTGTCACTGGTCACCCGCAGCCACGGCAGATCGTCGTGCCGGATCAGGTGCTTGGCGCGGATGCGGGGCTTCCGGGACAGCATCTGGCGCGCCAGCCGCAAATTAGCCCAGACATTCATGCTGGTCGTGGCGAAGATCCCGAGCCCGGTCTCGAACGTGGTGGTCGGATTCGTCCACACCGGGCGCGCGTTGGCGTAGGTCCACGGGCTGGCGTTGGACACGAATGCGAAATGCACCCCGCCGATCGGCTCCCGATCGGGCAGCTGGATCGTCAGCGTCGGCTCCTTGCGGACGCTGGCCAACACCTCGCGGATCGACACCCGGATGTAGCGGGCCGCGGTGACCTTGCGGCCCTTGGCGCGCTGCGCCTCCACCGCGGCGACCACGTCACCGTCGACGCCCATCCCGGCGGTGAACACCCCCCAGCGTTCCCCGCAGTCCATCAGTCCGATGCGCCGCCACACCTTGGTGCGCCGATGCTCGGACAGCAGGTCGATGAGCTGGTTGGTGGCCTCGATCGGGTCCGGGCTGATGCCCAGCGCGCGGGCGAAGACGTTGGCCGACCCACCGGGCACCACCCCCACCGCGGGGCCGGGGCCACCCGGACCACTCACCTCCAGCACCCCGTTGACCACCTCGTTCACCGTGCCGTCGCCGCCGTGCACGATCAGCACGTCGACCCCGCTGCGGGCGGCGTCGCGGGCGATCTCGATGGCGTGCCCGCGGTGGTCGGTGTGCGCGACGGTCAGCTTGACCCGGCTCTCCAGCGCATGGGCCAGCAGGTCGCGGCCCGCCGGCGTCGTCGACGTGGCATTGGGGTTGACGATCAGCACGGCGCGCACGAAAGACGACACTAGCCAACCGCGCCGGCCCACCCTCTACGCTCGGGATCGTGATCGTCCCGTCCCCGACCACCGTGCGTCAGGCCGCCGTCATCGTCGCGCTCGAGGGCGCGGCCCTGCTCGCGGTCGCGCTGACCTTGGTGGTGCGCCACCTCGCCGGGGTCAAGGACCAACCGTGGCTGTCCGGTTACGGCACCGCCGCGTGGTTCGCGATCATGGGCTCCGGCGTGCTGGCCGCGGGCTGGGCGCTGTGGACGGGCCGGCGGTGGGGCCGCGGCGTCGCGGTGTTCGCCCAGCTGCTGCTCCTGCCGGTGGCCTACTACATGGGGGTGGGTTCGCAGCAGTGGGCGTATGCGATCCCGGTCGCGCTGGTCGCGGTGGCGACGCTCGCGCTGCTGTTCAGCCCGTCGACGCTGCAGTGGCTGGCCGCTCAGGACGCCTCGTCGGCCAGCGCCGACAACTCCGGGCCGGACACCCGGTAGGTGATCCACTCGTTGCGCGGCTTGCCGCCGACGCGGTCGTAGAGGGCGATCGCGTTGACGTTCCAGTCCAGCACCGCCCACGACAGCCGGGTGTAGCCGCGCTCGACGCACTCGCGCGCCAGGGCGGCCAGGATCTTGCGGGCCAGCCCACGCCTGCGGAACTGCGGCCGCACGTAGAGGTCCTCGAGGTAGATGCCCGCCACACCGTCCCAGGTGGAGTAGTTCAAGAACCACAACGCGCCCGCGGCGGCCATCCCGTCGACCTCGGCAATGTGTCCGAACACCAGCGGAGGGTCAGCGAAAAGCGCTGTACGCAACTGGCTTTCGGTGAGCGCACAGTCGTCGGCGGCGCGTTCGAAAGCGGCGAGTTCGTGCACCATCGCGGTCAGTTCGGTTTCGTCGCCGGGCCGGACCCGCCGGATTTCGACGCTCACGCCTGGACTCCCAACGCGGTGAAGATGGTGGTGAACTTCGTCGTGGTCTCGTCGACTTCGTCGTCGGGTTCGGATTCGGCGACGATACCGCCGCCTGAATAGGCCACCGCGGAACGGCGATCGGCCGACAACTGGGCACAGCGGATGGACACCACCCAGCGGCCGTCGCCGCGCTGGTCGCACCAGCCCACCGCGCCCGCATAGAACCCGCGGTCGCCCTCCAGTTCATGGATCAGGTCGGCGGCCGCGTCCGACGGCACCCCGCCGACGGCGGGGGTGGGGTGCAGCGCGATCGCCAAATCCATTGCGGTGACTGCCTTGTCGCGCAACCGACCGCGGATCGGGGTGTACAGGTGCCACACCGCGTCGGTCTTGTTCAGCTTCGGTTCCGGCGCGATCTCCAGCTCGGTGCACAGCGGCTGCAGCGCATCGCGCACCGCGTCGACCACCAGCTGGTGCTCGTGACGGTTCTTCGCTGACGCCGCCAGGGCCTTGCCGCTGGCTTCGTCGGCGGCCGGATCGGCCAGCCGCGGCGCCGACCCGGCGAACGGTGCGCAGCCGACGCGATCGCCCTGGCGCGCCACCAGCAGTTCGGGGCTGGCGCCGACGAGCGCCGTGCCCGAGTAGCCGCCGCCGGCCGCGGTCAGGTCGGCCAGAAACGTGTTGACGGTCGGGTCGGCCGCGGCCAGCCTGCCGACGATGGTGCGGGCGTCCATCGGCCCGGACGCGACCAGCTTCACCGCGCGGGCCAGCACCACCTTCTGCAGCGCGGTCGCCGGGTCGCGCAGCCGGCCCAGCACCGCGACGATGCGGGCGCGGTGCTCGCCGAGATCCGGCAGCGTCGCGCCGATCTGCACGCTCGGCAGCGGACGCGGCGGCCAGGCCGGCAGCTTGTCGAGGAACTGCACGGACTGCGGCCGGATCAGGGCCGCCGGTTTGGTGTGGTCGAACGGCAAGGCGCCCACGATGATTGGCGCACTGTGCGACGCCAGCGCGGCGCGGGCGTCGGGCACCCGGGGGAACGCGGTGTGCACCCCGTCGGCTACCAGGGCGCTGCCCTCGGTGGCGAGGATGAACGTCGGCTCGCGGGTCATTCCGGCAGGCACGGGTGGCGGTGGCCCGTGAGTCCCAGTGCGCCGATCTGACGCACGCCGTGTTCGTGCCCGCACACCGCGATCGACGCGGCGGTCATCGCGAACCTGATGCCCTCGCCGATCGGCAGCTGCGCCCAGCGGGTCAGCACCGCGCGGGAGAAGTGACCGTGCCCGACGAAAAGCACGTCGCGGGTGCTCAGGTGCTCCATCGCGTGGGCGATCGCGCGGTCGGCGCGGTCACTGACATCGCCGGGGCTCTCGCCACCGGGGCAGCCGTGCGACCACACCAGCCAGTCCGGCACCTCCTCGCGGATCTGCGCGGTGGTCAGGCCCTCGTAGTCGCCGTAATCCCATTCGCACAGCAGGGGAGACACCTCGTTGACGGTCAGGCCGGCCAGCTCGGCGGTGACCGTCGCGCGGCGCAGCGGGCTGGCGACGACCCACGGATCGGTCAGCGTCAACGTGGCGAGCGCGTCGGCGGCCAGCTTGGCCTGTTCGCGGCCCGTTGCGGTGAGGTCGAGGTCGGTGCGGCTGGTGTGCTGCCCGCTTAGTGACCACTCGGTTTCCCCGTGCCGAAGCAGTATCAGCCGATGTTGCTCCACGCGCCTGTCTGCTCTTCGCCCAAGTGGCTCATCGCGCGTGTCTGCTCTTCGCCCAAGTGGCTCATCGCGCGTGTCTGCTCTTCGCCCAAGTGGCTCATCGCCCACCGGACCGATTCTGCCCCACGGCGCGTCGCGATATACCTCGACGTGCCAGGATGAAACCGTGACGCGGGTACTTGCGGTGGCCAATCAAAAGGGCGGTGTGGCCAAGACGACGACGGTCGCGTCGCTGGGCGCGGCGATGGTCGAGCTGGGGCAGCGGGTGCTGCTCGTCGACCTCGACCCGCAGGGCTGCCTGACGTTCTCGCTCGGGCAGGACCCCGACAAGCTGCCGGTGTCGGTGCACGAGGTGCTGCTCGGTGAGGTGGAACCCGACGCCGCGCTGGTCGACACCGCCGAGGGGATGGCGCTGCTGCCCGCCAACATCGACCTCGCCGGCGCCGAGGCGATGCTGCTGATGCGGGCGGGCCGCGAGTATGCGCTCAAACGCGCGCTGGCCAAGATCGCCGAGCAGTTCGACGTGGTCATCATCGACTGCCCGCCGTCGCTGGGGGTGCTCACGCTCAACGGGCTGACCGCGGCCAACGACGTGATCGTGCCGTTGCAGTGCGAAACGCTGGCGCACCGCGGCGTCGGCCAGTTCCTGCGCACCATCAGCGACGTGCAGCAGATCACCAACGCCGACCTGACGCTGCTCGGCGCGTTGCCGACGCTGTACGACTCGCGCACCACCCACAGCCGTGACGTGCTGCTCGACGTCGCCGACCGCTACCACCTGCCCGTGCTCGCCCCGCCGATCCCGCGCACGGGGCGGTTCGCCGAGGCCACCGCCGCCGGCGCGTCGGTGCTGGCGGCGCGCAAGAACAAGGGCGCGGAGGCCTATCGCGAGCTGGCCGCGGCGCTGCTCAAGCACTGGGAGAGCGGCCAACCGCTGGCGACCTACACCCCCGACATCTAGCCGAGCGCGACCAGGTCGTCGCCGCGCTGCTCGAGGATCATCGAGCCGGCTACCGCGGGCACGATCGGCCCGGCGGTCTCCGGCCGCTCGACGGGAATGTGGCGGTCGCCGCGACCGGACTGCGGGTCGAACACGTCATAGCCGCCGGTGACCGGGACCAGTAGCCGCCCGGCCATGATCGTCGCCGGGCCCAGCGGGGCATTGGGGCCCGACGGCGACACCGTGTACTTGTAGCGAATTCCGTTGGCGGAGAACACCATTACGCTGTCGCCGGTCCACCACGTGATCAGGTCGCCGACGCGGGACATCGTCGCGTCGGGGGAGGGGGGCTTCTTCAGCAGCGTGCTGGCCACCGTGGTGCCGGTCTCGTCGATAACGTGGACGGTCGGGCTCGGCGAGTCGACGTACACCGCGGTCATGGTGTCCGACACCGCGATCACCCGGGCGCCGGAATCCGGCTTGACGCCCTCCTGCGGCACGTACTTGACCTCCGGCTGGTCCTCGTCATCGGCCGGCCGCAGCAGCGTCAGCCGCAGATCCGGTTGGTTGGGGCAGGCCTCGAACACCGACACCGCCGTCGAACTGGCACCCGCCGACACCAGCCGGCACAGCGGCATCGCCGGCACGTCGGGTTTGATCCTGGCGTCCAGCGCGCCGTAGCTGAGCATCCGGACCATGTCCGAGCGCCACAACTCGAGCCGGGTGTCGCCGGCCGACAACACCGTCGTGCTGTCGGAGGACAGCGTGACGTGCTTGTCGGCGTAGGAGCTGCGGCTGGGGCCGCGCATGCCGGTGGTGGCATCGATGGTGCTGACCTGACCGCAGCCGCGCGCATCGGGGTAGACGGCCACCGCGTAGTGGTACACCCAGCTCACCCCGCACAGGTCGAGGTCGCGGGCGTAGGTCCACAGCACATCGCCGGTCGCCGGGTCGCGGCCGTCGACCGTGCGGCCGTCACCGGTGACGACGGCGCCGGCCACGACCAGCGGCTGCGTGGTCTTGGCGCTGGGTGCCGTCCACCGCTGCTGCAGGGTCGAGGGCAGCTCCGCGGCGGGCACCAGGTCGGGCACCCGGGTGGCCGAGGGTCGGCTGATCGTCGCGCGCGCGTCGCTGTGCCACCAGATCAGCGCGGCGATGACCGCCACCACCGCGGCGATCGCCACGGCCGCCACCACATCGGCTCGGGTGCGGCGTTCGGGTCTGACCATCGGCCGGGCAGCGCCTCGCTAGCCGGTGCTGGCCGCGGCCTTACGGGGGCGCCGTCGGCGCCGACGGCGGGCTGGGGTCGCCTGCTCGGCGGGCTGGTCCTCGGTGGACTCGGCCGCCGGCTGCTCGGCGGAGGTCTCCGGATGGCCGGTGACCGGCTTGCCGCGGATCGTGCGCCGGCGGGTGCGGGTGCGCTTGCGCGGCGGGCGCTCCGCGCGCTCGGCCGGGGCGGGCCGCTTGGCGGCGTGCGGCTTGCGCGGTTCGCCGACGGTGCCCTTGGCGTCGCGCGGGATGTTGAGCTCCTCGTACAGGTGCGGGGAGCTCGAATAGGTCTCGGGGGGGTCCGGGCAGCCCAGCCCGAGCGCCTTGTCGATCAGCGCCCAGCGGGTCAGCTCGTCCCAATCGACCAGAGTCACCGCGACGCCGGCCTTGCCCTTGCGGCCAGTGCGGCCGATGCGGTGCACGTAGGCCTGTTCGTCCTCGGGGATCTGGTAGTTGATGACGTGGGTGACGTCGTCGATGTCGATGCCGCGGGCGGCGACGTCGGTGGCGACCAGCACGTCGATCTCGCCGGTGCGGAACGCCTTGAGCGACTTCTCCCGAGCGGCCTGACCGAGGTCGCCGTGCACTGCGCCGGCCTTGAAGCCGCGCTCGGCGAGTTCGTCGGCGACCTTCTGCGCGGTGCGCTTGGTGCGGGCGAAGATCATCGTCGCGCCGCGGCCCTCGGCCTGCAGGATGCGGCTGACCATCTCCACCTTGTCCAGCGCATGCGCGCGGTAGACGAACTGCTCGGTGGTGTCGTGGGTGGCCGCGGAATGGGGTGCCTCGGCGCGGATGTGCGTCGGCTTGTTCATGAACGTCCGCGCCAGCGTGATGATCGGGTCCGGCATGGTGGCCGAGAACAGCATCGCCTGCCGCTCGTCGGGGATCAGCCGCAGAATGCGCTCGATGTCGGGCAAAAAGCCCAGGTCGAGCATCTCGTCGGCCTCGTCGAGCACCAGCACCGACAGCCCGCCCAGCCGCAGGTGGCCCTGCTGAGCCAGGTCGAGCAACCGGCCGGGGGTGCCGACCACGACATCGACACCCTTGCGCAGGGCCTCGATCTGGGGTTCGTAGGGCCGGCCACCGTAAATGGAGGTGACGGTCAGCTTGCGGTCCTCGGCGACCAGGTGCTTGGCCGCGGTGGTGAGGTCGCCGCACACCTGCAGGCACAGTTCACGGGTGGGCACCACGACGAGTGCGCGCGGGATGCCGGTCAGCGGGCGCTCGCCGTCGGTGGTGATGCGCTGCAGCAGCGGCACACCGAACGCCAGCGTCTTGCCCATGCCGGTGCGGGCCTGGCCGATCAGGTCCTCGCCGGCCAACGCCAGCGGCATGGTCAGTTCCTGAATGGCAAAGGGATGGTGTTTGCCGTCTTCGGCCAATGCGCGGACGATTTCCTCGCGTACACCAAGTTCAGCAAATGTCTTGTTGAGATGCGTCATATGAGTAGGTCGGAGCCTTTCACTTGTCAATCCTCATTGGCGTCACGCGCGCACGAGTTCGACGAAGTGATGGCCGGTTACGACCTAGGGCCCTGCGCTGAGGTAGGCGGGCCGACTCGGTGCACGCACATTTTCTCGAAAGCGGCATGTCCACCATTTCCGGCGGTAAACGAACCACTTCCACTGGCCATACTACCTGCTCGGGTTTGCCCCGCGGGCGACGCGCTCGCCGGTGATTAGAGTTGGCGCCATGACTGCTGCCGACAATTCGGCTCCGCCGATGGCCTCCGAGCAGGTCACCGCCGCGAAACGCGCCGGTGTGCCGATCGACCATCCCGGCATCAACGAGTTGTTCGCACTGCTGGCCTACGGCGAGGTGGCGGCGTTCTACCGGCTGACCGAGGAAGCCCGAATGGCACCGAATCTGCGCGGCCGGATCAACATGGCGACCATGGCCGCCGCCGAGATGGGCCATTACGAGCTGCTGCGCGACGCGCTGGAGCGCCGCGGTGTGGACGTGGTGCCCGCGATGACCCGGTATGCGCCGGCGCTGGAGAACTACCACCGGTTGACTCTGCCGAGCACGTGGCTGGAGGCGCTGGTCAAGACGTACATCGGCGACGCCCTGGCCGCCGACTTCTACCTCGAGATCGCCGACGCGCTGCCCGAGGAGGCCGCCGAGGTGGTGCGCGCCGTGCTGGCGGAGACGGGGCACTCGCAGTTCGTCGTCGCCGAGGTGAAGGCCGCCGTGACCGCCAGCGAGAAGCAGCGGCACCGGCTGGCGCTGTGGTCGCGGCGGCTGCTCGGTGAGGCCATCACGCAGGCGCAGTACGTGCTGGCCGACCACGACGAGCTCGTCGACCTGGTGCTCGCCGGTGGCGAGGGCTTGACCCAGATGACCGAGTTCTTCGAGCGCCTCCAGCACACCCACGCGACGCGGATGGCCGAACTCGGCCTGGCCTGAGCTACTGCGTGCAGGTGGCGATCATCGCGTTGTTGTTCTGCGCCACCAGCACGTTGCCCGCCGCGTCGGTGATGCTGCAGTTCAGCTGACCGGCCACGCTGGTCGCGGTCACCGACTTCAGCTCCACACCCGGGTCGAGGGTCACGGTCTTGGTCCACGGCAGCGCGACGTTCACGTCGGTCTGCAGCGCGCCCTGGTTGTCGGTGTAGATGATCGTCACCATGTCGATCAGCTGGCGGTCGCCGGTCACCCGGTAGGTGACGGTGCGCGGCGACGGCGGCGGGACAGCCTCGGCGGTGGCCTCGGTGCTCGCCTCCGGGGTGGCGGCGGGCTCGGGGCTGGCGGTCGGGCTGACGGTGGTCACCGTCTCGGCGGGCAGCGACGGCGCGACCGGGGCGGGCGTGGCGGCCGCCGGGGGCAGTGCCGACGTGGTGGCCGGTGCCGCGCTGGAGGCCGGCGCCGCGGAGGTCGAGGTCGCCGAGACCGATCCGCTGTCACCGCCGCCGAGGATCACCCCGGTGGTGGCGACGGCGATGAACAGGATGACGCCCGCGATGCCGGCGATCCACATCCAGCGCCGGTCGATGCGGGCCTCGTTGAGCGCCTCGAGGTCCTCCTCGGTGAACTCCTGCAGGCCCTCGTACTCGTACTCGTCGACGGCGACACCCGCGTAGGCGTCGGAGTAGCCCTCGCCATAGCCGCCGCCATGGCCAGCGCCGTAGCCGCCGTAACCGTCGCCGTAGCCCTGCTGGCTGTTGATCCGCTCGGTCGGCGTCAGTGAATACGGTGATTGAGCGATATAAGACCTGTTCATGTGGGATTCCCGGTTGTCTCCTGCAAATTCCGGGGCTGATGCTATCGGGGCAGAAGTGACTGCTGAGGTTGACGCGGCGGGCACCGCGGTCACGGTCCGGACTCGGTTCGGTCGCTGCTTCGTACACCCCTTCGCTGACCGCGAACTCACCGGCGCGCCGCACGACGGACGCGGTCCACTAGCCTGAGGACGAGCACACGTAGATGAGCGGAAAGGTGCAGGCGTGGAGGTCAAGATCGGTGTCACGGACAGCCCGCGCGAGCTGAGCTTCAACAGCGCGCAGGCGCCCACCGAGGTGGAGAAGTTGGTCACCGATGCGTTGAGCAAGGGCAGCGGCGTGTTGTCCCTGACCGACGAAAAGGGCCGCAAGTTCCTGGTGCAGACGGAGAAGATCGCCTACGTCGAGATCGGCGCCGCCGACGTGCGCCGGGTGGGCTTCACCGCGGTCGCGGAGGCCGCGGCGGCTAAGACCGGGTAAGCGGCACGTGTGACAACCCGCCCCAGGCGAACTGGACCGTGCCCTCCACGGCGTCTTCCTTGCTGATCGGCCGGTTGTTGTTCAGCCAGTAGCGCGCGGAGTCGACGCTGATCGCGACCAGACCGACCGCGATCATCCTGGCCCGGTGCGCCTCCAGCCCGGAATCGCGGCTGATCAGGTCGAACACCGCGTCCGTGCACGCCTCGGTGGCCACCTTGACCTGCGCGGCGACCTGCGGTTCGGTCACATAGTCGTTCTCGAAGATCAGCCGGTAACCCTGGCTGTCGTGCTCGATGAAGTCGAAGAACGCCTGCACCGCCGCGCGCAGCCGCTGCCGGTTGTCGGTGGTGGTACGCAGCGCCTGGCGAACACCCGACACCAGGTTCTCGACGTGCTTGGCCAGCACCGCCAGGTACAGCTCGAGCTTCGACGTGAAGTGTTGGTAGAGAACGGGTTTGCTTACCCCTGCGCGATCGGCGATCTCGTCCATGCCCGCGGCGTGATAGCCGCGGTCGACGAAAACCTCGCTGGCAGCGGCCAGTAGCTGCTCACGGCGTTCATCACGGGGCAGCCTGTTGCCGCGTCGGGCCGAGCCGTCGCCGTTGGCCGGCTGCAAGCCCCGCCGTGCGGCGGTGTTGGCGAGATCGCTCATTACGTCCTTTGATCGGCTCGGTTATCGCAACGAGACTACTACCGTCGGCAAAGCGCGCACTTCAAGACGTCTCTCGCCGGCGATGGCGCGCCGGAGCGGCCAGCGCTTTGGCCTGTGTCATCCTGTTGCGGTGACCTACGACTCGGGGCGCCGGGGGGGCTCGCGGACCGAGGGGGGTCTGCCAGTGCTGCGCTCCGACGCCCGCGAGCCGCTGCGGGCCCAGCGCGATCCGCTCGCCGAGACGTCCGGGCGGATCCGGTCCAACCGCGACCAACACCGGCGCGCCCGCAAACAGACGTGGCTGGGCCGGTTCGTCTCGACCTACGGCTGGCGGGCCTATGCGCTGCCGGTGCTCGTCGCGCTGACCGTCGTGGTGATCTACCAGACCATCACCGGCACCAGCGTGTCGCCCGACCAGGCCGACGCCGAGGGGCCGGCGCAGGGGCCGCCCACCATCGGGGTGGCCAGCACCGCGATCATCGGCGCACCGCCCAAGGGCCTCACCGAGTTCGACGCCAACCTGCCGACCGGCATCCTGCCTGAAGGCGGGCCGTTCACCCAGGCCGGCGCGAAGACCTGGCACATCGTGCCCGGGGAGTCGCCGCAGGTGGGCGAGGGCACCGCCAAGGTGTTCAACTACACCGTCGAAGTGGAGGACGGCCTGGACACCACCACCTTCGGCGGTGACGACGGCTTCGCGCGCATGGTCAGCGAAACCCTGGCCAATCCGAAGAGTTGGACGCACAACCCGCAGTTCGCGTTTCGCCGCATCGACGGCTCATCCGATGCGGAACCGGACTTCCGCGTCTCGTTGAGCTCGCCGATGACGGTGCGTGAGGGCTGCGGCTACGACATCCCGCTCGAGGCGTCCTGCTACAACCCCGCCTACCTCGACGGCGAGCCGCGGGTGTTCATCAACGAGGCGCGCTGGGTGCGCGGCGCGGTGCCGTTCCAGGGCGACGTCGGCTCCTACCGGCAGTACCTGATCAACCATGAGGTGGGTCACGCGATCGGGTATCAACGCCACGAATCCTGCGCCGAAAACGGTGAGCTGGCGCCGGTGATGATGCAGCAGACCTTCTCGACGAACAACAACGACGCCGCCCGGTTCGACCCCGGAACCGTCAAACCCGACAACAAGACCTGCCGGTTCAACCCCTGGCCCTATCCCATCGCCTGAAGCCGCGGGCGGACGGGAAGCGCCGGGCGCGCGTTGCTGTTGCTTCTGACACCTGCTGAGATGGTCAGTGAACGTCAACCAAGGAGAGTCTCGGTGTCGACACCGTTGCCGCCGCTGGTGGAACCGGCGGCCGAATTGACGCGCGAGGAGGTCTCGCGCTACAGCCGCCACCTGATCATCCCGGATCTGGGCTTAGCCGGGCAGAAGCGCCTGAAGAACGCGCGGGTGCTGGTCATCGGCGCGGGCGGGCTCGGCTCGCCGGCGCTGCTGTACCTGGCCGCCGCCGGGGTCGGCACGATCGGGATCGTCGAGTTCGACGTGGTCGACGAGTCCAACCTGCAGCGCCAGATCATCCACGGACAGTCCGACATCGGGCGGTCCAAGGCCGAGAGCGCCCGCGACTCGATCCGCGAGATCAACCCGCTGGTGCAGGTCAACCTGCACGAGTTCCGGCTCGAGCCGGACAACGCCGTCGAACTGTTCAAGCAGTACGACCTGATCCTCGACGGCACCGACAACTTCGCGACCCGCTACCTGGTCAACGACGCCGCCGTGCTGGCGGGCAAGCCCTACGTGTGGGGTTCGATCTACCGTTTCGAGGGCCAGGTGTCGGTGTTCTGGGAGGACGCCCCGAACGGGCAGGGCCTCAACTACCGCGACCTGTACCCCGAGCCGCCGCCACCCGGCATGGTGCCGTCCTGCGCCGAGGGCGGTGTGCTGGGCATCCTGTGCGCGTCGATCGCGTCGGTGATGGGCACCGAGGCCATCAAGCTGATCACCGGGATCGGCGAGCCGCTGCTGGGCCGCCTGATGGTCTACGACGCGCTCGACATGACCTACCGCACCATCAAGATCCGCAAGGATCCGTCGACGCCCAAGATCACCGAGCTGATCGACTACGAGGACTTCTGCGGTGTGGTGTCCGAGGACGCGGCGGCCGCGGCGGCCGAGTCCACCATCACGCCGGCCGAGCTCAAGGAGATGTTGGACTCCGGCAAGCCGATCGACCTGATCGATGTGCGCGAGCCGGTCGAGTGGGACATCAATCACATCGAGGGTGCCCAGCTGATCCCCAAGGGGGCGTTCGAGTCCGGCGAGGCGTTGGCCAAGCTGCACGTCGACCGCACCCCGGTGTTCTACTGCAAGACCGGCGTGCGTTCGGCGGAGGTGCTGGCCATCGTCAAGAAGGCCGGCTTCTCCGACGCACTGCACGTGCAGGGCGGCATCGTGGCGTGGGGCAGGCAACTCGAACCCGACATGGTGATGTACTAACAGCCAGTTAGCCAGACCGGCGCTTACGCTGAGGTGGTGACTGTCGAGCGACCGCCTGAACATGTGCTGGCGGCGTTCGGCCTGACCGGCGTCGAGCCCGTTCCGCTGGGCTTGGGCTGGGAAGGCGGCTGGCGCTGCGGCGAAGTCGTGTTGTCCATGGTGGCCGATCACGCGCGGGCCGCGTGGTCGGCGAAGGTGCGCGAAACGCTGTTCGTCGACGGGGTGCGGCTGGCTCGACCGGTGCGCTCCACCGACGGCAGGTACGTGGTGGCCGGCTGGCGCGCCGACACCTACGTCGCGGGCACCCCCGAACCGCGCCACGACGAGGTGGTCTCGGCCGCGGTGCGGCTGCACGAGGCGACGGCCAAGCTGGAGCGCCCGCGGTTTCTGACCCAGCCGCCGGTGGCGCCGTGGGCCGACGTCGACGTCTTCATCGCCGCCGACCGCGCGGCGTGGGAGGAACGGCCGCTGCACTCGCTGCCGCCGGGTGCGCAGATCGCGCCGGGATCGGCCGACGGCGAACGCTCGATCGAGCTGCTCAATCAGCTCGCCAAGCTGCGCAAGCCGACCAGGAGCCCGAGCCAGCTGGTGCACGGAGATCTCTACGGCACAGTGCTTTTCGCGGGAGCGGCGGCACCGGGAATCACCGACATCACCCCCTACTGGCGGCCCGCTTCGTGGGCGGCGGGGGTGGCGGTGGTCGATGCGCTGTCGTGGGGCGACGCCGACGACGGCCTCATCGAACGCTGGAGCCCGCTTCCCGAGTGGCCGCAGATGTTGTTGCGCGCCTTAATGTTCCGACTCGCCGTGCACGCGTTGCATCCGCGGTCGACCGCCGCGGCGTTCCCTGGGCTGGCGCGCACGGCGGCGCTGGTGCGGTTGATTCTGTAGACCGCGTCAGAACTCGTGCCGAACCTCGGCCAGGTTAACCCGGCCGTCCTCGGCGAGCACGCCCTCGGCGCGCAGCAGTTCGAGTTGCCGGGTGGTCAGGTGCGGTGCCGGCCGGCCCGAGGCGCGGATGACGCGATGCCACGGTAGGTCCGAGGAGTCGGTGCGCATGATCCAGCCGACGATGCGAGGACTGGAAAGCCCTGCCGCATCAGCGATGTCGCCGTAGGTGGAGACGCGGCCGGGCGGAATCGAGGCCACCAGCGCACGCACTGTCTCAACCTGTTCGTCGGTGACGGGCGGCATCGCTAACGCCTTTCGAGATGCTTCCTGACGACCGCCGCGGTGTCGGCGGGGCGGGCCTGGGCGACCATGTGATCGCAGTCCAGATCGGTCAGCGTGAAATCGGGGCGATCCCGCAGCGCCGTCAACAGTTCCTCGGTGACATACGGCGGCGATGTCCTGGTCGCACGCACCAGCGTGACGGGAATCTCCCTGGGCGGCACCACGATCGGCCGGGCCAACTCGCTCCAGTACGACAGCATCGCCGGGATGCTGATGCGCCAGCCGACCCGGCCGGTGGGCACCTCGATGAGGTGCTCGTCGAGTTCCCGGTCGAGTTCGGCGGCCTCGACGTCGGCCCAGGAGCCGTTGGCCTTCTCGGCGCGGGCCTCGGCGCGGTCGGTGTAGTCCGGCGAGGCGAACATGCCGTCGGCGATGTCGCGCATCCAGCCGCCGTCGAGGCCCACCGCGGGGTCGAGCAGCACCAGCCCCGATACCAGATCCGGCCGCGCCGCAGCGAGATTCAGCGCGATCGCACCGCCGAACGAATGCCCGACCACGACGACCGGAGCGGTTATGAGCCGGGTCAGCGCCGCGACATTGGCGTCGATCGTCCAGGGCGCCGCCCACGACGAGCGGCCGTGCCCGAGCAGATCCGGCGCCACCACCGCGACGTCGGGCAGGTGCCGCGTGGCCAGCGTCTCCCACCGCCGCCCGTGTCCGGTCAGCCCGTGGATGGCCAGGACGTCGGCGGGCCCGTCGGGCCCGTAGCGGTGTACGTGCAGAACCCCTGTGCTCACCGCACTGATGCTGCCAGCAGGTACTGCACCGCGCTTGTCGGACCCCCGTGGTGTCATGCCAGCATGTCCGCACCGCACACCGACCTGGCGCCCGACTCGCTGCGCGAACCGGGGCTGCGCGGGGTCATCCGCGTGCTCGGCGGCGCAGGCACCGGCAAGAGCAGCCTGCTCGTGGACGCCGCGGCCGCGCACATCGCCGCGGGCCTGGACCCGGAATCGGTGCTGCTGCTGACCGGTTCGGCCCGGCTCGGCGCACAGGCCCGCGCGGCGATCACGTCGCGGCTGCTGGCCGCCGGCGGGCGCACCGCGGTGCGCGAACCGCTGGTGCGCACCGTGCACTCGTACGCGTTCGCGGTGCTGAGGCTGGCCGCGCAGCGCCCCGGCGGCGCCCCGCCGCGGCTGATCACCAGCGCCGAGCAGGACGGCATCATCCGCGAACTGCTGGCCGGTGATCTGGAGGACGGCGATGCCTCCCCGGTGGCCTGGCCGGTGCACCTGCGTCCGGCGCTGAGCACCGTCGGCTTCGCCACCGAGTTGCGCGACCTGATGTCGCGGTGCACCGAACGCGGTGTGGATCCCCTTGCGCTGCAACGCCTGGGCCGCGCGGCGGGGCGGCCGGAGTGGGGGGCCGCCGGGCAGTTCGCGCAGGCCTACGAGCAGATCATGCTGCTGCGTGCGGCGGTGGGCACGGCCGCACCGCAGGCCACGGTGCCCGCGCTGGGCGCGGCCGAACTCGTGGGCGCGGCGCTTGAACTGTTCGGCAGCGACCCCGACCTGCTCGCCGGCGAGGCCGCCCGCGTCAAGCTGCTGCTCGTCGACGACGCCCAGCACCTCGACCCGCAGGCGGCCCGGATGGTGCGGGTGCTGTCCTCGGCCGCCGACCTGACGGTGATCGCCGGCGACCCGAACCAGGCGGTGTTCGGGTACCGCGGGGCCGATCCGGCGCTGTTGCGCGGCGAGGAACCCGCGATCGTGCTGACCCGGTCGCACCGCTGCGCCCCCGCGATCGCCGACGCGATCTCCGCGATCGCGCGGCGGCTGCCCGGCACCGATCCGGCGCGGGTGCTCACCGGCGCCGACGGCCCGCGCGGCGCGCTGTCCGTACGCATCGCGGCCTCACCGCACGCCGAGGCCGCGGTCATCGCCGACGCGCTGCGCCGCGCCCACCTGATCGACGGGGTGCCCTGGTCGCAGATGGCCGTCGTGGTGCGCTCGGTGCCGCGGGTGGGCCTGGCGCTGGCGCGCGCGCTGGCCACCGCCGGGGTCCCGGTGGAGGTGCCGACGCCGACGGTCCCACTGGCCGACCAGCCCGCCGTGCAGGCGCTGCTGACGGTGCTGGAGGCCGCCGCCGGGGAGCTGACCGGCGAGCAGGCGCTGGCCCTGGTGACCGGGCCGATCGGCCGCGTCGATCCGGTGACGCTGCGTCAACTGCGGCGCGCGCTGCGCCGCGCGGACGGCAGCCGGCCGCCGCGCGAACTCGGCGATCTGCTGCTGGCCGCGCTTGAGGACGAACCGCCGGGCCTGGCCGCCGAACTGGCCCGGCCGCTGCGCCGGGTGCGGGCGGTGCTGACCGCCGCGCGCCGGGCGGCCGACGACGGCGCCGATCCGCGCTACACACTGTGGCAGGCCTGGCAGCGCTCGGGTCTGCAGCGGCGCTGGCTGTCGGCGAGCGAGCGGGGCGGTGCGATCGGCGCGCAGGCCGACCGCGACCTCGACGCCGTCACCGCGCTGTTCGACGTCGCCGAACAGTACGTCAGCCGCACCGCGGGTGCGTCGCTGCGCGGCCTCGTCGACCACGTCACATCGCTCGGGTTCACCCCGCCGGTGCGCGACGAGCGCGGCGACGCCGACGCGGTGGCCGTCGTCAGCGCGCACGCGGCGCTGGGCCGCGAGTGGGAGTTCGTCGTCATCGCGGGTGTCCAGGAAGGCTTGTGGCCCAACACCACGCCGCGCGGCGGCGTGCTCGGCACCCAGCAGCTCGTCGATGTGCTCGACGGCGTCGCGACCGCCGACGACCGCGGCCTGTCGACCCGGGCGCCGCTGCTGGCCGAGGAACGCCGGCTGCTGATCGCGGCGATGGGCCGGGCGCGCAGCCGACTGCTCGTCACGGCGGTCGACACCGACAACGCCGACGAGGCGATGCTGCCCTCGACGTTCTGTGACGAGTTGGCCGCCCTGGCCACCGATGCGGACCCGGCCGACGCCGCGCCGGTCAGCGCGCCCCGGGTGTTGTCGCCTGCGGCGCTGGTCGGGCGGCTGCGCGCGGTGGTGTGCGCCCCCGACGGCGCAGTTGATGATGCTGTACGAGCCTGTGCCGCAGCGCAATTGGCGAGGCTGGCCGAGGCGGGTGTGCCGGGCGCCCACCCGCGGCAGTGGTACGCCATGACCCCGCTGTCCAGCACCGAGCCACTGTTCAGCGGTGACGATCACACCGTGACGCTGTCGCCGTCCACGCTGCAGACGCTCACCGACTGCCCGCTGCGCTGGCTGCTCGAACGTCACGGCGGCGCCGACGCCCGCGACGTGCGTTCGGCGCTCGGCTCGCTGGTGCACGTGCTGGTGGCCGACCCGGCCAAGAGTGACGGGCAGCTGGTGCACGAGCTCGAAAAGATCTGGGACAAGTTGCCGTTCGAGGCCGGCTGGTATGCGGCCAACGAGCTCGAACGCCACCGCGCCATGCTCGCCACGTTCGCGCAGTGGCGGGGCCCGACCCGCCGCCCGCCCCCCGCGGGGGGCACCGAGGTCGACATCGACGGCGTCCTCGAGGGCGACGAAGGGCCGCGGGTGCGGGTGCGCGGCCGGGTGGACCGGCTCGAGCGCGACCCCGACGGCCGGTTGGTCGTGGTCGACATCAAGACCGGCAAGAGTCCGGTCAGCAAGGACGAGGCGCAGCGACACGCCCAGTTGGCGATGTATCAGCTCGCGATCGCTCAGGGGCTGGTGCCCGACGGCGACGCCGCGGGCGGCGGCCGTCTGGTCTACCTCGGCAAACCCGGCTCCGGTGCGGCCACCGAACGCGCGCAGGACCCGATGACCGAGGAGAAGCGCGCCGAGTGGCGCCATCTGGTCGCCCGCGCCGCGGCGGCCACCCAGGGCCCGGAGTTCGTCGCACGGATCAACGACGGCTGCGCGCACTGCCCCGTGCGGCGGATGTGCCCGGCCCAGGAGGCCTTGGGAGGCAGGTCATGACACCGAGCTACAGCCCGGCCGAACTCGCCTCGGCCCTAGGGCTTTTCCCGCCGACCGACGAGCAGGCCGCGGTCATCGCGGCGCCGCCCGGGCCACTGGTCGTCATCGCGGGCGCCGGAGCGGGCAAGACCGAGACCATGGCGGCGCGGGTAGTGTGGTTGGTGGCCAACGGCTACGCGACGCCCGGCCAGGTGCTGGGCCTGACGTTCACCCGCAAGGCCGCCGGACAGCTGCTGCGCCGGGTGCGCTCCCGGCTGGCCCGGCTGCAGGGCGCCGGCCTGGTGGCCGACCGCGCGCTGGCCGACGACCCGGTGACCGTCGGCACCTACCATGCGTTCGCCGGTCAGCTGCTGCGCGAACACGGGCTGTTGCTGCCCGTCGAGCCCGACACCCGGCTGCTGAGCGAGACCGAGCTGTGGCAGCTGGCGTACCGCGTCGTGTGCGAGCACCCGGCGCTGGACACCGACAAGACGCCGGCCACGGTGACGTCAATGGTGCTGCGGCTGGCCGGGCAGCTGGCCGAGCACCTCGTCGACACCGAGCAGTTGCGCGACACCCACGTCGAGCTCGAGCGGCTGGGGCACGCGCTGCCCGCCGGCCCGAACCAGCGCGACCGCGGGCCCAACCAGTGGCTGCTGCGGCTGCTGGCCACCCAGACCGAGCGCACCGATCTGGTGCCGCTCATCGACGCGCTGCACCGGCGCATGCGCGCAGAGAAGGTGATGGACTTCGGCACGCAGATGGCCGCGGCCGCCCGGCTGGCGTCGGAGTTCCCGCAGATCGGTCAGCAGCTGCGCAGCCGCTACCGGGTGGTGCTGCTCGACGAGTATCAGGACACCGGCCACGCGCAGCGGGTGGCGCTGTCGGCGCTGTTCGGCGGCGGCGTCGACGATGACCTGGCGTTGACCGCGGTCGGTGATCCGATCCAGTCGATCTACGGCTGGCGGGGTGCATCGGCGACCAACCTGCCGCGGTTCACCACCGACTTCCCGCGCTCGGACGGCACCCCGGCGCCCACCCTGGAGCTGCGTACCAGCTGGCGCAATCCGCCGCGCGCCCTGCACGTGGCCAACGCGGTGTCGGCCGCGGCGCGGCGCCGTTCGGTCGCGGTGCGGGCGTTGCGGCCCCGGCCCGACGCCGACCCGGGCACCATCCGGTGTGCGCTGCTGCCCGATGTGGCGGACGAAAGGGATTGGGTGGCAGACCATCTCGCGGCCCTCTACCATGGCGCCCGCCGCGCCGGGGACACCCCACCGACCGCGGCCGTGCTGGTGCGGCGCAACGCCGACGCCGCGCCGATCGCCGATGCGCTGACCGCGCGAGGAGTCCCGGTCGAGGTGGTCGGGCTGGCCGGCCTCCTCGCCGTGCCCGAGGTCGCCGACCTGGTGGCGATGCTGCGGCTGCTGGCCGACCCGACGGCGGGCAGCGCCGCGATGCGGGTGCTCACCGGTCCGCGCTGGCGACTCGGCGGGCGCGACATCACCGCGCTCTGGCGGCGCGCCGTCGACCTCGTCGCGGCCGCACCCCAACCCGACTCCGACGCCGCCGCCCGGATCGTCGCCGAGGCCGCGCCCGACGCCGACACCGCCTGCCTGGCCGACGCCGTCTGCGACCCCGGCCCGGCGTCGCAGTACTCGCCGACCGGATACGCCCGCATCGTCGCCCTCGGCCGCGAACTGACCGCGCTGCGCGCCCACCTGTCGCATCCACTGCCCGACCTGGTGGCCGAGGTGCGCCGGGTGATCGGCATCGACGCCGAGGTCCGCGCGCGCCAGCCGGTGACCGCGCAGTGGTCGGGCACCGAGCACCTCGACGCCTTCGCCGACGTGGTCGCCGACTTTGCTCACCGGGCGGGCGCCGACGTGTCAGCGCTGCTGGCCTACCTCGACGCGGCCGAACAGGTGGAGAACGGCCTGGCGCCCGCCGAGGTCAGCGTCTCCCCGGACCGGGTGCAGATCCTCACCGTGCACGCCGCCAAGGGCCTGGAGTGGCAGGTGGTGGCCGTGCCGCACCTGTCCGGCCGGGTGTTCCCGTCCACCGCCTGCACCCGCACCTGGCTCACCGACGCCGGTGACCTGCCGCCGCTGCTGCGCGGTGACCGGGCCACGATGTCGGAGTTCGGGGTGCCGGTCCTGGACACCTCCGAGGTGTGCGATCGAAAGCAGTTGTCGGACAAGATTTTCGAGCACAAGAAAAGCCTCGAGCAGCGCCGCACCGACGAGGAGCGCCGGCTGCTGTACGTCGCGATCACCCGCGCCGAGGACACCCTGCTGCTGTCCGGGCACCACTGGGGCGCCACCGACACCAAACCCCGCGGCCCGTCGGAGTTCCTGACCGAACTCAAGGACATCATCGACCGGTCCGCCGCCGCGGGCGATCCGTGCGGGATCGTCGAGCACGGGGCCGAGGCGCCCGCCGATGGTGAGCAGAACCCGTTGCGGCACAATGTGATCGAAGCGCAATGGCCGGTGGATCCGGCCGGTTCGGCGCGGCCCGACGTCGACCGCGGCGCCGAACTGGTGGCCCGCGCGCTGAAGGGTGAGCTCAAGGCCGGGCCTGCCGACATGGCCACGGAGGACTGGGTGGCCGACGTCGACGCGCTGCTCGCCGAACGCGAACAGGCGAGCCGCAAGGCCGCTCCGCGCCTGCCTGCGCAGGTGTCGGTGAGCACGCTGGTGGACCTCGGCCGCGACCCCGAGGCGGTCGCCGAGCGGCTGCGGCGCCGGCTGCCGACCCGACCCGATCCACAAGCCTTGCTGGGTACCGTATTCCACGAATGGGTGCAGCGGTTCTATCACGCCGACCGGCTGTTCGACCTCGACGACCTACCCGGCGCGGTCGACCAGGACGCGGCGGTCGGCGACGAACTTGCCGAACTGCAGGCGGCGTTCGCGGTCTCGCCGTGGGCGGCGCGCACCCCGATCGACGTCGAGGTGCCTTTCGACATGACCATCGCCGGGCGGGTGGTGCGCGGGCGCATCGACGCGGTCTTCGCCGACGACGACGGCGGCGCGACGGTGGTGGACTGGAAGACCGGTGAGCCGCCCGCCACGCCGGAAGACAAGCGCCACGCGGCCGTTCAGCTTGCGGTGTACCGCCTGGCGTGGGCGGCGCTGCAGGGCGTGCCGGTGGAGTCGGTGCGCGCCGCGTTCTACTACGTGCGCACCGGTGCGACCGTCAGCCCGCAGCAGCTGCCCGACGCCGACGACCTTGCCGCGCTGCTGCAGGCCGCGTGATGATCACACGCCGCGATAGATCCTGCGCGCCTCGAGGATCATCGGCAGCTGCAGCGGTAGCCGGGCGATGGCGGTCGCGCGCATCAGCGTCGACTTGTTCGGATCGCGGAACCACAGCCGCACCATGTTGATGTTGGCCGGGAACACCGAGATGAACAACGCCACCGCCGCCAGCGCGCCCAGCCGCCGCGTCTTCGCCGACAGCAGCAGTGCGGCCACGCCGAGCTCGGCGACCCCCGACGCGTAGGTGTAGAACCGCGGCGGCCCCGGCAGCTCCTCCGGGATGATCGCGTCGAATGGCTTTGGCACCGCGAAGTGCAGCGTGCCGATGGCGAACAGGCCGGCGGCCATGCGGCGGGCCCGCGACCGGCCGTCGGCTCGGTGCGGTTCGGGTGTGGCGGTGGTCATGGTTACATAATGGCGTGCGCCCACTTGCAGCAACGGCCGGTTCACGTGGCTAAGGGCAGGTTGCGGCGTCGGCTCCGCCGATTCGAGCAGTCGCTGGCCGACCAGCCGGTGTACGCGCTCACCGAAACGGTCCAGATCCCGACCGAACAGGTGAGCCCGACGCAGCGCATCATCCGGCGCGTCATCTACGCGCTCGCGGCGCTGTTCCTCGCGGTGCTGATCGTCTACTTCGACCGCGACGGGTACCGCGACGTCCAGGACAACGAGCTGTCGTTCTTGGACTGCCTGTACTACGCGACCGTGTCGCTGTCGACCACCGGCTACGGCGACATCACCCCGTTCACCCCGACGGCGCGGCTGGTCAATGTGCTGGTGATCACCCCGCTGCGTGTCGCGTTCCTGATCGTGCTGATCGGCACGACCGTCGAGACCCTGACCACGCAGTCGCGGCAGGCCTACCAAATCCAGCGATGGAGGAACAGAGTGCGCAACCACATCGTGATCGTGGGCTACGGCACCAAGGGCAGGACCGCGGCCGCCGCTCTGGTCGGCGACGAGGTGGCGCCCGCCGACATCGTCGTCGTCGACGAGGATCCGGTCGCGCTCGAACGCGCCAAGAGCGCGGGCCTGGTGACCGTGCGCGGCAACGCCGCCGACTCCGAGGTGCTGCGGCTGGCCAGCGCGCAGCACGCCAAGGCGATCATCGTGGCCACCAACCGCGACGACAGCGCGGTGCTGGTCACGCTCACCGCGCGCGAGTTGGCGCCGAAGGCCAAGATCATCGCCGCGGTGCGCGAGGCCGAAAACCAGCACCTGCTCCAGCAGTCCGGCGCGGACTCCACCGTGGTGACGTCCGAGACCGCGGGCCGACTGCTGGGCATCGCCGTGCAGACGCCCAGCGTTGTCGAGGTGATGGAGGACCTGCTCACCCCCGACGCCGGGTTCGCGATCGCCGAGCGTGAGGTCAGCCCCAAGGAGGTTGGCGGCTCACCGCGCCACCTGACCGACATCGTGCTCGGTGTGGTGCGCGCCGGGCGACTGTTCCGCGTCGACGAACCGGAGGTGGACGCCATCGAACTGGGCGATCGACTGCTCTACATCCGTAGCGCGGACACGGACCGATGACCTTCCGGCTGCGCAACATTCCGCTGCTGTCGCGGGTCGGGGCCGACCGCGCCGACGAACTGCGCACCGATATCGACGCGGCGATCGCCGGATGGGCCGACGCGCTGCTGCTGCGCGTCGACCGCCGCAACCAGGTGCTGATCTCCGAGGGCCGGGTGGTGCTCTCACCGGCGGCCAAGCTCGGCGACCAGCCGCCCGAGGACGCGGTGTTCCTCGGCCGCCTGGGCGACGGCAGGCACGTGTGGGCAATCCGCTCCGCGCTGGAGGGACCCGAGGATCCGCACGCCGAGACCGAGGTGCTCGACCTGCGCCGCGCCGGCCCCATCTTCGACGACGTCAGCGCGCAACTGGTGGCGACCGCCACGGCCCTGCTGAATTGGCATGACAGCGCGCGCTTTTCGACGATCGACGGGGCGCCAACCAAACCCATCAAGGCCGGCTGGGCGCGCGTCAATGCGGTCAACGGTCACGAGGAGTTCCCGCGGATCGACCCGGCGGTGATCTGCCTGGTGCACGACGGGCACGACCGCGCGGTGCTGGCCCGGCAGACGGTGTGGCCCGAGCGACTGTTCTCGCTGCTGGCCGGGTTCGTCGAGGCGGGCGAGTCGTTCGAGTCCTGCGTGGTGCGCGAGGTCGCCGAGGAGATCGGCCTGACCGTCACCGACGTGCAGTACCTCGGCAGTCAGCCGTGGCCGTTCCCGCGGTCGCTGATGGTCGGCTTCCACGCCGTCGCCGACCCGGAGCAGCCGTTCTCCTTCAACGACGGCGAGATCGCCGAGGCCGCGTGGTTCACCCGCGACGAGATCCGCGCCGCGCTCGCCGACGGGGACTGGACCGCAGGCGACACGTCGTCTCGGCTGCTGCTGCCGGGGTCGATCTCCATCGCCCGCGAGATCATCGAGTCCTGGGCCGCCCTCGACTAGGTGCGCTCGGCGCGAACCGCGCTAACCGGCCAGCGTGGCCAGCTTGGCCTTCACCTCGGGGGCGGTCGGGTTGGTCAGCGTGGTGCCGTCGGGGAACTTCAACGTCGGCACGGTCTGGTTGCCGCCGTTGACCGAGGCGACGAACTCCGCGGCCGCGGGATCGTGTTCGATGTCGACCTCGGTGAAGTCGATGCCCTCGGACTGCAGCACCTTCTTCAGTCGGAAGCAGTAGCCACACCACGAGGTGGTGTACATGGTCAGCGCGCTCATAAGGCGTTCAACGTAGCCGATGCGCCGAACATGCCCTGCGCGGTGCCCGCCATTTGTCGGCCCGCCCTGCCAAGATGGTCCGCATGTCGGTGGAGGCCGTGGGCACACACATCGTGGACGGCCTCGACGACGAACAGCGCGAGGCGGTGCTGGCCCCGCGCGGGCCGGTGTGCGTGCTGGCGGGCGCCGGCACCGGCAAGACCCGCACCATCACCCGGCGCATCGCCCAACTCGTCGCCGCCGGCCACGTCGCGCCCGGCCAGGTGCTGGCGGTGACGTTCACCCAGCGCGCGGCGGGGGAGATGCGCGCCCGGTTGCGCACGCTCGACGCGGCCGCCGGGCACGTCGGCACGTCCGCCGTGCAGGCGATGACGTTTCACGCCGCGGCCCGCCGACAGCTGTCGTACTTCTGGCCGCGCGTCGTCGGCAACACCGACTGGCAGCTGCTCGACACCAAGTTCGCCGTCGTCGCTCAGGCCGCCAACCGCGCCGGCCTGTCCACCAGCACCGACGACGTGCGCGACCTCGCCGGCGAAATCGAATGGGCCAAGGCCTCCCTGATCACCCCCGAGGACTACGCGGCCGCGGTCGCCAAGGTCGGCCGCGACATCCCGTTCGACGCCGAGAAGGTCGCCACGGTGTACGCCGGCTACGAGTCGCTGAAGACGCGTCGCGACGGCATCGCGTTGCTCGACTTCGACGACCTGCTGCTGCACACCGCCGCCGCGATCGAGAACGACGTGGCGGTGGCCCAGGAGTTCCGCGACCGGTATCGCTGCTTCGTCGTCGACGAGTATCAGGACGTCACCCCGTTGCAGCAGCGCGTGCTCGACGCGTGGCTCGGCGAACGCGACGACCTGACCGTCGTCGGCGACGCGAACCAGACCATCTACTCGTTCACCGGCGCGACCCCGCGCTACCTGCTCGACTTCTCCCGGCGCTTCCCCGACGCCGCGGTCATCCGGCTGGAACGCGACTACCGATCCACGCCGCAGGTGGTGTCGCTCGCCAACCGCGTCATCGCCGCCGCCCGCGGCCGCATGGCCGGCAGCAAGCTGCATCTGGTCGGCCAGCGCGATGACGGTCCCGCCCCGACGTTCGCCGAGTATCCCGACGAGGTCGCCGAGGCCGCGGCGGTGGCCAAGCAGATCAAGCGGCTGATGGAGCAGGGTGTAGCACCCGCCGAGATCGCCGTGCTGTACCGCATCAACGCCCAGTCGGAGGTCTACGAGGAGGCGCTGACCGAGGCGGGCATCCCGTTTCAGGTGCGCGGCGGCGAGGGGTTCTTCAGCCGCCAGGAGATCCGCCAGGCGCTGGTGGCGCTGCAGCGCGCGGCCGAACGCGAGGTCGACGGCCCGCTGCCGCAGGTGGTGCGCGCGGTGCTGGAACCGCTCGGGCTCACCGCCGAACCGCCTACCGGCACCCGCGCGCGGGAGCGCTGGGAGGCGCTGACCGCGCTGGCCGACCTGGTCGACGAGGAGGCGGCCACCCGTCCGGCGCTGGACCTGCGGGCGCTGCTGGCCGAGTTGCGCCAGCGCGCCGACGCCCGCCACCCGCCGGTGGTGCAGGGCGTCACCCTCGCGTCGCTGCACGCGGCCAAGGGCCTGGAGTGGGACGCGGTGTTCTTGGTCGGGCTCGCCGACGGCACGCTGCCGATCTCGCATGCGCTCGCGCACGGTCCCGACAGCGAACCCGTCGAGGAGGAGCGACGGCTGCTCTACGTCGGAATCACCAGGGCACGAATACATTTGGCGCTCAGCTGGGCGCTGGCCAGGGCGCCCGGCGGACGACAGACCCGCAAGCCGTCACGGTTTCTCAACGGCATCGCCCCGCAGGCGGGAAACGACGGCGCGCCGTCTCGGCCGCGAAAGCCCCGCGGACCCACCCCGCGCTGCCGGGTGTGCAACAACGTGCTGACCACGCCCGCGGCGATCATGTTGCGGCGCTGTGAAAGCTGCCCGTCCGACATCGACGAGGAGCTGCTCGCCGCACTGAAGGAGTGGCGGCTGCGCACCGCCAAGGCGATGAACGTGCCCGCCTACGTGGTGTTCACCGACAACACCCTGATCGCGATCGCCGAGACGCTGCCTGCCGACGACGCTGCACTGGTTGCGATCCCCGGCATCGGCGCGCGCAAGCTCGAGCAGTACGGCCCCGACGTGCTCGCGCTGGTCAAGGGCCGCCGCGCCTGACGGCCCAAGTCCGCCAATCGTCGTAAAGATCGCGCCAAAACCGCAGGTCAAAAATCGTTTGTCCGTTCCGGCTGGTACGGTTAGCCTCAAGATCGCGACAGACCGCGTGTAGTTCCGTGCGAAAGGAGGGGCCCGAGATCATGGCGAGCATTAACGCTATGGGCGTAGCCGCCGCCGGCATTTCGTGGCACCTCCGCGTCCCCGCCGCCGCGCATCACGCGCACATGGCGCACGCCGCCGCGGGCCACGCCGCCATCGCGCAGCGTAAGCGCCGCACCGCCACCGCGATTGCACCGTCCGTGAATCGAGGCCTCACCTAGCAGCCGAGATTTCGCCGAAAAGGCCACGGACCCGCAGTCACCGGATCCGTGGCCAAAGTTTTTTCGGGAAGTTTGCACCTCCCTGGCCGGGGATCCGTCGAGCAGAGACAGATGCGAAACCCACGACCAGGAAAGTAGAGGACCGACATGTCAGCCCGGACATGCCGAGAGAAGACGAAGCTGGCGGTGCCGTGCCACCTAGGCGACCCCGATCTGTGGTTCTCCGAGAGTCCCGCCGACCTCGAGCGCGCCAAGGAGTTGTGCGGCCAGTGCCCGATCCGGCTCGAGTGCCTGACCGCGGCGCTGGAACGGCAGGAGCCGTGGGGCGTCTGGGGCGGCGAGATCCTCGACCGCGGCACCATCATCGCCCGCAAGCGTCCGCGCGGCAGACCGCGCAAGAACACCGTGGACAACCCGGCGGCCGCCTAGGCTGCCGGGTTTCCCGCGGGCTCAGGCCGCCTTGTCGGCGAAGCCCGGAATCAGCTCCTCGGCCAGCGCCCGAGCCGGCACATGCGCGTCGAGCTGGCAGGCGATGGCGACGTTGGACGCGATCACCCGCATCGGGATGGCCAGCTTGGCCGGGATGTCCATCTGGCGGGCGGCCTTGAGCTGATTGGCCGCACGGTCGGGCTTCATGTTCGACGTGGTGATCCGCTGCAGCCACTTGCGCGTGTAGTGGAACACCTCGACCTCGAGCGGCTCCACGTACTGGCGCATCATCTCGTCCATCTCGCGCGGGGAGACCTGCTCACCCTTCTGCACGAACCCGATCTCCTGCATCGTCTTGAGCAGGTTCTCGTAGTCGTCGTTGAGCGCATACCGTGTCGCCATACCGATCTCGGGCGGGATGCCGCCCGGCATCGGGGCCACCGCGCCGAAGTCGATGACGCCCATCCGGCCGTCGGGCAGCAGCATGAAGTTGCCCGGATGCGCGTCGCCGTGCATCATCTCCAGCCGGCGCGGTGCATCGTAGGTGAGCTCAAAAAGCCTGGTGCCCATCAGGTCTCGTTGCTCGGGCGTGCCCTCGCGGATGATCGCCGACATCGGGACGCCCTCGATCCACTCCTGGATCACCACCTTCGGCGCACTGGCCACGATCTTGGGCACCACGAAATGCGGGTGTCCCTCATAGGCTTTCGCGAACGCACGCTGATTGTCGGCCTCCAGCCGGTAGTCCAGCTCCATCTCGGTGCGCTCGATGAGCTCGTCGACCACACCTTGGACGTCGGCGCCGGGGGAGAGTTGCTTGAGGATGCCGACCATGCGCTGCATGGTCTTCAGGTCGGCGCGCAACGCCTCGTCGGCGCCCGGGTACTGGATCTTGACGGCGACCTCGCGACCGTCGTGCCAGATCGCCTTGTGCACCTGGCCGATGCTGGCCGACGCCACCGGGGTGTCGTCGAACGACGCGAAGCGCTCGCGCCACTTGGTGCCCAGCTGCGAGTCGAGCACCCGGTGCACCTTGCTGGCCGCCAGCGGCGGGGCCTCGCGCTGCAGCTTGGTCAGCGCCTCGCGGTACGGCTTGCCGTACTGCTCGGGGATCGCGGCCTCCATCACCGACAGGGCCTGACCGACCTTCATCGCGCCGCCCTTGAGCTCGCCGAGCACCTGGAACAGCTGCTGGGCGGCCTTGTCCATCAGCTCGGCGTTCACCTCGTCCTTGGACTTGCCGGTCAGCCGTTTGCCCAAGCCCAATGCCGCGCGGCCGGCCATGCCCGCACCCAGCCCCGCGAGTGCGACGTTGCGGGCGGCCCGGCCTCGTTTGATGTCGCTCACCTAACCATCATCCATGACGAGGCGCGGTGTGCCCGCACAGACTTGCCAAGTGGGGTTCAGCAGGAGCAGCGCGGGTGGCGTGACCAGCGGCGCGCCAGGATCTCCCCGGCCTCGATGTCGAACTCCAGGGTGGTGTCCAGGCTCGCCGGCGGATCGTCGCCGTCGTCGAGACCGCGGCCCTCGCGCACGGCCCGAATCACCCGGTCGATCTGCTTGAGGGCCAGCGCGGCGGTGGCCAGCACGGTGGCGCGGTCCGCGCTGCCGACGGTGTCGCGCAGCTGGGCCGCCACCGCGGGCCAGGCCGCATCGCGGTCGCTGCGGTGCAGGTCGGCGCATTCCAGACAACTCGTCACCCCGGGCAGCACGAGCGGACCGACCAGCCCGGTGCCGTCGCGCACCCGCACCGGCAGATGCGGCACCCCCGCGCGGCGCAGGTCGCGCACCACCCGCGGATCGCACACCAGCGCATCGGTGAGCACCACCAGGTCGGTCTGCTCCGGGGGCACCGCGTGGGGGCGGCTGCTGTGGCTGATGCGCGCCCCCGAGCACCGCAGCGCACCGGTGAGCACATCGGAGATCGGGCCGCGGCCGTGGATGCGGATCCACGGCGAGCGGGCGCGCCACCGCGGGGTGCGGGTGACGACGCCGGCGTCGACCAGCGACGCGATCACCTCGCCGGGGTCGAAGCCGAACCGCAGCGACAACTCCGCGACCGTCGCGCCGGACTGCAGCGTGCGCAGCAGGTCGGCCAGCGTCGTCGGACTGACTCCCGTTGGCGGACGGACCAATACGGCCCGCCGCGGATCCCAACCCACCTGCACCGTGTCGTCGGGTCGCAACAACACCGGTGTGGTGGGGTTGAGCGCATAGCGCGTCATGAGAGAACTCTGCCACGCCCGGCGGCAGGGTCCCCGCGGCAATTCACCGGGGTTACGGCGTGGTGCTCTCGCCCTCGTCGTCGCCGCGGCTGTCGTCCTGCAGCTCGGCGAGCGCGTCGTCGAGGCCGCTGGTGTCCCCGGCGATCACCCCGTCGATGAACGCGGCCGGCTCGTCGAGGTCATCGGAGCTGGGCAGCAGGTCGGGGTGCTGCCAGACGCGGTCGCGGGCGTCGGCGCCGACGGCCTCGGTCAGCCGCCGCCACAGCGCCGCGGCCTCGCGCAGCTTGCGGGGCCGCAACTCCAGCCCGACCAGGGTCGCGAACGTCTGCTCGGCCGGGCCACCGGTGGCGCGGCGCCGGCGTAGCGTCTCGGCCAGCGCCGACGAGCCGGGGATGCGGTCACCGAGCGCATCGGTGACCACCGTCTCCACCCAGCCCTCGATCAGCGCCAGGATGGTCTCCAGCCGCTCCAGCGCGGCGGTCTGCTCCGGGGTGGCCTTCGGCTCGAAGATGCCCTGGTTGAGCAGCTGCTCCAGCTGTGACGGGTCGGCCAGCGACGCCGGGTTGAAACCGGCCGCGAACTCCTCGATGCCGGTCATGTCGATCTTCATCCCGCGGGCGAACGCCTCGACCGCGTTGAGCAGTTGGCTGGCCAGCCAGGGCACGTGGCTGAACAGCCGGTGGTGCGCGGCCTCCCGGGCGGCCAGGTAGGTCAGAATCTCGCTGTGCGGCTGCTCCAGGCCCTTCGCGAACTCCGCGATCGCCTCCGGCATCAGCGCGGCCACCCCCGGCGGGCCCAGCGGTAACCCGATGTCGGTGGAGGTCAACACTTCTCGCGACAGCGTGCCCAGCGCCTGGCCCAGCTGCGAGCCGAACGCCATGCCACCCATCTGCGTCATCATCGCCAGCAGTGGGCCGGCCATGCTCTGCGCCTCTTCCGGCAGCGCCCCGACCCACACCGTCGACACCTGCTCGGCGACCGGGTCGCAGAGCCGCTTCCAGGTCTCCAGCGTGTTGTCCACCCAGTCCTGCGGCGTCCAGGCCACCGCCCTGCTGGTGCCGGCCGGCAGCGCGGTCGCGCCGTCGAGCCACGTCTCGGCCAGGTGCACGGCGTCGGTGACGGCCGACTTGGTGCCCTCGGACACGGGTTTGACGAACCCGATCGAACTCGACGCCAGCCGCCGGGCCAGGTCGTAGTTGACCGGGCCGGACTGCTGGCCGCCGCTCATCACGGTGCCTGCGCCGCTGAACATCTCGCCGAGCCGGGTGAAGATCTGGCCCAGCTGCGACATGTCGAACTCGCCGCCGCCCATGCCGAACGGGTCACCGCCACCGGGTTCGTTCTTGCGCTTGTCCCGGTCGGGGTCGTCGCCCGCGGAGAAGCCGAAAGGCAGGTCAGCCATACCCTCAACGGTACTCACCCCGGCCCCGCGATGTGGCTGCGCAGGTCACGCTGGCAGCGAACCCCTACATTGGGCGACGTGAACAGGCGGATTTCGACGTTGCTCGTCGCGCTCGTGCCGATCGTGGCGTTCTTCGGATTGATGTCGCTCGTCGCGGTGCCGTACGTGTCGCTGGGCCCCGGCCCGACCTTCAACACCCTCGGCGAGGTGGACGGCAAGGAGGTCGTCGACATCGAGGGCACCGAGGTGTATCCGACCAGCGGGCAGCTGAACATGACCACGGTGTCCCAGCGCGACGGCCTGTCGCTGGGCCAGGCCCTGATCCTGTGGCTGTCCGGCCGCGAGCAGTTGGTGCCGCACGATCTGGTGTACCCGCCCGACAAGAGCAAGGACGAGATCGACGAGGAGAACAACAACGACTTCCGCCAGTCCGAGGACAGCGCGGAATACGCGGCGCTGCAGTACCTCAAGTACCCGATGGCGGTCACCGTCGACTCGGTCAACGAGGACGGCCCGTCGCACGGCAAGCTGCAGGACGGCGACGCGATCGACGGTGTCAACGGCAAGCCGGTGGCCAACCTCGAGGAGTTCCAGGCCCTGATGAAGGACACCCGGCCCGGCGACACCGTGACGCTGGACTACCGGCGCAAGGACGGTTCGCTCGGCGTCGCCACCATCACGCTGGGCACCCACCCCGATCCCGAGCGCGACAACGGCTATTTGGGCATCGGCGTGCTCGACGCCCCGTGGGCGCCGTTCAAGGTCAACTTCAACCTCGCCAACGTCGGCGGTCCGTCGGCCGGGCTGATGTTCAGCCTCGCGGTCGTCGACAAGCTCACCACCGGTGACCTGGCCGACGGCCAGACCGTGGCCGGCACCGGCACCATCACCGGCGACGGCAAGGTCGGCCCGATCGGCGGCATCACGCACAAGATGCTGGCCGCCAAGGAGGCCGGCGCCTCGATCTTCCTGGTGCCCGCCGACAACTGCGCGGAGGCGCTGACCGCTCCGCCCGACGGCCTGGAGCTGGTCAAGGTCGACACCCTGGCCTCGGCGGTGGATTCGCTGAAGACCCTGTCAGCCGGTGGCGAACGACCCCGCTGCTGAGTCGTCGCCGCGCGAGGACTGCGTAGAGTTATGGCACGTCGGTGGCGACGTGTGGTCTAGGACTGGAGTTGACGAGTGGGGATGCGGCCTGCGGCGCGGGTGCCGAAGCTGACACGACGTAGCAGGTTTCTGATCGCGATCGGCGTGGCGCTCGTGCTGCTGCTGCTGTTCGGCCAGCGCCTGATCGACACCTACGTGAACTGGTTGTGGTTCGGCGAGCTGGGCTACCGCTCGGTGTTCACCACGGTGCTCGTCACCCGGCTGGTGGTGTTCCTGGTCACCGGGGTGGTGATCGGGGCGATCGTGTTCGCCGCGATGGCGCTGGCCTACCGCACGCGGCCGGTCTTCGTGCCGATGAACGGTCCCAACGACCCGGTGGCGCGCTACCGCACCGCGGTGATGGCCCGCCCGCGCGTGGTCGGCATCGGCGTCCCGGTGGTGATCGGGCTGTTCGCCGGGTTGATCGCCCAGGCGCAGTGGGCAAAGGTGCAGCTGTTCATTCACGGCGGCGACTTCGGCATCACCGATCCGCAGTTCGGCAAGGACCTCGGCTTCTACGCGTTCGATCTGCCGTTCTACCGGATGGTGCTCACGGCGCTGATCTGGGCGACGGTGCTGGCGTTCATCGCGAACCTGGTGGGCCACTACCTGTTCGGCGGTATCCGGCTGACCGGTCGCACGGGTGCGCTGAGCCGTTCGGCGCGCATCCAGCTCGTCGCGCTGGTCGGAATCTTCATGCTGCTCAAGGCCGTTGCCTACTGGCTGGACCGCTACGAGTTGCTGAGCCACACCAGAAGCGGAAAGCCGTTCACCGGTGCCGGGTACACCGACATCAACGCGGTGCTGCCCGCCAAGCTGATCCTGATGGCGATCGCGGTGATCTGCGCGGCCGCGGTGTTCTCCGCGCTCGTGCTGCGCGACCTGCGCATCCCGGCGATCGGGGTAGTGCTGTTGCTGCTGTCGTCGTTGGTGATCGGCGCGGGCTGGCCGCTGGTGGTGGAGCAGTTCAGCGTCAAACCCAATGCGGCGCAGAAGGAAAGCGAGTACATCAGCCGGAGCATCGCGGCCACCAGACACGCCTACGGGCTGACCGACGAGGTGGTGAGCTACCGCAACTACAGCGGTGACGCGCCGGCCACCGCGCAACAGGTGGCCGCCGACCGCGCTACCACGTCGAACATCAGGCTGCTCGACCCGACGATCATCAGCCCGACGTTCACCCAGTTCCAGCAGGGCAAGAACTTCTACTACTTCCCGGACCATCTCAACATCGACCGGTACGTCGACAAGGACGGCCAACTGCGCGACTACGTCGTCGCCGCCCGCGAACTCAACCCGGACCGGCTGACCGACAACCAGCGCGACTGGATCAACCGGCACACCGTCTACACCCACGGCAACGGTTTCATCGCCTCGCCGGCCAACACCGTGCGCGGGGTCGCCAACGACCCCAACCAGAACGGCGGCTATCCGGAGTTTCTGGTCAACGCGGTGGGCCCGGACGGCATCATCAACCAGGGCCCGGCGCCGCTGGACCAGCCGCGCATCTACTTCGGCCCGGTGATCGCCAACACCGCCGCCGACTACGCGATCGTCGGGGAGAACGGTGCCCCGCGCGAGTACGACTTCGAGACCAACACCGAGACCCGCAACTACACCTACACCGGGCGCGGCGGGGTGCCGGTCGGAAACTGGCTGGCGCGCTCCGTGTTCGCGGTGAAGTTCGCCGAGCGGAACTTCTTGTTCTCCGACGTGATCGGGCCGAACAGCAAGATCCTGTTCAACCGCGACCCGTCCGAGCGCGTGGAGGCGGTGGCGCCCTGGCTGGACACCGACACCGCGGTGTACCCGGCGGTGGTGAACAAGCGGCTGGTGTGGATCGTCGACGCCTACACCACGTTGGACAACTATCCGTACTCGCAGGAGATGACCCTGTCGAGCGCCACCGCCGACTCCAACGAGGTGGCGATCAACCGGCTGCAGCCCGACAAGAAGGTGTCCTACATCCGCAACTCGGTGAAGGCCACCGTCGACGCCTACGACGGCACCGTCACGCTGTACGCCCAGGACGAGTCCGACCCGGTGCTGCAGGCGTGGATGAAGGTGTTCCCCGGCACGGTCAAGCCGAACAGCGAGATCACCCCGGAACTGCGCGCCCACCTGCGTTACCCGGAGGACCTGTTCAAGGTGCAGCGCGCGCTGCTGGCCCGCTACCACGTCAGCGACCCGGTGACGTTCTTCTCGACGTCGGACTTCTGGGACGTGCCGCTGGACCCGAACCCGACCGCCAGCAGCTTCCAGCCGCCGTACTACATCGTGGCGAAAAACCTTGCCACCGATGCCAATACGGCGTCCTTCCAGTTGACCAGCGCGATGAACCGGTTCCGGCGCGACTTCCTGGCCGCGTTCATCAGCGCCAGTTCGGATCCCGAGACGTACGGCAAGATCACGGTGTTGACGATCCCCGGGCAGGTCAACGGTCCCAAGCTGGCGTTCAACGCGATCAGCACCGACACCGCGGTCAGCCAGGATCTCGGCGTCATCGGCCGCGACAACCAGAACCGGATCCGGTGGGGCAACCTGCTCACGCTGCCGGTGGCCCAGGGCGGTCTGCTCTATGTGGCGCCGGTGTACGCCTCGCCGGGCACCAGCGACGCGGCGTCGTCGTACCCGCGCCTGATCCGCGTGGCGATGATGTACAACGACAAGGTCGGCTACGGCCCCACGGTGCGCGACGCGCTGACCGACCTGTTCGGGCCGGGCGCCGACGCCACCGCGACCGGCCCGGCGCCGACCGGACCGGTGACCGGCGGGGGGCCCGCCGCGCCGCCGCCGCGCGACGGGCAGCCGGCCGCGTCGCCACCCGCCGGCCAGGCCGCGCCGGAGCGGCCGACGCCGGTGGCCACGCCGCCCGGCGGACCGGTGACGTTGTCGCCGGCCAAAGCCGCTGCGCTGGAAGAGGTCAATACGGCGCTCGACTCGCTGCGCGAGGCGCAGGAAAGCGGTGACTTCGGCGAGTTCGGCGAGGCCCTGCAGCGTCTCGACCAGGCGGTGAAGAAGTACCAGACCACCCGCTGACTCCCGCGAGCGTGCGTGTCTGCGCACGACGCGCCGCGAAATCTCTGCGGTCTGTGCACGCTCGCCGGGGTGTCGAATTCAGCCCTGAGCGGACTCACCGCCGTCGGTGGCCGGGCGATTTGGAGGTGCGCCAGCGCCTTCGGTAACCTTGCGGGTACCCGACGCGGGGTGGAGCAGCTCGGTAGCTCGCTGGGCTCATAACCCAGAGGTCGCAGGTTCGAATCCTGTCCCCGCTACGAAACGAAACGGCCCCCGGAATGATCCGGGGGCCGTTTCACATCTCGGGTCAGCTCGACGGCGCCCGCGTGATTTCGGTGTAGTTGGTTGCGCTGAGCGCAACCAACTACACCGAAATCAGTGTCGCTGCCGGGCAAGCGATCGTGGTGGCTGCCGCGCGTCCCGCCCGACCTCGACATCGAGGGCGACACGCTGAACCGGCGTCCGACCGCGGAACTAGCATCGGCGCGGTGATCGACGACGCGGTCGTGCTGCGCGACGGCCGTCGGCTGGCGTACCGGCAGTACGGGCCGGCCGACGGCCGGCCGCTGCTCTTCCTGCCGGGCGCCGGCCTCGGCCGGCTGATGCGGTTCGGCGAGGACGCACTCGCCGACCGGCACGTGCGGCTGCTGTCCATCGACCGCCCCGGCCTTGGCGCCTCGAGCCCGCATCCGGTTAAGACCTTCGCCAGCGTCGCCGCCGACCTGGCCGCGCTCGTCGACGCGGTGGTCGGGGAGCCGGTGACGGTGGTGGCCAACTCGCAGGGCGCCCCGTTCGGGCTGGCGTTCGCCACCACCGGCCGCGCGCGTGGCGCGGTGCTGGTGTCACCGATCGACGACGTCGGCCATCCGCCGACCACCGCGCTGCTGCCCGCCGACTACCGCGCGCTGGTGGCCGAGGTCGCCGCCGACCCCGAGGCGGCCATGCGGCGCTTCTCGGCGTTCACCGCCGCCGAGCTGTTCGCGATGATGACCGGCGACCACCCGCCTGCCGATCAGCCGATCTACGACGACCCGGGGTTCCGGTCGATGTTGCGCACCGCCCTCGACGACGGATTCGCCTCTGGGGCAGACGGTTACGCGCGCGACACGATGTTGGCGATGTCGCCGTGGCCCGCACAGCTGTTCGAGCCCGTCGTCGGGGTGCGAATCCTGATCGGCGCCCACGACCGTGTGCATTCACCCGACGGCGCGGCGACGTTGACCGGACGCATCCGTGGCGCGCGCCGTGCGGTCGTCGACGACGCGGGCGGCGCGCTGCTGTGGTCCCATCCGCACCTGGTACTCGACGCGGCGACGATCACGCCCTAGGCCCGGACGTAGGCCCCCACGGCGGAGCCACATCCGTTAGCTTGTCCTGCGTCGATCACCCCGACCCGCCCGCTCGTGTGGTCGGAAGCACGAGGATGTCATGAACGCGCTCGCTCACTCCCTCGCCGAAACGCTGGCCGGCAGCGGCAACCACCTGGTCACCTTGCAGGACGGCACCTGGGTGCACCACCCGTGGCCAGAGGTGCACGCGCGGTCGCAGAACGTCGCCGACTGGTTGCTCAACGAGGACGCCTCCGGACTGGGTCTGACCGGGGAACCGACCGTCGAACTCGTCGCCGCGATCCTGGCCGGATTCCAGGCCGGCGTGCCGGTATCGATCGCACCCGGCCCGGTGCGTGGCGCCGATCCCGACCAGTGGGCGGCCGCCACCGTCGACCGGTTCGTCGGCATGGGCGTCAGCCACGTCCTGAGCAACGGGAGGCACCTGGAGCTGCTGTCGGCCACGGAGCGTCCGGTGTGGGTCAAGGATCTGAGTTCGGTTGCGCCGGCGCATCGTTCGACGACGTTTATCGCACCCGATCGATCCGCGCCGGTGGCCGTCCTGCAGGGCACCGCCGGGTCGACCGGGGTGCCCCGCACGGTGCAACTGTCGCCCGACGCGGTGCTGGCCAACCTGCGCGGCCTCAACGCCCGCATCGGCGTCACCCCGAACGACGTGGGCTGCTCGTGGTTGCCGCTGTACCACGACATGGGGTTGAGCTTCCTGCTGGCCGGGGCGCTCGGCGGCACCGATGTCTGGCAGGCGCCGACGACGGCGTTCCAGGCGTCGCCGTTCCGCTGGCTGGACTGGCTCTCCGAGAGTCGGGCGACCATCACCGCCGCGCCGAACATGGCCTACGGCTTGATCGGCAAGTACTCGCGGCGGGTCACCGACGTCGACCTCGGTCTACTGCGGTTCGCGCTCAACGGCGGGGAACCCGTCGACTGCGAGCTCACCGGGCGGTTCGCCACCGAGATGGCGCGTTTCGGCTTCTCCGCCGGTGCGCTGGCCCCGTCGTACGGTCTGGCCGAATCCACTTGTGCGGTAACGGTTCCGGCGCCCGGCGGTGGACTTCAGACTGACGAAGCTGGGCATGCGATCCTGGGCGAGCCGATCGACGGCATGTCGGTGCGCATCGAGCCGCGTGATCACGGGGCGATCGGGGAGGTGATGATCCGCGGTACGTCGATGATGTCGGGGTATCGCGGCGACGCCCCGCTCTCGCCCGACGAGTGGTTCCCCACCGGCGATCTCGGCTATCTCGTCGACGGCGGCCTGGTGGTCTGCGGCCGCGCCAAGGAACTGATCACCGTCGCCGGCCGCAACGTCTTTCCCGCCGACATCGAGGCCGTGGCCGCTGCGGCGCCCGGGGTGCGCGAGGGCGCGGTCGCGGCGATCGGCGTGGGGGAGGGCTCGATACGTCCCGGTGTGGCCATCGTGGCCGAGTTCCGCGGCCGCGACGATGCGTCCGCGCGCGCCGAGGTGGTCGAACGCGTCGCGTCGCGGTGCGGCGTGGTGCCCGCCGACGTCGTGTTCGTCCGGCCGGGCAGCCTGCCCAGGACGACGTCGGGCAAGCTGCGCCGACTGGAGGTGAAGCGCCGTTTCGAGGCCGGCCAAGTCTAAGTATGCGTTGCTATCTATATAGATAGCGAGTAATATTGAGCGCATGATCGGAACCATGTGGAACGTCCGGCCCGCCGAGTGTGCCGAACCGCTGCCGTGCGACGACCTGCTGCCCGGGGCGGTCCGGCTCGAGCGGGCGATCTCGATCGATGCGCCACCGTCGGTGGTCTTCGCCTGGCTGTGCCAGATGCGCGTCGCGCCCTACAGCTATGACCTGCTCGACAACACCGGTCGGCGCAGCCCGCGCGTGCGCTCCGACGAGCTGACGGATCTCGCCGTGGGCCAGCCGTTCGTCCGGATCTTCGGCCGCACTTACGTTTTCGAGTTGACCGATTTCGAGACCGATCGCCACATCACGCTGCGGTCGAGGCGCCCGTCGCGGTGGGGGACGGTGGCCAACACCTACGCGGTCAGCCCCGAGGGCCGTGGAACGCGACTGCATGTCCGCGTCCTCTTCGACGGCCCGCGGCCGGTCGGTCAGGTGCTGGCGCTGGTGAACCTGCTGATGATGCGCAAGCAGCTGGAGGTGTTCAAGCAACTCGCAGAACGGGACGCGCTGGCCGTCAGCCCAGGATGAGGGTGTCGATCAGCACGTATCCGGCGACCACGAGCACGAGGTAGCCGAACCAGCGTCGCAGCCGGCCGGTGTCGATCCCGGTGCCGATGAAGCCGACGACGAGTGCGGCAGCCATCGCGGCGACGACGAACGCGGACGTCACCTGCCAGTCGATGCTGATCGACTGGAGATGCGCGGCAAGTCCGACGGTGGAGTTGACGACGATGATCACCAGCGAGGTGCCGACCGCGGTGGCCATCTCCACCCCGAGCAGCACCACCAGCGCGGGGATGATGAGGAAGCCGCCACCCACCCCGAACAGCCCGGTCAACAGCCCGACCAGGAGACCCGCGGCGGTCGAACGCGGCACGCAGCGGCGCCAGTTCACCCCGCCGGCATCGACCCGGCAGGCGGTGCCCGTCTGCGCCTGATCGGAGAGCATGCGGAGGGCGGCGACCACCATCACGGTGGCGAACCCGACCAACAGCACCGACTGCGGCAGGTGACGGCTGATCGCGCTGCCTGCGACGGTGGCCGGGATACCCGCCGCCGCGAAGACGCCGGCCACCCGCCATTGCACTTGCCGTGCACGGATTTTCGGCAACACCCCGACCGCGGACGCGGCGGCGACGACGATCAGCGAGATCGGGATCGCCTGTTCGATGTCGAGCCCCATCCCGTACACCAGCGCCGGAACGGCCAGGATGGACCCGCCGCCGCCGAGCATCCCCAGCAGCACGCCGATCAGCGCGCCGAGGGTCACCCCTGTCACGACCGTCACGATTCGCCTATCCGCTCAGCGGCGCCGCGGCACCGCGGGTGCTGACTTCGTGGGATGCGCGCACCGGCATCGCTGCGTCGGCGGGATGGTCCTCATGACGTCGTCGACGTGCTGACCGCAGCCTTCCCACGTCGCCTTGCCGCAGGCTCGACAGGTCACGGGGTAGCACATCGATGCTCCTTTCGTTGTGCTTGAGTCCACGCCTGGTAGCCGCCGAGCAGATCAGACACCTGCGCAATACCGTTGGCGCGCAACAGCGAAGCCGCCACGCTCGATCGCCATCCGCCCGCGCAGTGCACGACGATGGGCTTGTCGGCCGGGATGTCGTCGACCCGCAGGCGCAACTGGGCCAGGGGGATGTGCAGCGAACCGGGAATCGCGCCGGCCTCCCGCTCGCCGGGGTTGCGGATGTCGATCAGTGTCACCGCGTCGGCGGCGAGCAACTCGTCGAGCTCGGCAACCGTGGTGCGCGGGGCGGTGCGAACCAGATCGGTGAGCGCGGCGGGGAATTCACCGTCGCGGTCCACCGTCAGGTAGCCGATCACGTTGTCCACGCCGATCCGGGCCAGGCGGATCGCGGCCTGTTGCTCGTCGCCCGGATAGGTGATCAGCGCGATTTGATCGCCGATATCGGCCACCATGCCGGCGGTTTCGGCGAAGCGGCCGTCGAACCCGACGTTGACTGACCCGCGCAGATGCCCGGCCGCGAAGTCCTCGACCGTGCGGGCATCCAGCACCCGGACATCGGACTCGAGTGCGGCACGCAGCGCCGTGGCCGTCAGCTCGGGCACGGCACGGTCGGTCCGCAGCAGCGGGTGCACCCTTTTGTTCATGGCGGCATCAGCGGTGAAGTAGGCCGGAGCGGCGGGCTGACCCGCGGTCAGCATCGCGACGAACTCGTCCTCGGTCATGGGTTGCACGGACGGATTGGTCCGCCGCTGCTCGCCGATGGTGGAGGTGAGTTCGGTCGACAGATTCTTTCCGCACGACGACCCGGCCCCGTGGGCGGGCATCACCACGACATCGTCGGGCAGCCGCAGGAGCTTGTCGTGGATCGTGCGGTACATCGCCCTGGCCAGCTCGGTGGTCGAACTCTCGGCGGCGTTGACCAGGTCCGGACGGCCGACATCACCGATGAACAGCGAATCACCGGTCAGCACCGCCACCGCGTCGGCCCCGGGGCGCTCGCGGACGAGCACGCTGATCGACTCCCAGGTGTGGCCCGGGGTCGTCAGGATCTCCAGCTCCACCTCGCCCAGCGAGAGGCGCTCTCCGTCGGCGAGCCGGCGGATCGGGTAGTCCGTCTCGGCGGCCTCGCCGAACCCGATCCAGGCGCCGGCGGCGTTCACCAATTCCAGGTGGCCGGACACGAAGTCGGCGTGAAAGTGGGTGTTGATCACCCCTTCGATCGTCAGTCCGAACCTGCGCGCGTCGGCCAGGTAATCACTGATGTCGCGGCGCGGATCGACCACCACGGCACGTCCGGTGGTCTCGTCGCCGATCAGGTACGACGCGTGCGACAGACACTCGATGTAGTACTGCTCCAGGATCATCGTCGGGTTCCTTCCTGACCGTCCGGGGTATATACCCCTGGGGGTATCATATGTGGCCAACTATATACCCCCTTGGGTATATTTGCCATCGGGGTCAAGATACCCCCGCCGGTATGTTGGGACAACGACCCACGAACGGGTGGCGGAGGCGAAAGGAATCACCATGGTCGGCGATCAGGAAGCCATCGATGCGGTGCTCAATCGGCTGCGTCGCGCGCAGGGGCAGCTCGCCGGCGTCATCGCCATGATCGAGCAGGGCCGCGAATGCAAGGACGTGGTGACGCAGCTGGCCGCGGTCTCGCGGGCACTCGATCGCGCCGGTTTCAAAATCGTCGCCACCGGGTTGCGGGAGTGCATGGCCGGTGCGGGATCGGGCTCGGACACGCCCATGACCGAGGCGGAGTTGGAGAAGCTGTTTCTCGCGCTCGCCTGACCTTCACCTGAGATCATGACGCGGTGGGGCCCACGCTGGCCGGCATCGTCGATCTGCCCGACGGCGAGGTACGCGGTTGGGGGTGTTCTCCCACGGGTTCACGCTCGGCAAGGACGGCCCGGCGGCCAGTCGGATATGCAAGCAGCTGGCCGCCGAGGGCATCGCCAACGCGAGCGAAATCTTTCGCGCCGCACGGGATCCCCGCAGTTTCGTGTCGCTCGAACGCGCCGCGATTTCGGTGTAGTTAGTGGCGCTGAGCGCAACCAACTACACCGAAATCACCGGAGCTTGACGACGACCTTGCCCTTGGCGCTGCGGTCCTCGAGTGAGGCGATCGCGTCGGCGGCCCGCTCCAACGGATAGACGACGGGTTCGGGCGCGGCCACCTTGCCCGACGCCAGCAGCGGCTCGAGTTCGGCCCACTGCTCGTGCAGATACCCCGGATGAGTGGCGGCCCACGCACCCCAGCCCACCCCGACGGTGTCGATGTTGTTGAGCAGCAACCGGTTGACCTTCACGGTGGGGATCTCACCGCCGGTGAAGCCGATCACCAGCAGCCGTCCGCCCGGCGCCAGCGAGCGCAGCGAGTCGGTGAACCGGTCGCCGCCGACCGGGTCGACGACGATGTCCACGCCGCGCCCGCCGGTCAACTCCTTGACGGCGTCTTTGAACCCGTCGGCCAGCACGACGTCCGTCGCACCCGCCGCCCGTGCGACCTCACCCTTGTCCTGCGTGCTGACCACCGCGATCACCCGCGACGCGCCCCACGCCGGCGCCAGTCGCAGCGTCGACGTGCCGATGCCGCCCGCGGCGCCGTGCACCAGCAGCGTCTCGCCCTCGGCCAGTCGGCCCCGGGTGCGCAGCGCGTGGTGCATGGTCAAATCGTTGAACAGCAGGCCCGCCCCCGCCTCGAACGAGACGTTGTCGGGCAGCTTGAACACCCGGTCGGCGGGCAGCGCGACGACCTCGGCCATCGCGCCGCAGATCATCGTCAGCCCGCACACCCGGTCACCGGCGGTCACATGCGCGCCGGCCGGCGCGCTGCGCACCACGCCGGCGACTTCGCCGCCCGGGCTGTACGGCAGGTCCGGCTTGTACTGGTACAGGCCGCGGGACTGCAGCACGTCGGGGAACGCCCCCCCGGCGGCGTGCACGTCGATCACCACCAGGCCGTCGCCCGCGGGCTCGTCGATCTCGACGAGCTTGGCGGCCTGCGGCCCGTCCAGGCTGGCTATCTGTATCGCACGCATCACGGCCTTCCCGTCGCAGTCTGTCGTGAACGCGAAACCATTTAACTCCTGCCCGGGTCCCGGCCAACCGCCCGGTAGGCTGATCACCCGGCATCGGCGCCGAACACGATGGGAGTGCGCATGGCACGTGGTCAAACGGCTCGCAGGCGGGCCGCGGGGTTCGCGGCAGCGGAGGCCATCGGACGCGGACGAAGCGTGGGCATCCGAGCCAAGGACGGCATCCGGCTGCACGCCGAGGTGTTCGGGCCCGAGGACGGCTACCCGATCGTGCTCGCCCACGGCATCACCTGCGCCCTGCGGGTGTGGGCCTACCAGATCGCCGACCTGTCGAAGGACTACCGCGTCATCGCCTTCGACCACCGCGGCCACGGCCGCAGTGCGGTGCCGGCCCGGCGCAGCGGCTACAGCCTGGACAGCCTGGCCGGTGACATCGACTCCGTGCTCGAGGCGACGCTGCGGCCGGGGGAGCGCGCGATCATCGCCGGCCATTCGATGGGCGGCATCGCGATCACGTCGTGGGCCGAGCGCTATCCGGAGCGGGTCGAGGAACGCGCCGACGGAGTCGCGCTGATCAACACCACCACCGGCGACCTCCTGCGGCACGTGCAGTTCCTGCGCGTGCCACCGCAATTGGCCGACGCACGGGTGCGGGCGGCCAGCACGGTGCTGAGAACCTTTGGCGCAGCGCCACTTCTGCGCGCCATCGACCGGCCCAGCCGACGCTTCGTGCAGACCATGGCGGTCGGCCGCGACGCCGATCCGGCGATCGGCGAGTTCATCTACGAGCTGTTCACCTCGACCCCGCCCGCCGGCCGCGGCGGCTGGGCCAGGGCGCTGGTCGACGGCATCGGCGTCAACCAGTTCATCGGGCTGCAGAACCTGACCGTGCCGACGCTGGTCATCGGCAGCCAGAAGGACCGCATCCTGCCGATGGTGTCGTCACGTCGAATCGCCAAGGAGGCACCGAATCTCGCCCAGTTCGTCGAACTCCCCGGCGGGCACTGCGCGATCCTCGAACGGCCCGACGAGGTCAACAAGCAGCTGCGCTGGCTGGTCGAGGAAGTGACCGCCGAACGCCGCGCGACGTCCTAGGCCGTCAGCTGCCGGTGCACCTCCTCGGCGGCGCGCCGGCCCGACCGGATCGCCCCGTCGAGGAATCCCGTCCACCGGTCGGCGGTCTCGGTGCCCGCCCAGTAGATGCCGTCGACCGGTCGGCGCAACCACTGCCCGTATGCCGTCCACGAACCGGGAGGCACCGCGGCGGTCGGCCCGCCGGGTGCGAATTCCTCTGCCCCCCAACAGTGGTCGAGGTAGTCGATCGGATCCAGCGCGGCCTCGCCGAACAGCGTGGCGAACCCGGCCAGTGCGCGTTCGCGGCGCTGGCCGGGCGGTAGCGGATCGAACGTCCGCGCATCGGTGAAGCCGAGCAGGATGCCGGGGCCGTCGTCGCTGGGGCTGACGTCGAAGGTGATGAACACCGGCCCCTCATCCGACAGCGCCTCACCGGAGTAGCCGTCGGCCCGCCAGAACGGCGTCTCGTAGGCGGCGTAGGCCTTGCTCAACGAGCCCTGCGGCCAGTGCGCCGCGAGCTTGCCGTATTCGGGCGGCAGGTCGGGCACGAACGTGATGGCCGCGCGGTGCTCGGGCGGGATCGCGACGATGACGGCCCTCGCGTCGACGCGGCCGCGGTCGCAGGTCACCGTCAGCGTGCCGTCGGCCTGACGCTCGATGCCGCGCACCGGGGCGCCGAGCACCACCCGCGACCCGAGTTCGGCGGCCATCTTCACCGCGATCTGCTGGGTGCCGCCCGGGAAGCGGTCCTGCTGCGCGCCGCCCTCGACGTCGAGCATGCGGTCCAGCCCGCCGGCAGCCTTGACGTAGCGCACCGCGTGCAGCATCGACACCGCGTCGGGCTCACACCCCCAGGTCACCCGCGCCATGATCGCCATCAGATCGCGGGTGCCCGCGCTGGCGCGCACCGACCGCAGCCACTGGTCGAGGGACTGCCCGTCCAGCTCCGCGGCGTTCGGCGCGCGCCACGGCTCGTCGACCGGCACCCGGCGGGCCACCCGGTCGAAGCGCCACTGGATGCGCGACACGTCGAGCAGCTCCAAAATCGACAGCCGCGGAATGGTGCTGCGATACGAGCGGACCCGGCCGCGCCAGCGGATCAGGTTCTTGCCGCGGCTGTAGGTGGGCACGGTCTGGCAGCCCAGCTCGCGGGCCAGCTCCAGCACCGCGTCCTGCGTCGGCCCGACGAACGTGCCGCCCAGATCGACCGGGACGCCGGCGAGGGTGGCCGTCGACGACCGCCCGCCCACCCGGTCGCGGCCCTCCAGCACCACCACGTCGTGTCCGTGTCGCACCAGCTCACGGGCCGCCGCCAGACCGGCGAACCCGGCGCCGACCACGACGACCTGCGTACTGGCGGGCAAGGATGCAGCAGTCACGCCGATAGGCTCTCACGTCGTGAAGGTCATCACGGCGTTGTTCGGCCCGACGGATGCGATCTCGCGGGCGCAGGCGCTGCGGGAGGCCGGGGTGGCCGGCGTGTTCACCTTCGAGGGTCCGCACGACGTGTTCGCCCCGCTGACGCTGGCGTCCACCGTCGGCGGCCTCGACCTGCTGACCAACGTGGCAATCGCGTTCCCGCGCAATCCGATCCAGCTCGCGCATCAGGCCTACGACCTGCAGTTGCTCAGCGCGGGGCGGTTCACGCTGGGGCTCGGTACCCAGGTGCGGGCGCAGGTGGAGAAGCGCTACGGCGTCGACTTCGAGCGGCCGGTCGCGCGGATGCGCGAGATGGTCGCGGCGCTGCGGGCGATCTTCGCGGCCTGGGAGACCGGGGAGCGGCTCGACTTCCGCGGCAGCTACTACCGGCACACGCTGATGACGCCGACGTTCAACCCGGGGCCCAACCCGTTCGGCCCGCCACCGATCTACCTCGGCGCGCTGGGCCCGCGGCTGACCCGGGCCACGGCCGAGGTCGCCGACGGGCTGCTGGTGATGCCGTTCGGGTCGAAGCGGTTCCTGCACGAGGTGACGCTGCCGACCGTGCGCGAGGGGTTGGCCGCCGCCGGCCGCGATCCGTCGGAGTTCGCGGTGGTGCCGGAGATCATCGTGTCGGTGGGGCAGGACGACGCCGACCACACCGCCGCGCGCCGGCTGCTCGGGTTCTACGGGTCGACGCCGGCGTATCGCCCGGTGCTCGACGTCCACGGCTGGGGCGAGCTGCAGCCCGAGCTGAACGCGCTGTCCAAACAGGGCCGCTGGGAGGAGATGGGCCGGCGCATCGACGACGACGTGCTGCACACGATCGTGGCGTGCGGCAGCCCCGCCGAGATCGCCGCCCACGTCCGCGACCGGGTCGCCGGGGTGTCCGACCGGGTGTGCCTGTACGCGCCCGGACCGATCGCGGTCGAGGCGTTGGCCGAGATCGTCGACGCGCTCGGGTCCTAGCCCATATCGTGGTACCCGAACGAACCAAGGAGGGTGCGCGATGGACGACCAGGGCCAGTACTCGGACGTGATCATCATCGGCGCAGGGATCTCCGGCATCGGCGCGGCGTACCGCATTCAGGAGAAGAACCCCGGGCTGACCTACACCGTCCTGGAGCGTCGGGAACGCATCGGCGGCACCTGGGACCTGCATCGATACCCCGGCATCCGGTCCGACAGCGACATCTTCACGCTGAGCTTCCCGTTCGAGCCGTGGACCCGACCGGAGAACGTCGCCGACGGTCCGGACATCCGCGAGTACCTCGAGCAGACCGCCCGCAAGCACGGCATCGACCGACACATCCGGTTCCGCACCCGAGTGCTGTCGGCGGACTGGGACTCGACCACCGACACCTGGACCGTGCAGGCCGAGACCGACGGCGTGCCGACCGTCTATCGCGCCAACTTCCTGTTCTTCGGCACCGGCTACTACAACTACGACGAGCCCTACCGGCCCGACTTCCCGGGCCTGGACTCGTTCCGCGGTGAGGTGGTGCACCCGCAGCACTGGCCCGAGTCGCTGGACTACACCGGCAAGCGACTGGTGGTGATCGGCAGCGGCGCGACGGCGGTCAGCATGATCCCGTCGCTGACCGAGAAGGCCGGTCACGTGACGATGCTGCAGCGTTCGCCGACCTACATCCTGTCGACGCAGCGGGTGCATCCCGTCGTGCAGGCGATCCGCAAGGTGCTGCCGGGCCGACTCGGCTACCATGGCGCGCGGCTGTTCAACACCATCTTCACGGTGTGGCTCTACGCGTTCGCCCGCAGCGCCCCCAAGCTCGCGCGGCGGTTCATCCGCGCCACCGCCAAGCGCAACCTGCCGCCGGGCTATCCCGTTGACGTGCACTTCAACCCGCGTTATGACCCGTGGGATCAGCGGTTGTGCGCGATGCTCGACTACGACCTGTACAAGGCGATCGGCGACGGCCGCGTCGATGTCGTGACCGACCACATCGACCACATCGACGCCGAGGGCATCGTGCTGCGGTCGGGGGACCGGATCGACGCCGACGTCATCATCACCGCGACCGGCATCCAGCTGCAGGCGCTCGGCGGCGTCGCGTTGAGTATCGACGGGGAAGAGGTCAAGCCGCAGGACCGCTTCGTGTTCAAGGAGCACCTGCTCGAGGACGTGCCCAACCTCGCCTGGTGCGTCGGCTACATCAACGCGTCCTGGACGCTGCGGGCCGACCTTACCGCGCGGGCGGTCGCGAATCTGTTGGCGTACATGGACTCTCACGGATACACGCACGCGTATCCGCATCTTGGCGACAAGCCGATGGCCGAGAAGCCGGCGTGGAACATCAACGCCGGTTACGTGCAGCGGGCATTGCACGCGCTGCCGAAGTCGGGCACCCGCCGGCCGTGGAACGTGCGGCACAACTATGTGCTCGACGTGATCGACCACCGCCTCGACCGGATCGAGGAGTCGATGGTCTTCGGCCGCGCCAAATCTGCGATTTCGGTGTAGTTAGTAGCGCCCTGCGCGACCAGCTACACCGAAATCCCTGACTAGGGGGCGACGGAGAGCCAGTCGGCGAAGCCCGACGGGTCGTGGCGGCCCAGTGCGCCGTGCTCGAACAACCCCCAGCCCTCGACCGACTTGCCGTTCTCCGTGCACACGGCGCGACCGACGTGGTCGATCACCCCGAAGCCGGCGCGGCCGGCGATCGCCGGATCGGTCATGTCGTAGGTCAGCCGCTCGGTGAACTTGTCGCCCTTCCACATTCCGTGCAGCCAGTCCGAGTCGCCGCCGTAGCCGCCGCCGACGTGGATCGGCACCGGCAGCTTGGACTCCACCTCGAACCGGATGGGCGTACCGTCCGGCGCGGTGGCGTCGATGGTCGCGCCGGTCGGGATCCGGGTGCCCGACGTGTAGTGGATCTTCACCCGCGGCCAGCCCAGCTGTTCGACGCGGCCGTCGCGCCAGACGCGGGTGACGTCGTTGAGGCTGCGGAACCCGTCGGGCTCCTCCTGGATGATCAGGCAGATCGCGAAGTCGTCGAACGCCATCGGCACGTACAGCCACCACATGCCCTCGAACGGCGGATGGGCGGGCCGGCCCGCGGGTTCGGGTTCGCCGATCGGCCGGATGCCCCAGGACCGGTCGCGGCTGCCGATCCACACCGACGGGTCGACGGTGATCCGCTCGCCGTCGATCAGGATCGATCCGGTCCAGCTGCCCACCTGGGCGAACCGCTGTGCGTCCAGCGTGACCCGGGTGCCCGACCGCAGCACGTGGCGCTGCTCCTGGATGGCGTCGAACAACCCGGTCCAGGTCAGGTCGACGGCGATGCCCTCGGTCTCCTCGAGCACGATCCGCAGCTTGTGCAGCGGCTCGGTGACCTCGACGCGGTAACCGAGCACGTGCTGGTTGAGCCGGTCGGAGTCGATGCCGTCGGAGAGGTGCACCGCGGTCTGCGTGTCGCCCCGACGCACCAGCACGAACGCGTCCTTCACCCCGAGATTGGGATAGTAGCCGATCCCGGTGATCAAAAAGATATCGCCGGTGCGGTCGTGGGCGTTGAAATACGACCGGTCATAGAAATTGCGATCGGACGTGCCCGGCCACGAAATAGGCTGGGGCAGTTGATGAATCGGAAACTCGTCGGTGGGTCCGAGCATCAGGAGTCCTCTCCAATGAGTCGTTTCAGCAGCGAGCCGTGGTAGAAGAGCGACTCGATGTCCTCGGGCTGTTCGATCTCACCGAACCGCCCCCGCCGCGCGTTCGTCCGCATGAACACGCAGCACCAGATGACGCCGGAGTACACGTAGAACCAGTGCAGGTCGCCGAGTTCGACACCCGTCAGGGCGGTGTAGGTGGCGCGGACGTCCTCCTCCCGCATGACGTCCGGCAGGCCGGGCAGTCCGGCCAGCCCGGCGAGCTCCTGGAAGACGTTGTGGGCGAAGATCATCCACGCGGCGTCCATCTCGCGCGGCCCCAGCGTCGCCATCTCCCAGTCCAGCACCGCGGCCGGCCGGAAGCCGTCGTAGAGCACGTTGCCGACCCGGGAGTCGCCCCAGATCAGCACCGGGTTCGACGCCGCGACCTCGGCCGGCCAATGCGCGTCCAACCACTCCAGCGCGCGTTCCACCAGCCCCGAGCGACCGATGTCGGGAACGGCGAACTGGTACCACCGCTTCAGCCAGTTCAGGTTGCGGGTCAACGCATTCGGATCCGAGCCGTCGTTGAGGAACCCGAACAGTTCCTCGGGCTCGGGAATCGAGTGCAGCTTCGCGATGATCTCGACGGTGGCGTCCTGCAGCTCGCGGCGGCGCTCGGCCGGCGCGTCGGCGAACCAGTTGCCGCCGAACGTGTAGGGCATCACGTCGGGCGGCACCCGCCCGTCGACGTAGTCCATCAAGAAGAACGGCGAGCCCAGTACCTTGCCGGTCGGTTCGAGCCAGCGCACCGGCGGCACCGGCACATCGGTGTGCTCGCCGACCAACCGGATCACGTCGAACTGGTGGTCCATCCGGTAGGCGTCGAACACCGGGACGTCCTCGGGGGTGGGTGCCACCCGGGCCACCCACTTCTGTTCGCGCTGCTGACCATCCTCGGACCAGCGGCCGGTCAGGATGATCGTCTCCGACGACATGCCGTTGGCGTCGACTCCGCTTTCGACGGTGATCTCCGGGGCGACCCCGCCGGGCAGCACGGTCGACAGCCACCGCGACATCGCCGTGGGCACGGTGCTGACGTCTCGGCTCGAATGCTGCAGGCGGTCGAGATCCTCGACAACCGGTTCGCTTGGCATCTGTTCCTCCGGCCCGACAATTACGATACTGTTGGTAGCGATATGAAAGCAGACGCGTCAGCCGTTGACAAGAACCCGGGACGCCAGGTCGGCGTCGGGCGGCCGCGTGATCCGCGTATCGACGCTGCCATACTGCGCGCCACCGCGGATCTGCTTGTGGAAATCGGGTATTCGAATCTGACGATGGCCGCGGTTGCCGAGCGCGCGGGAACCACCAAGACCGCGCTGTACCGGCGCTGGTCCAGCAAGGCCGAGCTGGTGCACGAGGCGGCGTTTCCCGCCGCGCCCACCGCCATCGCGACCCCGCCCGGCGACATCGCCGCCGACATCCGCGCGATGGTGGCCGCCGCCCGCGACGTGTTCACCACCCCGGTGGTGCGCGCGGCGCTGCCCGGTCTGATCTCCGACATGCTCGACGACGCCGAGCTCAACTCGCGGGTGCGCGAGCGCTTCACCGGGGCGTTCGCCGCGGTCCGGCAGCGGCTGGCCGACGCCGTCGCCCGCGGTCAGGTGCACCCGGACATCGACCCCGACCGGCTGGTCGAAATGATCGGCGGCGCCACGCTGCTGAGGATCCTGCACCGGCCCGACGAACCGCTGGGCGCCGACTGGGTCGACCAGACCGCTGCCATCCTCGTGCACGGTGTGGTGACATAGGCGGCGTGGCCGAACTCGCTCCGTTCCCCACCGAGTGGGACAGCGCCCTGGTCCTGGTGCCGCATCCCGACGACCCCGAGTACGGTGTCGCCGCCGCGGTCGCGAAGTGGACGTCGTCAGGTAAGACGGTGCGCTATGCGCTGGCGTGCCGCGGTGAGGTGGGCATCGCGGGCATGGCGCCCGAGGAGGCCGCCCCGCTGCGGGAGGCCGAACAGCGGCGTTCGGCGGCGATCGTCGGCGTGGGCAACGTGGAGTTCTGGGACTTTCCCGACAGCCAGATCTTCGACACGCCACGGCTGCGCGACAAGATCGCCGCGACCATCGCCGACTTGCGGCCCGACGTGGTCATCACGCTGTACTCCGGGCCGGAGTGGGCACCCGGCGCGCCCAATCAGCGCGACCACATCGAGTTCTCGAAAGCCGTTGCAGGGGCGATCTATTCGATGTCGGACCCGCCGCGGTGGTTCTTCGAGACCGGGCCGGACGGCACGCACGGGGAAACCGTCGACGACTTCATCGAGGTCGCCGTCGAGTCGCTCGCCGCACACCACGTCTACCTGTCGGTGTACGACCCGAACACCCCGGTGACCGAGCAGGCCCGCCAGCAGGTCGAACGCTCGACACCGCCGCGACCGGAGTTCGGCGGGCGCCGCACCGTCGAGTTCATCCTCAAGTCGCGCTAGCTGGGCTGCGGCTGTTCCTTCGGCCCGAGATACAGTCCACCGTTGACGTCGAGCGTCTGGCCGGTCACCCATCGACTGTCGTCGGAGGCGAAAAACGCGACAGCGTCGGCGATTTCGGCGGCCTCTCCGACCCGGCTGAGCGCGGTGATCTCGGTGAAACCAGATGCCGCGTCCTCGTCGTCGCGCAGCCATGAGTTCATGTCCGTGGCGGTGAGGCCGGGCGCGACGGTGTTCACGGTGATCTGACGCTCGCCGAGGGTATTGGCAAGCGATCGGCCGAACACGTTCAACGCGCCCTTGGTCATCGAGTACACGATCTGCGGCGTCGCAAACCAGGTGACACCGGACGAGATGTTGATGATGCGGCCGCCGTCGCGCAGCAACGACAGTGCGCGCTGGGTGATGAAGAACGGGGCCCGCACGTTGATCGC
>Ga0182793_1000098_pt1 | contig 77627 bp, 65 predicted proteins | sample Passage237A_FD_130498 | JGI IMG/M metagenome (GOLD analysis project Ga0182793, IMG submission 130498) | Cellulose adapted compost microbial communities from Newby Island Compost Facility, Milpitas, CA, USA - Passage2 37A (version 2) (version 2) ... | reverse complement strand
CCCCGGGGGGGCCGGGGCGGGGCCGGGGGGGGGACGCGGCCGACCCCCCGTCCGCCCCGAGTCGAGCCCCGGAGCGCACCGAATCGCGCCCGAGTGCGGATCGAGCCGCGACCCCGCCGCCGATCGCGAATTGGGAACCGCCGCCGCCGAGCGCGCCGGTGCGGAAAGCGACTGTCGTCGAATCCAACATTCCCGATCCGCGTCCGTTTACGTTGCCCGAGGGTGACAAGGCGACGCGCATGGCGGCGTTGCTCGAGATCGTGACGAACGATCCGGTGTGTCTCGCCAATGTGCGCCCGGGAAAAAAGGTGGTGCTCGGCGTCGGAAACCTTGATGCGAAGATCATGTTCGTCGGGGAAGCCCCGGGCGCAGAAGAAGAAACGCAGGGTGAACCCTTTGTCGGTCCGGCGGGTCAGTTGCTGACCAAGATGATCAACGCCATGGGCCTAAAACGAGAACAGGTTTATATCGGAAACATCATGAACTGGCGGCCGCAGCTGCCGACCGACAGTTCGGGTGTGCAGTATGGCAATCGTCCGCCGACCGCGGAGGAGATGAACTACTGCCTGCCGTATCTGCGCGCGCAGATCGACGTCGTGAATCCCGATCTGCTGGTCGCGCTGGGCTCGACCGCGGCGCAGGGATTGCTCGGCGCAGGATCGTTCAAGGCGCTCGGCGAGGTGCGCGGGAAGTGGAAGGAGTTTGGCGGCAAGCCGCTCATGGTGACGTATCACCCGAGCTACATTTTGCGGAATCAATCGAACCGTTCGAAGCGCATGATCTGGGAGGATCTCCTGAAGGTCATGGAGCGCGCCGAGGTGCCGATCAGCGACAAGCAGCGCAATTACTTCCTCTGAAAATGAAAACACCTCTTCGCCTTTTCGTGGTCGCGGCGGTGTTGCTCGGCGCGTCAGGCGCGTCGGCGGCCGATGGGGCCAGGTTCGATTTCGAGGTGCTGCGCGAACGCGCACAGGCGCTCGCGGCCCAGCCGTATGAGAAACGCGAGTCGCGTGTGCCCGAGTGGCTGCGCCGGCTCACGTATGACGAGCATCGCGACATTCGTTTCCTGCCCGAGCAGTCGTGGTGGCGGAAGGAGAAGCTGCCATTCGAGCTGCAGTTTTTCCATCCGGGTTTCGTCCAGAAGGACACGGTGCAGATCGCGGAGATCAAGGACGGCCGCGAGCAGCTGATTCCGTTTGCGTCCAAACTTTTCAACTACGGCCAAAACAAGATCGCGCAGCCGATTCCGGCGACGATGGGCTTCTCGGGTCTGCGTATTCACTACGCGCTCAACTCGCGCGACTACCTCGACGAACTCGCGGTGTTTCAGGGCGCGAGTTATTTTCGCGCGCTCGGCGTCGGGCAGCGCTGGGGACTTTCGGCGCGCGGACTCGCGATCGACACGGCGGAGCCGGGCGGGGAGGAGTTTCCTGTTTTCGAATCGTTCTGGGTCGAGCGTCCGCGCATCGCTGCGCGCAATCTGGTCGTTTACGCGCTGATGGACAGTCCCAGCGTGGCAGGCGCGTATCGCTTCACGATCACGCCGGGCAAGGAAACCGTGATGCAGGTAAAGGCTGCTCTGTATTTCCGCGAGGCGGTGACGACGCTCGGACTCGCGCCGCTCACGAGCATGTTCTGGCATGGCGAGAACACGATCGAGAAGCACGGCGACTTCCGTCCGGAGGTGCACGACTCCGATGGTTTGATGCTCCGCACCGGCACCGATGAGTGGGTGTGGCGTCCGCTGCAAAATCCCGCGCACGTGCGCGTCGCGGCGTTCAGCGACGACAATCCGAAGGGCTTCGGCCTCGTGCAGCGCGATCGGAATTTCGAAAATTATCAGGACCTCGAAGCCGCTTATCACCTGCGCCCAAGTGCGTGGGTCGAGCCGGTCGGCAACTGGGGACGTGGCACCGTGCGGCTCGTGGAGTTGCCGACACCGGATGAGACGAACGACAACATTGTCGCGTTTTGGACGCCGGAGAAAACACCGGGCGCGGGCGAGTCATTGGAATTTGAATACAAGCTTCACTGGTATCTCCAGGAAGTGAATCCACCTGCCGGCGTGTTCGTCGCGACGCGACACGGGCACTCGAAGACGCACGAGCCTGAGCTGGAGCGTTTCGCGCTGGATGCCGCGGGCCCGATCTTCGCGACCGTCAAAGCCGGCGAAGCAGTCGAGCCTGTCGTAACGGTCGGCGAGGGCGCGAAGCTGATGCACGCCGACGTGCAGAAGAATCCGTTCAACGACACCTGGCGCGTGGCGTTTTCGCTCAAAGCGGACGGCAGCGGCCGGCCGGTGGAGCTGCGCTGTTTCCTGCGCAAGAAGGACGATGTTTTGACGGAAACGTGGAGCTATCTGTGGCAGCCGGAACGCCAGCCATGAGCGACGTTGCGCCCATCGAACTCACCGGAGCGTTTCAGCCGAAAACAGGCACGATGGAAGCGTGGAACGCCGCGTATGCGCGCGTGGACGACTATCTGCGCGCCCATCGCATCGGTAATCGGCTGCATGCGAGCCGCATTATTTTGACCGTGCTCGAACGCGCGGCGCGGCGGCACGAACGAAATCCGAACATCGATCCCACCACGCTCGCGGCGGAGGAGATCGAGGCGTCGATGGACCACTGGTTTTCTGAAGTGCTCGGTGAAAAAGATCTCCCGCACGAACGCATCGCCGTGGAGGGCCGCGTGGCGATGCTGCTCTGCGACGGGCCGAAGCGCTGGCCGTATGCGTTTCTCGACGACAAGAACGTCCCGGACGATTTCGCGAAGGCGATGCGAGCGACCGTGATCGAGGCGGGCCCCGACATGAGTGTGTCGAGCATGGTGCCGCGACCGATCGATCTTGGCGCGATCCCCGAAGCGGCGGGGGAAACGCTCGAACGTTTCGAACGATGGCCGGTGATGCGCGCGGCGTTCCTGTGGCTGGTGTTCGCCGGTGCGCTGGCGGGAATTTTCTACGCGACGCGCTGAGGGCGCCACATCCGGATGCAAGTTTCTCCCATCGAGCTTCTCTCTCGTCAGCGTCTGAACCGACGCCGGTTCACGTTCTTCTCGTCGATCTTCGTCCTCACGTGTCTTGCGACATGGTTCATGGCCGACCTGCTGTGGCACGATGGCATCAACGGCCTCGAGATCGCGCTGCTGATTCTGTTCGTGATCCTGTTTTCGCAGATCGCGGTGGGTTTCTGCACCGCTATCGCGGGATTTTATGTGATCAATCGTGGCGGAGACAGCCGGCGCATCACCGCGACGCTCTCGCCCGACGAGCCGCTGCGCATGGCCTCGACGGCGGTGATCATGCCGATGTTCAACGAGGACGTCAGCCGCGTGTTCGAAGGCATGCGCGTCATCTATCGCTCGGTGCAGGAGACGAAGCAGCTCGAGCATTTCGATTTCTTTTTCCTCAGCGATTCGAACCAGCCGAACCAGTGGATTCAGGAAGAGCTCGCCTGGGTCGAGCTGTGCAAACAGGTCGGCGGCTTCGGGAAGATTTTCTACCGGAAACGGCGCAACCAGATTAACAAGAAGGCGGGCAACGTCGCCGACTTCCTCCGCCGCTGGGGTAAGAGCTACCGTTACATGGTCGTGCTCGATGCCGACTCGATCATGACCGGCCAGGCGCTCGTGCAGCTGGTCGCGTTGATGGAAAAAAATCCCACCGCGGGCATCATCCAGACCGCGCCGCGCATCGCGAATGGCGAGACGCTTTACGCGCGTGTGCAGGCGTTCGCGAACCGGCTCTACAGCCCGCTGTTTCTCGCGGGCCTCAACTACTGGCAGCAACACGACGGCAATTACTGGGGGCACAACGCGATCATTCGCGTGCAGCCCTTCATGGAGCATTGCGCACTGCCGGATTTGCCCGGCACGGAGCCGTTCGGCGGACGTATTCTGTCGCACGATTTCGTCGAGGCCGCGCTCATGCGCAAAGCCGGCTGGGCCGTGTGGCTCGCGGGCGACATCGAAGGCACGTGGGAGGAAGGTCCGCCCACGCTCATCGACAGCGCGAAACGCGATCGCCGCTGGTCGCAGGGCAACATGCAGCACACCTGGCTGCTCACCGCGAAAGGTTTCAAGGCGGCGAATCGCTTCCATCTTTTCACCGGTGTGATGGCGTATCTGTCGTCACCGCTCTGGCTGCTGTTTCTGATCCTGAGCACCATCGCGGCGTTCAACACCGTGACCGGCGAACCCGAACTCAGCACACCGAGCGTGGGCGGAACGTCGCTCGGTTATCCGCTGCAGATTCCGGAGGCGCTGACGCTGTTCATCTTCACGATGACGCTCTTGTTTCTCCCGAAAATCGTGAGCGTGCTTGTGACGACGGGGGACCGCGCGGAAGCGGAGAAATTCGGCGGCCGCGTGCGGCTCGCGCTCAGTGCGTTTTTCGAGATCGCGATTTCGGTGCTGCTCGCGCCGATCAACATGATGTTTCACTCGAAGTTCGTGCTTTTCACGCTGCTCGGTCAGGGCGTGTCGTGGGTCACGCAACGCCGCGACACGGACGAGGACGGTGTGGATTGGCGCGAGGCGATCATCACGCACGGCGGCCAAACCGGTTTCGGCATCGTGTGGGGCCTCTCGGCGTTGATTTTGATGCCGACGTTTTTCTGGTGGTTGAGTCCCGTGTTGCTCGGGTTGCTCGTCTCGATCCCGGTCTCGATCTTTCTGAGCAAAACGAGCGTGGGCGTGCGGGCGCGCGAGCTGGGATTGTTTCTTACGCCGGAAGAATCGCAGCCGTGCTACGAGCTGCGTCGGCTGCGGCAGAATCTCGCGGAGTGTTATCGTCATCTGCAGCCTTTCGAACCGCTGCGCGCGGACTACGGATTGTTGCAGGCAGTGCTCGATCCCTATGTGAACGCGATGCACGTGGCGCTGCTGCGTCAGCGTCGCGCGACCGATGAGGCGCGCGAGTGGTTTTCGGCGCTGCGCGAAAAGCTACTGCGCGAAGGTCCGGGCTCGCTCAACTCGAAGGAAAAGATGGCGCTGCTGCTCGATGCCGAATCGATGATCTGGCTGCACCGCGAACTGTGGAGTTGCCCCGCCGACTCGCTCGCCGAGTGGTGGAAGATGGCGATGCGTCAATACAACGTGCTCACGTCCACACCCACGAGCGCACTGTATCGCTAAGAAGTTCGCGCTGAGTCGGGACAGAATGCGGACACGGTCGAGCCAAGGTGCGGACCAAGTCGCGACGCGGTGCGGACCAAGTCGCGACGGCGTCCGAACAAGGTCGAGCGGAGGAGCGCACTCGATCGGGAGAAGATGCGGACACGGTCGCACGAAGGTGCGGCATGGGTTGTGACGATGTGCGGTGTGTTCTGAAACTCATCACGGAAACACGGAAGCACCGAAAGGGGGAGCGACGGCGAGCGCTGGTTGGGGTGGTGCTTCTCACCGTGTCGTTCCGAGCAAAGAGAAGAGTTCATGGGGGAATCGCAGTCGCGCGCATTGACGCCGAGTGCCGTGGTGGAACCCGCCGTCCTCGGCGGGTTGGTTTGGCGCTGGTCGCGGCGAGGGTGCCGCGGGTCCAGGTGAACGTGCGCAAAAAAGCCCGGCGGGGACGCCGGGCTCCACCTGAGAGAAATGCGTTCGTGAGGGTTAGAGCGGAGGGAGCATGCGCTCGAACTCGACTTTCACGCGGGCGAACTCGCCTTTCACACGGACAACGAGCGGTTCGGTGCCGGCGACGCCGTTGGTCTTCGCGTGTTGCTCGAGTTCCTCGGCGACCTCGCGAAGCGCAGCGGCGCCGACGTTGGCGGAGCTGCCTTTGATGCTATGCGCGGCGCGGGTGAAGGTGGCGTTGTCGCCGGCGGCGAAGCTCTGTTCGAGCTCGGCGATGCGGCTGGGCGTATCCGATAAAAAAATACCGACGATCTCGCGGAGGAATTCGTCGTTGTCGTCGGGCGTCAGGGCGCGGAGGTTTTCGATGGCCTGAGCGTCGATGACTGGGGTGTTGGACATGGGCGGAAAATTGATGCGTAAGCGATTGGCGGGCAAATGGAATCAACCGATCGGATCAGGTGCCCATTCGAACGACGTGTTGGCTTCGATCTCTTCGATGGTGGTGAGGCCGAGGAGCACTTTCTTGAGTCCGTCGTAACGCAGCGGGCGATAGCCGACTTTCGTTGCAGCTCGGGTGATCTCCTGCGCGGTGCGACCTTCGGAAATGAGCGTGCGAATTTCCTCGGTGATGAGCACGAGTTCGTGAAACGCGACACGCCCCTTGTAGCCGGTGCCGCGGCAGGCCATGCAGCCGCGGCCGCGGTAGAACGGCACTTCGGTGAGACCTTCTTCGACGAAGTATTTTTTCAACACGTCGCGGCTCGGGTAGTAGGCTTCCTTGCAGTTGTCGCAGATCTTCGCGGCGAGGCGTTGCGCGAGCACACCGATGACGGACGGGGCGACCATGTAAGGCTCCACGCCGATTTCGATGAGACGCACGATCGCTTGGGCAGCGGTGTTGGTGTGGAGCGTGGCGAAAACGATGTGGCCGGTGAGCGCGGCCTCGGTGGCGATCTTGGCGGTTTCGAGGTCGCGGATTTCGCCGATGAGAATCGCATCGGGATCCTGGCGCATGAGCGCGCGGAGGATGAGCGAGAAGTTAAGATCGATGTGGTTGTTGACCTGGCTCTGCGTGACGCCGGGCAGCTGAATTTCGATCGGATCCTCAATGGTCGAGATGTTGAGCGACTGGTTGTTGATCTCGTGGATCGCGGCGTAGAGCGTCGTGGTCTTGCCCGAGCCCGTCGGGCCGGTGACGAAGATGATCCCGTTGGGATTTTGGATGAGTCGCTTGAACGGCTGCAGGATCGTCTGCGACATCATCATCTTGTCCAACGTGAGCATCGTCTTGCGACCGCTCATCGCGAGGATGCGCACGACGGCTTTTTCGCCCCACGCGGAAGGAATGGTGGAGACGCGGAAGTTCGCCGTCTGTGAACCGATCGTCATCGAGAAGCGGCCGTCCTGCGGGAAACGCGACTCGGCGATGTTGAGTCCGCAGAGAATCTTGAGACGCGAGATGATCGCACGGTGGATCTTGCGCGAGTAGGTGGTGATTTCGCGGAGATTGCCGTCGATGCGGAAGCGGATGCGGCTGAGCAGCTCCTGCGCTTCGATGTGGATGTCGGTCGCACGTTCGCGGAGCGCGAAGTAAACGATCTCGTCGAGGATGCTTGCGAGGGATGTGCTCTCGGCAAGGTTCGAAAGCTTTTCGCCGGCGAGATCGGGGCGATCGAAGAGACTCGATTGCTCAAGTTCGGAGAGGCTCTCTTCGAGATTCTTCTCGGTCGAGTAGTGGATCGAAATCGCGTCCTCAATTTCGCGAGGCAGGGCGAACACCGGACTGACCTGCACCTGTGCGATCTGGCCGAGGCGCCGCATGAGCTCGGAATCGTTGGGCGTGGCGGCGGCGACAGTGAGCACGTCGTTGACGACGTAGAGACCGATGACGCGGGCTTTCTTTGCGATTTCGACGGGCAGCAGGCTGATCGCTTCATCGGTGATGACGGAGGCAAACGGATCGACGTAGGCGACCTCCATGGAATCGGCCCAGAGTTTGCACGCATCGTCTTTGCCGACGTAGCGGGAATCGACGATCGCCTGGACAAGCTCGGGAGCGTTGCCGAGCCGGTCGTGGAGTTCCTTTACCTCCCGCTTCCAGCTGAAGCTCGGCAGGTCCAGGACGCTCTGAAGAAACTGCTCACTTCTTGGGTTTGACACGGCGGGGAGCCACTTGGGGTTTGAAGAGCTTTCCGATCTCGTTTTGCGCGAGTTTCTCCATGGCGAAGGATCCGGACGCGCGCTCGAGTTCGAGTTCGCGCAACATCATCGGAAGAGAGTAGCGCACCTCGGTCGCGCGAAAGGGAGAGGCGATGGGATCGGGGTTCATGCGGAGGCGTCGGCTTCGAAGTAGGTGGCGACCGTCTGCGCGATGGCGCGGGCGATCTCCTCTTTCGGGGTGTCTTTGCGGATGTAATTTACCGCGCCGTGGACTTGCGCGTCCTCGACCGTCTGGCGGTTGGCCATCGAGGTGAGCATCACGACGAGGCAGTCGGGATCGATTTCCTTGAGACGACGGAGAGTCTGCAGCCCGTCCATCACCGGCATGCTGATATCGAGCAGGACGAGGTCGGGGCTTTCGCGTTGGTAGGCGTCGATGCCCTCCTGGCCATTGGCGGCCTCGAGAATCGTCGGATTGCCGAGCTGTTGCTTGAGGATCAGGCCGACGAATTTCCGGATGTGGGCTTCGTCGTCGATGAGCAGGATGGTGCCGTCGAAGTTCATGTCGTGAGAGGGAGGGAAATGCGAAACTCGCAACCGCCTTCCGGCAGGTTTTCCGCTGCGATCGTGCCGCGGTGCGCGTCCACGATCTTGCGGCAGATGGCGAGGCCGAGGCCGGTGCTTTTTTCGCCGGCGGTGGGTTTGGTGGAGAGCTGACCGAAATCCTTGAAGAGCTTGTCGCGCTCGCCTTCGGGAATCCCCGGGCCTTGATCGCGCACGGCCAACAGCGCGGCGGAATCGCTGCACGTGAGCACCGCGCGGACGAGCGAGCCGGGCGGCGAATACTTCACGGCGTTGGAGAGGAGATTATCCACGACCTGCTGGATCTTCGCCGGATCGAGGTGCGCGATCACAGGCGTCGCAGCGCTTTCGAACTCGATGAGGGTTTTCTTTTTCGCCGCCTCGATGTTCGCGAGGAAAACGCTCTTCTCCACGAGATCGGAGAGGTTTTGCTCGGACACCTGAATCTTGAGTTCGCCGGATTCGATGGTCGCGACGTCGAGCAGTTCGTTGACCATGACGAGCATCGACTGGCTCGCGGAGTGGATCGTGTTCACCAAGTCGACTTGATCGGCCGTGAGCTCGCCGACGACGCCGTCGCGCAGGAACTCGGCGAGCCCGCGGATCGAGGCGAGGGGATTGCGCAGGTCGTGCGCGGCCATGCCGAGGAATTTGTTCTTCGCTTCGTTGGCCTTGCTGAGCTGGGCGACGAGCGACTTCTGCTGCTCGACGAGCTGGCGGTTGACGAGATGCGTGCGGATGCGCGCGAGCACTTCGCGGGCCTGAAACGGTTTCGGCAGGTAATCGAGTCCGCCGGCGGAGAGGCCTTCGACGATATCATCGGAGGCGGTCTTGGCAGTGATGAAAATGATCGGCGCGCAGTCCTCACCATGTTCGGCGCGCAATGCCCGGCACGTATCGAAACCGTTGATACCGGGCATCACCACGTCGAGCAGCACGAGATCCGGACGGATCTCCGGATAGGCCTTGATCGCCGCCTCGCCCGAGGATGCATCGGCGAGCACGTAGCCTTCGGTCTTCAGGATACCGCCCAGAATGCGGATATTCAGCCGGTCATCGTCGACGATGAGGATCTTCCGACCTCGAAGGCTCGATAAGGGGGCGGTGACGCTGGGCTCCATGCGGTGGCTGCGAATGAGTGGAGATTCGGCTCAAAACGCGCCCGCCATAGGGAAATCTCGAAGAAAACTAGTAAAATCACCCTAGATCATGTGATGCATCACCGAATGCCAATGCGTTGATGTTTAATCTTGCTGCAAAACGGACCGAAGTGTTCCGTTCCTGCCACTTTCTACTATGGCCAACTCTTTTGTTTTCTCCTCCGAGTCCGTCGGCGAAGGCCATCCGGACAAGGTCGCCGATCTCATCTCGGACAGCGTGCTCGATGCCTGTCTCGCGCAGGATCGCACCAGCCGCGTCGCCTGCGAGACCATGGTGAAATCCAACATGGTGATCCTTGCCGGCGAGATCACCACCAAGGCCAAGCTCAACTACGAGGCCATCGTGCGCGACGCGATCCGCGAGATCGGCTACGTCAACGCCGACGACGTGTTTCACGCGGACACCGTTTTCATCAACAACTACCTCACGCGCCAGTCGCCCGACATCGCGCAAGGCGTCGATGCGAAGAAGGCGAAGGGCAAGAAGACGGCGGAGCAGGGCGCCGGCGATCAGGGCATCATGTTCGGCTATGCGTGCAACGAGACGCCCGAGCTCATGCCCACGCCGATCATGTTTGCGCATCGCCTCGGCCGCGAGCTGACGAAGCTCCGTAAAAGCGGCGCCGTGAACTGGCTCCGCCCCGACGCGAAGTCGCAGGTTTCGATCCGCTACGAAAACGACCGCCCTGTCGAAGTCGTTAACGTCGTCATCTCCACGCAGCACGCCGAGGGCGTGTCGCACGCGCAGATCGAGAAGTTCATCATCGAAAACGTCGTCCGCAAAGTGCTGCCGGCCGAGATGCTCACGAAGCGCACGGAATTTCTCATCAATCCGACCGGCCGTTTCGTCATCGGCGGACCGCAGGGTGACTCCGGTCTGACCGGCCGTAAGATCATTGTGGATACCTACGGTGGCTGGGGCCGCCACGGTGGTGGCGCGTTTTCCGGCAAGGATCCGTCGAAGGTCGACCGCTCCGCCGCCTACATGGGCCGCTGGGTCGCGAAAAACATCGTCGCCGCCGGTCTCGCGTCGCACGCGGAAATCCAGTTCGCCTACGCGATCGGTCACCCGCATCCGGTGTCGGTGCGCGTCGAGACGTTTGGCACCGCCAAGCTCGGCATCTCCGACGAACAGATCACCGCGGCCGTCCAGAAAGTTTTCAGCTTCAAGCCGGCCGACATCGTTTCGCAGCTCGATCTGCTGCGCCCGATTTACCGCCGCACAACCAACTACGGACACTTCGGCAAGAGCGGTCTCCCTTGGGAGAAAACCGACAAAGCCGCCGCCCTCCGCGCCGCGATCAAGTGATCGCGCCCACCACGAACCCGCCGCCCGCACCACTCATGGCTACTGCCACCGCTGAAACCAAATCTCCCGACTATCTCGTCAAAGACATCTCGCTCGCCGACTGGGGCCGGAAGGAAATCTCCATCGCCGAACATGAAATGCCCGGCCTCATGGCCGTGCGCAAAAAGTTCGGTCCGTCGAAGCCGCTCGCCGGCGTGCGCATCACCGGATCGCTGCACATGACGATCCAGACCGCGGTCCTCATCGAGACGCTGAAGGAACTCGGTGCCGACGTGCGCTGGGCTTCCTGTAACATCTTCTCGACGCAGGACCACGCTGCCGCCGCGATCGCGCAGGCCGGCACGCCGGTCTTCGCCTGGAAGGGCGAAACGCTCGAGGAATACTGGGATCTCACGCTTCGCGCGATTTCGTTCCCCGGCGGCAAGGGCCCGCAACTCGTCGTCGACGACGGCGGCGATGTCACGCTCCTCATTCACAAGGGCTGCGAACTCGAGGAAGGTAGTGACTGGGTGAATACACCGTCTGGCTCGCACGAAGAGCAGGTCATCAAAAACCTCCTCAAGCGCGTTTACGCAGAGAATCCCACGAAGTGGACCTCGCTCGTGAAAGAGTGGCGCGGCGTTTCCGAGGAAACGACCACCGGCGTGCACCGCCTCTACCAGATGCTCGAGAAGGGCAAGCTGCGCGTGCCCGCGATCAACGTGAACGACTCCGTCACGAAATCGAAATTCGACAATCTCTACGGCTGCCGCGAATCGCTCGCCGACGGTCTCAAGCGCGCCACTGACGTCATGATCGCCGGCAAGGTCGCCTGCGTCTGCGGTTACGGCGACGTCGGCAAAGGCTCCGCGCATTCGCTCCGCGGCTTCGGCGCCCGCGTCATCGTGACCGAAGTCGATCCGATCAACGCGCTTCAGGCCGCGATGGAAGGCTTCGAGGTCAACACCGTCGAAAGCACGCTCGGCATCGCCGACATCTACGTCACCACCACCGGCAATCGCGACATCATCACCCTCGAGCACATGCGTGGGATGAAAGACCAGGCGATCGTCTGCAACATCGGCCACTTCGACAACGAGATCCAGGTGGAGCGCCTCAACGCGTCCGACGCGAAACGCACCACGATCAAGCCGCAATACGACATGTATACCTTCCCCGACGGCCGGAGCATCTACCTGCTCGCCGAAGGGCGTCTCGTGAACCTCGGTTGCGCCACCGGCCACCCGTCGTTCGTCATGTCCAACAGCTTCACCAACCAGACCCTCGCGCAGATCGATCTTTGGAAAAACAAGGACAACTACGCGATCGGCGTCTATCGCCTGCCCAAGCACCTCGACGAGGAAGTTGCGCGCCTGCACCTCGAGAAGATCGGGGCCAAGCTCACCACCCTCACGCCCGCGCAGGCCGAGTATCTCGGCGTGCCGGTCGAAGGTCCTTACAAACCCGACCACTACCGCTACTGAGCGCGGTGTAGTGCTTTTCTGGAGACGCGGCGTGAATCCCACGCCGCGTTTTTTTGCGTCCACTTGTGCCTCGCCGCGCCACCTGCGCGCGAACCACCAGCCAAACCGCGCCTACCACCCACCGGAATTCATCCCGCAAAACGCCCCGTCGCCCGAGAAACACAATGTCAACCAATAGTAGACATGTTGTTTGGCGCCGCAGACGTGGATAAACGGAACTGGAGCCTGGGGCGCCACTGAGGCCGCAGCCGGTTAGCTCGGAATGAATTCGTTGCGAATGGCCCGAGCCATGGTCCGCACCGACTCGGAACCAAGTGCGGCTCGGGTTGGAGTGAGGTGCGTTCTGCGTCGGCCAGAGTGCGGGCATAGTCGAGCAAGGGTGCGGACAGCCGTGAGACACATCTCGCCTCGGGTTGGAACAAAGTGCGTCCCTCGTTGTGGCGTGTTGCGGCGCGAGTCGAGCCATAGACCGGATTGAGTCGGGACTAGGTGCGTCCCGGGTCGAGCTCAGGTGCGGCACGAGTCGAGTCCGAGGGCCGACCGGATCGAGCCGCGCTGCGGAATGAGGCGAATCCTGGTGTGCATCGTTGGGTGCGAGCGTCCGGATCGGATTCAGCCGTGTGGCGCTCTGCGTCGTGCAGATGCGGACCTCGAATGGAGCTTGGCGAGCACCTGCACAAAAATCCACATGTCAACTAATAGTAGACATGTGAATTGGGCCTTTCTCGAAGACGAGGGTGGTTGGCTGCGGGGGGAGATGTTCGGAGTGGCGCCGAGTCTCCCGTCAGGCCGAGTTGTTGATCGTGGAAATCGAGAAGTTGATTCCTGCATGCATGGAAAATCCCGCCGATCGCGACAACAGCCACGGAAATGTAACGCTCCACATCATTGCCGAAAACGGGCAGTTTTTCGGGCGCATGTTCGAGACGGATCGCCTGCGGCAGCGCGCGACATCGCGGATCGCGTGGCAGAAGTGCACGCAGGTCTGGCTGACGAACATCGCGACGGGACGCTACGAAGAGTTGGTTTACGGGAAGAAAATCGATCCGGCGCAGTTCGGGATCGCGCATCCGGACTTCATTGGCTGGGACGGCGGTTTGCCGGTGAAGCTGGCGGACGGCACGAGGCTGGCGGTCGCGATGAGCGGCTTCACGGGCGAGACGGACTGCAGCATCATCCGGCAAGCGGTCGCACGGGTGCCGGGGATGTCGATGGCGGACTGAGTTTCAGGTCCGAAAACGACGAAGCCCGCACGATAGACGTGCGGGCTTCATTGTGTCTCGAAGTGGCGGAGAGAGAGGGATTCGAACCCTCGGTAGGGGTTTAAATCCCTACAACGCTTTAGCAAAGCGCCGCTTTCGACCACTCAGCCATCTCTCCGTTTGTTCGAGGAAGTTCCGAGGCAAACGCGCGCCGAACAAAGTGCAAGGCGGATTTGCCGGAGAAAATCGCTTCGCGCGAGAGGCGTCAGTTTTCGCCGTCGGCGGGACGCTTCAGCTCTTGGCGACACTCGTTGATCACGCGAAGCCAGATCTCGCGCAGATCGAAGAGTCGGGGAAGCGATTCTTCGCGGTAGGTGCGAACGGCGCGGTGATCGAGGGCGGAAGTGTCGTTGAGCAGCGCGAGCGTGCTGTTGAGGGCACTGAGCGCGCGCTTAAAGAGCGAAACGGCCATCGCGTAATCGCCAAAATCCAGCGCGTGGATGGCGTGGACGGCCTGTTCTTCGCCGCGATGCAGCGAGGAGAGGAGTGAAAGCGCGAGAGGCTGGGGCACGCGGGTGGAATCACCGGCGGTGAGTTCCCAGTTCCGGCGGAGGCTCAGATAAAGGGCCTTGGTGGAGACGAAGATGGGGTTTTTGTGGAGCGTGTAGACTTCGCCCTGCGGGATGAAATCGTCCTCATCGTCATCCTCGTCGTCGGAGCCGGAAGCGTCGGCGCGGGCATCGTCGGCGGTGTCGTTGCCCCAGTGCATGAGTTCAGCGACATCGTCGATGCGGTCAGGGCTGGCCTTACACGCTTCGTAGAAGCCGAGATAGCGATGGATAGCGTCGTCTTGCTCGCGGAGGTAGCGCTCCCAATCGAACTCATTCCAGGCCAGATCGCCGCGCTCTTCCCACTCGTTCTCGGGGGCTCCGTCAGAATCGAAATTGCTCATTCGGATGTGCGGAAACTGAGCCCCGGGATACTCGAAAAGCAAACTAAATTCCCCGACAGGGGGCGGTCGGGGTTCGGGGGCAAAGACTTGGCGCGGGCCGGCTACTTGCGTGTTGATGCGCGGGGGGGCGTCCGCAATTTCAGAAACATGCCGGATGTGCACCACGAACTCGTATTCTTCAGCGGACACGTGCAGGGCGTCGGGTTTCGCTACTCGACAATGCAGGTGGCCAAGGAGTTCGAAGTTTCGGGCTACGTGAAAAACCTCGCAGACGGTCGCGTGCAGCTCGAAGTCGAGGGGGCGGCGAAGGAAGTGGAGGATTTTCTCTCGGCGCTCGACGAGCGCATGCATGGCTACATCCGGAAAACGGAGCGCGTGGCCGGCCGGCGCGCGCCGGAGTTCGTCGGTTTCACCATCAAGTGACATGATCCCCGCGACCGAGGTGGTGGAGGCGCGAGGGCTGATCAAAGACTACGCGACCGGGCTGACGGCGCAGAAAGTGCGCGCGTTGCACGGCGTCGATTTCCACGTGCGGCGGGGTGAAGTGGTGGCACTGCTCGGACCCAACGGCTCGGGCAAAAGCACGTTGATCAAAATTCTCCTAGGCCTGGTGCGGCCGACGAGCGGCTCGTGCTCCGTGCTGGGCGGGAAGCCGGGTGACATCGGCGTGCGGGCGCGGCTCGGTTATGTGCCGGATACGCCGGACTTCCCGGGCTATCTGACCGCGCGCGAACTCGTGGAATTTCACGGGCAGCTTTGCGGGCTGAGCGGCGAAAAACTGCGGCAGCGTGCGGCGGCGGTGCTCGAACTCGTGGGCTTGACCGCCGCGGCGTCGCGGCCGGTGGCAGGTTACTCGCGCGGCATGCGGCAGCGCGCTGGACTCGCGCAGGCGCTGGTGCATGAACCGGAGTTTCTTATCATGGATGAGCCGCTCGCCGGCGTGGATCCGCACGGCGCGGAGGAAATCGTGCGGATCATCGACGCGATCAGGCGCGAGCGGCGCACGGTGTTGATCACGTCGCATTTGATCGGACCGCTCGAAACCGTGTGCGATCGCGTGGCGATTCTCGCCGCGGGGCGAAAGCTGTGCGACGAGCCGGTGAGCCGGCTGACGCTTGGCGATGGATTTGCGCCCAACCGCAGCGTGCTCGAGCAGGCGTATTGCCGCGTGCTCGACGAGGCGGCGCGAAAGGAGGTTGTGGAGAAATCATGAGCGGCGGCTTCTCGCTTTCACTTCATCGCGCCGTGCTGATCGGACGGCAGACGCTGCGCGGTCTCATGCGACAGCGCATAGCCAATGCGCTGGTGTTCCTCGGCGCGGTGCTCGTGGGTGGAGCGCGACTGCTCGGCGATTTCAACTTCGGCGTCTCGCCGCTGAAGTTCGTGGCTGATTTCGGTTTCGGCACGATCGGTTTGCTCGGCTCCGGTCTCGCGATCGCACTGGTGGCGCATGCGTATTTCTCGGAGATCGAGCAACGCACGGTCCTGACGCTCCTCGCGAAACCGGTGCGACACGGGGAGTTCATCGCGGGAAAATTTGGTGCCGCGGTGCTCGTGCTCGCGGCGTATTGTGCGCTGCTTACGGGTTTGCTCGCAGCGGTGTTGTGGACGCAAACGCTCGCGACCGACGCGGTCGTGAACTACGCTGCCGTGGCGCTGACAGGTTACGCACACGCGCTGAAATGTGCGGTGCTCGCGGCATTGACGCTGTTGCTGTGCACGTTGTCGCGTTCGCAGTTGCTGGCGATCGCGCTCTCGCTCGCTGCGTTGCTGATCTGTCACCTGCAACACGTGGCGCAGGAAGTCGCGCACCGCACCGACTCGTGGGCCACAAAAGCGGGGGCGTCGGCGCTCGCGCTGCTGTTTCCCAATTTTCAGGTGTTCAACTTCGAGGAAAAGTTCTCCGCGGGCGTTGCGCTTGGGGGCGGAGAAATCGTTGCGGTCACGTTATACGCCGCGGGCTACTGCATCGTGGCGGGCGCGCTGGCGGCGTGGAGTTTTCGGCAGCGTGAATTCTAGTCCGTCGATCGTCTTGCGCGTGGTGCTCGCGATGATGCTCGCGGGTGCAGCGTTGCGCTGGCTCGAACCGCACGCCGGCCAACTTTCTCCCGTCAACCGAGCTACGGGTGCGAGCGCGATGACCATCGCGGCGCTCGGCGGCTATCGCACATTCGCGGCCGATCTCGCATGGCTGCGCGCTTACGCGGCGTGGGAAGAGCGCGATGGCGCCGCGATGTCGAGATGGTTGCACGCGACGACGTCCCTCGATCCGGAGCCGCTCGCGTTCTGGCTCAACGGTGCGCGGATGCTGGCCTACGACATGCCGCGTTGGTCGGATGCGTCGGAGGCCGGGGGAGTCGCGTCCAGTGAATGGAGCAACGATCCGGCGCTCGCGTTGCGCTGGCTCGACGCGGCGGAGCGGGTGCACCCGGAATCGCCCGCCATCTGGACTGAACGCGCGATGATCCAGTGGCGTGCCTTGGGGGATGTAACCGCCGCCGCGGAAAGCTATCGTCGCGCGGCGGAGTTGCCGGCGGCGCCGTATTACGCGGCGCGCCTGCACGCGGAGTTGCTGCGACTCGACGGGCGTCCGCGTGATGCGTGGACGTTTTTGCGAGAACTGCACCCGCGGCTTTCCCCGAGCGATCCCGCGGCCATGCGAGACGTAGTGCTGGCGCGTATCCGTGAGTTGGAGACAGAACTGGATGTGGCCGAGGAGGACGCGTATCGGCCGCCGGCGCCGTAACAATGTTCTGATCTCGCCATCCCTGCGGAAAACGACACTGAAATCCCCGCGTGAAAATCGACCTGATCCAGTTTCTGTTTGCGCTTCTTCTGCTGTGGTTTCCCCGCCAGTGGCTGCGGCTTGGCGGCAAGGTGATCCGCTTCCGGAGCCGGAGAAACCGTCGCTACTCGGAGAGTGGTCGTTCGCGCGAGCCGGGCGATCAAAGCGTGCGCTTCAGTGAGGAGGTTCGAAAGGACAAAAACTTCATCGATTTCTTCCGCGCCGCGGTGGGTGGCGTGGCGTTGGTCGGATGGGAGGGGGCGGTGGATCCTTCGCTCCAAGCGTTGGAACTGCCGGTCGACGACTCGATCCACTGGATTTACTGGGTCATCCTGGGTGTGTTGCTCATCGGCGTGCTCGTGCAAACGTTTCGCTACGAAGGACGATTCAGTCTTTTCCCCGCGCTGTTTTATCTCAGTGGCCTGTCGATCGCGCTCTCCGGTTTGAGTGCCGCGCTGTTTGCGCTGATCCTCGTCTGGGCGATCAATCTGGCGCTGCCGAGCGCATTGGCGTTTCTGACCGTTTACGCGCTCCTGCTCATGGTGTTTGGCGTGCTGTTCGTCGGCATGCAGCCGCTTCCGGTGTTCGCAGCGCTGCTGTGCTTCCTGCCGGCGCTGCTCAGTCTGCTGCTGCGGCGTTCGCTGGTGCCGTTCACGAAAAAGTGGAAGGGCTGAGCCGGTGAGTGCGTCCGCACAAGTCTGGCTGTCCGCCGCTCGCCCGCGCACGTTGCCGGCTGCGGTCGCGCCGGTGCTCGTGGGTGCTGCGCTCGCGTGGCGCGACGGGGTGTTCGACGCAGGCGCGGCAAGCCTGTGCCTGGCGTTCGCGTTACTCGTGCAGATCGGGACGAATTTCGCCAACGACTACTACGATTATATCCACGGCGCGGATACAGTCGCGCGGGTGGGGCCGCGGCGGGCGGTCGCGGCGGGACTGGTTTCTCCGGCGGTGATGAAGCGCGCGATGTGGTTCGTGTTCGCAGCGGCGTTTCTGTCCGGACTCGGACTCATTGCGTGGGGCGGCCCGTGGCTGATCGTGATCGGTGTCGCGAGCATCCTGTGTGGCATCGCCTACACCGGAGGCCCGTGGCCGCTCGCTTACAACGGTCTCGGCGATCTGTTCGTGTTTATCTTTTTCGGGCTCGTGGCCGTGGCGGCGACCTACTTCGTGCAGGCGGGACGTGTCACCGTCGACGCACTGCTGCTCGGTGTGCCGATCGGTCTGCTGGCGGCGAATATTCTCGTCGTGAACAACTATCGCGACATCGACACCGATCGGGCGGCCGGGAAGAAAACGCTCGTCGTCCGCTTCGGTCGCGCGGCGGCGCGCTGGCAGCATTTCGTGTCGGCACTCATCGCATTCGCGGTGCCGGTCGCGCTCGCGGCGCGCGACCAAAGTCCGACGCTGTTGCTGCCGTGGCTGGCGTGGCCGATGGCGTGGATTCACTGCCGGCGACTCCGGCGAGCGGAGCAGCCGGCCGAATTGATCGCGTTGCTGGGCGATACTGGAAAACTACTCGCGCTTTTCGCCGTGCTGCTCTCGGTCGGTCTGATCTGGAAATAAAAAAGCCGCGTCGGCGTGACGCGGCTTTGGAAAGAGAGCGAAAGAGTCGAACTCAGACGTGCGCTTCGAGCTTCGTCTTGAGCGCCGCCTTCGGCATCATGCCGACGAGTTGCTCGACGACCTGGCCGCCCTTGAAGAGCAGCATCGTCGGGATGGCGCGGATGCCGTATTCCGCGGCGATCGAGTCGTGCTCGTCGATGTTCACCTTCGCGATCGAGAGCTTGCCGTCGAACTCGGTGGCGAGCTCGTCGAGGATCGGCGCGATGGCTTTGCAGGGCCCGCACCAGGGCGCCCAGAAATCAACGAGGACCGGCGTGCTGGAAGCGCTGACGGTGTTCTTGAAGGAGTCGGTGGTCAGATGCGTGATTTTTTCGGACATACGGATGGCAGTTGGAGGGAACAGTAGAGTCGGAAACGGACGGGACGCAAACGGACGTCAGCGCGGGGTGACGCGGTGCAAGATGTCGGCGAGCTCCTTCGGCTCGACTTGCTCGAGGGCTTTGCCGCGGTTTTTCAGCTCCTCGAAGGTCTTGATGACCGTCTCCGTCATGCGCCCGTGAGTTTCTTCGGAACCGCCGACGATGGCGAATTGTTCACCCGTGGTGATCCGTTTGTGACCGTCGTCGTTGTCGAGTCCGACGCCCAAAAGTCCGGCGCGCGCGGGTTTCTTTTTCTTGCTCACGCGGTCACCGTGTCGGCGGGCGGGGGAGTTTCAAGCGGGATTTGCTCTTCGACAGCGGAGCAAACGATGTCGGCAAACGCTTCGTCCTGACGCACGCGCAACCGCTTGAGACGCGTGAGTTCGAGCACCGCCAGAAACGTGGCGACCAGCATGCGCAGCGTCACCCGCTCGGGGAAAAGGTGCGAAAAGATAAACGTCTTCTCCGTCTTCGTTTTCTCGAGGAGATACTCCATGCGGTCGGAAACGGTGACCTGTTCGTCGTGGATTTCACCGACCACGAGTTTTTCGGCGAGGCGGCGGAGCACGATGTTGAACGCGTTCCACAGCTCGATGCGATCGACGTTCTTCAGCGGACGATCCTGCTCGGAGCGTGTGATCGTCGGCACGAAGCGCGCCATGAGATCGTGGCGGCTCAAGGCCAGCTCGTTGAGCTTCTCCGCGGCTTCCTTGAATTTCTTGTATTGGAGGAGCTGGTGAACGAGGTCCCAGCGCGGATCGATCTCCTCCTCGTCGGCGTTGGGATCCACCGCGTGCAGACCCTTCGGGAGGAGCATACGGCTTTTGATCTCCATCAACGTCGCCGCCATCACGAAAAATTCTCCCGCAATCTCGAGATCGAGCTGCTGCATCGCGTGCAGCGCCTCGATGTATTGCTTCGTGACCGACTCGATCGGGATATCGTAAATATCCAGCTCGTTCTTGCGGATCAAAAAGAGCAGCAGATCCAGCGGGCCTTCGAAGACCTGGAGCTTGATACGATAATCGGAGTCGGGAACCACGGTCGCGCGATGGTTGAGCCAGCCACTCTGCCGGCAACGAAAAACTCTTTCGTTCAGCGCCGCCGGAAGCCCGCGACGAAGAATCCGTCGGTGTCCCACCGCGAGGGCCAGATCGTCGTCCCACCGCCGCGCAGGGGTAAACCGAGGTCCTTCGCCGGCGTTTCCGTCGCAAACTCCGCGTTCTCTGCGAGAAAAGCCGCCACGACGTCCTCGTTTTCCCACCGACTGAGCGAACATGTGGCGTAAATGAGCCGACCACCGGGAGCGACGCGTGCGGCGTTTTCGCGGAGGAGAGCGAGTTGCAAGGCCGCTGCTTCGCGAATTCGCGCGGGCGTCGTCGTCCATTTCAAATGCGGCGAGCGCCGCCACGTGCCCGACCCGGAGCAAGGTGCGTCCACGATCACGCCATCATACGTCCCGAGTCGTGCCTCGGTGCGGATCGAGACGTTGCGCAGTGCGGCTCGAGTCGCGCGGCGTTGCAGCTCGTCGAGCGCGGCGGTGCGCACGTCGTAAGCTTCGACACGGCCGCGGTCGCCGAGCAGGTGCGCGAGTTGGAGCGTTTTGCCGCCAGCGCCCGCGCAAGCGTCGAGCCAGACACCGGACGGCTCGTTCAGCGCGATTTCGAGCACGAGCTGCGAGCCGAGGTCCTGCACTTCGAAATTCCCTGCGGCGAAGCTCTCGGTCTTCGTGAGATCGACTTCGTCGTGCACGCGAAACGCGTGCGGCGTCGCTTCGGTCGCGGACCATTTCCAGCCGCGCTGCTCGAACTCCGCGAACACGCGTTCCGAATCGCGCTGCACGCGAATCCAAAGCGGTGCGCGACGCAGCTGCGCGGCGAGTTCTTCGCCGGAGAATATTTCCGGACAATGTTCGCGAAACCATGCGGGCAGCAGCTCGGCGCGGTCGCCTTTGGGCGCCTCACCGGTCGCGAAGCTCTCGCGAAACGCGCTCGTCGCGGGCGTCTCCGCGGCGAGCCACGCAACGCGACGCACCGCTTCTTCGGGCGCGGTGTCGAGCTGCGGCTCAATCCACGGCAGATGACGCAGCGTGGTGTAGATCAGCTCGCGATAGAGCCGGCGATCACGCGAACCGAACGAGCGTTCGCGTGCGAGTAGTTGCTGGATGCGCGCCGGGAGATTCTGGTCGCGATGCCAGTGCGGTCTGAGCGCGGCGAGCAGACGCAGGAACGTCCGCTGCTGGTTCCCGGCGACACTCATCGCGAACTCAGAAGCTGAGCGCCTGAATCTGCACGCTCAGGCCGAATTTGCTCTCGCGGCGCGGGCCGTTGTAGAGCGTCACCAAATAATCAATACGCCAGGTCGTGCCGATTTTCTGGCGGATGCCGTAGGATTGTTCGTCGAAGCGGCTGCGGCGCGCGTTGTAGCGGAGGTGCGCGACGCCCTCGAAGACTTCGTTGAAACGATAGCTGCCGTCCACGAGGTAGTCCTCAAGTTCGTGACGGAGGAAGTTGTTCGAAAAACGCAGCGCCCAAACGTCGCCATCGCGGAACGTGATACCGGTGTTGAGCTCGTCGAGACGACCGTCCTGTGGCGAATAGCGCTGATAAAGTCCGAGTTGCAGCCAGCGCGCGGGCATGAGGCCGAGTTCCGCATGAATCTCGGAAACATCGCGCTCGCCGGGGCGACGCTTGAAACGGAAGTCGTTGGCGAGGTTGAACACCACGAGATCGCGCGAACCGTAGGTCTCGTCGCGCGTTTGCAGCGTGTTGTCGAGCTGGAGGCGGAGCGTGTTGGTGTCGCGCAGCACGTCGATGTTGCGCTGATCGCCGAGGCCGAGCGGCTGCAGATAAGTCGAAAATGCGAGGCGATCGATCGGAGGAATGTAGGGCGTGCCTTTGTCGCCTTTCGGGATGTAACGATAGGAAACCTTGGGCGTGAAGAGGTGGCGCAGACCGTCGATTTTCCAGCGCGGGTTCTTGTAATCGAACGTGCCGCTGAAGCGCACGGCGCTGTCGAAGCCGACTTCGCCGAGGCCGCGTGTGTAGGTGCCATCCTCAGCGGCGCCTTCCGTTTCGAAGTAGTGGGTCAGACGTCCGCCGACCACGGGCGTGAAGCTGAACCAGTCCTTGTAAGTGACCGGCCGGGTGAGCGCGTAGTAGGCGTCGAAACGATGGCTGCGCAGCTCGGGGCCGCCGAAAGGCGTTTCTTCATGGAGCGCGACGATGCTGGCGTTGAAGCGCTCGTAGAATCCCGCGCCGAGCGAGAGCGGAAGCAGGTCGAAACGAATTTCCGGCAAACGCTCCTGCACCACCTGCCATGAGTGCGGCGCGGCACGCACGAAGGCCGACACGAAATAGTTTCCGCCCGAGTAAACCGACTCCACGTAGCTGTCGGGTTGCTGCACCGGGAAGAACTCGCGCGGACGGAAGTCGCGCAGCACTTCGGAGTCGCGCCAGTAGTTGAGCTGCGCGTTGAGCGAGAGATTCTCCGAAATCTTCTGCCGATGTTCCCAGGAGAAAAAGCCGCGATCGGACGGCACCGGATCGTTGTTGATGTCCACGCCGCGCGGACCGTGGTCGTGGATGTAGCCCGAGCGAAAACTGCCCGCGATGCTCCGCTCGCCATCCTGCGTTTCGTAGGTGCCGGCGGGACCGAAGAGCAGGCCGCGCCGAGTATAGTAACCGAGATCGCCGCCGAGACTGAACGTGTCGTTGACGGGCAATTGCAGGCCCACGAGCGCGAACACACCGAGCGAACCGCGATAACCACCGGTGAACGTGGCGTCGGCCGCGAACGGTTTCGAGAGATCGTGTTGGAACGAACCGAAGGGCAGCGGGCGCACCGTGCCGAGACCCGCGGCGGAGCCTTCCGCGCGGAGCTTCTGTTCGGAGTTCACGGTGATCTTCGAAGCGCGCACGCTCGGCACGAGGGGACCGGGCTCGGGGACCGAGGCTTGGGCGTCCTCGATCACGATCGCGTTGCGGTCGCCCATGGCGGTCGCGCCCGCCACGTAGATCGGATGCTGGCCGAGACGGATGTGCGCGGCTTCATAGGTGCCGGCGGTGAGATCGTATTTCAGCGTGTCGGCGACGAGTCGCTGCGCGCCGCGCGTGAGGACGACATGGCCGCGCGCGATGGCGGTGGTGGTCGAAGCGTTGTAGCGGATTTCGTCGGCGGTCAGCAGAACGTCGCCGTAAACGAGCCGCGCATTGCCTGGGAAAACGGCTTCACGCGTCTGAAAGTCGAAGAACGACGTCGTATCGCTCTCGATCGAAGGGCGAACCTCCTCGGTGGCGACGTCATTGGCGCGGACGGCCGAGGCGAGGACGAGAGCGGGGAGCAGAAACGCGAAAAGAGAGCGACAGGTCACGGTCGGCGCAGCAAAGGCGGGGGCAGCCCGCCAAGCAAGCCTCGCGAACGAACCGTTGCACAGACTGAGCACGGGATTTGCGCACGGCATTGTTTTCGCTTTATGCCACCGAGTTCCACCACCACCGTCCCGCCCACATGCCACGCCCATCTGCTTCCCGTCCCACGTCTGCTTTGCGCGAGATCGATCGTTTGCGCGCCGAAGTGCGCGAACTGGGGAAGTTGCTCGGGCGCGTGATCGCACAACTCGCCGGACCCGAAACGCTCGCCCGCGTCGAGCGTCTGCGCAAACTGGCCAAAGCCAGTCGCGAGGGTGACGCGGCGGCGCGCCGCGCTCTCGAACGCGAAGTCCGGGCCTTGAATCCGGCCGAAGCCTTCGATCAGGCGATGGCGTTTACGTTGTATTTCGAACTGGTGAACCTCGCGGAGGAGAACTTCCGGATTCTGCTCCTCCGGAAGCGCCGCACCGCGCGAGCCCGCGGACTGGTTTCAGAACCCAATCGCGAGAGCATCGAGGCGGCGATCGCCGAGCTGAAACGGCGGGGCGTATCCACGGAGTCGATGCAGGAACTCGTGGACCGACTGCACATCGAGCTCGTTTTTACGGCGCATCCAACGGAGTCGAAGCGACGCACGCTTCTCACCAAGTTGCAGCGTCTGGCTGAATTGCTGCGCGGTCGCGATGTGGCGATTGGCTCCGGTTCCGCGAGCGAGGAACAGGAGCTCATGCGCGAGATCGCTTCGCTCTGGCTCACCGATCGCAGCCGCGTGAACCGGCCCGAAGTGACCGACGAAGCGCGCACGGGTCTCTGGTATTTCGAGACGACGTTGTTCGATGCGTGGCCGCGCCTGCAGGCGGACTTCACCGAGGCGCTCGCGAAACATTATCCCGAGGTGAGGCCGCCGAGCCGCTGGCTGACCTTTGGTTCATGGATCGGCGGCGACCGCGACGGAAATCCCAACGTCACCGCCGCGGTCACCGCGGAGGTGCTTGGGCGTCATCGTTATCTCGCTTTGGAGAAACTCCGCGCCGCGGCGCACCGGCTTTCGCGATCGCTCACGGTCAGTGATCGCCGCGATGAAATCGCGCCGGACTTGTTGGCGCAGTTTGCGGACGACCTGCAGATGAATCGTCATCTCGCGAGTCTCGCGCAGCGGTATCCACACGAGCCCTACAGATTGCTGCTCGCGGCATTGCGCGAACGTCTGCAGCGCGCCGAACAGGAAAACGTGCGCGACGGTCTGCTCGCGTCCTCCGAACCGGCCGAGCCGACGATAAAAACCGATGCGGTGGCGCGAACACTCGACGCGATCGCCTCGAGTCTGCGGGCAGGGAAGGGCGCTCTTCTGGCCGAGGGCGAACTGCGCGCGATGCAGCAGCAGGTCGAAGTTTTCGGTCTCCACACGGCGCGGCTGGATATCCGGCAACATTCGTCGCAGCACGAGAGTGCCGTCGCCGAACTTCTGGAGCGCCGCGACTATCCGAAACTTGCCGAAGCGGAAAAGCGCCAGGTGTTGCTGTCCGCCCTTGCCGACGCAAAGGCGCGTCCGGCCTCGGTGCTGGAGTCGGTTTCGTCAGAAACGCGTCATGTGCTCGAGCCGCTCTTCGTCGCGGCGCGGGCGGTGCAACATCTCGGACCGCAGGCGATCGGGATCTACATCATCAGCATGACCGACGACGTGTCGGACCTGCTCGAAGTAGAGTTTCTGCAACGTCTCGCGGGTGCCGCGCTTCCGATCGCGCCGCTCTTCGAAACGCTCGATGACCTCAACCGTGCGCCGGCGATTCTCACCGAGTATTTCACGCTGCCGGGGCGCGAACTGCCGCGTCACCAACACGTGATGATCGGCTACTCCGACAGTAACAAGGACTGCGGCTACATCACTTCGACCTGGGCGCTCTACAAGGCGCAGGAGGCGATCGCTGCGATGTGTCGCGAGCATGGCGTGGCGCTCACGCTTTTCCACGGTCGCGGGGGCAGCATCGCGCGCGGTGGCGGTCCCGCAGCGAAGGCGATTCTCGCGCAACCCGTCGGCCTGCGCGACGGTTCGATTCGCGTGACGGAGCAGGGCGAGGTGCTCTCGACACGTTATCACGATCCCGATCTCGCGCACCGTATTCTCGAGCAAATGGCCTACGGCGTTTTGCTCGGCGCGCACGCCGCGCAATCCGAGACGCATGTGCCCGACGCCTGGCGCGACGCGATGGAGGAAATGAGTGCCGCGGGCTTCGCCGCCTACAAAGCGGTCGTGCACGACGATCCGGAGTTTCTCGAGTTCTGGCGCGAGGCGACGCCGATCGACGAAATCGGCAATCTCAAGCTCGGTTCGCGTCCGACCTTCCGCCGCGCCACGAAGAGCGTCGAAGATCTTCGCGCGATCCCGTGGGTGTTTTCGTGGATGCAGAGCCGGTTTAACTTCCCCGGCTGGTTCGGCCTCGGCACCGCGCTCGAAGCGGTGCTGAAGCGCGGTCCTGCCGCGGTGAAACTCCTGCGCGAGATGCACGCGAACTGGACGTTTTTCCAGACGCTGATCGACAACGCGCAGCTCACCATGCGCAAAGCGGACATGACCATCGCGGCCATGTATGCGGGGCTGGTCACGAACCCCAAAATCCGTCGGCGTGTGCGTGGTCTGCTCGAGACCGAGTTCGAGCGGACGGAGCGCGCGATCCTCGCGATCGCCGGCGGGCGGCAGCTTCTCGCGGCCGAGCCGGTGCTGCGGAAGTCCATCGCGCTGCGCAATCCCTACATCGATCCGCTCAATGCGATCCAAGTGGAAATGCTCCGTCGTCTGCGTGGCACCGAGAAGCTCAGTCCGGCCGAGATCGAAGCCACGCGCGCGGTCGTCGAGCTCACGATCAACGGCATTTCGGGCGGGTTGAAGAACACCGGTTGAGTCCGCCGGTCTGTTTTTGCCGGTGCGCTTCTGCGCATCGGACGCTCACATCCGTCACTCGCGTAAACTGGTTTCCGGCTAGACGGATGCGACGCTGTTGCGCAGAGTTTTACAAATTACAACCTCTTCTCGCGTGATCATTTCCAAGCTGGATCTCACCCCGCTCCTCCAAGGCCGCCATACGTCTCCGCATTCGGTGCTCGGCATGCATCCGCTCACGCGTTCGCGGCAAAAAGGCGTGGTCGTGCGCGCTTTCCTGCGCAACGCCATCGCGTGCACCGTCGTCGACGCGGGCACGGGCGAAAACTGGGAGATGAAACAGATCGCGCCCGAGGGGCTCTTCGAGGTCTTCATCGCGGGCCGTCCGCTCGTGTTTCGTTACCAGCTGCGCCTCACCACGCCGACCGGGGAGATGCGTCAGTTCTTCGATCCTTATTCGTTCCTGCCGACGCTGGGCGATCAGGACTTGTATCTTTTCAACGAGGGCAACGAGCACCGCGTTTACGACAAACTCGGCGCGCATCTGCGCACGATCGACGGCGTGCATGGCGTGTCCTTCGCCGTGTGGGCTCCGGCCGCGAAACAGGTTTCGCTCGTCGGCAACTTTAATCACTGGGACGGGCGTTTTCACCAGATGCGTCCGCTCGGTTCGTCGGGCGTGTGGGAGCTGTTCGTGCCCGGCCTCGAGGAGGGCGAACTCTACAAATACGCGATCCGCGACCAGCACGGGCAGGTGCGGTTCAAAACCGATCCTTACGGCACGTATTTCGAAGGCCCGCCGAACAACGCCTCGATCGTTTACAACACGAAAGCCTTCCAGTGGAACGACGCCGCCTGGCTCGAGCGCCGCCGCGCCAACGCCGGAAAGCTCGATCAGCCGATCTCGATCTACGAGGTGCACCTCGGCTCGTGGCGCCGCAATCCCGAGGACGGTGGCCGTCCGCTCCAATACCGCGAACTCGCGCCGCAACTCGCCGACTACGTGCAGGAGATGGGCTTCACGCACGTCGAGTTCATGCCGCTCGCCGAGCATCCGTTCACCGGCTCATGGGGTTATCAGGTCACCGGTTTCTACGCGCCCACGCATCGCTACGGCTCGCCGGAGGATTTTGCGTGGATGATCGATTATCTGCACCAGCGCGGCATCGGCGTCATTCTCGATTGGGTGCCCGCGCATTTCCCGCGCGATAGTTTCGCGCTGGCGGAGTTCGACGGCTCGCATCTCTACGAGCACGCCGATCCGCGCCTCGGCGCGCACATGGATTGGGGCACGTTGATTTTCAACTACGGCCGCAACGAGGTCCGCTGTTTCCTTGTCGCCAACGCCCTCGCTTGGCTTGAGCGCTACCACATCGACGGCCTGCGTGTGGACGCCGTCGCGTCGATGCTCTACCTCGATTACTCGCGCAAGGAAGGACAGTGGATCCCCAACAAGTTCGGCGGCCGCGAGAACCTCGAGGCGATCGATTTCCTGAAGACCGTCAACGACCTCGTGCACCACTATCACCCCGGTGCGATCATGATCGCCGAGGAGAGCACGTCGTTCCCCGGCGTCACCAAACCCACGCACGAGGGCGGACTCGGTTTCGACTTCAAGTGGAACATGGGCTGGATGCACGACACGCTCCGCTACTTCCAGAAGGACCCGATTCACCGCAAGTGGCACCACAACGACCTCACGTTCGGCATGCTCTACCAATATGCCGAAAACTTCGTGACCGTTTTCTCCCACGACGAAGTCGTGCACGGCAAAGGCTCGATGCTCTTCAAGATGGGCGCGTGGCACATTCCGGAAAAAGCCGCGCACCTGCGTTCGCTCTACGGCCACATGTGGGGCTGGCCGGGCAAGAAACTGCTCTTCCAAGGCAGCGAATTTGCGCAGTCCGGCGAGTGGAACTACGACACGAGCCTCGACTGGCATCTCTGTCAGTATCCGGATCACGAAGGCGTGCGTCGCCTCGTCGGTGATCTCAATCGCCTCTACGCGTCCGAGCCGGTCTTCGGCCAAAACGATCTCAACCCGCATGGCTTCCGCTGGCTCGCTTGCGGCGATGCCGACGCGAGCGTGATTGCCTACCTTCGCAGCGACGCCGACGAGAAAACGCTCTTCGCGGTCGTCGGACATTTCTCCGGGGCCACGCGTTCGTATCGCATCGGCGTGCCGCGTCGCGGTCTCTGGCGCGAGGTGCTCAACACCAACAGCCAGTTCTACGGTGGCAGTGGCCTCGGCAACGAAGGCGCGCGCCACACCGAAGGCAGCGAGTGCGACGGCTACGCGCAGTCGTTGCCGCTCACGCTTCCGCCGCACACCACGCTGATCTTCAAGTGGTCCGCCGAGGGCTGAGCGTCCGCGTGAGGCTCAAAGGGTAGGGACGTCTCTCCGAGGCGTCCGCTCACCACCGCGCTGCGAGAATCAATTCTCCCGCGGAAGCGGTTTCTTGCCCGCATACGCGAACTCGCTGCGCACGACCGTCATGTCGGCGTCCAGCGATTTCACCCAAAACGCGCGGCCGCGCAGCCGCGTGGTCACTTCGACCAACAAACTCGGACGCTCCTCATCCGGCAGACTGTAGCGCATCACCGTTTTCATCTCGGCGATCTTGACCGCCACAGCCGGCGAAAAGGGCCCGCGTGACACGATCTCGACTTCCTCAAATACGCCCGTCGCACGATCGAGGGTGAGTTTCACCTCGAGAAAACGCGCCACCGTGTCGCCTTCGCCATCCGGTTTCAGCGCGCACGTGTAATGTTTCTTCGCTTCGTCGGAGCCGACTTCCTTCAGCGTTTCGAAGTCCAGCTGATCCGTGAGCTTCGGTGCGTTGAACGGGCTCGAGCGACGCGATTGCTTTTCGCGATACTCGCGCACTTCCGCCTCGGTCGGCGCGCGGCCGTTCTGCTCGAGCAGCGTCCAGCGGTCGAACTCCGGACGCGCTGCATCGAAGCGCTCCAGCCGACTCTCGCCCGCGGCTTCCGTTCTTTGAACAAAGGACCAACCCGGCGCGCCTTCCGCGCGAAACCGCTTCAGCGCCGCCTCGAAATCGTCCGGCAACGAAGCCGCGAACAAGGAAGGCAGGGCGAGAAGAAAAAGAAGCCAGAACCGCAGACGCATCCCGCCCAAAAAGCGCAACGCTCCGGTCCGCGCAACGTTTCAATCCGCACGCGGTCGCGACCGAGTGCGGACATTGTCGCGGCCATGTGCGCACCACGTCGCGACCCGGTCCGGACCTGCGGTCGATTGTGTGCGCACATGGTCGCGATCGTGTCCGGACCTTGGCTCGACCTTGTCTGCACCTGGTCCCAACGCGGTGCGCAACGTCGCTCGACTCGGTCCGCACCATGTCCCGAGTCGCGCCGAGGTGGAATCCGCCGTCCCCGGCGGGTTGTTCGACCTGCGCCGCGTTCTCAGCCCGGCGAGGACGCCGGGCTCCACCTTTTCCGTGCGATGTTTCGATTCGTCCTAAGAAACGCGCGGGGCGCACGTTGATCTTTTGTTGGATCAACCCCGTTCACCCCATGACCACGCGCTATCTGATTCCGGCGACTGTCGCAGCCAGCGCTCATGCGCTGTTGTTCTTTCCCGCTCCTGATCGCGAGCCTGCCACCAGCCCGAAAAAATCTCCGACGGAAATTGTGATCACTCACGCAATCGTCCTTCCATCGGAACCGCCGTCCGTTGATCTCGATGAGATTGCTTCCACGCCGATGCCGCGTGGCAGCACGCTCGAGCGTCCACCTGTGAGTGAAGATCACTCGGCGCCCAGCGATGCTGGTTTCGTGATCGATCGTCAGCGCCCGCTCCCTGGCTCGCGGCCTCTCGTATCCACTCCGTTCATACCGGGAACATTCGGCGTGCCGAATGGCGACGAGGAATCCGTCCGGCTGAACGGTCCGCGCATCCTCGATGCGAGTCAGCTCGACTCGACTCCGCGCGCTCGTTCGCAGATGCCGCCGAAATACCCGGCCGAAGCCGCCCGCGAAGGTCGCAGCGGGGAAGTGTGGGTGGAGTTCGTGGTGATCGAAGACGGCACGGTGCGAAATCCGCGCGTCATTCGCGCTACGGACAGCGTGTTTGTCGAAGCCACACTCCGCGCGATCGAGCGCTGGCGTTTTGAACCGGGTCGTCGCGATGGACGCGTCGTGCGTTTCCGGATGGCGGTGCCGGTCGTCTTCGAGCCGGCTGGACGAGAACTCTAACGCTTTTCGCGGAATCGCCGCGGATTTGCGCGCTCAACTCACGATCACGAGACCGCGGTGATCGTGAGCTTGGCGGTGCCGCCGGGCGCGGGGACGGAGTCGCCCACGCGTTTACCGAGAAGTTGGCGGCCGAGCGGCGATTGCGGCGTGAGGACAAGAATCGAGGTGTCGTCGACCGTGACTTCCAAGCCGCCCGCGCGAGGCCCGAGGAAATACCAGGTGGGGCGCGAGCGCAGTTCGACTTTCACCAACGCACCGACGGCGATGGGTGTTTCCGCCGAAAAATCGGGCAGGGGAAGCGTCGAGTAGAGGCTGATGTTGCCGGCGATCTCCGCGGCGAGCCGCGCCTGACCCTCTGCGAGATACGCGGCTTCCTGGCTGTGCGTGTCGTATTTGTTTTCGGGACGGCTTTCCTCGCTGATCGCTTCATCGCGCGCGAGTTGGGCCGCAGCCGTCTGGCGCGCGAGCTCGGCGCGCAACTCGGATACGATGGCGTCTCGGACGGAGGATTTGTTCATCGGCTGGGAGGCTCGTCACCCATCGTAACGGCGACGGTTGTCAACGCTGCATCTCCCGCGGCCGGGCGAAAAGTCTGCGTTGACTGCGCCCGCGCCCGCCCGAATGTTTTCCGAAACATTTCGGGACGCTCCCCGTCCAACCGTCCGCTCTTACCCAATCCATGAAACAGTTCTGCCGCGCGGTGTTCGCGCTTTGCATTCTCTCCACGGTTGTGTCCGCCCAGCGGAGGGATGACGACGACGAGGAAGATTCGATGTGGGTCGATTCGTCGCCCGACTTCAGCGACCTGATCGTTTATCAGCCGAAGAACACGGTTACGATCGGTTTCCGCGCGATCTCGGGTGCGAAGACTTCGTTCGGCGGCGGCGGTCTCGTGGCCAGCGGACAGGATATCGGCGACATCGATACCAACGGCACGCACCGGTATCACGACGGCTATGTGCTGCCTGACCAGCGCACGATGGTCGATTCCGCCGGCAATATCGTGCCGATCGAACCCGACGGCCGCACCAACAACTGGTCCTACAACAATCTCAGCCAGATCACGTCCGATGGCCTGATGGCCATGCACGTCTACTCGGCGAGTTCGGACATCTCCTCGTTCTCGAGCGACCCCAAGGGCCGCTTCGGCGTCGAGGTCGTGCGCTCGAAGCAGATGGGCAAGCTCTTCAATACGCGCGTCACCTGGGATCTCACGATCGGCGCGAGCATCAACGATCTTTCTGCCACCAACAACAGCACCGCGCTCGGCACGCTGAGCACGACCACTGATTATTACGACCTCGAAGGACAGACGCCGCCGTCGCCGGGCTCACTCACGCTCGGCACGCTCTTGGGCAACACGCCGCTCGGTCGCGATACCGAGATCACCGAAGACGGCGTGGTCCTGCACAACAACTGGCGGCTCCGCGGTGCGTATCTCACGTTCCGCGCGGGTCCGACGCTCTCCATTCCGATCATCAAGCGAATCACCGCCACGGTGAGCGCCGGCGCCGTGCTCGTCTATGCCGGCACGAATTACTCCGTTACCCAGTCTTTCGATCCCACCGATCTTCTCGATACTGGTGAAGACGAGCGTGAGGACGACGATGTCGTCGGCACCGCGCAGGACGACATGGGCAAACTGCTTCCCGGCTTTTACGTCGACGCCAACCTGCAGTTCAACCTGACCGATTTCACCGGCTTCTACGTCGGCGCCATCTATCAGAGCAGCGGCAGCTACACGCACACGCTCACTGTGCTCGACGATGACGACAACGCGACGGCGACCTACGCCTCGAAGATCGACCTCGGCAGCCTGCAAGGTCTCCGCGCCGGCTTCTCGCTGAAGTTCTAAGCGGAAAAACTGCGTCATCTTTTTCAGCCCGCCCTGCGATCGCAGCGGCGGGCTTTTTTTCGCCCTTTTCAAAAGAAGGCGCGTCGCTTTGCTCGCGACCGTGACCGCTGACGCACGTCCTTTGCGACCCATCGCCACACTGATCGCGCTGACTGGGCTCAACCTCCTGGACTACCTCGATCGTCAGCTCCTCGGAGCGGTGCTCACGCCGCTGAAGGAGGAAATGGGCTTTTCCGACCACCAGCTCGGCACGCTGCAAACGGCGTTCATGCTCGGCTATTTTCTGACTGCGCCGATCTTCGGTTATCTCGGCGACAAGTGCTCGCGCCGCACGCTGATCGCGGCCGGCGTGGTCGTGTGGAGTCTCGGCACGTTGCTGACCGGACACGGCAACGCATTCCTCTCGCTGCTGATTTTCCGCGTGCTCGTCGGACTTGGTGAAGCGAGTTTCGGCACGATCAGTCCGGGCTGGATTGCTGATTTGTTTCCGCCGGCGAAGCGCAACTTCGCGATCTCGATCTTCTATCTGGCGATTCCCGTCGGCTCGGCGATCGGCTACATCGTCGGCAGCGCGATCGCGGCGCACCATGGCTGGCGCGCGGCGTTTCTGTGGGCCGGCTATCCCGGACTGCTGCTCGCATTCGTGCTCTACTTATTTCGCGAGCCGCCGCGCGGCGCGTCGGATGTCGTGGATGCGGCTCACGCGCGGCCCTCGGCCGGACTTAAAAACTATCTGCTGCTTTGGACGTATCCGCGCTACACGCTCGTTGTGGCCGGCTACACGGCGCAGACGTTTGCGCTCGGCGGCTTCGCGCTCTGGGCGCCGACGTTTCTCTATCGCGTGCACGGCATGAGCGTGGCCCAAGCCGGTTTGTTTTTCGGCGGCACACTGGTTGTGACCGGACTTGTGGCGACGCTCGTCGGCGGCTGGCTCGCGACGCTTTGGCAGCGGAAAAATCCGACCGGTTACGCGCGCATGCTCGCGCTTGCGGCGATCCTTGCCGTGCCGGTGTCATTCGCGGCCTTCCTGCTCGATAACAAACTCGCGTCCCAGCTCTGCCTCGCGGCGTCGATGTTTCTTCTCTTTCTCCCCACCGGCCCGATCAACACGCTCATTCTCGAAACGGTGCCCGTCGCGTTTCGGGCGAGCGCGATGGCGGCATCGATCTTCACGATCCACCTGCTCGGTGATCTCTGGTCGCCGGCGATCGTCGGTTATCTGTCGGACCGCACCGGCAGTCTGCAACAAGCCGTGTTGATCCTGCCGCTCGCGCTGGTGGTGAGTGCCGTGTTGTGGATCGCGCTCGCGCGTCTCCGCCCAACACCGCCCGCCGAATTGTGAAGGTGGAGCCCGGCGTCCCCGCCGGGCTGTAACGCAAAGCGTGCTATACCATCTGCCATGTCATTCTGAGCGAAGCGAAGAATCCATTTGGAGTTTCACTGCCGTGCACTGCCACGAAGCGCTCACTGGATTCTTCGCTGCGCTCAGAATGACAGCAGGGAGAGGTTCTCGCCATGGTCCGACTCTTCCGTGCTTCCGTGTTTCCGTGATGAGTCCCGATTTACGCCACACTTCGTCGCGACATGGTCCGCACTCGGTTGCGACACGGTGCGCACCTTCGCGCGACCGTGTCCGCACCTTGTCCCGACTCAGGACGCAATGAGTCCCGACTCGAGCCGCACACGGGCACAACTCGAGCCGGATAATGACGTGACTCAGGCCTTGAGGATTTCGGCGAGCTTGGAGGCGTCTTTGCCGCCGCCCATCGCGAAGTCGGGCTTGCCACCGCCTTTGCCACCGAGCTTGCCCGCGAGTTCGCCGATGAGTTTGCCGGCTTGGAAACCGGCCTTGATCGCGGCGGGCGAGCAGAAGGCGACGAGGCTCGGGCGATCGCCGAACACGGCGCCGAGCGTCACGACGCCTTCGCCGATCTTTGCGAGCACCTGCGAACCGATGGAGCGGAGATCCTCGGGCGCACCGGCGGAAACGACGCCGGAAACGAATTTGAGCCCGTCGCGCTCGGTCGCTTTCGACGCGAGTTCGTCGGCGAGACCAGCCGCGGCTTTTTGCTGAAACGCCTTCAGCTGCTTCTCGGTCTCCTTCTGGTGGGCGAGGAGCGACTCGAGTTTTTTCGCGACATCGTTCGGGCCGGCGGAGAGTTGAGCGGCAACCGCGGCGAGCGCGGCCTCGCGCTGCGCGATGTGATCGAGCGCGGCCTGGCCGGCGACGGCTTCAATGCGGCGCGTGCCGGCAGCGATCGCCATCTCGGCCACGACTTTCACGACGCCGATTTCGCCTGCGGTGGCGACGTGCGTGCCGCCGCAGAGTTCGCGCGAGTAGCCGCCGATGTCGACGACGCGGACGATCTTGCCGTATTTGTCGCCGAAGAAGGCGAGGGTGCCTTCGGGCTTCTTGTCGAACTCGGTCTCGTAGGTTTCGACGCGCGCGTTATCGAGGATCTTCTCGTTGACGAGCTGCTCGACCTCGCGGATCTGCGCGGGCGTCATCGCCTCAAAGTGCGAGAAATCGAAACGCATGCGCTCGGGCGTCTTCGACGTGCCGGCCTGGCGGACGTGCGTGCCGAGGACTTTGCGCAGCGCCCAGTGAATGAGGTGCGCGGCGGAGTGATGGCGCGAGATCGCGCGGCGACGCTGAATATCGACGGCGAGTTCGGCGGTGGCGCCGGGGCTGAGAGCTGAGAGTTGAGCGTTGAGAGACGAATCGACCTTGTGCAGATGGCGGCCGGATTTGTCCTTCACGGTGTCCGTGATGTGGACGAGCTGGCCGTTGATGAGCGCGGTGCCGGTGTCGCCCGCCTGACCGCCCATTTCCGCGTAGAACGGCGTCTGATCGAAAACGAGGAACGTGTCCTTCGCCGTCTTCACGACGTCGATCAGCTTCGCGGACGAAGAGAGATGATCGTAGCCGAGGAACTTCGTGGGCTGGAGATCGCCCGCGGCGTCGCCCTCGGTGGCGGCGACGATGATTTCCTTTTTCTGCGCAGCGCGCGCGCGCTCACGCTGTTGCTCCATGAGCTTTTCGAACTCGGCCGTGTCGACGGTGAGGCCGCGCTCGGTCGCGAGGAGCTGCGTCATGTCGAGCGGGAAGCCGTAGGTGTCGTAGAGTTCGAAGGCATCTTTGCCGCGGAATTGTGGAACTTTCCCGAAGAGTTCTTGGCAACGCTTCGTGTCGAGAGGGTTTGTTGCCAAAAAGACCTGCGGCTTCCGATTTTCCATATCGATCGCAGTGCCCACCGACGAACCCGGGGTAGTTTCGATCACGATCTCGAACTTCTTGTCAGCCCCCGTCTGTGCGGCTGTATCGACAAGGAGGCGATGGATAGACGTATGGAACTTGGTTAGACCGCGGTCCAACGTCTTGCCAAACGACTCCTCTTCGCTGCGGATGACGCGGCGGATGATGTCTTGTTGCTGCACGAGCTCGGGGAAAACCGGGCCGAGCGATTCGACGACGGGGGCGACGAGTTGCTCGAAGAAGCCGGTCTGCAGGCCGAGTTTCTTTCCGTAGAGAATACCGCGGCGGAGGATGCGGCGGATGACGTAATTGCGGCCTTCGTTTCCGGGAAGAATGTTGTCGGCGATGGCGCACGAGATCGTGCGCGCGTGGTCGGCGAGCACGCGGAAGGCGACGTCGATGTTCTCCTGCTCGGTGAGGCCTTCGCGTTTCGTCGGAACGGTCGCCGTGTAGGTTTTGCCGGAGAGTTCGGCGACTTTTTTGAAGAGCGGAGCGAAGACGTCGGCGGCGTAGTTCGACGGATCTTTGGAGAAATCCTTGAAGCCGTTCGTCGTGGCGTGAATGCCGGCGACGCGCTCGAAGCCCATGCCGGTGTCGACGTGTTTCGCGGCGAGCGGCGAGAACGTGCCGTCGGCGTTGGCGTTGAACTGAATGAAAACGTGATTCCAGATCTCGATGCAGCGCGGGCTGGACGAGTTGACGAGCTTGCGGCCCTCGGCCTCGTCGTCGGACGGGAGGAGGTTGAAGTGGATCTCGGAGCACGGGCCGCACGGGCCGGTGTCACCCATCATCCAGAAATTGTCCTTCTTGTTGCCGTGGACGATGTGGACCTTGGGATCGAGACCGGCGCGCGTGAAAATGCCGGCCCAGATGTCGTAGGCTTCCTGGTCGAAATCGGCGGGATCACCCTTGGATTTGTCGGGCGAGTAAACGGTCGCGAAGAGACGCTTCGCCGGGATGCCCCAAACTTTGGTGATGAGTTCCCAGCCCCACTCGAGCGACTCCTTCTTGAAGTAATCGCCGAAGGACCAGTTGCCCAGCATCTCGAACATCGTGTGGTGGTAGGTATCGAAGCCGACGTCCTCGAGGTCGTTGTGTTTACCACCGGCGCGGATGCATTTCTGCGTGTCGGCTGCACGCGTGTCCTTCGCGGGACGGGCGCCGGCCCACTTGGAGACGTCGGGCGCGCGATCGCCGAGGAAGATCGGCACGAACTGGTTCATGCCGGCGTTGGTGAACAGCAGTCCGGGCGAGTCCGGCAGCAGCGACGACGATGGCACGATCGTGTGGCCCTGGGCGGCGAAGAAATCGAGGAAGCTCTGGCGGATCTCGGCGGAGGTCATGGAGAGAGTGAACGGCTAACAAATAACACCGGCCCGACCGCGAAAAGGATTATTTCGAGTGCGCAGCGGGCGTAGGAGGCCGGTTCGTTAAACGAGTGACAATCTCGCGCCTGAGCGGCCTCACGATGCACTTCAAGCTTGGTAGCGCGGAAGACTAGGGTATCTTATTGCAAGAAATGAGCATGGTTCTTCAACGCGGAGCTGGGAAAAGCGTGCGGGCAGGGTTCGAGGTGGGAAGCAGCAACGGATGAAAAAACCGGCGCAAGAAGAACACCGGAGGACCAAAGAATTCGGCCGGGCAGCGAGCCGGGTGGCAGCTCGCGTGGCGATTCTTTACGCGGTTTTGGGCGCCCTCTGGATTCTCTTTTCCGACCAGCTGATGGCGGCGGCCATTCGCGACCCGGAGCTGCTGAAGCGGGCCGCTCTCGTGAAAGGCTGGTTCTTCATCGCGGTGACGTCGGTGATTCTTTACGGCCTGCTTCGTCGCGAGTGCCGTCGGTGGGAAGAGCAGGCGGAGAAGCGACGGATGGCCGAGTTGGCGCTGCGCGATCGCGACCGCGATTTGGAACGCGCGCACGAAATCGCGCGGCTGGGGCGGTGGTCCCTCGACCTGCGCACGGGTCTTTTCAAGACGGACGAACGCGGTGGACGCGTGCTGGGTGTGACGGCTGGCGAGCATCCCAGCGCGGACCTGTTGGCGAAAGTTCATCCGGACGATCTTGAGCGCGTGAACCGCACGTGGGCGGCCGCGCTGGCCGATGGCGTTTACTTCACCGAGTATCGCTCGATCGTCGACCACGTCGTGCGCTGGGTTCACGTGCGCGCGGAATTTCAGCGGGACAAGAATGGCGTGGCCTTTGCCGCCGCGGGCACCGTGCAGGATGTCACCGCCGTGAAAGCGTCGCAGACGGCGCTGCGCGAGTCGGAGGAGCGGTTCCGCCAGGTCGTCGAAAACATCGACGAAGTTTTCTGGCTTATGGACGTCGCGAAGAGCCGCGTGCTCTACGTGAGTCCGCGTTTCGAGCAGGTGTGGGGACGTCCGCTGAGCGAGGCCTACGACTCCGTCTACGGGATGCTCAGCACGGTTTACCCGGCCGATCGCGCCCGCGTGAAAGCCGCGATGGAGGAGCGTTTCGATACCGGGAATTTTCGCGAAGAATATCGCATTGTGCGTCCGGACGGATCGATTCGCTGGGTGCGCAGCCGCGCATTTCCCGTGCGCGACGAGCGTGGTCGCGTCGTGAACTACGTGGGCATGACCGGCGATTTCACGGAGCGGAAAAATCTCGAGGAACAGTTCCTCCGCGCGCAGCGGCTCGAGGCGATCGGCACGCTCGCGGGCGGCGTGGCGCACGATCTGAACAACATCCTGTCTCCGATCCTGATGTCCGCCGGTCTGCTGCAGGATACCGCTCAGGACGAGCGCGATATCCGCATGCTGAAGATGATCGAGCAGAGCGCGAATCGCGGCGCCGAGATCGTGAAGCGACTCCTCACGCTCAGTCGCGGAAACTTCGGCGACCGGGCGTCGCTGCAGCTGCGCCTGCTCGTGAAGGAAATGGCGGGCATCATGCGGGAGACGTTCCCTCGCAACATCGAGCTGGCCGTCGAGGTGCCGGCCGACCTCCCGCCGGTGATCGGCGACGCGACACAGATCCATCAAGTGCTGATGAACCTCTGCGTGAACGCGCGCGATGCCATGCCGGAGGGCGGCCGCTTGGAGATCATCGGGAGCGAACGCACCTTCACGGCCGGCGATCCGCCGGTGTCGCCCGAACAGCGTCCGGGCCGTTTCGTTTGTCTTGCGGTGACGGATACAGGCGGCGGCATTTCACCGGAAAATCTCCCGAAGATCTTCGATCCGTTTTTTACGACCAAACCGATCGGGCAGGGCACCGGCCTGGGGCTTCCCACCGTGCTCAGCATCGTCAAAGGCCACGACGGCTTCATCACGGTCGACAGCCGCGAGGGGCAGGGCACCCGTTTCGCGGTTTATCTTCCCGCCGCCAAGACAACCGCTGCCGCAGCGCCCGTGCCGATCGATCGCGCGGCGCGCGGTTCGGGGCAATTGATCCTCTTGATCGACGACGAGCCGGCGATTCGAACCGCCGCGCGATCGTTGCTGGAGCGTCAGGGATATCTCGTCATCACCGCGGTCGACGGACGCGAAGCGCTCCAGCGTTTTGAGGAACGGTCACAGCAGATCGCACTCGTGCTCACCGACGTCATGATGCCGGTGATGGGCGGCACGGTTTTGGTGCAGGCGCTGCGCAAGCGTGCGCCGACTTTGCCGATCATCGCCACCACTGGGATGGCGACCGATCAGAGCCGGATGGAACTGCTCGCAATGGGCGTGCGGGAGATCCTGCAGAAACCCTGCACGCCTGCCGAACTGCTCGGTGCGGTCGGACGCGCGCTCGCGCCGGCCGCGGCCGCAACCTGAAAACTTAGAGGGCGGCGATGATCGCGTCGGCCATCGCCTTGGTGCCGACCGACGGGCGGCCAAAGGCGATATCGCCCGTGCGCGTGCCGCTGGTGACGGCTTTGCGCACCGCGGCTTCGATGCGAGCGGCGGATTTTTCGAGGCCGAAGCTGTAGCGCAGCATGAGCGCCCCGGACAAAACCTGCGCGCAGGGATTCGCGACACCTTTGCCCGCGATGTCAGGCGCGGTGCCGCCCGCGGGCTCGTAGAGACCGAAGGGCAGTCCGAGTGAGTTTTTGCCGGCGCCGAGCGACGCGGACGAAAGCATGCCGAGCGAACCGCAGATGACGGCCATCTCGTCGGAGAGGATGTCACCGAACATGTTTTCGGTGACGAACACGTCGAACTGGTTGGGATCGCGCGCGAGCTGCATCGCGGCGTTGTCGACATACATGTGGCTCAGCTCGATGTCGGGCGCGTTCTTCGCGATGTAGTCGACGACGGTCTTGCGCCAGAGCACGGAGGTCTCGAGCACGTTGGCCTTGTCGACCGAGCAGAGCTTGTTCTTGCGGGCGCGCGCGGTGGTGACCGCGGTGGCGAGGATGCGTTCGATCTCGCTCTTGCGGTAAACCATCGTGTCGATCGCCTGCACGTCGCCGTCGGGCAGCGTGGTGGTTTGCTTCGGCTTGCCGAAATAGAGACCGCCGGTCAGTTCGCGGATGCAGACGATATCGATGCCGTTCGGGATGCGCTCGGTCTTGAGCGGAGAGGCATCGGTGAGCTCGGGATAGAGCAGACCCGGACGGATGTTCGCGAAGAGCGTGAAGTGTTTCCGCAGCGGCAGCAGCGCGGCGCGCTCGGGCTGCTCGGCCGGCGGGAGTTTTTCCCATTTCGGACCGCCGACGGAGCCGAAGAGGATCGCGTCGGACTTCTCGCACAGGGCGAGCGTGGAGTCGGGGAGGGCCTTGCCGTGGTTGTCGATGCCGGCACCGCCGACGTCGGCTTTCTGATACTCGAGGGAGAAACCATCCTGCTTTGCGACGTGCTCGAGCACGCGCAGGGCCTCGGTCATCACCTCGGGTCCAATGTAATCTCCGGCAAGAACGGCGAACTTCAGGGTCGACATGGGAAAGGGCGGAGCGTGGCAAGCGCGCCCGCGCCGTGGCAAGCCGCCTTTGCACGACCGTCCGCCCGTGTGTGTCAGCAGCGTTGCAAGTCGCGGGCACGAGCTCCGGCCCGTGGTTCGGGGTTGCCCGAGCGGAAAAAGCGTTTCGATTGGCTGCGTGAACCTGCACGTCCTGCCCGCCGGCCCGATCCAGACCAACGCCTATTTGCTCACCGATCCCGCGCGGGGCGAAGCCATCCTGATCGATGCGCCAGGCGAGGTCTGGCCGATGGTCGAGGCGCGTTTGCGCACCGATAAGTGCCGGTTGACCGAACTCTGGATCACGCACGGCCATTGGGATCACACGCAGGGGGCAGCGGAGGTTATCCGACAAAGCGGCGCGACCGTTCGTGCGCACCCGGACGATCGCGCGCTCATCGAAACGCCCGACGTGATGGAGCGCTTCATGGGCATGCAGCTCAACCTCGAGCCGGTTCACGTCGATCACTGGCTCGACCCGCGCCATCCGCTGGCGGCGCTCGGCACGCGCGTCGAGGTGCGCCACGTGCCGGGGCATTGTCCGGGCAACGTGCTCTTCTATTTCCCGCTCGCGCGCACTGCGTTTGTGGGCGACGCGCTTTTCGCCGGCAGCATTGGGCGCACGGATTTGCCGGGCGGCAGTTTCGAAACGCTCGAGAAATCGATCCGTGAGCAAATCTACACGCTGCCCGACGATACGGTGGTTTATCCCGGCCACGGCGGCGACACCACGGTGGGCGACGAGAAATCGACCAACCCCTACGTGTCGGCGTAAGGCCCGCATGGATACACGCGAATCTCCATCGACTTGCCGCGATCGGACCGATTTAGTTGCCGCGTCCACTCATGAGTGATCTGGCGACTCACGAAATGCACATGCGCCGCGCGCTTGCGCTGGCGCGCCAGGCCTGGGGCACGACGCATCCGAATCCGATGGTCGGCGCCGTCATCGTCGAAGACGGCAAAATCGTCGCGGAAGGTTTTCACGCGCAGGACGGCGGTCCGCACGCCGAACGTCTCGCACTGCTCGCCCGTGGCAAACCGCCGCGTCCGGGTGCGGTGCTTTACGTGACGCTGGAGCCGTGCTCCACGCATGGCCGCACCGGTGCCTGCACCGAGGCAATCATCGCATCCGGGATCAAACACGTCGTCGTCGGCGCGACCGATCCGAATCCCGCGCACGCGGGCAAAGGTCTCGATGTGCTCCGCGCCGCTGGCATCGAAGTGACGGCTGGCGTGCTCGCGCGCGAGTGCGAGGATCTTAATCTCATCTTCAATCACTGGATCACGCGCGATTCGCCGATGCTCGCCGCGAAACTCGCCGTCACGCTCGATGGCCGCATGGCCTGCCGCACGGGTGAATCGAAATGGATCACCGGCGAACCCGCGCGCGCTGACGTGCATCGCTGGCGTCGTCTGTTTCCTTCCATTGCGGTCGGCGCCGGCACGGTGCTGAAGGACAACCCGCGCCTCACGTCGCGCGTGCCGGGCGAACCGGAGTGGAGCCCGATCCGTTTCGTGTTCGACGGACTGCTCCGCACAGTCGTCGATAAAAACCTGCCCGCGCTCTACACGGACGAGTTTCACGAGCGCACGATCGTCGTCACGACGCCGCACGGCGGCATGGGCTACGTGCGCAAACTGCGTGATCTCGGCGTCGGCGTGTGGATCGTCGATTCGCCCACGCAGCGCGTGTCGTTTGCCGAGTTTCGCAAACGCTGCGTTGCCGAGAAAATCCCCGCCGTGCTCTTCGAGGGCGGTCCGCAACTCGTCAGCCAGATTACGCGCGACCGGCAGCTCGATTATCTCTTCGTCTATCGCGCGCCGCTGCTTTTCGCCGACGATCGCGCGAAGCCGATGCTCAACGGCCTTCGCACCGAGCATGTCTCCAACGCGATCCGCCTCGCCGATGTGCGCAGCGAGACGCACGGCGACGATGTCCTCACGCGCGGCCGCGTCGTGTATCCCGAAAAAATGTTTATCGATGAGACTATATTTAGCCTCGGGTAACCGCCACAAAGCCGAGGAGCTGCAGGGCCTCGCGGCCGCCGCGCAGCTTCCGCTCGAAATCGTCTCCGCCGCCGAAGCCGGCGGCATGCCCGACGTCGAGGAAAACGCCGGCACGTTTGTCGGCAACGCGCGGCTCAAGGCGCGGGCGCTGCTCGCGAAACTGCCCGCCGACTCGTGGGTGCTCGCCGACGACAGCGGCGTGTGCGTCGACGCGCTCGGCGGCGGCCCGGGCGTGGAGTCCGCTTACTTTGCCGGTCCGCAACACGACGCCGCAGCGAATCTCCAGAAGCTTGTCGACGTCATGCGCCCCGTTGCTGACGACCAACGCGGCGCCCAGTTTCGTTGCGTGCTGCTCGTGCTCGGCCCCGGGGAGAAGGAGTTCGTTTTCGAGGGCGAATGTCGCGGTCGCTTGCTCCGCGCACCGCGCGGTCGCGCTGGATTCGGTTACGATCCGCTCTTCGTGCCTGACGGCTACGAGCAAAGTTACGCCGAGTTGGGCGACGCGGTGAAAAGTCAGATCAGCCACCGCGCCCGTGCGTGGGCGAAGCTCGCCGACTGGGCCCGCACCGAGTCGAGCCGCACTTAGTCGCGACTCGATCCGCACCGTGGCACGACTCGAGCCGGACTGTGGCTCGAGCCGGTGCGCACCTTGTCCCGACCCGGTCCGCACCTTGGCGCGACGTGGGACGGACCGAGGCACGACTCGGGACCACATCTGCCATAGGTCGGGCGAGGCGTCCGCCGCGCCGTTTAGCCACGGATCACACGGGTTCGAAAAACCGTCAGCCATCCTGTCATTCTGAGCGCAGCGAAGAATCCAGTTTGCGCTTCGATGCGGCTATCAGCTGCGAAAGTCCAAGTGGATTCTTCGCTGCGCTCAGAATGACAAAGGGCACTCGATCCGGGCCCCTCCGTGGTTAACTACAATCCGACACGGATTCTCGTGGGCTCAGAGCGCCTCCAGTTTCGCGCAGACTTCGCTGATGAGAAACTCCGGCGTGGAGGCGCCGGCGGTGACGCCGACGACGGAATATTTCTTCATCTCTTCTTCGGAAATCTCGCGCGCGGTCTCGATGTGATAGGTCGGAAGATTTTGCAGGCGGGCGAGGGCGGCGAGTTTCACCGTGTTGGCGGAGTGGTGGCCGCCGATCACGACGATGGCTTGGGCGCCTTGCTGCGCGAGCGACACGACGTCGGTCTGACGGTCTTTCGTTGCCTGGCAGATCGTGTCGAAGACGAGCACTTCTTGAAACTTGGTGCGCGCGTAGGCCGAGAGTTCGGCAAACTCGTGCATGAACATCGTGGATTGCGAGACCATGCACACGCGGTCCATCGGCGGAAGCGCGTCGATCTCTTCCTTGCTCGTGATGCAGTGGCCGCGGCCTTCGGTGTAACCCATGAGGCCGATCGCTTCGGGATGGTTTTTGTCGCCGAAGATGATCGTGGAATATCCCTTGCGAGCGTAGAGCCGGATCTTGCCCGCGATGATGCCGACATCGGGGCAGGTGGCGTCCTTGAACTCCATGCCGAGGTTCTTCAGGTAAGTGCGGCGCTCGGGCGAGATGCCGTGGGCGCGGACGACCATCACAGGGTTCTGCCCCGCGGCGGCGGGTGCGACGTCGAGATCGGCTTTGCTCTGATAATCGCCGACTTCACGGATGCCTTCGGCCGAGAGCTTCTCCATCATCTGGCGGTTATGAATGAGCGGGCCGTCCGTGTAGACCGGGTGGTGGCCTTTGTTCGCGTAATCGCGCGCGATATCGATGGCGCGTTCCACGCCCCAGCAGAAACCAGCACTCTTGGCCCGTAGCACTTTCATGTGTGCCGGCACAATGCGTCCGCGACGGTGAGCGTCAAATCAGGAAGCGGGCGCTGCGGCCGAGTGGCCACGAGCCATCGTGAGCACGATGCGAGTGCCGCGGCCCGGCTGGCTCTCGACGCGCAAGTCGCCGCGGGCGCGCGCGGCGCGGGCCTTCATATTGGCAAGTCCATGGCCCGTCGCGACGAGGCGGTGGGGCTCGAATCCCTCACCGTCGTCCTGCACGAGAAGGCAGACTTCGTTTTCGATGGAGTGGAGTCGCACCGTGAGATGGCGGGCGCCACCGTGGCGCAAACTGTTGCTCATCGCCTCGCGTGCGATCTGGAGAACTTCGGTGGTCTGCTCGGCGGAGAGCAGGGCCGCGGCGTCATCGTCGATCCGCGTGTCGAGCTCCGCGCCGCGCGCTTCGCCGAGTTCGGCAAAGACCTCGCGCAACGCCTGCGCAAAACCGGCCTGCCGCAAATGCTCGGGCGTGAGACCGGCGATGTAAGCGCGGATGTTGCGAATCGTGGTATTCAGATTCTGGCGACACTGATCGAGGCGGCGTGTGGCCTCGGCGGGATCCTGGGCGAGCATCGCTTGCGCCGAATCGATCGTGAGGCCGGCGGCGTAGATCGATTGGATGATGCTGTCGTGCAGATCGCGCCCGAGACGGATTTTTTCTTCGAGCGAGCGATTGAGCAGTTGCTGCTTCAGATGGGCGTCGGCCTCGGCGAACTGCCGGTCGGTGCGCTCGCGAGAGAGCGCGGCGTCCTGCTGGTGGTTGCGCTCGGCGAGTTGCGAGAGCGCTTCCATCTCGGCGCGGGCAAGCGGGAGTTTCGCGGAGGGTTCTTCATCGCTCGGCCGACGGGGACGGAATGTGAGGCTGACGACGAGGCCGGCGCTGAGGGCGAGCGCGGTCATCGCGAGTGGCAGCGCCAGACGGCGGGTGGCCTCGACGGAGCGTGGCGCCGGTCCGTCGGACTCCGATGATTTGGCGGGGAGTGCGAGCACGGCGCCGAGCAGCATCAGCACCGCGAAAAGGCCGAGGGCGAGCAGCCGGGACAGCAGATTCATGCGACGGGCGGCAGCGTGCCGGCCGCGCGGGGGAGCGTCAAAACTTTCGACATTTCCCCGGCGCTCGCTTTCGTTCACCGATCCTATCCATGAAGTCGTTCTACATCACCACCGCGATCGATTACGTGAACGGTTCGCCGCACCTGGGCCATGCCTACGAGAAGGTGCTGACGGACGTCATTGCACGCTTTCGCCGGATGATGGGCGACCAGGTGCACTTTCTCACCGGCGTCGACGAACACGGCCAGAAGGTCCAGGCGAGCGCGCGCAAGCGTGGCATCCCGCCGCAGCAGTTTTGCGATGAGGTGTCGCAGGAGTTTCGCGCGCTGTTGCCGAAACTGAACATCTCCAACGACGATTTCATCCGCACGACCGAGGAGCGTCACAAGAAGGTCGTCCGCCAAGTGCTCCAGCAGCTCTTCGAAAAGGGCGACATCTACAAAGCCGAATACAAGGGCTTCTACTCGACGCGCCAGGAGCAGTTTCTCCAGGAAAAGGACCGCAATCCCGATGGCTCGTGGCCGGAGATTTTCGGCGACGTCACCGAGATCACGGAGACGAACTACTTCTTCAAGCTGCGTCAGTATCAGGACTGGTTGATCGAGTTTCTGACGAAGACGCCGGATTTCGTTTTCCCGAAATATCGCCAGACGCAGGTCCTCGAGTTCCTCAAGGAACCGCTCAACGACCTCTGCATCTCGCGTCCGCGTGAGCGACTCGAGTGGGGCATCCCGCTGCCGTTCGACGAAGACTACGTCACCTACGTGTGGTTCGACGCGCTGATCAATTACTACTCGGCTGTCGCCGAGCTGCCTGGCGTCTGGCCTGCGACGTATCACGTGATCGGCAAGGACATCCTCGTGCCGCCGCACGCGGTTTACTGGCCGATCATGCTTCATGCGGCCAACATTCCGCTGCCCAAGGGCATTGTCGCTCACGGCTGGTGGCTGCAACGCGGCGCCAAGATGTCGAAGAGCACCGGCAACGCGCTCAACCCGCTCGACCTCGTCACGGAGTTCGGCGCGGATGCGTTCCGCTACTTCCTGATCCGCGAGATGAATGTCGGTCAGGACAGCGATTTCACCCGCGAGCAATTCCTCGTCCGTTACAACAGCGAACTCGCGAACAACCTCGGCAACCTCGTCAACCGCACGCTCAACATGACGACGCGTTTCGCGGGTGGCGCGGTGCCGGAAGCCGGACTGGCGGGCGAGCTGGAAAAATCGCTGCAGGATCTTTGGGCGAAGACGCGCGACGAGTTCATCCCGCTCTGCGAGAACTTCCAGTTCCACCTCGCACTCGAACGCGCGATGGTCTTCCTCACCGAGACCAACGCCTACATCGAAAAGCGCGCGCCGTGGAAACTCGGCAAGTCCATGGAGGCGGCGGATCAGGAAGCGCTGCGCACGTCGCTCGCGACGATGGCCGAGGCGCTGCGCCTCGCGGTCGCATTGATCCAGCACGTGATTCCGTCGGCCGCCGAAAAGATCAACGCCGTGCTCGGTTACACGCCCGGCAAAGTCTGGCGCGACGAGCTCGAGTGGGGCGCCCGTCTCGCCGGCTCGAAGGTCGCGCCGTCGCTCGTGCTCTTCCCGCGTCCCGAACCGCCGAAGCCGCCGGCGGGCGCAGCGAAACCCGCTCCCGCCAAGAAAGGCTAACGCATCGTTCTCTTTCTCGTCATCGTTCTCGTTCTCGAGGCTGCCCGGGCGCGAGAACGAGAAAGAGAATGAAGAACGAGAACGATTTTTTCTCATGACCATCCTCCCGCTCGATCCGCTGGCCAACGCCACTCGGGAATCGTTGCGGGCGTTTCTTGGTCAGTGTCAGCAAGCGGCGAAGCGCGATGGCCGCCCGAAGCTCGCGAGCATTTCCATTGCCGTCGACGCGCTCGATCCGCTCGCGGTGCTCGAGTCGATTTTCGAGTCGGGCGAAAAACACTTTTACGCCGAGCGTCCCTCGCTCGACAGTGCGATTGCTGGTGCGGAAGTCGTCACAGCCTGCGAAGTCGCGGGCCCGGATCGCTTCGCAGCGGCGCAGGACTTCGTGGATCGCACGCTCGCGGACACGATCGCGGTCGGCGACGTGAACGCACCGTTTGGCGGACCACATTTCTTCTGCGCGTTTGCGTTTCTCGATCACACGGAAGACGGCGAAGCGTTCCCCGCGGCGACGGTGTGTGTGCCGCGCTGGCAGGTTGCCCGAGCCGGCTCGCGCACGACGGCGGTCGCGAATGTCCTGGTAGCGCCCGACGCGCCGATCGAGCACGCGGCGGAGCGGATCTGGCGGGCGCACGAGAAGTTTCGCGGCTTCGAATATCCGGTCGCGGCCGCGGCGGAGGATGCGCCGGTCGAGTGGCACACCGCCGACGAAGGCGACTATCCGCAGGCTGTGCGCGATGCGCTCGCGTCGATCGGTCGCGGCGAGTTTCGGAAAATCGTGCTCGCGCGCCGACGTCTTGTGCGCGCCACGCGCGAACTGCATCCGCTGCGTATGCTCAATGGCCTGCGCCAGCGTTTCCCGGATTGCTACGCGTTCTCCGTCGCGAACGGACGCGGCCACAGTTTCATCGGTGCGACGCCGGAGCGTCTCGTGCGCGTGAGCAATGGAAATCTGGAGACGGAGGCGCTGGCGGGCTCCGCGCGTCGCGGTATTTCCGCCGCCGAGGACGCGCGTGAGGGCGGGGCGTTGCTGCGCAGCGAGAAGGACCGCCACGAACATCAGCTCGTGCTTGATTCGATCTGCCGACGACTCGCGCCGCTGGGGCTCGATCTGCAATTCGCCTCGGTGCCGACGCTCCGAAAGCTCGCCAACGTGCAGCATCTGCAAACCGAAATTCGCGCGACGCTGCCTGCGGGCGTGCGCGTGCTCGATGCGGTTGCGCGGCTGCATCCGACGCCCGCGGTCGGCGGCTCTCCGCGCGAGCAGGCAATCGGCCGCATTCGCGAACTGGAAGGGTTTCCGCGCGGACTCTATGCGGGCGCGCTCGGCTGGCTCAATGCCCGCGGCGGCGGGGAGTTCTTTGTCGGACTGCGCTCGGCGCTCGTCGAAGGTAGCTCGGCACGTCTCTTCGCGGGAGCCGGCATCGTCGAAGGTTCTTCGCCCGAAGCTGAGCTCGCGGAAACGGAGTTGAAATTTCGCGCGATGCAGGAGGCATTGCAGACATGATGCGCCGCGTCCTTGGTCTGGCTTGTTTTCTCTTGGTGTTGCTGCCTGCGATTTGGGCCGATCATCCGATCGTGTGGGACACGATGGAGATCACGCACGACGCGCAGCCGGACGAGCGCGAGGTGACGGTCACGTTCAATTTTCGCAATGCGTCGGATCAGCCGGTGGAGATCCACAACATCGTTACGTCGTGTCATTGCACGGTCGTGCGTCCGCATCCGAATCCCTGGGTCATTCCGCCGGGTGCATCGGAAAAGCTCGAAGCGGTCGTCGACGTGCGCAGCCGGCGCGGCGGACTGAGCAAGCGCATCTACGTCGGCAGCAGCGCGGGCGAGCAGAAGTTGGTTGTGCACGTGAATGTGCCGGTGCCACCCGCGGCCAAGCGCGAGATGAATCTGCAGCTCGCGCAACTCGACCGCCAGGTCGTGCTGACGGGTGATTGCGCGTCGTGTCACGTCACGCCTGCGCTCGGCAAAACGGGACAGGATCTTTTCGCTGCTGCGTGCTTGATCTGTCACACCGACGACACGCACCGCGCGACGTTTGTCCCCGACCTGCACGTTGCACGCGTGCGTCGCGACGCGGAGTATTGGCGTAAATGGATCAGCGATGGCGCGCCGGGCACCCTCATGCCGGGTTTTGCGAAAGAGCACGGTGGATTTCTCGAGCGCGATGAGATCGATGCGCTCGTGGCGCATTTGCTCGCGACCTTGCCGACCGAGCCGGTTTCGCCGTGACTTTCACCATGGCCGCGCCCGCTCTCGATTTCCGCAATGTGAACTCCCTGTGGGGCAGTGTTGCCGCGGAAACGCTCGCGCGCTGCGCCGTGCGCCACGCGGTGATTTCGCCGGGCTCACGCTCGACTCCGCTCACGATCGCGCTGGCGAGTCATCCGGAGATCGAGGCGATCCCAGTGCTAGACGAGCGCTCGGCGGCGTTCTTGGCGCTCGGTCTCGCGAAGTGCACGGAGACGCCCGTGGTGCTGCTCTGCACGTCGGGTTCCGCAGGAGCGAATTATTTTCCCGCGGTTATCGAGGCGCACGAGTCCGGGGTGCCGTTGATCGTGATTACGGCGGATCGCCCGCCGGAGATGCGCGAATGCGCGTCGGGGCAGACGATCGATCAGCAAAAACTCTTCGGCGCGCACGTGAGTTTCTACCACGAGCTGGCCGTGGCGGAAGCTAGCCTCTCGTTGCTTGGCTATCTGCGCCAGACGCTCGCACACGCAGTCGATCGTGCACGCGGTCCTGTTCCCGGTCCGGTGCATTTGAACGCGCCGTTCCGCGATCCATTGCCACCGATCGAGGACGCGCAGGCGAAGGCGTTGGCCGGTAAGATCGACGCCGATTTCTTCTCTCATCTCGGTGCGCCAACGCCGGTCGTGACGCGCAGCACGCTCTGGCAACGTCCCACGACCGCACGCGGAATTATCGTGGCCGGGCCACTTCCTGCCACGAAGGATGCGGCGGAGTGGGTGAAGAAAGTGCGCGAGCTCTCAGACGCGCTCGGCTGGCCGGTGCTTGCGGATGGACTCTCACCGCTGCGGGCCGATTCGCAGGCGATCACGAGTTACGATGTGATTCTGCGAAACGCCGACGCTGCTCGCGAACTCACGCCCCGCACGGTGCTGTGCATCGGCGGTTGGCCGACCAGCAAGGTTCTTCGCGGCTGGCTGGAGGCGAGTGCCGCGGAGATTCTGCTCGTGTCGCAACACGCGGCCAATCGCGACGCGCTGCACGGCCGCACGCGTCAGATCACGGCTCCGCTCGATTCGATTTCTGTCTCCGGAGAACGGATACACGACGAAAGCTATCTCGCGGCCTGGCGCGCGCGGGAGCAGGCGGCACGCGGCGCGATCGAGTCGGCGTTGGAAAAGGAAACCGCGCTCGTGGAGCCGAAGGCGAGCTGGCTGCTGACGCGTGTCCTTCCGACCGGCACGCCGCTCGTGGTGGCCAACAGCATGCCCGTGCGCGATCTCGAATATTTCCGCGCGGCGGGCGGGCCGGCGATCGAGGTGTTTTTCAGCCGCGGCGCCAACGGCATCGACGGCACGCTTTCGACCGCGCTCGGCGTCGCGCATGCAGCAGACAAACCGGCGGTCCTGCTCACCGGCGATCTGGCGCTGCTGCACGACTCGAACGGTTTCCTGGCAGTGCCGCAGCTCCGCGGTGCGCTGACGATCGTGCTCATCAACAACCAGGGCGGCGGAATTTTCGAGCATCTGCCGGTCGCGCAATTCGAGCCGCCGTTCGAGAAGTTTTTCGCCACGCCGCAGCAGGTGGATTTCGCGACGCTCTGCGCGGCGCATCGCGTGGAGCACGTTGTCGTGAAAGATTGGATACACTTCGAGACGCTGCTGCGCGCGGAGTTTACGCGCGGCGTGCGTGTGCTCGAAGTTCGCACCGATCGCAAACACGACGCCGCGTGGCGGAAACGGCTCTTCGCTCAGGTCGCCGCGAAGCTGAACTGAGTGCGGCTTGAGTCGCGCCTGAGTGCGGACCGGGTCAAGCCAAGGTGCGGCCCGGGTCGGGACAAGGTGCGGGCTGCGTCGGGACTTATTGCGGCTCGGATTGAGCCTCAGGGCGCGCCGGACGCTGACCAGCGCGGGCGAGGATTTCCACGTAAACGGATTCGGCTCCGCTCGACGCGATCGGATCGAGCGCAGGGACGATTTCCTCCACGGTGACGTTCACGGCGGACTCGGCGGTCGCGCCGACTTTGCAATCGAACTCCCAGGCGGTAAAACCTTCGGGGAGCGTTTTGCGGCGCTCGCGTTTCAGGTATTTGCGAACGTCGTGCTTGATGCCCTCGAGGACGCGTGCGTCGGCCAGACCGGGAATCTGGAGCGGGAAAGTTTTTCTCATGAAGCGCTCTGCATACAGGGCATCGGCGCGAGTGGAGAGAAGAAACTTCGAGTTCGTTGGTCGCGTGGCGCGCTTCAGTCCACGATCAATACGTGGTCGCCAGCGCGGACCTGTTCGTAGAGCTCGATGATATCGAGGTTGCGCATGAGCACGCAGCCGGCGCTGAGCGGTTCGCCGATGCGCGATTCGTGATTGGTGCCGTGGATGTAAACGTAGCGCTCGTAGGTATCGACATTGCCGCCGAGGTTTACGCCGGGCTCGAGTCCGCGGAGCCAAAGGATGCGCGTGGTGATGAGGTTCTGTTCGTGCTCGCTGTTCGGAAGTTCGGAGAAGTGACGTCCGGTGGGCTGACGACCGACGAAGACCATGCCCGGCGGCTGACCGGCGCCGATGCGCTCGGCGATCTCGTGGAGTCCGCGCGGCGTGCCGAGCGAGTTTTTCACGTTGCTGGGCGGACGCTTGGACGTGGAAACGGCGTAACTTTTGACCAGCACACCCGCGCGGTAGAACTGCAGCGTCGCTGTGCCGATGCGCACGAGCATAAGCCGGTCTGCGGGCTTGATGCCGAGACGCTGATAAGTTTTCGTGACCAATTCCAACGGAGAATCCATGAGCAACACGCCATCCTATACGGTCGGTATCGTCGGCGCCACGGGCGTCGCCGGTCAAGAGCTGCTGAGGCTCTTGCACGAGCGGAATTTCCCGATGGGCACGCTGCGGCTTTTCGCCTCGGCGCGCTCGGCGGGCAAGGTCGTGGAGTATTCGGAAAAAAAATACACGGTCGAAGAGGCGAAGCCCGGTGTGTTTGCCGACATCGACGTGGCGTTTTTCGCGACCGAGGGTGCGATCACCAAGGCGCTGGCGCCGGATGCGGTGAAGGCCGGTTGCGTGGTCATCGACAAGAGCTCGGCGTATCGCATGGACCCGGACGTGCCGCTCGTGATTCCGGAGATCAATCCGGAGGCGCTGCGCAATCACAAGGGCATCATCGCGAATCCGAATTGCTCGACTGCGGTGCTGTTGATGGCGCTGTGGCCGCTGCACCAGGCGTTCGGTCTGAAGCGTTATTTCTCCGCGACGTATCAATCGGTGTCGGGCACCGGCGTGGAAGCGGTCGAGGAACTCGAGTCGCAGATCCAGTCCTACGTGAAAGGCGCGCCGCTCGAGAAGAAGGTTTATCCGTATCAGATCGCGTTCAACGTGATCCCGCAGGTCGATTCGTTCGGCGCGGACGGTTACACGGGCGAGGAGACCAAGATGTCGCAGGAGAGCCGCAAGATTATGGGTCTCCCGAATCTCAAGGTCTCGTCCACCTGCGTGCGCGTGCCCGTCGTGCAGGCGCACTCGATCGCGGTGAATGCCGAGTTCGAGAAGCCGGTGAGCGTCGAAGCCGCGAGCGCGGCGATTGCGGCGTTTGAGGGCGCGGAGCTCGTGGACGATCCGGCGAACAAACGTTATCCGACGCCGCTCGATTTCACGCGCAAGGTGAAGTGCGGCGTGGGCCGCATCCGTATCGACAGCGCGCTGGACAACGGCCTCGCGCTCTGGGTCAGCGGCGACAATCTCTGGAAGGGCGCCGCGCTCAACGCTCTCCAAAACGCCGAGCTGATGGTGCGCGAAGGCTGGCTGAAGCCGAAGCGCGCGCTGGCGTCGGCTTGAAGCAGGCGAGGGCAGGCGAGTCTTCATAATCGGTCGTGCGCAACGACTCTTCCTGGAGACTCGCAGCCGCCCGATCAGCCGCCCGTCATACCCGAATAATTCCTTGTCATAGTCTCTCACCAGACGTTTTCATGACCCCTCGGCTCGGACGCCTAGCTCAGTTGGTTAGAGCATCTCGTTTACACCGAGAGGGTCGGGGGTTCGAGTCCCTCGGCGTCCACCATTTCTCCTTTTAATATCCCATGCGACACACGCTCTCCGTCCTCGTTGAGAATAAGTTCGGCGTCTTGGCGCGCGTGGCCGGAATGTTCTCCGGTCGCGGCTTCAACATCGACTCGCTCAACGTCGCTCCCACGCACGACGCTTCGCTCTCTCGGATCACGGTCGTGCTGCGCGGAGATGAGGCGCAGCTCGATCTCTGCATCAAGCAGCTGCGCAAACTGGTCAACGTAGTCGAGGTGCTCGATTTCAAGGAAGGTCAGGCCGTGTCGCGCGAGCTCGTGCTCGTGAAGGTGCGCGCCGACGCGAAGACGCGTTCCGAGGTGGTGCAGATCGCGGACATCTTCCGCGCGAAGATCGTCAATCTCTCGCACGAAGACCTCATCATCGAGCTCACCGGCGATGACGACAAGGTGAGCGCGTTGCTCGGCCTGCTCGAACCTTTCGGAATTCTCGAACTCGCGCGGACTGGTCGCCTCGCGCTGAAGCGCTGACGCGCGGAACGGCGCGAGTTGAAAGGTGAAGGTTGAAAGACCGATCCGGACCAACTCTCAGCCGCAGCGAATTAGCTCTTTCAACTTTCAATCTTCAACTTTCAACTAACCCATCCCATGCCCGCCAAAGTCTACACCGACAAAGACGCCGACCTCGGCGTGTTTAAGAATAAAACGCTCGCCGTCCTCGGCTACGGTTCGCAGGGCCACGCCCACGCGCTGAACCTCAAGGACAGCGGCTGCAAGGTCCTCATCGGCCTCTACGAAGGTTCGAAGTCGAAGCCGGTTGCCGAGCAGCACGGCTTCGAGGTCGTCTCCACGGGCGAGGCGGTTCGTCGCGCGGACGTTATCATGGTCGGTCTGCCCGACATGAAGCAGGCGGACATTTACGAGAGCGACATCCTCCCGAATCTCTCGAAGGGCAAGACGCTCCTCTTCTCGCACGGTCTCGCGATCCACTTCGGCCTGATCAAGCTGCCTAAGGGCGTTGATTGCATCATGGTCGCCCCGAAGGGCCCGGGCCACATGGTTCGCCGCCTCTACGCCGAAGGTAAGGGCATGCCGGCGCTGATCGCCGTCGCTCCGGGCAGCTCCAAGGCCGCCAAGGCGAAGGCCCTCGCCTGGGCCAAGGGCATCGGCTCGACCCGCGCGGGCGTGCTCCCGACGACTTTCAAGGAAGAGACCGAGACCGATCTTTTCGGCAAACAAGCCGTGCTTTGCGGTGGCGCCAGCGCCCTCGTGCAGGCCGGTTTCGAGACGCTGGTCGAGGCCGGTTACCAGCCCGAGATGGCTTACTTCGAGTGCCTCCACGAGCTGAAGCTCATCTGCGATCTCATGTATGAGAGCGGCATCGCCGGCATGCGTTTCTCGATCTCCGAGACCGCGAAGTATGGCGACATCACCCGCGGCCCGCGCGTCGTGAACAAGAAGACCAAGGCCGAGATGAAGAAGATCCTGAAGGAGATTCAGACCGGCAAGTTCACCAAGGAATGGGTCAAGGAGCACAAGGGTGGTCTCAAGAACTACAACAAGCTCCTCAAGGCCGGTGAAAAGCACCAGATCGAGAAGACCGGCGCTTACCTCCGCAGCATGATGCCCTGGATGGCCAAGAAGCACATCAAGGGCGTCCAAGCCGCTTACTAAGAAAAACGTCTTAGTCACAGAGGCCACGGAGCCCTGAGAAGGTCACAGAGTTGTCCTTCTCGTCTCCGTGGCCTCTTGTTTTTCCACCGTGTCCTCTGCCGCCAATAAAATCATCCTTGCGACGCGCAAGAGCCCGCTCGCTCTGACGCAGACGAATCTCGTCGCGGCCCATCTCGCCGCGCGCCTCGGCGTCGAAACCGAGCTGCTGAAAATCGTCACCACCGGCGATCGTCAGGCCGAGTGGTCACTCGAGAAGCAGGGCGGCAAAGGTCTTTTCACCAGCGAACTCGAACAGGCGCTGCTCCGCGGCGAAGCCGATGTCGCCGTGCACAGCACCAAGGATCTTCCCGGCGACATGGCCGAGGGACTCGCGATTGGTGGGTATTTGCCGCGCGAAGACACGCGCGACGTGCTTGTGCTGCGCGCGGGCGTGACCACGCCGAAAACGCTCGCGACCGGCAGCCCGCGCCGCCGCTTGCAGGCGACGATGCTTTTTCCCGATGTCGAGTTCATCGAGATCCGCGGCAACGTGGACACGCGTCTCAAAAAGATCGGTGAACAACATCTCGCCGACGGCACGGTTCTCGCCGCGGCCGGTTTGAAACGTCTCGGCATCTCTTCGTGGCCTGGCGTTGAGTTTCACCCGCTCGGTTTCGAACACATGGTGCCGGCGATCGGGCAGGGCGCGATCGCGGTGCAGTGCCGCGCCGCGGACGCGGAGAAATTCGCTCCGGTCTTCGACGCGGCGACGAAGCGCGCGGTCGATCTCGAGCGCGCGTTCCAGCGCGCCATGGGCGGCGGATGCCAGACGGCATTTGCGGTTCACGCCACGCGCGACACGTTGTTTCTCTTTCACGAAAACGTCGGTCTCCGCAGCCTGCCGCTCGGCGACGCCGATTACGCGCAGCCCACGGAAACGGCCGCTAAAGTTCTCCAACAGCTCGGTCTCGGCTGAGCTGTTTCACTCGTCCTCATGGCAAAATCGTCGTCAGCAAAACCTCTCTCGGGCCGCCGTATCGCGGTCACTCGCGCGCGTGAACAGGCCTCGGAATTGGCGGGCAAGCTCACCGCGCTTGGCGCCGAAGTGATCGAGCTTCCGCTCATTCGCGTTTCGAAGCACATCGAGAAGGAGACGCTCGTCGACGTGCTGATGGAGCTCGGCGGCTACGACTGGATCGTCTTCACGAGCCCGAACGGTGTGCGGTTTTTCTTCGAGGAATTTCTCCGCATCTACGACGACATCCGTTCGCTTGGTCTGCTGCGTTTTGCGTGCGTCGGGGAAGGCACGGCGGCCGAGATTCGCGCGAGACACATCCGCGTCGAGTGCATGCCGAAGGTCGCCACGGCGGAGGCGCTCGCCGACGAGTTGATCGCGACCGACAGCCTCGACAACGCGAAGGTGCTCGTGATCACCGGCAACCTGAACCGCGAAACGCTCGTGGAAAAACTCGAGGGTGCCCGTGCGATCGTGGATCGCCTCCAGGTTTACAAAACCGAGAAGACTGATCTCGGGGATGATCCGGCTGCAGCTGACTTCCGCGCGCGCGGCGCCGATGCGATTCTTTTTGCCAGTTCGTCCGCGGCGGACTCGTTCGTGAATCAGGCTGGTGCGCTGAAGTTGGAAACCGGCGCCACGCGCCCGCTCGCGGGCAGCATCGGCGAGCAGACCTCCGAAACGATGAAGAAGGTCGGCATCCCGGTGGATTTCGTCGCGAAGGAGCCGAGCCTCGACGCGCTCGTCGCGGCGCTGGTGAAGAAGCTCAGCGGTAAGTAAACACCAACAGACGCGAACGCAGAAGGCTTTCCATCCGCGGCGATTCGCGCGAGTTTACGGCCCTCCCCCATGAAAGTCCCGTTTCTCGATCTCAGCCTGCAGCATAAAGCTCTGCGTGAGCCGGCGCTCGCCGCGCTCGCGGCCACTTACGATGCGACGCGATTCTGTCTCGGGAAGGACGTGGAGGATTTCGAGAAGAACTTCGGCACGACCCTCGGCTATCCGCGCGTGCTCGGCATGAACAGCGGCACGGCCCCGCTGCACGTCGCGTGCATGATCGCGGGCTTCGGTCCGGGCGACGAAGTCATCGCGCCGCCGTTCACGTTCATTTCGACCGTGTGGGGAGTGAGCTACGTCGGAGCCACGCCGCGCTTCGTTGATATCGAAGAAGGCACATTCAATCTCGATCCGGCCAAAATCGAAGCCGCGATTACGCCGAAGACCAAAGGCATCATCGCCGTTCACCTTTTCGGCCAGCCGTGCCGGATCGACGAGATCGCGGCCATCGCGAAGAAGCACAATCTGTTTATCATCGAAGACTGCGCGCAGGCGGCGGGAGCGAAGTTCAAGGATACGCCCGTCGGCCTTTTCGGCGACGCGGGCACATTCAGTTTTTATCCGACGAAAAACCTCGGCGGCTGCGGCGAGGGCGGAGCGTTCGTCTCGCGCGACGAAGCAGTGCAGACCAAGGCGCGACACATCCGGGTGCATGGTTCTGACCGCCGCTACTACCACGACATTGTCGGTGGAAACTTCCGCATGGATGGTTTTCAAGGCGCGCTGCTCAACGTAAAGCTGCCGCACCTCGCGACGTGGACGAAGCGCCGTCAGGAGATCGCCGCCCGTTATCTCGCTGGCATCAAACTCGCCGACGTCCGCCTGCCGGATCAGCCCGCCTACGGGAAATCGGTGTTTCACCAGTTCACGATTCGTCACCCGCGTCGCGACGCGCTGCGCGAGCATCTCGCGAAGCACGAAGTCGGGACCGATCTGATTTATCCCGTGCCTCTGCACCTGCAGAAGTGCTTCGCGCATCTCGGTCAGGTCGAAGGCTCGCTTCCGATCGCCGAAGCCGCGGCGAAGACGTGCGTAAGCCTCCCGATTTTCCCCGAGCTGACCGACGCGCAGGTCGATCACGTGATCGCGAGTATCAATTCGTTTTGAGAACCACGAAATCTACGAAACACACCAAAGGAATGGTTTCGTTTTCGTGAACTTCGTGTGTTTGGTGGTGAACCTATGATCGACGGCATTCGCTTCAAAGTCTGCGGCCTCTCGTCGCACGTGGACGCCGACTTTGCGGATCGGTGCGGCGCCGATTATCTGGGCTTCATTCTTTATCCGAAATCGCCGCGCTACATTCCGCTCGAAACGTTTCGCGCGATGGCGAAATTTCTTCCGGAGCGCCGTTGGGTCGCGGTCATGGTGGAGCCCTCGCTGGCCGAACTCAGCGCGGCACAGGACGCGGGGTTCGACTTCTTCCAGATCCATTTCAATCTCTCGATTGATCCGTCGCTGCTGCAGGGGTGGTCGCAGCTGGTGACGCGTGAGAAACTCTGGCTCGCGCCCAAGCTTCCGCCCGCGAGCGACGTGCCGGCGGAGCAACTTACGCTCGCGCGGCATTTTCTTTTGGACACGTTTCACGCGGACGGCTTCGGCGGCTCCGGCAAAACCGGCGACTGGTCAAAGTTCGCGCGGCATCGCACGGCGCATCCGGAGCACACCTGGATTTTGGCGGGCGGACTCAGCCCCGATAATATCGGCGAAGCGCTTCGTTCGAGCGGAACGAAGTTCGTCGACGTGAACAGTGGCGTCGAAGCCGCGCCCGGTGTGAAGGATCACGCGAAGCTGAAGCGCTTCGTGCTCGAGCTGCACCGCACCGCGGAAGCGATGCGCGGCTGACTACACGAGCGCGGGCGCGAGTGCGCCCTCGTGTTCCAGCAGGCGCTGTTTGATTTCCTCGCCAAACGCGAAGCCCGTCAGCGAACCGTTTGCGCCGATCACACGGTGACACGGCACGATCAGGCAGATCGGGTTCGTCGCGTTGGCCCGACCGACCGCTCGCGCGGCGGCGGGACGATTAAGCTGCGCCGCGATGGCGGCATACGTGCGCGTTTCGCCAAAGGGAATTTCCTGTAGCGCGCGCCATACCGCGCGTTGAAACGCGCTGCCGTGCGAAGCGAGCGGCAGATCGAAGGTTTGCCGTTCGCCTGAGAAATATTCCTCCACTTGCGACCGCGCGCGCTGCGCCGCTGAGCGCACCGCCGGGTTTGCTTCAGGCGCAGCGACAGGGACCAAAGTCCGTATCACGGTCTTTGGTTGGATGCGGGCGGTGAGGGTGGACGGGCCGCCGAAGGCGGTGGCGAGGAGCGTTCCGGATTCGTCGAATGCGATCGAGAAGTCGCCGGCGGGAGTTGGGAAGGTGTCGTGGAAAATTTTCATACGGGGATGGGTTGGTTGAGTTGCCACAGGTGCGCCGTCGCGAGGCTGCGATGCGGCGAAAACACCGTCATCAAGCGCCGAGTGGCGTCGAGGTCGGGACGTTTTTCGAGTTTGAGGAGAGACTGCAGGCCGCTCGTGACGCCGGTGTCGCCATAGGGGACGCAGTCCGCAAAACCGAATGCTCGCATCATGATGTAGTTCACTGACCAAGGGCCGAGTCCGCGCACCGCGAGCAACGTGCGCTCGGCGCGCGTTGCCGAGCCGGTGCGCAACGCTTCGAGATCGAGTTTTCCGTCGGCGATCAGGCGGGAAACTGAGATCACGTAATCAGCTTTTTGCCGCGAGAACTGCAGCGGGATCAGCTCGCGCGCATCGAGTCGCGCGACGTCGGCGGGCCGTGGCGGTGCGATCAATCCCGATTGCGTGCGGGTGCCGGTGAGTTCGAAGAGGCGGCGCTTCAACAGACACGCGAACGGGAAGTTAATCTGCTGTCCGATGATCGACCACAGCAGGCCGTCGTAGATCGAATGCGTGCGACTGATCCGCAGCTGCTCGCGGCCGGCGACGAGTCGGGTGAGACCGAGTTTTCGAGCGAGACGCGCGAACGCGGCTGCGTCTTCTTCGAGTCCGAGCAAACCGCTCACGATTCGATGTGCCGCCACAAGCGGCATGGCGATAGACGAGGCGATTTCCGCGAGTTCGACCGTGACGCGTTCGGCGTGGAGCGTGAGGCGCAATACCGCGGGCTGGTCTTCGAGGCGAGCCGCGGTGGTGTAGAGATCGCCGTCGAGCCGTTCGTTGACGCTGTGCACGTCGCGCGTGAGCGCCCGCCGCAGATAACCGAGCAGATAGCCGGCCGGAAGCTGCAGTTCGAACCCCGTGCGACCCGGATCGCGCAGGGCGCGATACGCGGCCGGCGTGAGCCCATGGATTCGTCGAAACTGCTCGTGAAAAACCGACGCCGATTCGAAGCCTGCCTCGCCGGCGATCTCGAGCAGAGGCGCGTCGGTTTCGAGCAAACGCCGCGCAGCCAGGGCGACGCGTGCGCGCGTGAGCAGATCCGCTGGCGTGGAATGAAAATGTTGCCGAAACAACTCGAAAGCTCGTGTGGTGCCGAATCCCAGGCGCCGCACCACCGCTCTCGCGTCCGCGAATCGCGCGGGTTCTGCGCGGAACTCGTTCACGACCGTTTCGACGGATTCGAGCACGGCATCGGCTCCACGCGCGAAGTCGTCGGGGTGACATTTCTTGCAGGGGCGCAGACCCGCTGCGCGCGCGGCCTCGCATGACGGGAAGAACCGCACATTTTCCGGTTTGGGTTTCCGCGCGCTGCAAGAGGGCAGGCAGTAGATCCCGGTCGTCAGCACGCCGGTGAAAAAGCGACCGTTGTAAGTGCTGTCGCTCGCGACGAAGCGCTCATACATGCGCGCGGGCGACAAACGCGGAAAGCGGGACGGCGGGGATTCCACAGTGTCAACTGCGCCGAAACGGTGAAACGAGGCAACCATGGCGACACTCTAGCTGAATCTCGTGCGGTGGTCCTCCGCCTGATTTCGGGGCAATTTTCCGCCGTTCCCCGGATTTTCGGCGACCTTATCCGTGGGTCCGGCTTCTCCGCATTTATTGCTAAGTCAGTCCTGCCAAGGCGCCGTCCTTAAAAAAGCTGTTCCGCAACCACCGCAGTCACAGCAACAACACTCGGAGGCGGTTCTGCTGTCTTTACCTCACCAATAAGGTGCGCTCATGGTATCAGCCTCCTCGGGCCGATGTTGGAGTGCCTGCGTCAGGATGGTCACCTTGATACCCATAACCCCCAATTCATCCCTTTCCCATGGCCCGACCTGAGGAGAGCGGCTGGCTTCAGCATTCTTCCACGGCTGCTTATGCGACCGATGTGGAAGGACGCATCGTGAGCTTCAACGCTGCGGCGCTCGCGCTTTGGGGAAAAGAACCTGACCGCGAGCGGGATCGATGGACGGGCGGGGTGAGCTTGCGTGTTTCCGATGCGGGAGAGTTGCCGGCCGAGGCGTCGCCGATGGCGGTCGCATGTCGTGAAGCGCGTTCGATCGCAGCGATCGATTTGGAAATCGGTCGTTCGGACGGCACGTGGCGCCGCGTCCTGGCCAACGTCGACCCGATTCGTGCCACCGATGGACGCTCCACCGGAGTCGTCGTGGTGCTGATCGATGTGTCCAACCACGGGCATCTTCGCGAAATGCAGACGCGGCTCGCGGCGATCGTTGAATCGTCGGAGGACGCCATCGTGAGCAAAGACCTCAACGGCGTGATCACGAGTTGGAACGCCGGTGCGGAAAAAATCTTCGGCTACTCCGCCGCTGAGGCAATCGGTCGCCCGATCACGATCCTGATCCCGGAAGATCGGCGGGATGAAGAGCCGCGGATTCTCGAGCGCATCCGCCGCTCCGAACGGGTCGCCCACTACGAGACCATTCGCCGGCGCAAGGACGGCGCGCTCATCCATATCTCGCTCTCCATTTCTCCCGTGCGCGATGGCATGGGCCGGATCGTCGGCGCCTCGAAGATTGCCCGCGACATCACGGAATGGAAAAGGGCCATGCGCGAAGTCGAGCTCGCCCGCGATCGGGCTTTTGCGGCTTCGCGCGCCCGTGACGATTTTCTCGCGGCGCTGTCGCACGAGCTTCGCACGCCGCTCAATCCGGTGCTTCTGCTCGCGAGCAATGCCGCCGGCGATGACAGCCTGCCCGAGCAGGTGCGCGCAGATTTCGCGGCGATCTGCCGGCAGATCGAGCTCGAAGCCAAACTCATCGATGATCTTCTGGATCTCACCCGCGTGATGCGCGGACAACTCACTTTGCAACGCCGTCCACTGGATCTGAATCGGCTCGTTTCCGAGGCGATCGCGCCGCTGCGCGCCGACGTGGAAGCGAAACGACTCGCGCTCACCTGCGAACTCGCGCCGAACACCAAGTGCGTAAACGGCGACGATTCGAGGCTTCGCCAGGCACTCTGGAGCATCCTGCGCAATGCCATCCAATACACGCCCGCAGGCGGACATATTTCCGTCACCGTGAGCGATCTGCCTGGTGATCGAGTGGCAATCGACGTGGCGGACTCTGGCGTGGGCATGGACGGGCGCGAGTTGATGCGCGTGTTCGACGCGTTTGCGCGCAGCGAGCATCCTACCGAAGGAGAGCGTCATCGCTTCGGCGGTCTCGGCTTCAGCCTCGCGGTCGCCCGTCAGCTCGTGCAACTGCACGGCGGCACGTTGCGCGCCGCGAGCGAAGGCCCGGGCAAAGGCACGATTTTCACCATCGAGCTGCCGCTCTGCGACTGGCGAGAAGTGCGCACGCTGAGCACGGAGAAGAGTATCAACGACTCCGGCGAATCCCGCGGGCGTGTTCTCCTCGTCGAGGATCATGCCGCCACGCGCGCCGTGCTCGCCGGTTTGCTCGCGCGACGTAAATTCGAGGTGACGACGGCAGGCTCACTCGAAGAGGCCCGGCAGATGGTCTCGCAGCAGACGTTCGATCTTCTGCTCTCCGACATCGGCTTGCCCGACGGAAAAGGGCACGAACTCATGCGGGAGTTGCGCGAAACGGTGAAAGGCATCGCGATCACCGGCTACGGAGCGGAAAAAGACATCGCGCAGAGCCGCGCGGCGGGCTTTGCCGTGCACCTGACCAAGCCTGTGGCGGCGACGGCGCTCGATCAGGCTTTGGCGACGGTTTTGGGCGAAGAAGCTGCAACGGCCCCCGCCTGAAATTTTAGGTTGGATTTTCTCGCGAGACGTTGCACGGTTTCCGGCCCTCGATTGCCAGAGTAGCTCAGTGGTAGAGCAGAGGACTCATAAGCCTTTGGTCGCCGGTTCAATCCCGGCCTCTGGCACCAAATCTCGAAGGCGTGGCTGAAGCCCCTTCGAGCACCGAGCCGGGATAAAGCGCGCACCATGTCGTGCGTGAACGCGGACCGACTCGGGACAACGTGCGCACCGCGTCGGGACACAGTCCGGACCGGGTCGAGCCAAGGTGCGGACACGGTCGAGCCAAGGTCCGCACCGAGTGCGAACCGAGTCGTGGCCGTGTGCAGCGCTACTGGGAACTCACGGCATCACCGTGAAGTTGTCGCAGATGAAGCGCACCTTCGTGCCGGAGGTCATGCCAAAGATCCCGCTGGAGGCGTGGGCAGTCTGAGTGCTCGTGTGCACCTGCACACCGTCGATGAAAAGCGTGATCGTGTTGCCGCGGCAATCGGCCTTGAGCGTGTAGGCCTTGTTGAGCGCGAACGGCGTGTTGCCGCTTGCGATGGTGGTGGCGGTGCCGTTGGTCACACGGGCAAACACCCAACCCGTGGTCTGGAAGCGGAAGAAATAAAAGTTCTTCGTGTCCACCGCGCGGAGCGAGAGACCGGCATAGCCGCCGGCGGCGGGAAGCGTGAACTTGGCCTGCACGGTGGCGTCGGAGTGACCGGCGTTGATCGTGGCGCGGACGTAGTCGTTGGTGCTCGTGGCGACGCCGTTGCTGATGTTCACCGCACCCTGACCAAGAATCCACTTCGAGGCGGCGTAGGTAGCGGAGTCGGGCGTGCGGCCGCTGATGCTACCGCTGCCGGTGAACGTGTCGGACACGAGCGGCAAGGGTTCCTTCGCCACGGGCGTTTCCGTTTCGGAAGCCGCGGCGGCGCCGACGGGGAGCGTGGAGGAAAACGGCTGCGCGAAGAAATCGTGCGTGCCGGGCGCGAGGTTGAAGAGCTTGGCGAGATCGAGACCGGACGAGGCGAGGGGCGAACCGCTCTGGAGACGATACGCGGTGATCGCCGGAAGCTGCAGCGGATCGGTGATCGTGCCGCCCTGACCGGGCGCGCACAGCTTGGGATCGACGCGCGAACCGACGGGCGCGCCGGAGAGCAACTCCTGTCCGCCCGTGCGGAAGGCCGCCATGTCGTGTGATCCGCCGTAGTAGTTGTTTCCTTGATACAGAACCTTCGACGTCACGTTTTTCACGCCGGTGATGAGCGCGCCGTTGTGCGTCGCGTGGAAGAGGTTGTTTCGGACGCGCACGCCCGAGATGAGGTTGTGATTTTCAACCTGAGCGACGGCGGGTTTGAGGCCCTTGGGGTTGGCGGACACGTAAAAGGTATTGCCGTAGATGTCGGCGCTATTGACGCCGTATTTCGACGAATACGCGGCGACGTAGAGAACGCCCTGCGGGCATTTGCGTGCGTCGTTTTCGGAGATGTTGTAGCGGACGACATTCTTCGCGAGCGGAGAGGCACCGCTGAATTGGATGAGGCCGATCGCGGGTCCTTCGTTGTTGTAGGAGTAGTTGTATTGGACAACGCAGTTGGAGCTGCCGCCGTCGAGGTCATAGGCGCCGCCGTCGAGATTGCTCGAAGACTTCTGGTTGTAGACGAGGTTGTGCTGGAGCGTGAAGCCGTTGACTTCCCAGACCCAGATGCCGAACGGACCGCCGCCGGTGGCGGGACCGCGTCCGCCGTTGTCGTGGGCGACGCAGTATTCGATCGTGCCGCGATCGACGCCGGAGATCACGATGCCGCTGCCGGTGTGCGAAGTGCTCGTGGAATCACCGCGGTTGTCGTAAACACGGCAGTCGGCGATGTAGAAATCGGAGTGAGAATACCGGGTGCCGTCGTCGTTGGTGATCCAAGTGCCCCAGGATTTGATGCCGTCGCTGCGGTTGCTGCATACCTCGAGTTCGAGGAGGGAAACATTGCGGAAGCCGGGATAGGCGACCTTTGCGGTGCTATACCACGCCCAGATTTCGACGCCCGTCTTGAAGCCGGAGATCTTCATACGCTCGAAGCGCAGGTGATCGAGTTTGCTGTTATCGGGCAGATACACTCCGGCCTCGAGACCGCTGGCGTTGTTGGTGTCGGCCCCAGAGCCGACGAGATCGAGGTCGCGGATGGTGTAGCCCGCGGCGTTGTAGATTTTGAGCGCGGAGCCCGTGCCGCCGAGAATCGTGGCGCGGCCCGTGCCGTAGCTCTTGATCACGATCGGCTGCGTGGACGTGCCGGCGTCTTCCTCTTCGAGAAGAATCGGGCCGGCGAACGACTCGCCTCCTTGGAATGAAACTGTGTCGCCTGGACGCAGGACGAGCGCATTGAGCGCAGCGATGTTGGCGACTGCGGTGCCGCCCTGCTTGGAGGCTTGGGAGCCGAGATAGTAATCCTTCGCGTGCAGCGGCCGCGAAGCGAACAACGCGGCGAGCACGAGAAAGGCGAAAACGGAAGTGAAACGACGACGTGGCATGGGAGAATCTCCGATGCCAAGAAAACGGTCGTTACCGATTGCGCCTCAAACGGCTTTGTCACTCCTCAGGAAGGTTCGCGTGGTGTTTACAAAAACACCGTCAAAGATCCGGCGACGCTGTAAGTGCAGCGTGAAAGTATCCGCAAAGTGGATGCGTCTGCGTCGCGCGGAACTCCGCGGACGACGCGCACGCGTGGTGCAGATTACTGGGCGCCGAGGTCGGTGAGCAGAGCGCGCAGTTCGCGTTCCGGATCTTCGTGATGCTGCTCGATCGCGAGCTCCAGCGCGCGCTCAAGAAGAGGGCGCGCGGCGTCACGGTCGCCACGTTGAAGAAGAATTTTTCCGAGCAGAATGCGCGGAATCATCCAGTCGGATTTTTTCGCGATGCAGAACTCGTAGTGCGGAATCGCGTCCGCGGAACGGCCTTCGCTTTCCAATGCCTGCGCGAGGCTGAAGCGGAAGAGTTCGTTGTCGGGCTGACGGCTGACGAGTGTCTGGAATTGCTCCGAACGGGAAGGCATGGCGCGATGAAAACGGTGACGATGGTCAATCAACCATCAGCAACACGCCCGTGGCATTGTCCGGGCCGCCGCGTTGCAGCGCGACATCGACGATCTCCGCGAGGATTTCATCCGGGTCGAGCTTGTGACTGAGAAACGCGGCAAGCTCCGCATCGCGGACGACGCGGCATATGCCATCGGTGCAGAAGAGATATCGGTCGCCCTTGCGCAACGGACGCTCGATGAGATCGACCGCGGGCGGAGTAGGCTGACCGATGCAGCGCGTGAGCGCGGCGCGGCTCGACTCGGGATAACTGACGACCTCGCCGCGGGCGCGACGGAGGCGAGCTTCATTCTCCACTGAGTGGTCCTCGGTCAACTGGAGGAGTTCACGACCGTTGAACACGTAGCAGCGAGAGTCGCCGACATGCGCGATGCGAATGATATCCTTCGCGGTAACGTGGCCAAAGGTCAGCGTGCTGCCGATACCGAAGGTCGGGCTGAGCTGACTGCCGAGACGTTGCACGCCGAAGCTCACGTGCTGCGTGATCGTCACCAAATCCGGCGTGGAGTCGGTGGAGCCGCGCACACCTTCTGCGATCTGTTCGACCGTGTATTGCGCGGCCTCGGCTCCGCCAGGGAGCCCGCCCACGCCATCCGCCACCCCGAAGAGACCCAGCTCCGGATCGTGCAGCGCGCGATCCTCGTTTTCGCGCCGGACGCGTCCGATGTCAGAGAGAGCGGCTGAGCGAAACGTGAACATGGCGGGTCAACGTAGCGCGCCGGGGTTCAGGCGAAAGGCTGAAATACGGATTCACGGCTGGTTTTCGTCATCCGCGAAAACTCGGGCTGCGGCAGACTTTCGATGAACAACCGCCCGTAGCTCTTGGCGAGAATGCGGGAATCCAAAATCGAGATGATGCCGCGGTCTGTTGCCGTGCGAATCAGCCGGCCGACACCCTGGCGGAATTTGATCAACGCATCCGGCAACGTGAGCTCGTTGAACGGATTGCCGCCGCGATCGCGGATGTGTTCGCACTTGGCTTCGGTTACCGGATGTGTCGGGGGATCGAAGGGGAGGCGTGTCACGATTACCTGGGCGAGTGCGTCGCCCGGCACATCCACGCCGGTCCAAAAACTGTCGGTGCCGAAGAGCACGGCATTGCCGCTTTCGCGCATTTGGTTGGCGAGTTCGGTGCGAGAGAGGTCCGCGCCTTGAATAAGGAATGGACGCCCGGCTTCGCGAAAATCGCTCTCCAGCGAGGCCGCGACTGCGCGCATATCGGTGTAGCTCGTGAACAACACCAGCGAACCGCCGCGCACGCGCTCGACGCAGAACCGCACATAATCCGTCAGCACTGCGATCGCGAGCCGCGCTTCGGTCGGCGAGGGCAATGGCACGTCGGCGGCGATGAAGACGCGCATGTTGCGATCGTAGTCGAAGGGCGACTTCACCGCGATCGCACGCGCTTCCTCGGCGCCAATCCGCGCGGCAAACGGCTCGATGCTGCCACCCATGGCGAGCGTCGCGCTGGTGCATACGACGCTGGTCCCGCAGCCGAAAAGATGTTTCCGCAGCTCGGGGGCGACGTCGATCGGCGCACTGCGCAGCGTGACGATTGTTTGCTTTCTCCCACCGCGCTCAGCCCAGTAAACGTGACCTTTGTCTCCGAGCGTGAGCCATTCGTTGAGTCCGGCCTGGATCGCTTTCACGCGCTGCTTTTGCTCGAGCAACTCGTCGCGTTCGCGGCCGTCCTCGAGCTTGTCGGCGAGTTTACCGAGCAGCCGATGCAGCGCGCCGAGCGGTCCTTCCAAGGTGGGCTCGGCAATGCCTTCCTCGCGCACTCGCACGATCGGCCGCGGCGTGAGGAGTTTCGTTTCGATGAAACTGAAAAATTGTTGGGATGCTTCGAGTGCATCCACGACGAGTTGTTGAGCTTCGGAGCCGCCGGTCTTGCGGAAAAGGCCGCGTTTGGTGCGCGGATTAAAAAGATACTTGAGCGCGCGATCGACGCCGTAGCTCGAGAGCGAGAGTCCGAAGTTGTCGGTCGCGACTTCAGGGACCGTGTGCGCTTCGTCCAGGACGAGAAAATCGTCGGCAAAGAGCACGCCGCGTGAGTCGGTGGTGGCGCCGTTGGCTTGCGCGCCGCCAGCGTTGATGAGCGCGAAGAGCAGGGCGTGGTTGACGATGATGACGTGCGCGGTGCGCAGACGCGCGCGAGCGCGCTGATAGAAGCAGCGATCGCAATCGCAGTGCTTGCGCGAACACGACGAGGAATCGGCGTTGACGGCATCCCAGACTTCCGCGCGCGGGGGCGGGCGCAGCTCGTGGCGCAATCCGGTATCGGTCGTCTCGGCCCACGCGGCGATGCGCTGAAGTTCGTCGTAGTCGGCGTCGGCAAAGAGACTCGCGCGATCGGCGAGCGCGTGCGCGAGACGCGTCGTGCACAGGTAATTGGATTTTCCGACCAGCACGGCCGAGCGGAAATCGGCGTAAGGTTTCAGCGACTCGCTCGTGTTGAACAGACGGCGGCAGATCGGGAGATCTTTCGTCTCGAGCTGCTCCTGCAGCGAGATTGTGTGCGTGGAGACGATCATCTGCCGCGATTGATCGACGGCGTGGATGATACCGGGAACGAGATAGGCCAGCGATTTGCCGACGCCTGTGCCGGCCTCGAAGAGCAGGGGAACGTCGTGGGCGATCGCGGAGGCAACGGAGCGCGCCATTTGCTCCTGTTCGGGACGATGCTCGAGCGAGAGACCTTCGTGCAGCCATCCGCCCTCCGCGAAGATGTTCGCCGTCAACTCCGGGGCGCGACTCTCCGGTGGCGTAGGCACTGCTGAGTCGAGGTCGTCACGAAGTCCGATCATGAAAGGCCAGAGGTGACCACACTGGCGGCGAATTTCAACCGTTGGCTGGGCAGAATACCTCCGTGGGTGGAAAAAATAGCGCCATCGAGACGCCGCGATTCGCTCCTGTATGAACTGGCGCAACTTCGCATGGCATTGCGCGTCAGGTTGGAGCAGGTTTACTGAACTTGGCTTTTACCCCATGAATAACCTCATACGTCACTTCCGGCGCGCCTTTGGCGTGGCCTTGTTTCTTCCGCTCATCGCCGCTGCGGCGCAGAGCTACACGTTCAAACGTGGCATCAACATTTCACACTGGCTTTCTCAGAACGTCGAAGCGCTGCCCTTCGCGGCGCCGTGGTTCGACGAAGAGGACGTGCAATGGATCGCCAGGCAGGGCTTCGATCACATCCGCCTGCCGGTGGATTTTCGCCTGTGTCTCGATGCCAATGGCAAGGTGGACGAGGCGAAGTTGAAGCCGATCAGGAAGGCGATCGGTTGGGCTAAGGCAGAAGGGCTCGGAATCGTGCTCGACGCGCACTTCCTGCCCGGCGCTGATTTCAACAACGAAAGCGAAGGCGGCGATCGCCGCGTCTACACCGATCCGGTGCTGATCGATCACGTGGCCGGCGTGTGGCGCGAGATGGCGAGCAAGTTCAAGGACGAGGGCCCGTGGCTCCGCTTCGAAATTCTCAACGAGCCGGTCGCCGACGAAAACGCGCAGCTCAATCCTTTCCAACACCGCATGCTCGCGGAGATCCGCAAATCGAATCCTACCCGCATCGTTTATCTCACCTCCAACAAGTGGGGCCAGTTTGCGAATGTGCCGGACGTGGTCCTGCCCGACGATCCGAACGTCGCGCTGACGATTCACAACTACGAGCCGATCATCTTCACGCACCAGCGTGCGTCCTGGGCTGGTTTGAAAGACACGATGCCCCCCGTGACCTTCCCCGGTGAAGTGCCGGACGTGACGGGGCACACGTTCTTCGATCATGTGCCGTATGGAAAAACTGGAGACAAACTCACGGTTGAGCAGATCGCGGAGTCGTTCGCGAAAGTGGACGCGTGGGTGAAGAAAACGCGCCCTGGTCTCGAAGTATATGTGGGCGAGTTCGGCGTCTATCGTCCCGCCGACCGCCAGTCGAAAATCAACTGGCTCCGCGCGATCGTGGGCGAGTGTGAAAAGCGAGGCTGGGGATGGGCCGTGTGGGATTACCAGGGCGGATTCGCGGTGCGTGAACAGGATGGCTCCGGCACCCCGATCCTCGAGGGCGTGCTCGGCCACAAAGGGAAATAATCCCTGAACCACGGAGACACAGAGAACACAGGGGGGCCGAACGGGCGCGTCCTCTGTGACTCTGTGTCTTTGTCGTTAGGCCGTTTCGCCGCTACTCGCGCGGCGGCTCGATCGGTGAGCTCTTGTTCACCACGAGGCTTCCGTTCACGCGGACGAGCTTGATGTTCTCCGCGTTGAACTGCTGGCGCAGCGAGTTTACGTGAATGTCGATCGCGTTGACGAGCGGATCGTTGCGATCCTGCAGCTTGGCGGGCTCGAGATTCTTGAGTGGCTCCTGCAGTTGTTCGACTTCGGCTTTCAGCTTCTGAATTTCGAGCACCTGTTGGTATCGCGACAGACCGAAATCGAGCAGGTAGCCAACAACGACCAGCGCGAGCGACCACTTGGGCAATACGACCTGCACCGAGTCGGATTTTTCGCCGCGCGCACGGCGCTCGATGTGGATCTTGGGCCAGTTGCCCTCGAAGCGAAATCGCAGGTCAATCGACTCGCCCGTGTGCACGGAGTCGATGTTCAGACTCGGCACGAAACTGATGATGCCGGGCACAACCGCGACGCGCTCCGATGGAAAAAGTTGGGCGACGTTATCGGTGAGCTCCGAAAGATGATAGAGAATCGTCGAGAGCTGTGTCGCCGGCAGGTGCGTGAACTTCAAATACACGCCCAGCGTAGGATCCTCGAAGTTGATCTCCTGTGTGGGCATCGTGGGGTGGGGTGCGCGGAGCAGGGACCGGGAGCGACGCGGACGGTTCCGATTTGGGAATCAAGGCATCCCGACACGAAAAAGGCGCGCCGTGAAGCGCGCCTCGAGAAGTGACTCTTTGACGGAGCGGCGATTACCGCGCGATCAGTTTGAGGAATTCGGCGTTCGTCTTCGTTTTCGAGAGACGCGCGATCATCGTGTCCGTGGCTTCCTCGATCTTCTGCTGCACGAGCGCGCGGCGGAAGAAATGGATGCCATCGAGCGTCTTCGGATCGATGAGCAGCTCCTCTTTGCGGGTGCCGCTCGCGGCGATGTTGATCGCGGGCCACAGGCGCATCTCGGCGCACTTGCGGTCGAGCACGAGCTCCATGTTACCGGTGCCCTTGAACTCCTGGAAAATCACGTCGTCCATGCGGCTGCCGGTTTCGACGAGCACGCTGGCGATGATGGTGAGCGAACCGGCTTCTTCCGTGCGACGCGCGGCGGCGAACATCTGGCGCGGCTTCTCGAGCGCGCGGACATCGAGACCGCCGGAGCCGGTGCGTCCGCTGTTGCGCGCGGTGTTGTGCGCGCGGGAGAGGCGAGTGATCGAGTCGACGAACAGCACGACATCACGGCCGGTTTCAACGAGACGCTTCGCGCGCTCGATGCACAGGTCGGCGATGCGGATGTGATTTTCGATCTGCTCGTCGTTGGACGACGCCCAGATCTCCGCGGGCACGCTGCGCTTGAAATCGGTCACTTCCTCGGGGCGTTCGTCCACGAGGAGAATCATAACGTGACACTCGGGATTGTTCTCGAGCACACCCAGCGCCATATCGCGCAGCAGCGTGGTCTTGCCCGTGCGCGGCGGAGCAACGATGAGACCGCGCGTGCCTTTGCCGATCGGGCAGAAGAGATCGACTGCGCGCGTGGTCATGCGGCCGTCTTTCATCTCCATCTTGAGATGCTGATTCGGCGAGATGGTCGTGAGCGTGGTGAACTCGAATTTGCCGCGACGTTCCTCGAGCGGCACGCCATCGACCGTCTCGATGAAGCGCATCTTCGGGTTCGGAAAGCGGCCGTCCGGCGGAAAGGCCGTGCCGCCAATCAGTGAGCCGGCGCGGAGCTTGAAGCGGCGGATGAGTTCCTTGGGGACAAAGGGATCGGTGGGCCGGCGTTTGCCGCCCTTGCTCATGTCGAGCAACTGGCCGTTGCCGCCACGCTGCGTATCGATGTCGAGGATACCTTCGACGCGGATCGTCTCGACCGGGGCGGGGGCGGGCGCGTTCGCAGCGGCATTCGCTTCAGGAGCGGCAGCTGCAGCAGGCACGGGGGTCTCCGCGGGTGCGGACGTAGTTTTCTTTTCCATACGAATGTGTGTAACGGCTCCTCGCGCTTGACGCTCAAAACTCATGGAGGGATAAGGGCGCGGTTACGCGTCTCTTAACCCCACAACCCAACACACACGTGCCAGATCAGACGATTACCTCAGTGTCCCGGGAATCCCGGTTGTTCAGGCCTTCGGCCGAGTTCAAAGCCCAAGCCAATCTTGGGAGCGATGCGACTTACAAAAAGCTCTACGCCGAGTCTGTCAACTCCCCAGAAAAATTCTGGGAGCGCCAAGCCAAGGAGCATCTTGTCTGGCGGAAACCATTTAAGAAAGTTCTCTCCTGGGACCCGCCGCACGCGAAGTGGTTTGTCGGCGGCAAGCTGAACGTCTCCGAAAACTGCCTCGACCGTCACCTCGGCACTCATCGCGAAAACAAGGCTGCGCTGATCTTCGAAGGTGAGCCCGGCGACGTTCGCACGATCACCTACAAGCAGCTGCACTTCCACGTCTGCCGCCTCGCGCACATTTTCGAAAACATGGGCATCGGCAAAGGCGATCGCGTCGCGATCTACATGCCGATGATTCCCGAGGCCGTGATGGCGATGCTCGCGTGTGCGCGCGTCGGCGCCATCCACACGGTCGTCTTCGGCGGTTTCTCGCCCGAGGCGCTGAAGGACCGCATCAACGATTGCCAGGCGAAACTCGTGATCACCGCCGACGGCGGCTGGCGTCGCGGCAAGATCATCGAGCTCAAGGCCAACGTCGACAAAGCCGTCGAAGGCGCTCCGTGCGTGCAGACGGTAATGGTCGTCAAACGATGCGGCAACGAGGTCAACATGGTCGAAGGCCGCGACGTTTGGTGGAAGGAAGCCTGGCTCGGCGCGCCGAATCACCACGACGCGAAAGCATTCGATTCCGAGCACCCGCTCTTCATTCTCTACACCAGCGGCTCCACCGGAAAACCGAAGGGCGTGCTGCACACGTCTGCCGGCTATCTTCTCGGTGCCAAGCTCAGCTCGCACTACGTTTTCGATCTCAAGGAAAACGACCGCTATTTCTGCTCCGCCGACATCGGCTGGATCACCGGCCACAGTTACGTTGTTTACGGTCTCCTCGCCAACGGCGCCACGATCTTCCTCTACGAAGGCGCGCCCAACCAGCCCGAGCCGGACCGGTTCTGGCAGATGATCGACCGCCACGGCATCACGATTCTCTACACCGCGCCGACCGCGATTCGCGCGTTCATGCGCTGGGGCGACAACTACGTCCTGCGCCACCGACTCGACTCGCTGCGCCTGCTCGGTTCCGTCGGCGAGCCGATCAATCCCGAGGCGTGGATGTGGTATTACAAGACGATCGGCAAGAAACGCTGCCCGATCGTCGACACGTGGTGGCAGACCGAAACCGGCTCGATCATGATCGCGCCGCTGCCGGGCGTCACGCCATGCAAACCCGGTTCGGCCACGCGGCCTTTCTTCGGCGTGCGCGCGATGATCGTCGACGACAACGGCAAGGAAGTGCCGCGCAACACCGGCGGCAAACTCGTCGTCGCGCAACCATGGCCTTCGATGCTTCGCACGCTCTGGGGCGACGATGAGCGCTTCAAACGGCAATACTTCTCCGAGTTCCCGAAGCAGCCCGGTTTCTATTTCACCGGCGACGGTGCGCGTCAGGACAAGGACGGTTACTTCTGGATCGTCGGCCGCATCGACGACGTGCTCAACGTCTCCGGTCACCGTATCGGCACGGCCGAAGTCGAGAGCGCGCTGGTCTCGCACCCGGCCGTCGCCGAGGCCGCCGCGGTGGGCAAGCCCGACGAACTCAAGGGCCAGTCGCTCGTCGTCTTCGTAACGCTGAAGACGGGGCACACTGCTTCCGACAAACTCAAGGAAGAGCTGCGCAACCACGTCGGCAAAGAAATCGGTTCGCTCGCGAAACCGGACGTGGTTCGTTTCGCCTCCGGTCTGCCGAAGACCCGCAGCGGAAAAATCATGCGCCGCATCCTGAAGGACGTCGCCGCCGGCACCGCGGTGAAAGGCGACACGAGCACGCTCGAGGATTTCAGCGTCGTCGCGAGCCTGCAGAGCGAAGAGTAAGCGCTGGCTCCGAATCGGAGCACAAAAACGTCCCTGTCGACCTCGCGGTTGACAGGGACGTTTTATTTGCGGCGCGCGTCAGCGGCGACCGCGGAAACCGCCCATGAGATAAATCACGAGCGCGATCAAAAGCACGAGGCCGAGGCCGCCACCGCCGTAAGCGGGGCCGCCGAGATAGAAACCGCCGCCGCCGAAGAGCAGCAGGAGGAGCAGGATAACTAGGAGCAGGTTCATGCTGCAATCGACCGGGCAGGGAAGCCGCCGTTCCTGTCCCGCCGGATGAAGCTAACCTCAGTCGAACATGCACGGCCTACCGGTCCGCTACCTGACGTTTCGTATCCACTCCACTGCGACACTCGCCCCTGTCATTGTGAGCGAAGCGAAGAATCCAGTTGGAGCTCTGATGCCGTATGCCGTCGCGAGGCGCGCAGTGGATTCTTCGCTTCGCTCAGAATGACAAAACGAAGCCGTTGCGCTTCGTTCCCCGTGCTTCTTTCGCGTGTCCGCGACGCTTTCCTCCGTGCTTCCGTGTTTCTGTGATCCCGACTTGGTGCGCCCATTGGCGCGACTCCGTCCTCAGCCGAGTGCGAGTCGGGCGGCGTCCAAGCCGCGCTGATACGCTTCGATGAGTCGGTCGTATTTCGCGTCGAGTTCGTGGTCGACCTGCCGGCGAGCGGGATCGGCGTCGAACCACGCGAGCGTGCGCGCAATGCCGTCGCGGAATCGCGTGGTCGCCACGTAGTCGGGCACGAAGCGCTTGATCTTCGTGTTATCGAACACTGCGGAGTGCGACTTGTCGCCGAGCAACGAGCCGATCTTTTCCGGCAGGCACGCGCAGATGAAATCGGAGGCGATGTGCACGAACTTCGGTTCGCTCACGCCTGCGGCTTCGGCGGTCGCAGCGTAAAGTTCATCCCACGTCGTCGCCTCGTCGGACGTGATGTGAAACGCGTGACCAAGCGCGCCGTGGTGACCGAGCAACCCAACGAGACCTTTGGCGAAATCGGTGTTATGCGTGATCGTCCAAAGCGAAAGTCCGTCGCCGGGAATAATCACGGGTGCGCCACGACGCATGCGGTCCACGACGGTGTAGCTCTTCTGCCACGAGTTCGCCGCGAGCGGGATGACGGTGTTTCCGTAAGTGAGCGACGGACGCACGATCGTGACGGGAAACTCGTTCTCACGGTGCTCAGCGAGCAGCCGATCTTCGCAGGCGATCTTGTTGCGGCTGTAGTCCCACTGCGGATTCGCGAGCGGCGTGGACTCGGTGATGAGGTAATGGCCGCGCAGCGGTTTCTGGTAGGCGCTCGCGGAGCTGATGAAAACGAACTGGCCCGTGCGTTTTGCGAACAGTGCGATTCGCTCCTCGATCTGCGCGGGCGTGAAGGTGAGGAAATCGACGACCACATCCCACGTGCGATTGCCGAGCGCGGCGGCGACCTGCGCGGGTTGATTGATGTCGGCCGCGATCGCTTCGGCGCCGGCAATCTCCGCGTGACCGGAGCGGTTGAGCAGGGTGACGCGGTGGCCGCGTTCCACGGCGAGTTCCGTGCACGCCGTGCTGATGATGCCGGTGCCGCCGATGAAGAGGACGTTCATGACGGGAAATGTATCCTCAGACCTGATACGCTTGCAGCGGCACGGGATCGAGGAGCTTGGATTTCGGTGCCTGCGCTTCGAGCTGGGAGAGGAACCAGGCACGCGCCTCGGGATCGCCGTGCGTAAGCACGATGCTGCGCGCCTCGGTCTGGACGGCGAACTCGAGCAGCTCCTCGCGATCGGCATGGCCGCTTAGCTCGAAGCGCTCGATGTGCGCCTTGATCTTAACCTTTACGTGGTTCGCCTCGAAGAGGAACTGGTCACCCGGTTTCGCCAGGAGGAGCTGACCGCCGGGAGTGTCGGGATCGCAGTAGCCGACGAATCCGATCGTGTTGCGGGCGTTGCCAACGAGTCCCGAGGCGAGCGTGTAGCTCGGCGTCTTTTCGACGAGCATGCCCGAGCTGACGATGTAGAGCGCGTTTTGCTCGGGATCTTCGCCGGCCACGAGCTTGCGCGGCGTGGGCTTGATCTTGAGGTCTTTGATGATCGAGCGGTTGAACTGCACACCGCCCTTGGTCTTGCGGGTGATCTCGTCGAAGTAATCCGCGATATCCATGCCGAGGCCGGAGGCGAAGATCGGACAGTCGACGAGTTTTCCGAATTTTCGGGCGTCGTGGATGATCGCCAAAATTTCCTGCATGCGACCGAGCGCGAAGACCGGAATGAGATAAGAACCGCCGCGCTGGATCGTGTCGTTGATGCTCGTGATGAGCCGGGCGACCTCGTGCACGCGCTCCTTGCCGAGCGGGCGCTCGCTCACGCCGCGCGTCGTTTCCATGATGAGCGTATCGAAATGACCGGCGGGAAACTTGGCGCCTTGAAGCGTGCGCTGATCTTCGAAGAGCACGTCGCCCGTGAGGAAAATCGAGCGGTGCTTGTGCTTGATCTCGACCCCGGCCGCGCCGGCTACGTGACCAGCGTGGTGGAAAGTGATTTCGATTTCGTCGCGTGCGCCGCGGAAGCGTTTGGGATGACCGACCGGCAGGCCCGTGAGGCGTCCCGCGCAGCGATCAATCTCTTCGTGCGTGAAGAGCGGGTAGTCGGGGATGTTCTCCTCCTCCTTTTGCCGCACCATGACGTTGGCGGAATTGTGGAGCATGCGCTCGATGAGCATGCGACTCGCCTGCGTCATGATCACGGGCGTGTTTGGGTGTTCGCGCATCACCACGGGCAGACTGCCGATGTGATCCAGATGGCAGTGCGTGATGATGATCAGGTCGAGCGGGGCAGAGCGGAGAGGGGTGAGGTCGGGCGTTGCGGCGCGGCCGACTTTCTTCGGGTGGAGACCGCAATCCACGAGCACGCGCAAGTCGCCGATCTGCAAATAGAGGGAGTTTGCGCCGATGCCGCCGTCGCGGTTCAGGTCAATAAGCTTCATGTATCCGGCCGAAGGGAAACGAGAATGCGCGTGAGAACGAGAACGTTTTTCACGCCGGCGGCACCACCATCGCAAACGGCGGCAACATCACGTGGACCTTGCGGCCTTCCTCGTCCACGCCGTGAAACGAACCGTGCGCCGTGGCATCGCAGCCGGTCACGTGGTAGCTGTTGTAGGAGAATTGCTCCCCGGGCGCGAGGCGCGGAGTTTCGCCGACGATCTTGTCGCCCTCGATCACCAACCGGCTGCCGTCGGCATGCACGACGACCCATTTGCGGCCGAGGAGCGTGACTGTGCGGTCGGAGCCGTTGCGGATCGTGATGAAATAGATGAACGCGTGCGGCTTGT